>ERZ791812.11-NODE-11-length-157202-cov-108.605885_pt1 | contig 157202 bp, 132 predicted proteins | sample MGYA00510303_ERZ791812 | MGnify/ENA primary metagenome ERZ791812 (study PRJEB30046, sample SAMN00791985) | human gut metagenome | study: EMG produced TPA metagenomics assembly of the A metagenome-wide association study of gut microbiota in type 2... | reverse complement strand
ATAATAATATATATATATAATATAAAATAATTACTTACAATTTGTAACCATATAAAAGGTAACTATCGCGAAAAAAACTGAATACTGAATACTGAATAACCTCTTGGGCATCATACGCCCGGGTATAATGGCAGCATTTGGGGAAGATAGTACTAGTTTCTCCACTCCGTATAGGTTGTCCTACATGGAGTGGAGAATTTCGTATCGTGTGGAGTATCTTCTATGTCATGACCAGATCCAGGTCCTTTGTGAGCTTTTTCATCGCCGGGTTCTTCTCCATAAGAAGTTCCAGAACTTCATTCTTGGTCAGAACCTTGCCTACCTCTTCCTGGTCGGCAAGGCGGTAGGTGATGCTCAGTTCGCTGTTGTGAAGACCTAAGACGAAAGTCTTGAGAATGCGGTTCTTGATGTTCAAAACGTCGTCTAGCAAGAGCTGGTTGTTGATGATAACCTCTATCTGCGGATAGTTGGTTATCTTCGGTACAATACTCTTCATGCGGTTGGCTAAGCCTATGAAATCCAGCTTGTTCTGCATTCTCATGCACATACTGAACCATGTTGCTTCCACCTGCTCCTGGGTGAACTCGTTCTGGTCGCCCGTGATGGTGGCTTTTTCCTCATTGGTATCATCATACGGACTGTGCAGGCGGCGCTGGTTCTCCTCCCTCTTCTTCAGGTTAGAGAAAGTCATGCCTATGCCGCCCAGCTTGATATTCTTGAGTCGTGGCTTGTGAGGCGATGCAGCATCAGTAGCAGCTCCGGCAGCGGCTGAGCCTTCTGGAGAGGCAGATGCGGCTGCGGTGGCAGATGCAGAATAAGATGCAGCATTGGAGGCTGCAGAAGCGGCTGTCGGTGCCCCTGACGAAGGCACAGCAGTAGCTGTAGCAGCAGACGTTCCCGGCTGTGAAGACCGGTTTTCGCTGCTGCCGGAAGGCTCAGAACCTGCACCCTGAGAGGCAAGCTTAGACTGAGCCAGGAGTTTCTGAAACAGGGATTTTAATCTATTGGGCGTACGCCCCGCACTAGGCACATCCTGATCCTCGGGCTGCGTAATCTGGCCTATCTGTATCAGGGTGAGCTCTACCAGTAATCGCTTGTTACTGCTGGCGCGGTAATGGATATCGCACTGGTTCATCAGTTCCAGCGCCTTATATAAAAAAGGTGTAGGAGCCTTCTGGGCCTGAGCCTGGAACTTGGCTTTCTGGTCGTCGCTGGTTTCGAGCAGAGGCAGGGTCTGAGGGTCCTTCGCCATCATCACATTGCGCACGTGCTGGGCAAGCCCCTGTATCATGTTGCCGCCATCGAAACCGCGGCTCAGAATGCCGTCGAGTGTTACCATCATCTCTGCCACCTTATTCTCCAAAGCCAGGTCTACCAGACGGAAATAGTTGTCGCTGTCGAGCACGTTCAGATCCTCGATAACCTTCTGGTAAGTGATGTTGCCCATGCAGAAGCTGGCAGCCTGGTCGAAGATAGAGAGGGCATCGCGCATACCTCCGTCAGCCTTTTCGGCTATCACGGCGAGCGCCTGCTCTTCATATTGTATGCCTTCCTTCTCAGCCACCATCTTCAGGTGGTTGATGGTATTGGCTACCGTCATTCGCTCGAAGTCGTAAATCTGGCATCGGCTCAGGATGGTAGGCAGAATCTTATGCTTCTCGGTAGTGGCGAGGATGAAGATGACATGCTGAGGTGGCTCCTCCAGCGTCTTGAGAAAAGCGTTGAAGGCGGCTGTAGAGAGCATGTGGACCTCATCGATGATAAACACCTTATACTTGCCTACCTGAGGCGGAATGCGGGTCTGCTCCATCAGAACCTTAATCTGGTCAACACCGTTGTTGCTGGCGGCATCCAGCTCGAAGATGTTGTAGGAACGCTGCTCATTGAAGGCACGGCAGCTCTCACATTCGTTGCATGCCTCGCCGTCTTCGCGAGGGTGCTCGCAGTTGATTGCCTTCGCAAAAATGCGGGCACAAGTGGTTTTGCCCACACCTCTCGGACCGCAGAAAAGATAGGCGTGCGCCAGCTTGCCGCTCTTCACTGCATTCTTCAAAGTGGTGGTCAATGCACTCTGTCCGACAACCGAATCGAAGGTCATCGGACGGTACTTTCTTGCAGAAACTATATACTCTTCCATTATTTTTTCTTAATTGATGATGCAAAGATAACAAAAAAATATTATCTTTGCAAACAAATTCGGAAGAAATGAGTAAAAAACTTGGTATTATATGGAATTATCTCGCTCATTATAAGTATCTTATAGTGATTGTAGCGGGTGTTCTGGTAGTTGGTGTAGTTGACGACAACAGTGTAAGACAGCACATTAAGTACCAGATAGAGATAGCTACGCTCCGTTCGGAGATAGAAAAATATCGTGAGCAGTATGAAAACGACAAGCATACCCTGCGCGATATGCAGCATGGTGTGCGGGCATTTGAGAAGATAGCCCGCCAGCGTTATTTCATGAAGGCTGATGATGAAGACATCTTTGTATTGAGTTCGGATATTCCGGAAAAAACTAACGAACAAGACGAAAATGAAACAATTGAGTAAACTGGAAAGTGCTATTTTCTTGCTGGGCGGCGTGCTGATGGTTGTCGGTGCGGCTTGCTTCGCATTTGGTTTTTCACATCCGCAGCTGGTGCAGGTAACGAGCTGGGGGTTCCTGCTGGGCACCATACTCTTCAGTGTAATGCAGGCGATGCAGTTCTATGAGGGACCTTCGCTGGTTATCCACCGCCTGAAACGCATGCAGTATGTAGCAGACATCTTCTTCGTGCTCTCAGGCATCTCGATGGTAGATACGGTGTATGCTTTCCTGCGCCGCTGGTTTGAGAATTATGAGACCTATATCACCTATTTCTATAATAAGTGGGTAGTCTTCCTTCTCATCGCAGCCCTGCTGGAACTGTATACCACGCATCGCATCTCTCATGAACTGAAGAAGGAAAACAATCAGTAATATAGAAAGGACGAGAAAAAAGCTTTCGGTGGCCAATAGGAGTGCAAACAAAACATAAATCTTGTAAGAATGAATTAAATTGCTGCAATTTATTTCGTCAGTTCAAATTAAGATTGTACTTTTGTTCACCGAAAGTGATATAGATAGCTTATGAATAGAATATTTTACGCATTCATTGCCTTGATGGCACTTGCATCTTGTGCCAACAGTTACGATATCTCGGGTACTTCTAACGTAAGTACTCTGGACGGACGCATGCTGTACCTTAAGATACTGGAAAACAACGATTTCAAGAACGTGGATTCTTGCGATGTAGTGCACGGACAGTTCCATTTTCAGGGTTCTGTCGACTCTATGAGGATGGCGAATATCTTCATGGATGATGACCCTGTGCTGCCGCTGGTGCTGGAGAGTGGAAGCATTACGGTGAAGCTCGATGATACACAGCAGGTGGTAAGCGGTACTCCTATGAACGATAAACTCTTCGGATTCTTCAAGAAATACCAGCAGATTCAGAATCAGTTGCGCGAACTGGTACACAAGCACGACCAGGCTATCATGAACGGTAGCGATATGGTGGCTGTCAACAAGCATCTGAACGAGGAATCCATCCGCCTCTCTGAACAGGAAGACAAGCTCATCACTTCGTTTGTTACCGACAACTTCAATAATGTGCTGGGACCGGGCGTCTTCTTCCTCGTTACAATGGGCAACCAGTATCCGATGCTCTCTCCTTGGATTGAGGACATCATGAGCAAGGCTACCGACTATTTCAAGAATGATCCTTATGTAAAGGACTATTATAAGAAAGCTCAAGAGAATCAGGAGATTATGAACGGTACACGAGATGCGCAGAGCGGCATGCAGCCAGAGATGGAAGCGGCTCCACAGGTAAATCCTGATGCGGCTCCGGCACCTACAGCCAACGAACTGGCTGCGCCTACGATTCCTGAAAAACAGGAAGGTCAGGAGTAGAAACAGGGCTCTTTCAAGGTCTTGGGCATTAACATCTTGTAAAACTCTTCATTTTATAAGTTTAGAAGTATGAAATTAATCAAGAATGGAACCATTATAAATGAGGGTCGCTCTTTTGTGGGCGACCTCTTGTTGGATGGTGAATTTATCAAGAAGATATACGAAGGCGAGGCACCCCGTGGCAATTACGATGAAGTCATCGATGCCTCGGGGTGTTTTGTTTTGCCGGGTGTGATTGATGATCATGTTCACTTCCGTGAGCCGGGACTTACGCAGAAGGCTGACATCGAGAGCGAAAGCCGTGCAGCTGCCTTTGGTGGTGTGACCAGTTATTTTGAGATGCCTAACACGGTGCCTCAGACTACCACTCTGGAGGCTTGGCTGGCAAAGCGGCAGCTGGGCGCTGAGAGGAGTCATGTGAACTACAGTTTCTTCTTTGGTGCTACCAATGATAATGTAAATGATTTTGAACAGCTCGATACGCATCGTGTACCGGGCATCAAGCTCTTTATGGGCTCCAGTACGGGTAATATGCTGGTGGATAAATATGAGGCACTGCAGGCTATCTTCAAGAAGGCGAAAGAGCTGGATTTGCCGGTGATGACCCACTGTGAGGATACCGAAATCATCAACCGCAACATGCAGCTGGCTAAGCAGAAATGGGGTGAGGACCCTGCCGTAGAACATCATCCGGAAATACGCAGCGAGGAGGCTTGCTATGAAAGCAGCCGTCTGGCGGTGCAGCTGGCTAAGGAAAGCGGGGCGCATCTCCATATCGCCCACGTTACTACGGCTAAGGAATTGGAGTTCTTCGGTAAGGATGAAAATATTACAGGCGAGGCTGTTGTGGCTCATCTCATGTTCTCGGATAAAGATTACGCTGTGAAGGGCGCACGCATCAAATGCAACCCTGCAGTAAAGACCGCTGCTGACCGCGAAGCTTTGCGTAAGGCACTGAGTAATGGCAAGATAACTGTAGTAGGAACCGATCACGCTCCTCATCAGTTGAAGGATAAACAGGGCGGTTGTGCCAAGGCTGCATCAGGTATGCCGATGGTACAGTTCTCGCTGGTAAGCATGCTGAAACTTGTTGACGAAAAGGTAATCAGTATTGAGCGCCTGGTTGAACTGATGTGCCATAATCCAGCCCGTCTGTTCCATATCAGTCAGCGCGGCTTCCTGCGTCCGGGTTATAAGGCAGATGTCGTCGTGGTGCGCAAGGGAGAGCCTTGGAAGGTGACCGAAGAGGTGATTCAGAGCAAGTGTAAATGGAGCCCTGTAGAGGGTGATGAGTTTGCATGGAAAGTGGAACAGACTTTCTGTAACGGTCGTCTGATCTACGACAAAGGCGTGTTTGATGCCGCCAGCAGAGGAGAGGAACTGGAGTTCAGAAACAATTCCTGAAAAAAGAGAAATCTTACGGGGATTGTAAAATAAAATATCGTATCGGATGCGAAGAATAGTATACAATATAAGCGAAATTGAGCCATATATCAACTGGCTATACTTTTATCATGCCTGGGGATTGAGCGGCAAACCTCGAGAGGAAAAGGAAAAAATGAAGGCTGAGGCGCTCGATATGCTCCATTCATGGGAAGGCGAATATCATACCTATGCCGTCTTCGGACTCTTCGAGGCGAACAGCGAGGGGGATGATATCTGGCTGGAAGGGCAGAAAGTCCGCTTCCCGATGCTCCGTCAGCAGCATCCGGCGGCTCAGGGAGAACCCAATCTCTGTCTGGCTGATTTCATCCGTCCTCTGGGCAGTGGAATAACAGACCGGCTGGGTATCTTCTGTACGACGGTAGATGGCGGTCTGGAGAAGAAATATCGCTCGGACGACTACCTCAATATGATGGCACAGACACTCTGCGACCGGTTGGCTGAAGCCACGGCAGAGAAGTTGCACGAAGAGGTGAGACGCAGCATCTGGGGCTATTCTCCCGACGAGCAGCTGAGCATCGAAGACCAGCATCAGGAGCGCTATCAGGGCATCCGTCCGGCTATAGGATATCCTTCGCTGCCCGATACCAGTGCCAACTTCATCATCGACCAGCTCATTGATATGAGTCAGGTGGGCATCCGGCTCACCACAAGCGGAATGATGACGCCTCATGCCAGTGTCTCGGGGCTGATGTTTGCACATCCCAAGTCGCGGTATTTCGAACTGGGACGGATAGGAGACGACCAGCTTCGCGACTATGCACAGCGCAGAGGAGTGCCCGTGCAGGCAATGAAAACGTATCTTCAATCAAGTTTGATCAAGAAATGATAGCAAGAATATTGATACCCGTAGTGGTATTCACCCTGTTGCCGTATCTGTGGATATATAAAAGGTATGGCAAGTTACGGCTGAAGAGTCTCTGGCAGCGGGTGCTCTTCTGGTTGCCGGCTTTCGTGGTTATCGCCTACAGCGCGTATATCACGATGCTGCCCAACTTCCTGCCACGCAATCCGGTGCTCATCGACATCTGGTTTGTGATGATGGCAGTATGTGCGGTGCCGCAGTTTGTCTTCAGCCTGTTCAGTGTCTTCGGTTGGTGCTGTATGAGGCTTCTCCACGGCCATCGCAACTGGGGCAAGCTCCTCGGACTGGTAGTGGGAGCGGTGGCGTTCATCTGCTTTATCTACGGATTTACCGAAGGATTTCCTAAGATGCAGGTCAAGCGTATCACCATCTATGTACCCAATCTGCCGAAGTCTTTCGAGGGCTATCGCATCGTTCAGTTCAGCGACATCCATCTCGGGTCATACTATGGCTGGCGTGGTCATCTGCCTCAGCGCGATATCGACAGTATCAATGCCGAGAAGCCTGATCTGATTTGCTTTACGGGTGATTTACAGAATGTTACACCCGATGAACTACCTAAGTATCAGGCGCTGCTCAGCAGTCTGAAAGCCAGAGACGGCGTGATGAGTGTGCTGGGCAATCACGATTACACCTATTATATGGATGTAGATGACAAGCAGGAGATAGCTGCATTAGAGAAGCGGATGCAGGACTTCCAGCGGAGTTGCGGATGGCACCTGCTGATGAATGAGCATGTGGCGGTGCATAGAGGTGCTGACAGTATCTATGTGGCTGGTACAGAGAACTATGACAAACCAAAGCGCACCAACGTAAGGAAGGCGCTGTATGGCATCAGACCGGGCTCTTTCGTGCTGATGCTGCAGCATATTCCGAAGCAATGGCGCGAGATCTGGCCTTCTACTATTAATAAGGAGAAGGACGAGGATGGCGATGTGATAGGACCTGACAGGAAGGATTCGCTGGTCGTAGCACCGCAACTTACGCTGAGCGGTCATACGCATGCGGGTCAGATCAGTATCCTGGGCTTGCGTCCGTCGATGTTTACTCCTTATGATTACGGCCTCTTCGAAGAGGAGGGTTGCCAGCTCTATACCACATCGGGGCTGGGCGGTACCGTTCCAATCCGCATAGGGGCTACGGCAGAAATCGTGGTCATCACACTGAAGAGAAAATAAGGAGTGTTGAATGTTAAATGTTGAGTGTTAAATTATTCATTCTTAAATAAAAAATGAAGTACTTATATCGTCTGTATCAACTTGTAATATGCTTGCCTATCCTGTTGGTAGCTAGTGTTTTAACCAGTTTAACTACTGTTTTGGGATGCATGCTGGGTAATGGGCATTTCTGGGGCTATTATCCTGGTAAGTATTGGTCCTGGCTTTGGGTCCGCATCCTCCTTCTGCCTGTAAAAGTAGAGGGACGTGAGCATCTCAAGAAGAACCAGAGTTATGTTTTCGTGGCCAATCATCAGGGCGCTTTCGATATCTTCCTGATTTACGGCTTCCTGGGCAGAAACTTCAAGTGGATGATGAAGAAGGGCTTGCGCAAAGTGCCTCTCATCGGTATCGCCTGTGAGTATGCGCACCACATCTTTGTAGACAAGAGCGGACCTTCTAAGATCCGTGCTTCTTATGACCGTGCTCGCGAGGTGCTCAAAGAGGGTATGTCGCTGGTGGTATTCCCAGAGGGTGCCCGCACGTTTACGGGTCACATGGGCGTGTTCCGCCGCGGTGCTTTCATGCTTGCCGATGAACTGCAGTTGCCGGTATGTCCGCTTACCATCAATGGCAGTTTTGATGTGAAGCCTCGCATGAAGGACATCTACTGGGCTTTCTGGCATCCTCTGAAGCTCACCATTCATGAGCCTATCGAGCCGATAGGCAAGGGAGCTGACAATATCAAGAACCAGATGAACAAGAGCTATGAGGCGATCATGAACGGACTTGACAAGAAATATCAGGGTTTTGTAGAGAATCCGGACCAATAATTTCGGGTTTTTGCTTGTTATTTCAAAAATAAGTTGTAATTTTGCATCTGTATTACATTATATAGAATCAGAATCATTAAAATTATAAGAAGTTATGAGTGATAGCATAGTAATCATTCCTACATATAATGAGAAGGAAAACATTGAGAAAATCATCCGTGCTGTCTTCGGTCTCGAAAAGCAGTTTGATATCCTCGTTATCGATGACGGAAGTCCTGATGGTACTGCTGCCATTGTCAAGGGCTTGATGGCTAATGAGTTTGCCGGTCGTCTGCATATTCTGGAGCGTTCGGGTAAACTCGGTTTGGGTACTGCCTATATCATGGGCTTCAAATGGTCATTGAAGCAGGGCTATGACTTCATCTTCGAGATGGATGCCGACTTCAGTCATGATCCTAATGATTTGCCACGTCTCTATGCGGCAACTCACGATGAGGGGTATGATGTGGCTGTAGGCTCAAGATATATTTCGGGTGTGAACGTGGTCAACTGGCCTATCGGACGCGTATTGATGAGCTATTTCGCTTCTAAATACGTACGTATCGTAACCGGATTTAAGGTGAATGATACCACTGCAGGATTCGTCTGCTACCGACGTAAGGTGTTGGAAACCATAGATTTGGATGCTATCCGCTTCAAGGGCTATGCTTTCCAGATAGAGATGAAATATACGGCTCATCGAATAGGTTTCAAGATCAAGGAGGTGCCTGTCATCTTTGTTAACCGTCGTGAAGGTGTGAGCAAGATGAGTGGTGGCATCTTCGGTGAGGCTTTCTTTGGCGTGATGCGACTGCGCCTGGATGGCTGGTTCAAGAAATATCCGAAGAAGGATTAATACTCTGTAATCACTACTCAGTAATCAGTAATCACTAATCAGTACTTGGATGGAAATCCAAAAGATAGAAAAAACATACGGGCGTTCGCCACAGGCGGATGCCCTCTTTGATTTGATGGGGAAGAAGTCGGTTCATTCCATTTTTCTCCAGGGTTTGCTGTGCTCTTCGGCTCCGATGTTCTTTGCTTCTCTGCAGGGGAAGATGAGGCGTTCGGTACTCTTCGTGCTGGATGATGCCGATGAAGCAGGCTATTTTTATCATGATCTCACTCAGATGATGGGGCAGGAGAAGGTCTTCTTCTTTCCTTCCAGCTATCGGCGTGCCGTGAAATACGGGCAGCGTGATGCAGCGAACGAAATCCTACGTACAGAGGTGCTGGCGCGCCTCTCTTCGGGAGGACATTTCCTGGTAGTCACTTATCCCGATGCACTGGCAGAACTCGTTGTGGCTAAGCAGAATCTGGATGAACGGATAATGAAACTGGCTGTAGGCCAGCAGATTGCCCAGACCGATGTAGTTCATACCCTGCGCGATTTCGAACTCAAAGAAACCGATTATGTTTATGAACCGGGCCAGTTTGCCGTGCGTGGAAGCATCCTCGATGTCTATTCCTACAGCTGCGAATATCCGTTCCGAATCGACTTCTTCGGCGATGAGATTGACACCATCCGTACCTTTGATGTTGAGACCCAGCTCTCGCAGGCGAAGCGCACAGAGATAGAAATCGTGCCCGAACTCGCCCATATCGAGAGCAACAAGCAGTGTTTCCTCAATTTCCTCTCCGAAAGTACGCCAGTCGTGGCGAAAGACCTTTCTTTCGTTTGCGACCGCATCGGTCAGATCTATACCGAAGGCTTCTCATCGCAGAGCCTTACCGAGCAGCTGGAGGGAGCTACTGAGGTAGAGGCTGAGCGCATCAGACATGACATGAAGACCGAACTCAACCTCGTTTCTCCGCTCGATTTCAAGAAGGCTGTAGCGGCTCATCTCCGCATCGAGTTCGGTAAGGTTGCTCCGTCAGAGAGTTCGGCAGTGATACCTTTCAATATCGCTCCACAGCCTCTTTTCCATAAGAGTTTCAATTTGCTTTGCCAGACTCTGGAGGATTTCCTGCTCCAGGGTTACACCTTATATATATTGGCAGATAGCCAGAAGCAGCAACAGCGCCTGAAGGATATCTTTGAAAGCGAAGAGCTGAAGCACTACGCCATCCGTTTTACACCGGTAGACAAGACGCTTCATGAAGGCTTTACTGACCATGACAAGAAGTGCTGCTTCTTTACCGATCATCAGATTTTTGACCGTTTTCATAAATATAACCTGCGCTCAGATAAAGCGAGAGCCGGCAAGATGGCACTCACCATGAAGGAACTGCAGGAGATGGAAGTGGGAGATTTTATCGTGCATGTAGACTTCGGTATCGGCAAGTTCGGCGGTCTGGTTAGGGTTCCTACGGGCAACAGCTATCAGGAAATGATCCGCATCGTCTATACGAACAATGACAAGGTGGATGTTTCTATCCACTCGCTTTATAAAATCAGCAAATATCGCCGCAGCGATACCGGTACTCCGCCTCGCCTGTCTACACTGGGTACAGGTGCCTGGGATAAACTCAAGGACAAGGCTAAGAAGCGAATCAAGGACATTGCGCGCGACCTGATCAAACTCTATGCCCAGCGCCGACGGGAGAAGGGATTCGCCTTCAGTGCCGACAATTATCTGCAGCATACGCTGGAGGCTTCCTTCCTGTATGAAGATACGCCAGACCAGAATAAGGCTACTCAGGAGGTAAAGAAGGATATGGAGAGCGGCAGACCGATGGACCGTCTGGTTTGTGGCGATGTGGGCTTCGGCAAGACAGAGGTTGCCATCCGTGCAGCCTTCAAGGCTGCGTGCGACAGCAAGCAGGTTGCGGTGCTGGTGCCTACTACCGTTCTGGCTTTCCAGCACTATCAGACTTTCAAAAAGCGTCTGGAAGGCATGCCTGTAAGGGTAGACTATCTCAGTAGAGCCCGTACAACGAAGGAAACCAGAGAGGTGCTTGACGCCCTGAAAGAGGGTAAGATTGATATCCTCATAGGTACGCATAAGCTGATATCAAAGACCGTGAAATGGCATGACCTGGGACTGCTCGTCATCGATGAAGAGCAGAAGTTCGGTGTGTCTACCAAAGAGAAACTCCGTCAGCTCAAGGTAAATGTCGATACACTCACGATGAGTGCCACTCCGATTCCGCGAACCCTCCAGTTCTCTCTGATGGGCGCCCGGGATATGAGTATCATGCGCACTCCGCCACCTAACCGTTATCCGATTCATACCGAACTGGTAACGTTTAGTAGTGAAGTTATCTGCGATGCCATCAATTTCGAGATGAGCCGAAACGGACAGGTTTATTTCGTATGCGACAGAATATCCAAGCTTCCGGAGCTCAAGATGCTCATCGAGAAGCATATCCCAGACTGTAGGGTAGCAATCGGTCACGGACAGATGAAGCCTGAGGATTTGGAGAAAATCATCATGGGCTTTATCAATTACGATTATGATGTACTGCTTTCTACCACTATTGTAGAGAACGGTATCGACATTTCCAATGCCAATACGATTATCGTGAGCGATGCTCATCACTTCGGATTGAGTGACCTGCATCAGATGCGTGGACGCGTAGGAAGAAGCAACAAGAAGGCTTTCTGCTATCTGATGGCGCCACCTAAGAGTGCACTTACTCCTGAGGCGCGTCGCCGTCTGGAGGCTCTGGAGACGTTCAGCGAACTGGGTAGCGGCTTCAATCTCGCCATGCAGGACCTGGATATCCGCGGTGCGGGTAATCTGCTGGGCTCTGAGCAGAGCGGTTTTATGGAAGATCTGGGTTATGAAACCTACCAGAAGATTCTCTCTCAGGCTGTCACAGAGTTGAAGAACGAGGAGTTCTGTGATCTTTATCAGGAGAAGATGGATGAAGGTGCCCAGCTTACGGGTGATGATTTCGTTGACGATTGTGGCATAGAGAGCGATCTGGAGATGTATTTCCCTCAGACTTATGTGCCTGGTGACAGTGAGCGCATGCTTCTTTATCGTGAACTGGACCGCCTGGAGAGCGATGATGAAGTAGAAGCTTACCGCAAGCGTATGATAGACCGTTTTGGTCCTGTGCCTCATGAAGCAGATGAACTGATGCATGTGGTAGGTCTGCGTAGGGTAGGCAAGAAGCTAGGTTGCGAGAAGATTATTCTCAAGCAGGGCTATATGCAGATGCAGTTTGTAAGCAATGTAAACAGTCCGTTCTACAGAAGTCAGATGTTTAACCGCATACTCGCTTACGTTACCAGTCATATTCAAGATTGTGTTCTGAAAGAAAAATTCAACAAGCGAATGCTTCGCATCAATGATGTGAAGACAGTAGGGCAGGCTGTAAACCTGTTGAATCAGATATCGCAGATAGATTTAGGTAATGAAAAGTAATCAGTTTATTGCATAAAAAAAACATTGGAATCCCAATATCCCTATTGAGTTCCAATGTTTTATTTTTTGTATAAGTAAAAGATGATGATAAGCGTTTCACAACGCATGTTGAATTTTTCTGTTGCAAAGATACTATTTTTCATTATAATATTGGGTGTAATATTTGGTATTTTGTGGGGTAATATTTGATTAAATTTATAAAAATGACACTGAAAATACACTTATGTAACAAATAATACCTGTAGAATGAACTATTTTATTGGATAAAAATAAAAAATAGTGGAAAAACACATAAAAAAATTCTTTATTTCATTTTTTATTTGTACCTTTGTTCAGGCATACAACAATTTTAAACATATATATAAACATGAGACAGAAAAAGTACATCTTAAGCGAGCAGGAACTTCCTACTCAGTGGTACAACATTCAGGCAGATATGCCTAACAAGCCATTGCCACCATTGAACCCTCAGACACACCAGCCAATGAATGCTGATGATTTGTCACACGTATTTAATAAGGAGTGCTCAAAGCAGGAACTTGATACAGAGCACGCTTGGATTGATATTCCGGAAGATGTGCTGGAGAAGTACACCTTCTACCGTTCAACCCCTCTTGTACGTGCTTATGCCCTTGAGGAGGCACTCGGTACTCCGGCGCATATCTACTTCAAGAATGAGAGTACCAACCCGTTAGGTTCTCATAAAATTAATTCAGCGATTCCTCAGTGCTATTACTGTAAGCAGGAGGGTGATACCAACGTCACTACAGAGACTGGTGCAGGACAGTGGGGTGCAGCCCTCTCTTATGCAGCAAAACTCTACGGCCTGGAGGCTGCAGTTTATCAGGTAAAGATTACCATGCAGCAGAAACCATACCGTTCCAGCATCATGCGTACGTTTGGAGCCACAGTAGAGGGTTCTCCTTCCATGAGTACACGTGCCGGTAAAAATATCATCACACGTGATCCTCATCATCCTGGTTCGCTCGGTACGGCTATCAGTGAGGCTGTTGAGCTGGCTACTACAACACCAGGCTGTAAATATACACTGGGTTCCGTGCTCAATCATGTGGCACTTCACCAGACCATCATCGGTCTAGAGGCAGAGAAGCAGATGGCGATGGCAGGCGAGTATCCTGATCAGGTGATTGCTTGTTTCGGTGGTGGTAGTAACTTTGGTGGTATTGCCTTCCCATTCCTCCGTCACAACTTCACAGGCGAGCGCCATACTGAGTTTATTGCTGCAGAGCCAGAGAGCTGTCCTAAACTGACTCGCGGTAAGTTTGAGTATGATTTCGGTGATGAGGCTGGTTATACTCCATTGCTGCCAATGTTTACTTTGGGTCATGATTTCAAGCCAGCCAACATTCATGCCGGTGGTCTCCGTTATCATGGTGCGGGCATGATTATCTCCCAGCTTCTGAAGGATGGTTACCTGCATGGTGTAGATATCCCTCAACTGGAGTCATTCAAGGCGGGTATGCTCTTTGCACAGACCGAGGGTATCATTCCTGCTCCAGAGAGCTGCCATGCGATTGCAGCCACTATACGTGAGGCTCTGAAGGCTAAGGAAGAGGGCAAGGAGAAGGTTATCCTGTTCTGCCTCTCAGGCCATGGTCTTATCGATATGCCGTCTTACGATAGCTATATTAATGGCGATTTGCACAATTATTCAGTGAGTGATGAAGAAATCCAGCAGTTCCTCAAGGATGTGCCAAAGGTTGACTAATTTTCAGTTAACAGTTAATAGTTTATAGCAAACAGTTGACAATTATTCTTTGAGATATATTGAAATAACAATATCACATTATAAAAGAAGCCAGGCTGCGAAAAGCAACCTGGCTTTTATTTTAGAGATTCTATTCTCTTTTTTTAGAAATTCTATTCTCAGTTCGAGACTTCTATCTTTCATTAGAAGTTCAACCACTCTTCGATAGCCTTAGCGATGACATCGAAGCTTGTGGTAGGCTCGAAGCGGGCTACAACCTGACCCTTCTTGTTAACGAGGAACTTGGTGAAGTTCCACTTGATATCGGCACTTTCCTTGTAGTTAGGATCAGCCTCGCTCAACATCTTGTCGAGAACAGGGTAGAGAGGGTGGTTCTCGTCCCAACCAGCAAAGCCCTTACATTCTTTCAGAAATTTGAAGAGAGGGGCAGCATCGTCACCGTTTACCTTAATCTTCTTGTAGCGCTGGAACTCTGTGCCGTATGTAAGCTTGCAGAACTGATGAATGCTTTCATCTGTACCAGGGGCTTGCTGACCAAACTGGTTGCAAGGAAAATCAAGTATTTCGAAACCTTGAGAATGATAGGTCTCATAAAGTTTCTCCAGTTCCTCATACTGAGGTGTGAAACCACACTTTGTGGCGGTGTTGACGATGAGCAGCACTTCGTTGGCATACTCCTTGAGGGAAACATCTTTTCCCTTTCTGTCTTTAACAGAAAATTCGTAAACAGTTCTCATTTTTTTTATCTTTATGTATGTGTTATCTATATTTCCGATCTCAACTTATATGATCTAGAGTGCAAAGATACTACTTTTCTCTTAGAATACTTCAATAGTTTTTTTAAAAATTCTAAAAATCGAACAAAATCATAGATGAAGGAATAAGCGTAATATATATAATGTAGATAGTATCGCAGTTAAGAGTATATAGATTCCGTAGATAATTGGGTTTGTGAATAGAAAGGTGTGTAGATTATAAGACTACATAACGGCCTGCATGAAAGTTATAAAAATAAAAAATGCAGGATTTTCACAAACCCTGCATTCCTTTTTCTTTACCTCTTTTTCCTCAAAAAAACAAAGAAAAAGAGGTTTACGATTAATCTATCATTTAACTTTTCTAAGAACTTGTTGCAAAGGTACTACATTTTCTTGTAACACCAAACTTTTTCTCAGCTTTTTTTCAGTAAAAAGGGAAAATTAATCAAATACCCCCCCATTTTTATACTTTTTTGCAATATTCGGTCAAAAAACTAAGCAAAACGGCTCAATTTTATGACTATTCTGCTTTTTTCCTTGCTTGAACGTTTTGCTGTGTACGATAACGAAGAAGGCTGTGCCCGACAACAACTGAAGATATGTTCTGTATATGTATTACTTTTTTGTCAATACAGATAAAAGCAGCCATCAGTAATGATGACTGCTTTCATCTGTAATTATGCGGGCTATCCCTGCGTTCTGTTTCGGTATTCAGTAGGCACGATACCCGTTTCTTTCTTGAATACCTTCGAGAAATACTTAGGGTCGGTGAAACCTACTGCGAAGGAGATACTGGTCAGAGTATCGTCTGTCTTGCGCAACATCTCGCATGCCTTCTTGATACGTATATGGCGAACGAAGTCTACCGGTGTCATTCCGGTTGTTGCTTTCACCTTATTATATAGTACGCTTCGGCTCATACCGATTTCGTTCGAGATGTCATCAATCTTGAGTTCCGGGTTGCCTGCATTTTCAACAACAAACCTGAAGACACGCATCATGGTTCTGTCTTGAATCTGTGCCGCCATAAATGCCAGCTCGCTGCTTGGGTCAACCGCTTCGTTCTCGGCACTAGTTTCAGCCTGGTTAAGAGCAGGCAGAGGAGCTGCTGCAGGCAGTATTCGCAGGGCTGCTATGGCATCTTTATCGCCAGTTTCCTTCAGTTTTCTGATGACATCCATCTGAATGTTGCGGCGCTGGGTGAGGATAGCCTCTATTTGGCCGAGCAGATAAGTGGTAGAGAATGGCTTGGTGATATAGGCAACAATACCTTCATCAAAGCCTCGCTGCTGATCTTTTACGCTTGCCTTGGCCGAGAGAATCATCACTGGAATGTTGTTGAGGGTGGTATCCTGCTTGATCTCGTGAATCATCGACAAACCATCCATCACAGGCATGGTAACGTCTGTAAGAATAAAGTCAGGCATCTCCTTGCGCGCCATCACCAAGCCAGCCTTTCCGTTCTCTGCGAGCAGCACGTTATAGGTAGGCGAGAGGATACTGTAGAGGAACTTGCGCAGGTCGGCATTGTCTTCAACTACCAGTACAGTCTGGTCTTTGTGTTCCGTTTCTCCCTGTGCTTCTTTCTGTTCCTTTCCCATTTCTTCCAGTCGTTCAGCCTCTTCATCCTTTTCTTCTTTCTGTTTATTTACTTCTTCCAGATAGTCGGATGCATTGCGGTCGTCAATCTGTCCGTTCTCTATCTCCCTTTCTGCCAGGTCGTAATCTTCCTCGCTCAGACCGCTGTTCGTACGGAAGTCTGCCTTGTTGCCATATCTCTGAACCTTGTCCAGCATTACCAGCATCTCGTTAGCATTGTCTGCTACCATTCTCAGCAGTTCCTTGCCCTTTCGGGTGATACCCGGCTCGGTATCCAGAATGGTTTTTACCGGGGCTCCGATGAGCGTTAGTGGGGTTCTCAGATGGTTGGCAGCTTCGTTGTAGAATTCGTTCTTCAGCACGCTCATCTCGTGGGTTACGTTCTCGCGTTGGCGCTGGTTGTAGGTATAGAAGATTGCGCCTACGATACCGAAGAGCAGAATCAGCATCAGAAACTTGCCCCAGATGCTTTCCAAGAAGGTAGGGCGCACTTCGATAGGCAGTTCTGCCACATACTTGCTCCATACACCGTGAGAGTTGGTGGCTCTCACCTTGAGTACGTAATCGCCATGACTGATACGGTTGAAGCCGATGGTATTGCTGCTTCCGTTTGATATCCACACGCCTGGAGCTGTAAAACCATCTATGCGATAGAGATATCTGGTCTGATACTTGCGCTGATAGTCGAGTGATGCGAAGGTGATGGTCAGATTTCGTTTGTTGGCAGGAATCACCACTTTATCCTTGTGCAGGATAGGTTCCGACTCTTTCTCTCCGCTATAGTGGAGGGAACAGAAGATGACTTTAGGCTGATAGTTGCTCTTCTTCAGCGTAGCCGGATTAAAGGTAATCAGTCCCATAGGGGTACCTACCGATATGTTGTTGCTTGCCGGATCGTGGTAAGGACGGCTTTGCGAGAACGACATGTTGAAGTCGAAGTCGTTAGGTCCGAACACATTGCACTGGCCTGTTTTCGGGTTTACGCAGTCGATACTTGATTCTCTGATTACCCAGATTCTTCCCTGGTTGTCTTCTACCATGCCCTGTACGATGCCTTCGTTAACATCGATGGCATGGAAGTATTTCATCTTCAGGTTCTCTTGCAGGAGCGATTTGCTCACAATCTCTTCCATCACACCGCCCTGTTGCGATATATACATCTTGCCGCTGGTGTGCTCCATGATATAGTTCATATCGTTTGCAGCCAGACTTGTTGTATCGTTCGGTATGTAGTAGGTCTTGTGGTATTTGATCTTTCTTGCGTTTGTAAAGGCATCACTGAAGGTGATGAGACCATCTGTAGTACCTACGAGAATGGTTCCCGTAGTGGTGCAGCAGATGCGGCGTACGCGGTCGTAGTGCTGCTTCTCCCAAGGCAGTCCGTTTCGTTTACTGATGAAGCTGATACTGCCGTCTGCCGCCTCATTTACCAGGGCGATACCGCCACCATAGGTACCTATCCAGATGCGTCCGGTGCGGTCGGCTACGATGTCGAATACCTTGTCGAATGGCAGTGAAGCGGGGTCGTTTGCATCGTAGGTAAAGTGTCTTACCTGCATTTTGTCTATCAGATATACACCGTTTCCGTTGGTTCCTATCCATGTTCTTCCCTTGATATCGAAGTGGATAGCGAAGATGCCCTTCTCGGCGAAGTTTACCTGCTGTGGCACAATCTGTCCGCTTGGCGAAAGGTATCCGATACGCTGGTAGGAGGCGTTGAGTACCTGGATTACTCCATTGTGATAGCCTGTCCAGATATGTCCGTCTGGTGATGCATTTACCGAGAACACTTCGTCTTCGCCCACATCCAGCTTGTTGATAATGTAAGGGTGATATTTGAAGACTACCTGTGTCAGGTCGTGAGAGCCTGTCAGCCAGAGGATTCCCTGGTCTGAGAGTACATATTTCGTAATCTTCGGTATGCGGTAGTTGCCCGATGAATTGCTTCTCAGCAGATAAGGCACCAGTTTTCCTGCCTTGCGGTCAAAATAACTGAAGGTTCCTCCTCTTGGCACTACCCAGAGGGTCTTGTTTTCGTCTTGTGTGATGAAATTGCTTTCGCAGGTTGTGCGGTCCATCGGGTCGTCCTGATCGGCAAAGAGCCACTGCTTCTGTCCGGTCTTCGGGTTGATGAGGGTTACTCCCATACCGTCTGTAAATGCCCATACCATACCGAAATCATCGGTATAAATCTTCTTTACCTCTGCCAGAGGCTGACTCGGGCTCTGTACGTTGATGATATCAAACTTGAAGGTGCGCGGGTTATAGATGATCACACCCAGATTGGTTGCCAGCAGGAGTTGGTAACCTGTATTTTTCAGTTGGTTGATACGGGTTACGCCTTCCGGCATTGGTATCATGGTGAGTCGGTTCTGCAGGTCATATTTTGCCAGTTTACCGTCTTCAGTTGCCAGGAACTCATCTTCTCCTACCCCTCTGAGCCATTTGAAAGGCAGTTTGCTTGGAATTTTCGAATGATATATGTATGCGCCTTTGTCGGTAAGCACCCATTCTCTTCCGTGTATATCTCGATGGATGTACCATACATTTCCGCTTCTGAGTCCCTTTTCTCCTACTTTGATGAGTTCTATGTTCCGCTCATCAAAGGTTTTCCCTACTGATCGGATGATATATTTTCCATCTTCTGAAGTAAACCATGTAGCTCCGTTTTTCAATGGGTATACCTGGCTCACGCGCAGGTCGATGTTGAACAGTTCGTTGAATTTCTGTCCTACAGCAAAGAACCGGCAGAAGTGGGTATCGTATACGTAGAGCTGGTGGTCGTATGTAATACACCATACGTTGTTGTTATGTGATGGTTCTATTTTCAGTATACGGTTGGTTGACAGGACGTCAATATCATCGGGGTTGTCTCTGAAAGTATGAAACTTGTAGCCGTCATAGAACGACAGTCCGTTCCATGTACTGAACCACATGAGGTTGTCTTTACCTTGTTTCAGGTCTGAGATGGTATTGGCTGCGAGTCCGTCTGTGATAGAGAATTTTCTCACATCGCAGTAGGGTACAGCTACTGTCATAATGGTAGAGAGCAGTCCTAATAGGGTGATATATAATTTTCTTTTCATCATTTTTTATTCGTATACGTTTATTAATCGCAACAAAGGTAGTGAAAATTATTGAGAATACGTATTTATCAGGTGTATTTTTTTATGTTATTGCATTAAATTATTCCACTTTTCATGTTATAGGGGTAATATTTGGTTGATTTGCTGGTGGTTCCTTCTTATGTTATGCCTAACAAAAAAACTCCCCCGATAAATGAATATCGGGGGGAGTAGTAGGGATATGTCGTTTTGAATTTGATTACTTCTGAATCATCTTCTTTCCGTTCTTGATGACTACACCCTTGTAAGCCTTGGTTACCTTCTGGCCTGCGAGGTTGTAAACAGGAGCGTTCTTTGCAGCTTCGTCTGCTGTAATATTAGTGATGCCGGTAGTTGTTGCTGTAGGAGCTACAGTAGGAGCGAGTTCTATCTTGGTATTGAATGGAATGATGATACCTGTATAGTCCATTGCAGTCTCCGTATTAGGTTTGTAACCAAGTTTGAACTTGTCGAAAATCTGCATTGTCTTTTCGGCATCTGTGTAATAGTTTGTGTATTCGCCTTCTACTGCCTTTACGAGAGTAACATCTTTGATAGTAACAAGTTTGCATGCATTTTCCTGTTTTGCAGCCTCTTCTACCGTCATTTCGATAGGCTTGACAATACCATCTGTAACTTTGATGTCTGAAGCAGCAATGTTAACTAACTCTGGGAGTTTTTTAAATTCATCATAAGAAGCCTCAATTGTTCCATTGAGAATTTGACCTGCTTTATAAGACAGAGAACTCTGGTAGATGTCTATACCACCAGTCTCATCAACGATATAGATGTTGCCAGTACCTACATATTGTACCTGTGCATTCTTTAAAGTCAAAATAGCTTTATTGCCGACACCAATAGCTTTAAATGCAGCAATGTTATCTACCTTCTTTGTTTCTACAGGTTTGGCAGAACCCTTTTTCCAAATCAGAATTTTTTGGATTTGGTCATTGTTGGCATTTGTAACTTTGATGGTATATACCGTATTGGCAGCCTGGTTGTCTGCAGCAATTTCGTATTGGTGTGTACCTTTGGCACCTGTTGTTTGTGTACTGACAGCTTTATTACCAACAAAAATGTTTCTGGTAGTTTTACCAGATCCTCCAGCAGGGCTGATAATATCAATTCTTTCTACATCAAAGTCAAACTTAGGAAGGTTGATATATGCGTCCTTTTTTCCATAGATGATGGCATTGTTTGATGCAAGATAGTATGCTTTTTCCGGTGCACTGACCGTAATGGTATACGTGCCATTGGTGAAATCTGTTGCATTGGTAATGCCTTGTGCTTTAGAGTCTGGCAGTTTCCATTTGTTTCCTGCAAAGTCAAAAGTTACTTCCTGTGCAAACGTAACGCTAGCTACGAATGCCAGAACCAATGATAATGAATAGCGTAAAAATTTGTTCATAACTTAATAATTTTAAAGGTTTAACGTATAATTAATAAACTGTTGAAACTCATTTTGTTGAGTTGATTCTTAGAATTTACTATGTGCTAAAAGCATGTTCTTAGAATTATTACTTATTTATGATGCAAAGATACGAAAAATATCGATACGATGTGTTAAGAATGTGTTAAATCTTTGATACAGAGAAAGACCATCAAAACCGAAAGAAATACCACTCTAGGCAAAGAGAAATATCATCAAAAAAGCAGTTGCTTTTGAAAGAATAGGGATTTCCCCCTCAGTTTGTATCCTTTTCCCCTTTGATGCAGACGAAAAATCCACTACCTTTGCATCGGGTTCAAGAAAGAATGCAGTTCTTCAAGAGCTCAAAAGTATAGAAGATATAAGAATATAAATAACTTAACTGATAAATTGATATGAAAAAGTTTACTACTCTTCTCACAATGGCTTTCATAGCTTTGATGAGTATCTCTCTCACCTCTTGTGATGAGGATTCTGATATTGCATACACCCTCGATGGAACATGGAGGGGTAATATGTATGTACAATATGGCGGTGTCGATGCTACCTATTCGGTAATCCGATTCGACCAGAATGATGGTCTCTATTCCGGTACAGGCTATTGGATTGATTACTTTAAGGGATATGACTTGCATGGCAATGATTATATCGCAAACCATATTACCTGGACAGTACGCAACAGAAACATCTATATCACTCTTCTTGATGAGAATAGTGATGTTGTGATTTACGATTATGCTTTGGGCGACCGCAAGTTCTCTGGATATATAGAGGCTGATAATGGCAATCGTGCTTATTTCGAGCTTAATCGTGATTCTTACAGCTATAACTGGCGCGATTATGACTGGGGCTACGATTGGGGCTACGATGATGGTTGGGGCTACAGCAAGCAGCATTCGGGCTTGGAGAACACCCAGATTGTTTCTCGCGGAGCTAAGGATTCTGTAGAGTATGTTAAGGTGGCAGATGATAATCAGAAGCCTGTTCGCCGTTTTGTAGTGAAGTAAGGCAATAAGGAATTTAGTTTGAAGAAAGGAAACAAGATATGAAAAAGTTTAAGCAGATATGGATGTGGATGGCGATAGCTGCAGCATCTTTCTCATTCACCTCATGTGATGATGATTATTACTGGCATGATGATTATTACTGGTATGATGACTATAATCATGGTGGCTGGGGATGGAACCAGGGCGACTGGAACAACGGTTCTAACGGCTCTCAGGATGATTACCTGCTGTTGGAGGCTCAGACTCTTACAGGCGACTGGAGAGGCTCTGTGATGCTCTCTGAACTTGCTGAGGACGGCCAGTCTCGCAATAACTACAGTTTCAATGCCGAGATGACGTTCTATCAGGCGGGTGATAAGGTTAACTCGCTCAGTGGTAATGGTATAGAAGTGGATTATGCCGATGATGGAAGCAATGAATCCCAGACTCTGAAGTTTACCTGGTACATCGATAAGAATGGTGATATTTATATCCGTTATAATTCTGGTGCTACCTATGTGATGGATGCAGGTGCTAAGCAGTATGGTTTCTATCTGGGTGATGAAAAGGGCCAGGATGTGTTCTATGGTTATATGATAGGAACAGGTAAGGCTAAGGGTGATGTGATGCAAATCGATTTAGTGCGCTACGATCCGAGTGGAGCCCGTAAGAAGACCCGTTCTGCTGCAACCGATTCCGTAGCTCCTAGCTTCGGTAAGGCTACCGGTAGGGCATTCATGCCACATGCTATCAAGAAGTTGCCGAGAAGATGATGATATAAACCAAGAAATCCGCTCTCTCATTGATTTGAGAGAGCGGATTCTTTGTTTGTATATAGCCTTTTATTTAAAGCCCCAAAGTTTCTTGAGAGCTTCTGCATCTTCGTTTTCCACTTTCTTCTCGGTTTCATCAGGGAGATTACAGAAGAAGTCGATGCCGGTTTTGTCTTCCAGCGTCTTGATGTTTACGACATACTTGCCGAGCTTATCGCCCTTTTCAAATGCCTTGTCCTCGTGAGGGAACCAGTAGCCGAAAGCGCTGTAGCCATACTGTTTGGTCTTCTGGTTATACTCTTTCTTCAGCACGGCAACAAAGAAATACTTTGGTATTGGGATATAGCCTGGCTTCTGGGTTTCGCTAGAAGCACCATTCTTCTTCCAGCCCAAGAGATTACTCTCGCTGCCTACCGGGTCAATAGTTCCACCCTTTACGATAAACAGGGTATCTGAGTCAATCTTTGGAGCCAGCTTGCGCAGCTCATTCTCCATGTAAAACCAGGTACCACGCTCGTTGAAATTGGCATATTGAGGCTGCATATTGGTCATGAAGAAAGTCTGTTTCTGCTGTGTCAGATTGAGTTTGCGGTCAGCAGAAGGGCAGATATGACCATGGTCAAAGCCTTGAGCTGTAGGAGTAGGGTCTTCTGTGAAATCTGTGATTCCCCATTGTTCTTTCAGATCCGTATCCCATGGATACTTGCGCTCGCCCTGACCAGGTTTCCATCTGTCAACGTTAGAAGCCGTGTTTCCTGTGTGGAAAGTGTAGCAGCTCCATCTCTGGCTCTTCATGTTGTCATCCCATTCTGTAGAATAGTTCAACATACCTGTTGTATTATCCATGTGAACGATGGCATAGCTGGTACCATTATTCTTGAGCTTTGGGAACTCCAGACCGCCGATAGCGTTTCTTACCACTTGTGGCATGTTGGCAGTAGCCACATTCTTGTTTGTATTGTTCTTATCGGTTGACTCACCACCGGTATTGCCACCTGTGCTTCCACCACCCGTATTACCGCCACCGGTTGTACCACCGTTTTCAGGATAATAGAACTGCAGGGTATCGTCAGTGCCGCAGGCAGAGAACGTCATCGCAGCTACGAGCGCGAAGATAAAAAACTTAGTATGCTTCATAATTCTCGATAATGTTTTGAAGTTAAAGATTTAGTACTTTCTATATATAGAGATATGTAGAAAATCGATTGTATGAGGAATAGTAGTGAGAGAAAAAAAGTGCATTCCTACGTATATGCAACTACGCTGGAATGCACTCTGTATCTTTGCGATAATAAATATATCCTTATAAAAAAGGTATATTATTACTTCTTCAATTTTCCGTAACGGTTCATGAAGCGGTCTACGCGACCCGCTGTATCAACGAGCTTGCTCTTACCTGTGTAGAATGGGTGAGATGTGCTAGAGATTTCAATCTTAACAACTGGATAAGTCTCGCCTTCGAACTCAACAGTGTCGTTAGTCTTGCATGTAGACTGAGAGAGGAACATATCGCCGTTAGACATATCCTTGAATACTACAGGACGATAATTCTCTGGATGAATACCTTTTTTCATTTTTCTTTTTTATTTTTATTGGGTTATTAAAATTAGACGTCATGGGGATGCTTGTTGCATCATTTCGTGTCCCTTATCGGGGCATGCCCATTATAGCCTGTTATCAATTTCAGGCTGCAAAGTTACGCTTTTTTCCTGAAACCACCAAATTTTTCTTCTTCTTTTTAAGAAATATTTGAGAATTAGCGCTTTACTCCGCATAAACTATCTTGATGGTCTTCACGCGAAGCTGTACACCACCGCCTGTTGTCTCTGTAAAGAGGTTGGTGTAGGTGACTGTGGTGCCTGAGAACTCGATGGTGGCTGTGGCATTGCCCACGTAGTTGGTGCCGTTGTAGCTGTCGCAGGTCATCACAATCTGCTTAATCTTCTTGATGCCCTTGAAGATGAGCTTGTTGTTGGCATATACGCGAACGCCCTTGGTTTTGGTGTAGAACTTAGGACCATTCTTCTGACCGTTGGCATCGAAGTTTACGGTGGAACCATCTGAGAACTTCACGGTTTCTACGGCTTCCTCGTTCACCAAACCTGCTGCGTTGAGATCCAGCTCTACGCTGGCACCCGTGGTTGTGGCTGCCGCATTGCTCAATGTAACGGTGGTGCCATCGATGGTCAAGCCCTCGCCTGTGGCTGGAGTATCAGGCTTTGATGGAGTGTCTGGAGTTCCTCCTGTAGCCTCTTTTACTGTGAGATTCTTTACTTCCCATGTTCCAGATGAAGCTGCGCAGGTATAGTGGAGAGCGATAACAACATTCTTCTTGCCCTTGAAGGCTGAGAGATCGTGCTTGTAGGTTTCCCAGGTCACCCAGTCTGTGCCTTCTTTCATTGTGCCTGTAATGTCTTCCCATTTGGTTGTAGCTGGGTCACCGGTGTAATTGTCTGTGATGAGAACCTGATTCTTTACTCCCTCAACGGCTGCACCATTTTTTGTAACATAGCGGAGAATGTAAGAGAACTCCAATGTCGCGCTTTTGGATGCAGAGAGGTCGATAGCCTTAGAAACAATGTAGCTTTCAGATGGAGTTGTTGTCTTAGAGGTATAATCGTAACCTGTAGCCTTTGCGTAGCCGTAAGAGTCGATGACCCATGCTGTACCCTTGATGGTCTTGGCTGTGAAAGAACCGAAGCTCTTGCTGAAGGTTTCGTTGATGTAACCGTCAGCTGGAGTATCAGGGGTTGTAGACCCACTTGTTGGTTTACCATTGAGAGATACAAGATAGTTACCTGTATCATATTCATTGGTTCCGTTGTAGTTCTTTGCCTTACCGCAGATAACAACCTCATCGCCAGGCTTGAGTGCATCTTCGCCTGAGAACTTGGTACGGTTAGGACCAGCATAACCATTGTAAACATAGAACTGGTTATTAGTAGTACCATCGTCAGAGATATAATACTTCAAGCTACCATAAGTAGCATCAAAACTGCCTGCCTTAACTGATACCACCTTACCCTTGGTGTAAACTTCCTGATCTGCGCTACCGCCATCTTTGATATACTTAATGATACCGGCAATGTTGAATGGGTCTGCAGCAGTACCTGTACCCTTAGCCTCTGCTGTGGTTGGAGTACCAGGCTGAGTAGGCTGTGTATAAGGCTCTGGTACGTCCTCACAGCTGCTGAATGTGAAGGCAGCCATAGCCGCCATCAAAACTGAAAATATATACTTTTTCATATTATTGTCTTTTTAAATATTGTTACTATTTATATCTATAGAAGTGAACCCGGTTATTTCACTGCGAAATTCTTAACCTCCCAGGTTGGAGCACCCGTTGGAGAACTGCTGTAGAGGAAACCGATGTAGATGGTCTTGCCACAATACTTCGTCAAATCTGCAGTAGATGAAACAAAGTCCCAGCTGTTTCCTGCTGGATAACCCTGTACGTCCAAGTCGGTCCATGTCTTTCCGTCTGTAGAAATCTGAACCTTGCATTCCTGCTTTATATCTGAGGCATAATTGATAGCCTGGTCGAACATGAGTTTAGCGCTCTTGGCTGATTTCAGGTCGATGGCAGGCGATTTGAGACGTGACTGGAGTTCTTGTTTTGAACCGTTCACATAGCCAGAAGCCTTCATTCCGTAAGCTGCAGATGCCCATTTCCAGACAAATTCTACACCATCAGCCAACTTGATGTTGTCGATGGTGAAATTGCCCTGGCTGGCATCAAACGGCTCGCTGAGATAGGCAAGAACTACCGATTTCAAATCATCTGTGCTGCGAAGCACAATCTGCCAGGTGTTATTGTAACGGGTGAAGATACCGGTGATATCGAATACGCCCTGTGGAACCACCTCGTTGGCAAACTTAGAATACCCCGAGTTGCGCACTACCAGGTTGCTGCTGCTGATCTTCTTGCCTGTTTCGGCATCGATCAGTTCCAGACTCGTATTGGTATCATCTGGTGCCCATACGTTAGTACCGTTGGCAGAGGCAAACTTCACCTTCTTCAGGGTCATCAGCTTGCCCACGTTAGCATCCATATAGGCTGCATCAGTAAGCTTTGTCAGGTCAAACTCCTCTGGCACTACCGTGCTTGCATCAGCCTCGCCAGGGTTCAGAATCTTGAAGTGCTCGTTCCATACGGCACGTTCTATCTTACCCATACTAAGCGTTCCGTCAGAGAGTTTGGTGTTTACACCGCCAATCTGAGGCAATTTTCTGTAATTTCCGATATAGAGACCCTTCAGGTTTACGAGAATCTCCTGGCCAACAGGAAGATAACCCGACAGACCACTTCCGTTGATGGCAATAATGATAGCGCCGGATGCATCCTGTACGCTCACCTGGTTGTAGATATTGCCACTGACATCATTGCCCGTCACTACCGCCTTGATCATCATGTCTTTCTCAATCAGCTTGTAGCCATTGTCGCTGTTGATAATCGTAGCAAACTGGGTCTTCAAATCTGCTATGCTGATTACATTCTTCTCCCTCAGGCTGTTGTTGCCCCATGGAGCTGCAGGCACCTTATCGGTCAGGTCTGGGTCAGCATAACCGTCGCCCATACACGACCCCAGAGTCAGTGCCAGGAATGCCAATGCTATGAATTTTATCTTTTTCATTGTTCTTTCTTTTTATTGTTATAGAGAAACGGGATTGCTCCCTGTTCTTTATGTTAAAGAGAAACTGCTCTTTAGAATCTGTAAGATACCTGGAACATGCCGTTGGTACCCCAAGTGTAATACTTCTTAGGATTCTTAGAGAACTGGTAGAGGCGTGGATTCTTCACGTTGCCGTTAGCATCCAGTGTATAGCTTGAACGTGAGTTCTGCTCATATCCGCCTGTTACGATGGTCTGGTTGTTCAGCAGGTTGGTAATCATGAGGTTGAAGTTGAGAGAACCCTTCTTCAGTCTTACGCTCTTGCCTATGCTCAGGTCAACCATCCATCCTCCGTGACCCTTCTCCTGGGCTACAGCATCCTCAGTCCAGCTCATACCGTCGAGTGTAGTAGGAGCAAAGATTTCAGGGAATGCCTTGTAGGCAGCCTGGCGGTTGGTCAGCACCTTCTCATATCTGTAGCTTGGAGAATAAGAGAGGTAGATGCGGTCGTAGTAGTTGGCATTGAGGTTGACGAACCATCCGTTTACGTGGGCATCGAGACCGATGCTTCCCACTGTGAGCGGTGTGCCACTCTCGCGCATATTCATCACGTAAGCCTTGTCCTGGTAAACCTCAGCACTCTTTGAGAGCATGTATACGGCGTTTACATTGTTGATGTTCTTCGCCTCGCTCATAGCGCCCAGAGTCTTCAGGTCGAGCCATGATGTAAGCTTGAACTTAGCGCCCACCTCTACACCATAGTATTCCTTCTTCAGTCCGGTCATGCTCACGTAGGTGAATGAGTTCTCATCATCGTTGTAGAAGTTCTGCCATTCCGTAACGTTCTCCATACGGCTGTAGTAACCGCTCACGTTGGCACTCAGCCATGCGTTGCGATACAGGTAGCTGAATTCTGAGCTGAAGATGCGCTCGTTCTTGAGGTTAGTCACGAAGTCGTTGCTGATTTCAGGCGAGATGAAGGCTGTGCTTGCCATCGGCGCACGCAGCTCGTATCCGGCTCCGATGCTGAAGGCATGGCCTCTGCCCATATCCACGTTCAGGCTTCCCTTTACGCCACCGTCCAGGAAGTTGGCTGTGCCGCTCTTGCCCTGGCTGTTGTTCGGTGCCATACCGTTGCGCATGTAGCCGCGGCGGTTCATTCCGGTATATCCGATACGTCCGCTCAGCATCGCCTTCATATTGTAGAATTCGGCTGTATAGGTGCTCCATGCGTTTGCCTTGTTCACGTCGATGCGATAGTCGTAACCGAACTTGTCACCCTCGTAAACCAGCTTGCCTGTGTTGTTAGGACCGGCTGTGTTCAGGTCGTACTGCACACGTGGGTCGGTCTTAGGATAATCGCCCAGGGCATAGGTGTTGATGTTGTGGAAGATGGCACCGCCCAGCATGTCTTCCAGTGTCTGATAGTGCTGGTTGGTACTCTTTCCGAGCATGATGCCTGTAGCCAGGTTCGATTTCTTGGTCAGCTTGGTGTTCAGAACGGATGACAGGGTCAGGGTCAGGTTGTCGTTGTGCTTAGCCTGAACATAGTAGAGCAGATCCTGTCCGTTCTTGGCTGCCTGCTGGTTGGCATAGTACAGGCGGTCCCAGTTGATCTGTCGGTTCTGCTTGCTTGCCTGCCAGTAGTTTACGGCGTTGTTCCAGTTTTCCCAGGTATACATGTTGTTGCCGTTCTTGTAGTCGCCCCATACATAGTAGTTGGCAGATGGCATGTTCTTCCAGTAGTCTGGCTGTGGATTCTCTGCGTTGTTGTAGTTGAGCTTGGTGCTCTTGTACATAGAGTATTTTCCGAACACCGATGTGGTGAGCTTCATCTGGTCGTTGATTTCCCAGTCCCATGTAGCGATAGCCGAAGGAGCAAAGTCGTTCACTACGCGTGAGTTTCTCTTGTGTCCGTTCTGGTATCCCCAGTATGGGTTATACTGGTAGTCGTTTGCCAGCCAGTAAGCCTCGTCGGTAGATGCTCCCTGGGTGCTTCTTTCTGTCGGGTTACCCCATGTAGAGAAGCTCAGCGAGTGACCGTTCATCCACTTCTTCTGTACGCCGAAGAAATAGGAGAGGGCGTTGTAGATGGTTCCCTCTACGTATCCCTGGTTAGCCCAGCGGTAGGTGAGACCGGCTGTTATTGCCCATCCCTTCTCGTTGAATCCGCTGGAGTAGGAGTAGAGGCCGCGCAGGGTATAGTTGCGGTTGGCAACACCTACGCTGGCATACTGTCCTTCCTGCATGCTTCCGGCACGGAAATCATAGTTGTTGGAGCCTGCCATGCCCGTCATCGAATAGCCGTTGGCTTCGAAAGGCAGGGCGAAGTCTACGTTTCTGGAGAATCGGTTCAATCCGCCGATATTGGAGAAACGGAACTGTCCGGTCTCCATATCGTTCATGGAAGCACCGTTGATATAGACATCGTTGTACTTCTGGTTGAAGGCACGGTAGCGGAAACGTGCTGGCGAGAACAGGTAACCTGCCTGGCTCGCGTATACGTTGCTGGTAGAATTGAGGATGGTGACATTGGATGACATGTCATCGTCCTCGCCCAACTGTGCCTCGGAGAAGGTGAAAGCATTCTCGTCGAGTCCCTGGGCTATGTTCTGGTCAGTCTTTTCGTTCTGAGCCATAGCCAATGAACACGAGAAGAGCGCTAACATTGCTAAGTTTACTTTCTTCTGCATAGTTTATATGTTTTAAATATTAATAGATCGGCAACAGTGATTTCTTTGAGCAGTGATGATATATTTATAGTCCCGTTGGATTTTGTTTAGGTAAACTGTAAGGGGGACTTATCATGGTTTCTGGTCTTGTGTCTTCTGTCCCGATCAAAAATAATTATTAGTGCTGCAAAGTAACAAAATTATTTTTAAAAAGAGAAGTTATTTATGTTAAAAATGCATGAAAACTGAAAAAATATTCGTTTTTATGGAGATATTTCCGGTTTTTTAGGTATCTTTGCTGCGTATTTCCTTATGAATTTAAGAAATACATATATAATAAGGTATACATTAATAATTAATATTGTATGAGAAAACAATTGCTCTTGCTGGCTGCCCTCCTCATGATAGGGCTGGGCGCTACAGCACAGAAAAAGAAGTCGCAGACTTCAGGCAACAGGCAGTTTCAAGTGTATGCTGTAGGTTTCTACAATCAGGAGAACCTCTTCGATACCTGTCATGATGCCGGTAAGAATGATTATGAGTATCTCCCTGCTAAGGGATGGAATGGTATGAAATATACCAATAAACTCAAGAATATGTCGCGCGCACTTGCCGATATGGGTACCGATGTGCTGCCTAATGTGGGCTGCGCCTTCATCGGTCTGTCTGAGGTTGAGAATGCCAACGTGCTGAAAGATCTCACCGCACAGCCGCCTCTTAAGGCAAGAAACATGCAGTTCTGCCATATCGAGGGTCCCGATAAGCGAGGCATCGACTGTGCGCTGCTCTATAATCCGGCACTCTTCACGGTGAAGAATACCCGATTGGTGCCTTACGTACAGGAACTCGCCAAGGATTCTGCCTACAAGACCCGTGGTTTCCTCACTGTTCGCGGTGAACTGGCGGGCGAGGATGTGGCGGTTATCGTATGCCACTGGCCAAGCCGTTTCTCCGGTTCGTTCTATCGCGAGAGCGGAGCGCGCCAGACTAAGGTGGTAAAAGACAGTCTGCTCCGTCTGAACCCGGCTATGAAGGTGTTTGTGATGGGCGATATGAACGATGATCCTACCGACGCCAGCATGCACAAGGTGCTGAAGGCGAAGGCTGAAATCAGCGAGGTAGGTGCCGATGATATGTACAATCCATGGTACAACATCCTGGCTAAGGAAGGCAAGGGAACCCTGTTCTACAGCGGTTCATGGAATCTCTTCGACCAGATTGTCATCACGCCTAATCTCCTGAACAGGGATAGTAAGAACAAGGACTACAGTTCTCTGAAGTTCTGGAAGAACCACATCTTCCGCCGCGATTACCTCATCCAGCAGGAGGGTCAGTACAAGGGTGCTCCTTTGCGTACCAAGGCAGGCGGCAGATGGCTCAACGGCTACAGCGATCACCTGCCGGTAGTGATGTACCTGGTAAAGGAAAAGCTTTGATTTAGTTGATAGTTAAGAGTTTATAGTTAACAGTTGAATGGTTGAGAATCATCCTTTTGAGCCGTGGCTGCCCGAAAATGCACGGCTGCTGATGCTCGGCACGTTTCCGCCTGCAGAGAAGCGGTGGTGCATGCCCTGGTATTATCCCAACTTCCAGAATGATATGTGGAGGATATTCGGGATTATCTACTTCCAGGATAAGCTCCATTTCGTGGATGTAGAGAAGAAGACCTACCGTCTCGATGCTATTAAGGAATTTCTCGGGGAGAAGGGCGTCGCCATCTATGATACCGCACAGCAGGTGATACGCACCAAGAATACGGCATCCGACAAGGATCTGCAGATCGTGCAGCCCGCCGATCTCGACGGCATGCTCCGCCAGCTGCCCCATTGCAGGGCGGTGCTCACAGCCGGCCAGCTTGCCACGAAGGTATTTTCTGAACACTTCGGTATCAGGGAAAAGCCTGAGATGGGAGGCTATGCAGAATTTCAGTTCGAGGGCCGCAGACTCCGTCTGTACCGCATGCCCTCCAGTTCCCGTGCCTATCCTATGGCAGTGGAGAAGAAGGCTGAATTTTACCGCAAGATGTTTGATGAAATCTTATAGAAAAGAAGAAAGAATATGAAAGATAAAGTGACCGTTATTGGCATTGCGGGAGGTACAGGCTCCGGCAAGACCACTGTGGTGAAGAAACTCGTAGAAGTGCTGCCGCCTCATTATGTGGCTGTGGTGCCCCTCGATTCATATTATAACGATACCTCGCAGATGACCGAGGAAGAACGTCATCAGATCAACTTCGACCACCCGTCGGCATTCGATTGGAAGCTTTTGCACCAGCAGCTCGCTGATCTGCGTGCTGGCAAGGCGATAGAGCAACCCACCTATAGTTATATCAAATGCAACCGTGAACCGGAAACGGTTCACGTTGACCCCAAACCGGTTGTGATCATCGAAGGCATCATGACGCTGGTGGACAAGAAGTTGAGAGACCTGATGGACCTGAAGGTGTTCGTGGATACCGATGCTGATGAGCGCCTGATACGCAACATTCAGCGTGATACCATCGACAGGGGTCGCACCGTATCGATGGTGGTAGACCGATACCTCAAGGTCCTGAAGCCGATGCATGAGCAGTTTATCGAACCCACCAAGCGCTATGCTGACATCATCATTCCGCAAGGTGGCGAAAACCTCAAGGGCATCGGTATCCTCTGCAAGTATGTAGAGGGACTGATAGAGAAATAAAAATATTTTTGCTCAAGCATTGCATTTCTTTAATGCAAAACAAAGTTTAATTAGGAAACAGGGCGGGCTTCTTCGTGAGAAGAGGTCCGCCCGCTTTGTTTTTATCCCAGTCGGGCTATTCAAGTAGTTCAGTTAGCGAATTCAGCCGTCTCAGTTAGCAGATTCAGCCGTCTCAATAAGCCTACGGATACGTCTGCGCTAGCCGACGCAGTAATATCCGTGCCCCGACGCAGTAATATCTGTAACCCGACGCAGTAATATCTGTAACCCGACGCAGTAATATCTGTAACCCGACGCAGTAATATCCGTACCCCGACGCAGTAATATCTGTATCCCGACGCAGTAATATCTGTATCCCGACGCAGTAATATCTGTATCCCGACGCAGTAATATCTGTAACCCGATGCAGTAATATCCGTGAGTCAGCGCAGCACAACGTGTGGTCCGTTTTCGCCAGGTCCCATAACCATATTCTGCAAAGATCTTCTTGCTTTTTGCAAGAAGATAAGCTGAAAAACGTGATAGATGAAGGCTATTAGTGATGGATAGCGTGATGGATATTGTAAACATTTTATCCATCCATCACGCTTTCCTAAATAGATAATTCTCTTATTATCAGATGATTAACGTTTTGAGAAGAGGAAAAGTGAGGGATGTGAGGGATAAAACTTAAAAGATTATTCCTCTTCCTCCTTCTCAAAGGCCTCTACGAAAGGCTGGTGGAAACCCTGGAAGATGCGGAGATACTCGGCTCGCACCTCATCACTCTCCTTAAAAAGATTCAACTCGCCACGCTTGTGAGCCTTCAGCATACTGCTGTAACGGCGAATCTTACGCTTGTAGTTCCTTGCCATCAACGCATCTGCCTGAACAGGATTCTGACTGACATACGAAAAGGCACAAAGCTGCTTCATGAACATGTCGAACACCGGATTGTCATGACTCCAGTCATCCTCATTCAGCCAGAACCACTGGAAATGATACTTCTGCTCCAATGCCATCAGATGCTGCCCCAGCTCGTCAATCTCCATGCCCTTCTGCATCTGCTCCTCAGCAAACGCTACCAGAGAGGCTGCATCCACATTCAACTCAACCTCGTGAGACAGCGTGGTGCCCTCAATCTGAATGCGCCAACGGTGATTCCTGTTCTTGATGAGCGCAGAATTCGTGTTCATCAGCAACTCAGAAAGCTTGCCCTCGGTAGGAATCTGATCTACTACCGAAAGACGGTCGCGCTGGTTGCGAACCACCAGCTGATGGTCCTCATGGCGCAATACACACATGTAAACCAGCCTGTTGCTGTCGAGTTGAAGGGTGAAACGGTCGTTGTTGTCATCGCCCACAAATTCGTAGGTGTAGTCATCTACCTTATCCTGCGGAATGCTCAGCTCGCCATGCACCTTGTTGCCCTCGGCATCGTAGAGCGAGAAACCGATGTAAGGAATCTGAAGGCGGAGGACAACCGGATTGCCGCCGTCCTCAGGAATCAGGGTAACAGCCAGTCCGTCATCGCCGAAATCATCCTTGCGGCATACGAATCCGTCATCCGTCTTCTCAGCCTTCTCCACCTTCACCTCGCCGTGGCGCCACCAGAAATCGAAGGTGATGGTCTGGTCGTCCTCAGCGGCTACACGGATGAAATCCTCGATGTCCTGACCCAGGTAAATCACCTTGGCAGGCTCAATCTCCTCATCGTCATCGCCCAGCGCTCGCACCCACATCTCGCCCGGAACAGGATCATCTTCCCATTCGGCATCAGCAGGGGCTGCAGTAGATTTGAAAACGAGGAAAACCATTCTTTCTTCTTCCCTCGTGCCATCTTCGCGGCACGTGAAGCACTTCGCCTCCTTAGGGATGAAGAATGGGGTTAACAGGTACGGGTTTTTGCATAATGCGGTATACTCTACCTCGGTCCATGCCGGGAGAGCGTGTGTATTTGTCTTGTCTGTCATATTCTCTTGTTGCATATAATTCTTGAGTTGGTCCTATTTCTTTTCATCATCCGGCGTGTGTGGCAGGACGAGGGGGATGTTGATCCCAAAAAACGGTTGCAAAGGTAATGCAAAATCGAGACACTACAAAATATATCACCTATTTTTTTAATTATTTTACGATTCAATATTTGGTGCTTCCAAAAAATAGTTGTAGTTTTGCATCTGAAATAATGAATAGAAAGATGAAAGTCAAGACAATACTTACACTGGCGCTAGCCGCCACAACCCTCGCAGCATGTCACAGGGGAAAGAAACCACCACGTATGGACAATTCGAAACTCGCCATCAGCCTCTCGAAACCGGCTAAGGGCGACAGGGCTATCTACGGACTTGCCTGCCTGGGCTGCTCGGATACCGCGCTGGTGCTGCTGCCCAACGGAGGCGGCGACCCCGTAAGATACAACATTCTGGATGCCACTCGCAACCATCAGGTGTTTGGAGATATAGAGGTGGGCGACTGGGTTTGCGTGATGCCATGCGGGGAGAAGGATGAGAAGAACCGTGCCGACATGGTGATAGACCTGGACCAGCTGAAGGCCACCTGGACCTATCCGGTGATGCCGAAGCTGCGCGATGTATCGCATCTGAGCAAGCGCCAGCAGGCGAGAATCCTTGCCAATATGCCTGACAGCATCGTAGAAACCTATATGGTGCCGCGCCAGTATGGCTTCACCCTGAAGCGAATGAGCGAGGCGATGGCCGTGGGCAGGGTGATGATAAACAAAGATGTGGACGACGACAGCCCGGTAGAATATCCTGATGTGCCTCAGTATACGGAATGGCATGCCTATAACGGCAAACTGATTCTGGTGCAGGGCCACCGCGAGCTGGATGGCGTGGTGATCAACGAAAAGACGAAGCGCGATACCTTCACCTTTGTATATATGAAGGGCGACAGTCTGGCTCTCTCAGACCGTGAGGGCCGCATCCAGGGTTTCCACCGCTCGCTCAATGCGATGAAGGCCAACGCCAAGGCCCATGCTGCAGCCGAGAAGCTGAACAGTAAGATGAAGAAGGAAATATTGAAGTAAATTACATAATAAATATAAAAAAAGAGGCGAATAGGACGATTTCTCGATTTTTTTGTCTAATTTTGCACCTTGGAATTTAATTCATACATCGAATATAAAGAAAAAGAACAAGAATAATGAAGAAGAAAATTCAGTTCAGTCTCGTTTATCGAGACATGTGGCAGAGCTCTGGTAAGTTCCAGCCACGCAAGGATCAGTTGGCTAAAATTGCCCCAGTTATCATTGAAATGGGATGCTTTAGCCGTGTAGAGACTAACGGCGGTGCCTTCGAACAGGTTAACCTGCTGGCAGGTGAAAATCCTAACGATGCCGTACGCGCATTCTGCAAACCTTTCAACGAGGTGGGTATCAAGACTCACATGCTCGACCGCGGATTGAACGCTCTTCGTATGTATCCTGTGCCTGACGACGTGCGCGCCCTTATGTATAAGGTAAAGGCTAAGCAGGGTACCAACATCACACGTATCTTCGACGGACTGAACGATGTGCGCAACATCATTCCTTCTATCAAGTGGGCCAAGGAGGGCGGCATGACTCCACAGTGTGCACTCTGTATCACCAACTCTCCTGTTCATACTCTCGAATATTATATGAACATCGCCGACCAGCTCATCGCTGCCGGTGCAGAGGAAATCTGTTTGAAGGATATGGCAGGTATCGGCCAGCCAGCATTCCTCGGCAAACTCACCAAGATGATTAAGGACAAGTATCCACAGATCATCATCCAGTATCACGGCCACTCAGGTCCTGGTCTCTCTATGGCTTCTATCCTCGAGGTCTGCAACAATGGTGCCGACATCATCGATACAGCCATCGAGCCATTGTCATGGGGTAAGGTTCACCCAGACGTAATCTCAGTTATCAGCATGCTGAAGAACGAGGGCTTCGAGGTACCTGAAATCAACATGAGCGCTTATATGAAGGCTCGTGCTATGACTCAGGAGTTCATCGACGAGTGGCTCGGCTACTTCATCAACCCAGGTAACAAGATCATGTCTTCATTGTTGCTCGGTTGCGGTCTCCCTGGCGGTATGATGGGTTCTATGATGGCAGACCTCGGCGGTATGCGTCAGACCATCAACAACATCCGCAAGAAGAAGGGTGAGGAAGAGTTGTCTATGGACGACCTGCTCATCAAGCTCTTCGACGAGGTAGAGTATGTATGGCCACGCGTAGGTTATCCTCCATTGGTAACCCCATTCAGCCAGTATGTAAAGAACATCTCACTGATGAACCTCCTCACCATGGAGCAGGGCAAGGGCCGCTTCGTAATGATGGACGACTCTATGTGGGGTATGATTCTCGGCAAGAGCGGTAAGATTCCTGGAACTATCGACCCAGAACTCGTAGAGCTCGCCAAGAAGCAGGGCCGCGAGTTTACCGACGTAGATGCGCACACATTGCTCACCAACGCCCTCGACGACTTCAAGAAGGAGATGGACGAGAACGGTTGGGATTACGGTCAGGACGACGAGGAACTCTTCGAGCTCGCTATGCACCCAGAGCAGTATCGCAACTACAAGAGCGGACAGGCAAAGAAGAACTTCCTGGCCGACCTTCAGAAGGCAAAGGATGCCAAGCTCGGTACAACCCTTACTCCTGCACAGCTTGCAGAGTTCAAGCACGCTAAGGCAGATGCCATCGTGGCACCAGTAGCCGGCCAGCTCTTCTGGGAATTCCAGGGCGAGGGCGAGTGCCAGCCAGCTGTAGAGCCATACATCGGCAAGGAATATAAAGAAGGTGATGCCTTCTGCTATATCCAGGCTCCTTGGGGCGAGTTTGAAACCATCCCAGCTGCATTGGGCGGCAAGCTCGTAGAAATCAATGCCAAGCAGGGCAGCAAGGTGCGCAAGGGCGATGTTATCGCTTACATCGAGCGCGATGCGGAGTAAATATAATAGAAATGAATTATCAAGCTATTATTGATAAGTATTATCCTGAGGATAATGAGCTTCGGCATATCCTCATCACACATAGCCAATCTGTAGCGCGAAAAGCGCTACAGATTGTTTCGTATCATCCCGAATTGCAACTCGATGCCCAGTTTATCGAAGAAGCAGCTATGCTCCACGACCTCGGCATCTTCATGACCGATGCCCCAGGCATACAGTGTTTCGGCTCGCAGCCCTACATCTGCCATGGACGACTGGGAGCAGAAATCCTGCGCAAGGAAGGATATGAGCGACATGCCCGCGTATGTGAGCGCCATACCGGTGCAGGCATTACAGAGGCACAGATCATAGCACAGAACCTGCCCCTGCCACATCAGGATTTCCTGCCGGAAACCATGGAGGAGAAGGTGATTTGCTACGCTGATAAATTCTTCAGCAAAACTCACCTCGACCGGGAAAAAACAATTGAGAAAGCAGAAAAAAGTCTCATGAAGTTCGGAGAGGAAGGAGTAAAACGCTTCCAGCAATGGGAACGCATGTTTGAATAGAATTCTAATTTATTGAATGAGAAAACAATCGACGATAGCTATGCTGCTGCTCGCTGCCATCTCGTGTATGATGGTGGCTAACCCAGGTACGCCCGATTCGAAAAAGAAAAAGAAGAAGGAGAAGACGGAAACCGTGGACAGCGTGGGTGACAGTGTGTTCGTAGACTCGCTGGGCAACGAAATAAAGCCCAAACTGAAACAGGCTGACGACACCACGCAGATGGACTCGCTGCAGAAAGCTATATGGAAACATAATAAAGTGGTGGATGACAGTATCCGCCTCGACAGTATCGCCAGAAAGAAACAGGGTGGAGTAGACGCACCGGTTAACTATCAGGCGGACGACTCTCTCGTATACGATGCCAAGAACAAGGTGGCATATCTCTACGGAAACTCCAACGTGAAGTATACCAACATGGACCTCAGTTCCGACCGCATTTCCATGGATATGGACAAGAGCAACGTGAAGGCGATGGGTACACCCGACAGTACGGCGGAGGGAGGCATCAAGGGCAAACCTGTCTTCAAGATGGGTAGCGATACCTATGATACTGACACCATTAAATTCAACTTCAAGAGCAAGAAGGCCCTTATTAATAATGTATATACAGAACAGGAAGACGGATTCCTGACCGGTATGAAGTCGAAACGAGACTCATCGGGAGTCATCTATCTGCAGCACGGAAGGTATACCACCTGCGATGATCCGCATCCCGACTTCTACATCTCGCTCTCCCGAGCCAAGGTAAGGCCGGGCAAGGATGTGGTATTCGGACCAGCCTATCTCGTGGTGTGCGATGTGCCTATGCCGCTTGCCATCCCTTACGGCTTCTTCCCGTTCACCAAGAGCTACAGCAGCGGTTTCATCATGCCAACCTACGGCGATGAAACGGCACGAGGATTCTATCTCAGAGATGGCGGATATTATTTCGCCATGAACGATAAGTGGGACCTGAAGCTGCTGGGCGAGATTTATACCAAGGGATCGTGGGGACTCTCGGCAGCCAGCAACTACCGAAAGAGATACAAATATTCGGGTTCCTTCTTCTTCAGTTACCAGGATACGAAGAACGGCGACAAGGGAATGCCAGACTTTACCGAGCAGGAGAGCTTCAAACTGCAATGGAGCCACCGCCAGGACAGCAAGGCAAACCCATACAGTTCGCTTTCGGCAAGTGTGAACTTCGCCACATCGAGCTACGAACGCAACAACCTCAATTCGCTCTACAATCCGCAGACGATGACGCAGAGTACGCGAACCTCATCTGTTAACTGGAGCACCTCGTTCTCAAGCATCGGTATGACGCTCAGTTCCACCGCCAACCTCTCGCAGAACATGCGCAATTCATCCATCGCCATGACGCTGCCCGACCTCAACATCAGCATCTCCCGCTTCTATCCGTTCAGAAGAAAGAAGATGGTGGGCGATGAGAAATGGTACGAGAAGATAGCCATGAGCTATACGGGACACATCTCTAACAGCATCAATACCAAAGAGGATAAGCTGATGCACAGTTCACTCATCAAGGACTGGCGCAACGGATGGCAGCATCAGATACCGGTGAGCGCTACATTCACGCTCTTCAAATATCTCAACGTGAATCCATCGTTCAATTTCACCGACCGTATGTATACCAACAAGGTGGAGAGATCATGGGATGAAGCCAGTCAAACGGAGAAATGTGATACCATCTACGGTTTCAACAACGTGTATAACTGGAACATGAGCGTAGGTCTCTCTACCAAACTCTATGGTTTCTACATACCAAGCCGCAAGCTCTTCGGAGATAAGATACAGGCTGTGCGCCACGTGTTTACGCCTACGGTGAGCTTCAGTTATGCCCCAGACTTCGGAGCTTCACGCTACGGCTACTGGGACACCTACCAGAAGACTGATGCCGATGGAAACGTATCGCTGGTGAGCTATTCTAAGTATGCCAACGCCCTCTACGGTGCGCCGGGCAAGGGTAAGAGCGGTAATATCTCGTTTACCCTGGGCAACAACATCGAGATGAAGGTGAAGAGCGATAAGGACTCTACCGGATACAAGAAACTCAGTATCATCGATGCGTTCGACATCAACATGAGTTACAATACCGCAGCCAAGGTTCGCCCTTGGAGCGATATGAACATCAAACTCAGACTGAAGTGGTGGAAGAACTATACCTTCAACATGAACGCTGTGTTTGCCACCTATGCCTACGAGCAGGACGACCAGAACAATGTTTATGTGGGTACCCATACGGAGTGGGGCAAGGGCAGGTTCGGACGATTCCAGGGTATGTCGCAGAACTTCTCGTTCACACTGAACCCGGAGAAGCTGAAGAAACTCTTTGGCGGGGGCGATGATGAGGACGACAAGAAGAACAGCCAGCGCAATGATGATGACGATGAAGGTCTGGATACCGACATCGAGAGCAACGTAGACGACAGCATAGAGAAGGGTAAGACGGCAGCCAAGAAGGGCGGCAAGGCAGAAACGGATTCAGATGGTTATATGGCGTTTAAGATGCCATGGTCGCTGACCTTCGGTTATGGTGTAACGATGCGCGAGGATACGCGAAGAGAGAAGTTCAATGAGAAGACGATGCGCTATGCATACAAGTTTACCCAGACTCTGAACATGAGTGGTAACGTAAGAATCAGTGATGGCTGGAACATCAGTTTCTCATCTGGTTATGATTTTGACAACCACAAGATCAGTATGACCACCGCCAGTCTGGCTCGTGATCTTCACTGTTTTAACATGAGCTGTTCTGTGGTTCTCGCTCCATATACGAGCTACAACTTCACCTTCCGTTGTAACGCAGCCACCCTGACAGATGCGCTGAAATACGACAAGCGCAGCGGTTATTCGAACGCTGTACAATGGTACTAGATGATAGTTTATAGTTGAAAGTTTATAGTTAATAGAGCTTTTCAGCTTATAGTTAATAAAAAAAACAGGCAAAATCATTTTGCCTGTTTTTTTTGTTTTATCTATATTACTTTTTTACCTTTTTACCCTTTTACTTTTTTACCTTTAAAAGCCTCTTTTTCGCCTCCGGGTGCTCAGGATAAAGGGTGAGGGCCTTGCGGTAATTCATGATGGCAGCCTCTTTCATGCCCTCTTTTTCGCACTCCTTCCCCATAATCACATACTCCGTGGCAAGGCGCTTGAGGAACTTCTGCTGCTTCTCCTTCTCTTCATCCTTCTTTCTTATTTCTTCGCGCAACCGCTCGTTCTCTGCCTGAAGCTCGTTCACCCTGTTCAGCTTTTTGCGGATGAAACGCTTGGCAAGCGGCTGCTCGATGTCATAACGACTGTGGATGGCAAGGAAGAAGTTGTCGAGAGCCGACTGCATATCGCCCCTGTCAAAGGCCTTGACGGCATCATGATACTGCTTGTCGGCCTTACTCTGGGTAAGCGCTGTGTTGATGGTGCTTTGGTCGTTGTAATGACGGGCAAACTGCTTGACATCATTGCGCACGAAAACATCACTCTGACGCAACGGCTCCTGAAGACTGATGCCCTCGAGACTGGTGCAGCGGGACAAGGCAACATACGTCTGTCCGCCCGCAAAGACACCACCCGTGAAATCAATCTTCACCTGGTTGAAGGTGAGGCCCTGGCTCTTATGAACCGTTATCGCCCAAGCCAGACGGATGGGGTACTGCTCGTATCTGCCAATCTCTTCCTCCTCAATCTTTTTCTCAACCTCATTGAAATGGTATCTCATGTTGCTCCATGCCGCAGGCTCCACCATCACATCCTTGCCTTCCTCGGTGCGCACATAAATCTTGGCATCCTCATCCTCATCAAAACCGATGATGGTGCCCAGCGTGCCATTCACCCACTGATGCTCGATATCATTCTTGATGAAGATAACCTGAGCCCCCGTCTTGAGGTAAAGTTCGATAGGGGTAGGGAGACTGCTCTCCGGAAACTCGCCCTGTATGTGGCCACGGAAGAGGCAAGGCTCTCCCGGAAGACGCTGGAGCTGGCTGTCGTTGATGTAATCTACCGTATCGCGGCGTGTAGAGAGGGTGATGGCAAGTTTGGAATCACCTTCATCGAGCTGGGCTCCCACACGCTGGTTGAGGCGCTGTAGATCCTGCATGGGCACCTGAGACGTGCGGATATGGTCGAGGATGCTGATGAAAACGGGATCGCTCTGACGGTATACCTTCTTGAGTTCGATGCTCACGAGTTTGAAGTATTCGAACACCTTGGCATCGAAGAAGAAACTGCTGCGGTAGAAGGGACTGAGCAGACGACGGTCGTCTTCCCTCACCACAGGCTCCAGCTGGAAGATATCGCCCACCAGAAGCAGCTGCTTGCCCCCGAAAGGCTCTCGCATGTTGCGGCAATATACCCGCAATATCTTGTCCAGGAAATCGATGATATCGGCACGAACCATACTGATCTCATCGATGATGATGAGCTCTACCTCGCGTATAATCTTTATCTTCTCTGAATTATACTTCAGGGTGTTGCGGATGTTGCGGACGGAATACATGCTGTCGTTGGGCAGCAGCGGGTGGAAAGGAAGCTTGAAAAAGCTGTGGAGCGTGCTTCCTCCGGCGTTGATGGCCGCAATGCCTGTTGGGGCAAGAATGATATGTTTCTTCTTGGTATTGGCGGCTATATAACGTAAAAAAGTAGATTTACCCGTCCCCGCCTTTCCGGTAAGGAAAAGCGAACGACGGGTAAACTGTATGATTTGGAGTGCATTCTGCAACTCCGGGTTGTCGAGATCAATCATTGTATTTAATTTATAGTTTATAATTTATAGTTTATAGCATAAGCCATATTAAATCGCCTTCTTGCTAAACGGTGTAGCCGCTATAAACTATAAATTATTAACTAAATTTAAAGATCATCGAAGTTGACAGGCTGCTCCGTTGGCTTGGCCTTCTTCTTCTCTTTCTTTTCTTCTGTGGTGGCTGTACCGTTGGCAGATTCGCTTTCAGCCTTCTTGGCAGGAACCTCGCGGATGATAGGGTTGCCTTCGTCATCGAGAACGATCTCTTCCTGGAAGGCGGTACTGTCCACCTTGGTGGTATCTACCTTTGGCTTTGGTGCATAGCTTGCACAGATGTACATATCGCGGGTGATATCGCTGTCCTGTGGCTTGTCAAACTTGCCGTGATACTGCTGGAAGGCTGGGTCGCCAAAGACACTCTGGAGGAAGTAACCGCACACAGGAAGAGCGGTTCTCGAACCCTGACCCAATGCTCCGGTGCGGAAGTGGAGACAGCGGTATTCGCCTCCTACCCAGGCACCAACTACGAGCTTAGGGCTCACACACATGAACCAGGCATCGGAGTGGTTATTGGTGGTACCTGTCTTGCCACCGAACTCGGTATCACGGTAATTGCCTACATAGCCCCAGAGACTCTGGGATGTACCTCCCGGCTCCTTCATACCGCCCTGTAAGAGCTGCTGCATGAGGAAGGCACTCTTATAAGGTATCACCTGCTCGGAATCGGTAGGGCCCTCGTAAACCACCTTACCGTCGTGGTCTACAATCTTGGTAACCAATACCGGGTCGTGGTGCTTGCCATTGTTGGCAATGGTGCTGTAGGCGCATGCCATCTCCAGGAGGTTGACATCGCTGGAACCGAGGGCGAGAGAAGGGGTGTCATCCAACGGACTGTTGATACCCATCTTCTTGGCTGTCTCGATGATGCGCTTGATGCCCATCTCCTGTCCTAATCTTACAGCCACAGAGTTGATACTCTTGGCAAAGGCACTCTTCAATGGGATGCTGTCGCCCGAGAACGAACCATTGGCGTTGGATGGACGCCAGGTGGTCATTTCGTGCTTCTTCTTATCGTATACCTCCATAGAGATATATTCGTCGCGACGCTTGTCACAAGGGGTTAAACCCTGATTCATTGCCTCGGTATAAACAAAGAGCTTGAAGGTAGAACCAGGCTGGCGCTCGGCTGTAACCTTGTCATACTTCCAGTGGTCGAAGTCGATATCGCCCACCCATGCCTTTACTGCTCCGGTCTGTGGCTCCATGGCTACAAAGGCGCAGTGCATGAAGGTGGTCATATACTTGATGGAGTCTTCTGATGTCATGTTCATCGTGATACTGCCCTTGTCATAATCGAATACCTTAACCGGGTGAACCCACTCCTTATAGTAATAGTTTACTGAGTCGGGATTGTTAGGGAAGCGGGCTATCAATGCCTTGTAGAATGGCTGGCGCTCGGCGATGCCCTGGATGAAGTTTGGTATCACGTTGTGGTTCTCATCCTGCCAAGGATCCTGACCCATCCAGTTGCCTTTGCCTGCCTGGGTACGGCGGATGCTCCAGTGGTTGTTGAAGTTCTGCTGTACCTGTTTCATCTGCTTGCGGGCTGCATCTTCTGCATACTTCTGCATGCGGGTATCGATGGTGGTATAAATCTTCAAACCGCTGGTATAGAGATCGTAACCTTCGTCTTTACACCAGTCTTTCAGGTAGTTGGCTACTGCCTCACGGAAGTATTTAGCCTGTCCGTCGTAGTTTTCTTCTACCTTGAAATCGAGCTTGATAGGCTCATCTTTCAGTTCATTGTATCTGTCTTTTGAGAGATCGCCATGTGTCACCATATTATATAATACGGTGTTGCGGCGTGCAAAACTGTTCTCCGGGTTGGTGCGTGGGTTGTAGTAGGTGGTAGCTTTGAGCATGCCCACGAGCACGGCAGCCTGACCGGTGGTCAACTCCTTAGGGGTGGTGTTGAAGTAGGTCTTCGCAGCGGTTTTGATACCATAGGAATTGCTACCGAAATCTACCGTGTTGGCATACATGGTGATGATTTCCTTCTTGCTGAACACAGTTTCGAGTTTTACCGCGATGATCCACTCCTTGCTCTTGATGATGAGCAGGCGGAGTACAGGAATCTTGCCCAGCAAACCGGTAGAATATTGCGAACGTACACGGAACATGTTCTTCGCCAGCTGCTGTGTGATGGTAGAAGCACCGCGCCCGTTATGATGGAGGAGTGCATCCTTGGCAGCAGCAAACACACCGATAGGGTCGATACCGATATGCTTGTAGAATCGTTCATCCTCGGTATCTACCAGTGCCTTGAAGAAATCAGGTGTAACCTCATCATATTCTACCGGAGTACGATTTTCGTTGAAATACTTGCCGATGAGCTTTCCATCAGCCGAATAGATTTCAGAGGCCTCTGAGGTCTGTGGGTCCAGGATGCCTGAGAAATAGCCAGGTGACTTGCCGAAGAGCCATAAGAAGTTGATATCTACTGCGCCCAGATACAAGATGAAGGCGACTATACAACTTGCCAAGGCAACGAGGGTCTTGGTATACCACGCTCTGCCCTGATACAATCCTTTGTACCAGGTACAGAATGCGCGAAACTTTTGCCATAACCAGGCAAAGAGAGACTTAATTTTATTCATATATGATGATATAATGATTTCGTTGTTTTACTCTTCGTTCTTCACTTCCTCTACATCCACATAAATCTCCTTTGAATCCTGTTTCTGCTGTTGGTTCTTCAGCCAGATTCTCTTGTTGTTGGAGACTTTAAAGGCGTTGAGAAGCTCTACTACTCCATAGATGAGCATACCCCAACCGATGATGAAAAGAGGAGCAGAGGCGATGGCTGAAGGCTTGATGATGGCGAGCAGACCCAGCAGAAGAAGGGCTGAAGGGAAGAGCCAAAAGAGAATGCCTACGCGTCCCATCTTAGCTGCTGAAGCCAGGTTGGCAAACTGGGTCAGAGCGCCCAAAATCAGGATGAACGCCAGGATGAACATCAGCCAGGCGATAAACACCTGAGGCATCAGGGCAAGCAGCAATCCCAGGATAAGACTGCCTACGCTCACAAGCGGGAATTTAGGCATCATGCCCATGATTGGCTTACCATTGGAATCAGACAGAATCTGGCCCTGCATCTTCTCTGCATTGCGCTTGGCTGCCCAATAACTGGCAAGGGAGATGACACCTGAAAGGAAAAACAAAACACCGATGGCGATGGTTATCCAGGTGACAGTCTGCTCACGATATTGGATGAGCAGGACTCCTACAATGATGGCGCATACTGCGCGGAATATTGAACTGTGTATTACCTTCATACTAAAACTGATTTTGTTATTTCGGGGCAAAGTTACGAAAGAAATCCGAAACTAGCAAGAAGTTTTTTATATAAACTTAAATTATTGCTATATTTAACGCTAATTATTGCTATATTTAACGCAAATTATTTGTTGGTCTCGATAGAAAGCCGTAATTTTGTAAGCAAAATCAGAATCATGATGTCTTGGAAAGAGACTTAGTGAAAGTAAAAACTATGTCTGGAGTATAGACTTAGGAAAAGTAAAAACTCATTTTTGATATAGACGGAAAAAGTAGAGACAATGACAAAATTATATTTGGTGCGCCATGGTGAAACGGTGGATAACAAGGCGCAAATTATGCAGGGACAAACACCGGGAAAACTCAATATGAAAGGTATTGAGCAGGCTGAGGAAGTGGCCAGGAAAATGGCGGGTACACCTATCGATGTTTTCGTATCGAGCGATCTCTATCGCAGTATACAGACCTGTGAAATTATCGCCGGCTCGCATCCCGTTGTCACCACTCCCTTGCTCAGAGAGCGTGATTGGGGCGATTTTACGGGTAAATTCATCCCTGACCTGCCGAAGGATCCAAAGGATTGGCCGGACAACATAGAGACGCTGGAAAAGATGAAATCAAGAGCCCAGAATTTCCTTACCTGGCTCAAGGTTACTTATCCTGATCAGACCGTTCTTGCTGTGGGGCATGGCATCATCAACAAGGCTATCCAGAGTGTTTATTATAAACGTCCGATGAACCTGATAGAGAAAATGGCGAATGCTGAGGTCAGAGTCCTTATTCTTTAAGTGAAGAGTGAAGAATTCAATTACTTCGCTAATCATAAAGTTCAAAGTATCAAAAGTTCAAAGTATAATTCAAAGTATCAAAGAATATGAATAAAATTGCTCTTATTACAGGCGCAACAAGCGGTATTGGCGAAGGTTGTGCACGTCGTTTTGCCCGTGGCGGCTATAACCTGATTCTTACAGGTAGAAATACGGGAAAGTTGGAAATCCTGAAGAAAGAACTCGAGGCTGAGGGCGTTGAGGTGCTTGCCTTGGCTTTCGATGTGCGTAACCGTGAAGCTGCCAAGAAAGCGGTGGATTACATCCCTGAGGAGTGGCGCAATGTGGATGTGCTTATCAATAATGCAGGACTCGCACGTGGATTGGAACCTGAATATGAGGGCGATTTTGAAGATTGGGACCAGATGATTGATACCAATATCAAGGGACTCTTAACCATGACGCGCCTGATTGTACCTGGTATGGTGGAGCGTAATCATGGTCATGTAATCAATATAGGTAGTGTGGCGGGTGATGCTGCTTATGCGGGAGGTAATGTATATTGTGCTACCAAAGCGGCTGTAAAGGCTATTACAGACGGCTTGCGCATTGATGTGGCACATACGAAAGTGCGTGTTACCAATGTGAAACCGGGTTTGGTTGAAACCAACTTCTCTAACATCCGTTTCCATGGTGACCAGAACCGCGCAGACAACGTTTACCGCGGTATAGAACCTCTAAATGGCGATGATATAGCTGATGTAGCCTTCTATGCTGCAAGTGCTCCAGAACACGTGCAAATAGCTGAGGTCCTGGTTCTTGCTACGCATCAGGCTAACGGAACCGTGATACACAGAAGCTAGTTAATAGTTTACAGTTAATAGTTAATAGTTTATAGAGGCTGCGCCGTTGAGCAAGATTGTCAAAGCGGTTTATGCTATAAACTATAAACTATTAACTATTAATGATGTGGCAAAGCTGATTGATATCTGATTCGAATGTATCTCGATTAATCGCCTTTGCCCGCATTCCAGACTTGTAGTTGTAGATGGTCTGGGTGGAGTAATGCAGCAGGGTGGCAATCTCCTGGCTGTCGGTTACACCCAGTCGCATCAGGGCAAAGATGCGAATCTCAGTAGTCAGGTCGTGCGTAGTAGGGACTTCCATTTGACATTCTGGCAGCAGGAGCTTGTTCAACTCAGTAACGAAACCCGGATACAACTCCATGAATGCCTTGTCGAACCGGTTGTAGAACATCTGTGATTCCTCTTCTTCCAATTTATGGGTGTTGAGACTCTTCAGCAAATCGGCGGTCTGGTTTGCCTTGATCTTACGGCTTACCAGTTTGCGATAATCTGATAACTTGCTGATATAAGCCGCACTGATGTCCATAAAGAGGCGCATGTAGGTCTCTCGCTTGATATTGGTCTCTATCAGCTGCTGGTTCAGTTCGGTGAGCTGTGCATTCATCTCTTTCTGCTTCTCGTTCTGTTCTTCAATCTCAGCCTTGTTTTTCTTCAGCCTGTTCTTCTGTCGGTTGTTGACTAAGGAGAGGATGAGGATGATGATCAGCGCTATGCTTACACCAATGAACCCCCAAAGAAAGCGGGTACGAGAGCGCTCGGCAGCCTGCTGGTTGGCTGAAGCGATGACTGGAAGGATGTTGGATATCTCTATCATGCGCAATTGGTTGTTGAAGAACTGTGCATCTTCCATAGTGTGCTGGATATATTTGGCAGCTCTCTTGCTGTTGCTCGCATCCTTTTTAAAGATGTAGTAGGCTAGCTTTTGAAGCGCAACAGTTTCTTTGAGTTGGCACAATCCATCGCTCACGGATGCCTCTACGAGATATTCCTCGTAAAGGTCGAATTTGCCGGTTTTTTTGTAATATCTGGCTATACCATAAGCTGACATGGCATGGATACGGGATTTGGCTGGCGACATCTTCAATGCCTTCAGATAATGGTTGAGCGATTCCTTGCTGGTAGGGTTGTGGAGATAGGCGTATTCGCCCATGAGATACTGATAGAAGACGTTATGCTTATTGTTTTCGTTGAAACTCTGTACCAGAAGGGTCATATATTGTTTCTTCTGGGCACGGAATTCTTCGGCGTAATCTGAGTTCTTGGCGTATGATTCCCAATAGCTGTAGAGCCAGGCGTATGTGAAGTAATAGTATAGCTTCAGCTGGTATGGCATCTCGTCGGGATTGAGCGATTGGAGTAAGTTTTCTGCTTTGTCATAAAACCCCCTTACCGAGAGTATGGATGCCTGGTTTATCTGGTTGCGTAAAATATAATAGGTGTTATGACATTTTTTAGCCAATTCAAACCCCTGTTTCATATATGCGTATGCTGAGTCGTAGCGGTAAGCACTATAGGCATGATATATGCTGTCAAGAAACAGTAGTCGGGTTTGGTCGTCTTCAGCTTCATAAGCTTGCCGCTTCAGATGTTTCAATTCCTTTTCCTTGATTCCCTGATAATATTGGTCGTTTTCAATCATCTTGTCAATACGATCCAATAAAGTCTTCTCGTCCGTTTTGCCTTGAGCAGCCAATGGCATAGTAAGCAAAAGAAGTAAATATATAAGTAGTTTCATCTTTAATGCTTCTTTATAATTATAACAAAATCGTCTTTTAAATGTTATTTTCGTCCTTTTGTCCGTTTTGTGGTGCAAAGATACAAATTTCCTTTCATATAATACCATTTACTTTAGATAAAAATAGTTAATATATTAAAGTATCTGATTCTTAAGGAGTTATCTGCTTCTTTGGTAGACTTATTTTTTACCAAAATACTACTTAGGTATACAACTTTGAAAAAAATGATATAACTTTGCAACCGAAATCAGAAAACAGTAGTTTTTATGGTTTAATTACCACTTCAAGTCTTCTAAAAGTATTTAATGATAAAGAAAATTCCTTTTGTTGATTTAGTATGTTGATTTAAATAGGAAAACAGGTTTAGTTTATATTAGGGAAAAAAGGATTGGTAATAGACTAGGCTACTTGATGATTCAAGTTTGCCCTTAAAGGCAAAGCTTATCTATTATGTTTTAGGGAAAACCGCCATGCTTTTGTGAAAAAGTGTGGCGGTCTTTGTTTAATATATGTTAGTTTCTTCTCTTTTCTTTTTCTTTTCTTTGGTCAACTCAAATTATTTTTTTACCTTTGCCACATATTTATATATAGATGAATGGATTTATATATATAGGTAGTAGGAAATAGATTTCGAAAGAAAATATCAGTTTTCTTCATGTGTAGAGGGAAATGGTAAGTAGACTTTAAAATATTATATTGAATAAAATATTAAAACAATGAATATATTAGTAACAGGCGCTAATGGTCAATTGGGACATGAAATGCAAATCTGTGCCCCAAAAAGCAATCACAAGTTTGTCTTCACCGATGTGGCTGAAGGCTATGAAAAACTGGATATCACCAATCTTGACGCTATCCGAGAAAAGGTGAGGGAGAATGATATTCAGGTAATTGTTAACTGCGCTGCTTATACCAACGTAGATAAGGCTGAAACAGATTACGATCTGGCTAATCTGCTCAACAATACTGCTGCGGGAAATTTGGCACAGGCTATGAAAGAGGTAGATGGTACTTTGATTCATGTATCTACCGACTATGTTTTTCAGGGCGACAAGAATATACCTTGCCGTGAAGATTGGGAAACGAATCCTTTGGGGGTATATGGTAAAACGAAACTTGCAGGCGAAAAGAGTATTGAAGCTACTGGATGCAAGCATATCATCATCCGTACAGCATGGCTCTACTCGCAGTGGGGTAAGAACTTCGTGAAAACCATGCAGAGTCTCACGGCAAGCCACGACACCCTGAAGGTGGTCTTCGACCAGGTGGGTACTCCAACTTACGCTGGCGACCTGGCTGCTGTCATCTCACATATCATCGAAACTGACCAGTTGGATAAGACGGGCATCTACCACTTCTCTAATGAGGGTGTCTGCTCTTGGTTTGATTTCGCTAAGATTATCTGCGAACTGAGCGGAAATACTTGCGATATACAGCCTTGCTACAGCGAGGAGTTCCCAAGCCCAGTGAAGCGTCCTCACTTCTCTGTACTTGACAAGAGTAAGCTGAAGCAGACTTTCGGATTCAAGGTGCCATACTGGACTGACAGTTTGAAAAAGTGCATCGCTGAATTGGCGGCAGCAAAATAATTATTAATTATAAATTATTAATTGAAATGAAGAATATCATTATCACGGGCGGTGCTGGTTTCATCGGCTCTCACGTAGTAAGACTTTTCGTGAACAAATATCCTGAGTATCACATCATCAACCTCGACAAGTTGACATACGCAGGCAACCTGGCTAACCTCAAGGACATCGAGGACAAGCCTAACTATACTTTCGTTAAGGGCGACATCTGCGATTTCGACCTGATGTTGAAGCTGATGCAGGACTATCAGGTGGATGGCATCATCCATCTCGCTGCCGAGAGTCATGTAGATAGAAGTATCAAGGATCCTTTCACTTTTGCTCAGACCAACGTGATGGGTACCTTATCCCTGCTTCAGGCTGCCAAGATTTACTGGGAGAGTCTTCCTGAGGGATACGAGGGTAAGCGCTTCTACCACATCTCTACTGATGAGGTTTACGGTGCCTTGCAGATGACTCATCCTGAGGGCATTCCTGCTCCTTTCACTACCAAGGCATCCAGCGATAAGAACCATGAGGCTTACGGCGAGGAGTTCTTCCTGGAGACTACCAAGTACAATCCTCACTCTCCATATTCTGCATCTAAGGCTAGCTCCGACCACTTCGTCCGTGCTTTCCACGATACATACGGTATGCCTACCATCGTGACCAACTGCTCTAACAACTACGGTCCATACCAGTTCCCAGAGAAGTTGATTCCTTTGTTCATCAACAATATCCGTCATCGCAAGCCATTGCCTGTATATGGTAAGGGTGAGAACGTGCGCGACTGGTTGTATGTAGTAGATCATGCCCGTGCCATCGATATGATTTTCCACAAGGGTAAGATTGCCGAGACTTACAACATCGGCGGTTTCAACGAGTGGAAGAACATCGATATCATCAAGGTGGTTATCAAGACTGTTGATAGATTGCTCGGTCGTCCTGAGGGTGCTGACTTGGATTTGATTACTTATGTAACAGACAGAAAGGGTCATGATATGCGTTACGCCATCGACTCTAGAAAGCTGCAGAAGGAATTGGGTTGGGAGCCATCTCTCCAGTTTGAGGAGGGTATCGAGGAAACCGTAAAATGGTATCTCGAGAACCAGGAATGGATGGATAATGTAACATCGGGTGATTACCAGAAGTACTACGACAACATGTATTCAAACCGATAATAGCTTTTGGAGTAATCGGAACATGTTTCTATTGTAACCGGTGCATATCTCTATTGTAACCGGTGCAAGAGATTCTGTTTTGTATATTGAATCAGGAGTCCTGTATTTGTTTATAACAGCAAATGCAGGACTTTTTGGTTTTATGGCAATTAAAATGCAGTAAATATATTATTATTTCTTAATTTTTTATGCTTTATGTCGAAGAAAACTGAAAACTAGAAAATATTTTTCTATCTTTGCAGCCTTAATGATATATAAAAGAAACAGATATGAAGAAAATAATAAAATCAGGCATCGTTATGGCGGTTGCTACCTTGTCGTGCCTTCCCGTTAAGGGACAGGAAAAGGTGGTTCCTTTTAAATATGGTAATATGGACCACTGGGTAATCAGGAATATCAAAGAATCAGGCATTATTGGAGGAAATCAGAAAAAAGTTTATGCCGTTGGACCTAATATGACTATCAATGGTAATATTCCTTATACCAATAAGGGTGGTTCGCCTTGGGGTTCCTCTAATGTCCTGGCACATGTATCGGGCATCTATAAGACGAATAACTCTGTGTTTCGTGATAAACATGGTAGTGGATATTGTGCCAAACTGGTAACCCATATTGAGAAAGTAAAAGTGCTGGGACTCATCAATATCAAGGTCTTGGCTGCCGGTTCTCTCTTTCTGGGTGATGTTCGTGAACCGATAACAAGTACTAAGGATGGTCCTAAAGCCATCAATTGGGGTATACCATTCACCGCACGTCCTAAGGCTTTGCGCTTTGATTATAAGACTTCTTTTCCTAATGCAGCCAATCGTATCAAGCAGAATGGATTTAGCGGAGCCTCTACGGTTGCTGGTCGAGATCATGCTATAGCTGTGCTCTATCTGCAGAAACGTCATGAAGATGCTAAGGGAAATATAACAGCTAAACGTGTGGGTACGATGGTAGTCAGATTCGGAAAGAGTACCGATAGATGGGTGGAAGATGCTACCTATACAATCCATTATGGCGATATCCGCCACATGGCAGGTTATCAGGCTGCTACTATGGGACTGCGATCCACTGACTATGCCCGTAACAGCAAGGGTAAGAGCGTGCCGGTAAAAGAAGTAGGATGGGCGAGTGCTAACGAAACACCTACTCATCTGATTCTTCAGTTCTCCTCATCCGATGGTGGAGCCTATATCGGAACTCCAGGCAATACCTTGTGGATTGATAATGTAGCATTGGTGTATTAAAATAATAAAATCGACAAAATGAAGCATATTCTGACAATACTTATTATGATGTTGGCATTGGGCAGCTATGCCTCTGAGCCTTCTGTAACCGATAGTATCTCATCTGCAGAGAAGATGGATACGACGACTTTATATGCCGGGAAATCATGGGTGAACCGGATTCTTGACTACTTTAATGATTCCAACAAAAACAAGAAGCATAAGCGTTTCGATTTTAGTGTGATAGGTGGCCCTCATTATGCCTCTGATACCAAGTTTGGATTGGGATTGGTGGCTGCAGGACTATACCGTACTGATCCGAATGACAGTATTCTTCCTCCTTCTAATGTCTCGCTTTATGGTGATGTCAGTTCTGTAGGTTTCTATATGTTGGGTGTCCGTGGTAACCATATTGCTCCTAAAGGAAGATATCGCATCGATTATCACCTTTATTTCTATTCTTTTCCCTCTGATTTTTGGGGAATAGGCTATGAGATGGGCGATAACGATGCCAATAAGAGTGACATGAAGCGTTGGCAGGCTCAGGCTGAAGTTAGCTTCCTGTTTCGTGTAGCAGATAATTTCTATATCGGACCGATGGCGAGTTATGACTATGTAATAGGTAAACATATTGAGCGTCCGGAATTACTGCAAGGCATGGATCAGCATACTTGGAATGTTGGATCTGGTGTTTCTCTGGTATATGATAACAGAGATAATCTTACGAATCCACATCGTGGTATCTGTCTGAATATCAATCAGATGTTCAGACCTAGATTTATGGGAAATGATTATGCCTTCAGTACGACGGCATTTCGTTTTGATGCCTATCAGCGACTGGGTAAGGGAACGGTTCTTGCCGAGGACATTGGGGCTAACCTCAACTTTGGTAATCCTTCGTGGGGAATGATGGCAGAATTGGGTGGTACTCATTCCATGCGTGGCTATTATGAAGGCCGTTATCGCGATAAACATTCTCTGGAAGCTACGGTTGAGTTGCGCCAACATGTATGGAAGCGTAATGGCATCGTAGTGTGGGTTGGAGCAGGAACCATCTTCCCGAAATTCTCGGCATTGCGCTCTAAACAGATTTTGCCGAATGCTGGTGTAGGTTATCGCTGGGAATTTAAGAAGAATGTGAATGTACGTCTGGATTATGGATTCGGTAAGTCGGGGCAGTCTGGTTTCCTGTTTAATATCAATGAAGCGTTTTAATACAAGAGAAGAATGAATCGTTTATCCTATATATATAATAAGGTGTCATCGGGGCAATTCCTGTATGTTTATGCTGTGGTGGCATTGCTGTTGCCTAATATAGCCTTGTGTTATACCGAGTGCTTGGCTCCGTGGGCATGTGGTGTCAACGTGTTGCTGCCTTTGTCGCTGTATATGTTGTTCTTTTCTGTGGCTAAGCGTCCTGGTAAGATGATATGGTGGGCATTTATCTTTGTCTTTTTCGCTGCGTTCCAGCTGGTATTGCTTTATCTTTTCGGAACGGGAGTGATAGCAGTAGATATGTTTCTGAATCTCGTAACTACCAATCCCGGTGAAGCGATGGAGCTGCTCGATAATCTGGCACCAGCCGTGGTAGGTGTGTTTGTGGTTTATTTGCCTTTGCTTATCCTGGGGGGTGTCAATATCAGAAGAGATAGCCGGTTGTCGGTTTCTTTCCAGCAGAGAGTTCGCCATTGGGCAATGCAGATTGGGGCTATAGGACTGTTCTGTCTGCTGGCAAGCTATCTGGTGGTGGATGATTACCGTATGCGCAATCAGCTTTATCCTGTCAATATCTGCTATAATCTCTATTTGGCTTTCGAACGCAATGCGGCTTCAGAGAATTACAGGGAAGCAAGCCGGGATTTTAAGTTTGATGCCAGGAGTGAGCATTCTGCCACGGCTCCCGAGGTGTATGTGATGGTAGTAGGAGAGACGGCACGAGCTCATAATTTCAGTCTTTACGGCTATCCTCGGAATACCAATCCTCTGCTTTCCAAGACACCGGGTATCAAAGCTTTCCCGAATGTGACAACGCAGAGCAATACCACTCATAAGAGTGTTCCGATGCTCTTGTCTGCTGCATCAGCCGAGGATTTTGAGCGACTTTTTCATGAGAAAGGCATCTTGGCGGCCTTTAAGGAAGCCGGATTCCATACTGTGTTTATCAGCAACCAGTTGCCCAATCATTCGTTTATCGATTTTCTGGGAGAACAGGCTGATGAGCATTATTTTCTGAAGAAAGAGGATGCTTCGCAAGGCAACCATTATGATGAGGATCTGTTGCAGAAACTGGATGAGATATTGCCATTGGCTGATGCTTCCTCGTCTGCCCATTACCATTACCGTTATCGCAAACTCTTCGTGGTTCTTCATTCCTATGGTTCTCACTTCAATTATCAGGAGCGTTATCCTCGTAGTTTCGCTTACTTCAAGCCTGATAGCAGGAGTGAGGCAAAATCGGAGAATAGGCGTGATTTGTTGAATGCTTACGATAATACCATCCGATATACCGATTATATCCTGCATGGTATCATTGAACGTCTGCAGAAATGGGAGGGTGTACAGGCTAAGACGGATGGAGTATATTGTCAGCCAACCTCAGCGATGCTCTATACCAGTGATCATGGAGAGAATATCTTTGATGACAATCGAAAGCTCTTCCTTCATGCAGCACCGAAGGCTTCGGATTACGAACTGCATGTGCCTTTCATCATCTGGACTTCTGATGGATTCAGTAAACAATATCCGGATATATTGAAGGCATTGGGAGAAAATCGGTCAAAACAGGTGCAGAGTAGTCTTTCGGCTTTTCATACTATGTTGGGCATCGGTGGCATTCAGACCCGTTATCGTCTGGATGAATACTCGGTGGCAAGTGGTAAATATCATCCAACGGAATTGCTCTATCTCGATGATCATGATGAGGCAATACCGCAGGAAGATGCCAAGTTTTAGTGTTAATTTATAAGCCAAAAGGCTTTCTTGCTGTAAAATACATGAAAAGAGTTTTCGTAAATGTCAATTATTTGCGAAAACTCTTTGTCGTATCTATAATTTGCTGTATCTTTGCACCCGGATTTAGATAATAATAAAAATACAGTTGTTATGGAACCAACTCGAAAAATCGAAAAGGTAGGCATGCGCAACCTCCGCATGGAGGATTATGATCAGCTTGCCAAGTCATTTAGGCGTATTTACGCAGACTCAGATGTATTCTGGACAAAAGAACAGATTAAGAAACTCATTACTATCTTCCCTGAGGGACAGGTGGTTATTATCGTTGATGATAAGATTGTGGGCTGTGCGCTCTCTATCATCGTTAACTATAATATGGTGAAGGGTGATCATACCTATGCTCAGGTTACGGGTAATGAAACCTTCAATACCCACGATCCTAATGGAAACATTCTTTACGGTATCGAGGTATTTATCCACCCTGATTATCGTGGTTTGCGCCTGGCTCGCCGTATGTATGAGTATCGCAAGGAACTCTGCGAGAAGCTCAACTTGAAGGCTATCATGTTTGGCGGTCGTATACCAAACTATCACAAGTATGCCGATAAGATGCGCCCTAAGGAGTATATCGAGCATGTAAGAAACCGTGAAATCTATGACCCGGTTCTTACCTTCCAGCTTTCCAATGATTTCCACGTGCGCCGCGTAATTCGCAACTATCTTCCTAGCGATGAGGAGAGCGAACACTGCGCCACCCTCTTGCAGTGGGATAACATCTATTATCAGCCACCTACGGATTCTTATGTAGATAGAAAGCCAACCGTGCGAATCGGATTGGTACAGTGGCAGATGCGCCCATACGCTTCGGTGGATGACCTCTTTGAGCAGGTTGAGTTCTTCGTTGATTCCGTGAGCGATTACAAGAGCGATTTCATTCTCTTCCCTGAGTATTTCAATGCGCCTTTGATGGCTCGTTTCAACGACTTGGGTGAGGCGCAGAGCATCCGAAAGATGGCGCAGTATACCGAAGAAATCCGTGACCGTTTCCGCGAGTTGGCCATCAGTTACAACATCAATATCATCACGGGTAGTATGCCTTATCTTAAGGACGATTCCCTCTATAACGTGGGCTTCCTCTGCCGCAGAGATGGTAGCGTGGATATGTACGAGAAGATTCATGTTACACCAGATGAGCAGAAGTGCTGGGGATTGAGTGGTGGTAGCCATATCCAGACCTTCGATACCGATTGCGGTAAGATTGGTATCGTCATCTGCTATGATGTGGAGTTCCCTGAGTTGTCAAGATTAATGGCTGAGGATGGCATGCAGATTCTCTTCGTTCCATTCATGACCGATACCCAGAATGCTTACTCTCGAGTAAGAGTCTGTGCACAGGCGCGTGCCATCGAGAACGAGTGCTATGTAGCCATTGCGGGTAGTGTGGGCAACTTGCCTCGTGTTCATAACATGGATATACAGTATGCCCAGAGCGCCGTGTTCACCCCTTGCGACTTTGCTTTCCCTAACGATGGCAAGCGTTCAGAGGCAACACCTAATACCGAGATGATTCTCGTATCAGATGTTGACCTGAATCTCTTGAATGAGCTTCATACCTACGGTGCTGTAAGAAATCTTCGCGACCGCCGCAAGGATCTGTATGAATTGAAACAGAAGAAGTAAGTGGTAAGAAAAATTTAACATTTAACATTCAACACTTAACATTTAAATAAAGTGTATAAGATAGAAATCTCGGAGCGCACGCTCCACTTCAAGCAGCCGGCAGGCACGTCTCGTGGGGTTTATACCACGAGACACAGTTATTATCTCACTCTCACCTCTGATGAAATGCCGGGAGTAGAGGGAGTGGGAGAGTGTGCTACGCTCCCTGATCTCAGTTGCGATGCCAAACCGGAATATGAGATGACCCTGCGACAGGTTTGTCAGATGGTGGAGCAGATGGGACGCATTCCTTACGATATGATTCGTGCTTATCCAAGCATCACTTTCGGACTCGAAACAGCCTTTGCTTCGTTCTTCGATGCAGCAAAGAAGAAGCTGGGGGCAAAGAAACTGTCTGAGGGAAAGACTTCTGTCGAAATACTGAAGGAGGCAGGACTCTCTGTTCCAGCCGGAATGGAGAACCTGGCAGATCTCTTCGATTCTCCTTTCGGAAGAGGTGAAGAAGGTATCACAATCAATGGTTTGGTGTGGATGGGAACCTATGAGGAGATGCTGGCACGACTGGAGGAGAAACTCCAGGCGGGTTTCCATTGCGTGAAACTGAAGATCGGTGCCATTGATTTCTTCAAGGAACTCGATCTCATCAAGCGCATCCGTGATGTTTATACCAAGGAGCAGGTTGAGTTGCGTGTAGATGCCAATGGTGGCTTTTTGCCGGAGAATGCAATGAGTCAGCTAGAGGCTTTGGCTAAATATGACATTCATTCGATTGAGCAGCCTATCAAGCAGCATCAGTGGCCTAAGATGGCTCAGCTTTGTCGCGAAACACCGCTTCCTATCGCCCTAGACGAGGAGTTGATTGGTGTGAATGTCCGGAGTATGAAGCAGGCTTTGCTCGATACCGTCCGTCCTCAGTATATCATCCTCAAGCCTTCACTTCATGGTGGAATCTATGGATGTAACGAGTGGATAGAACTGGCTAACCAGCGTGGTATCGGCAGCTGGATTACTTCTGCTCTTGAGAGTAATATCGGTCTGAATGCTATTGCTCATTATGCAGCTAAAGTATATGGTCCTAATGTCAAGATGCCGCAAGGCTTGGGCACCGGTCAGCTCTTTACTGATAATATACCGATGCCTTTGGAGATTCGTGGTGACAAACTGTTTGTAGTAAAATGACTTTAGAAGATTTTCTTTCAGAATGGAATAATGGTAGCGACCGGGTGCTTGTTCATACAAGTGGTTCTACAGGCAAGCCCAAGCCGATGATGGTAGAGAAGAAGCGAATGCTCAACTCGGCCCGCATCACTTGTGATTTCTTGGGTTTGAAGCCTGGTGATAGCGCTTTGCTCTGTATGTCGCTCGATTATATTGCAGGTAAGATGGTGGTGGTGCGGAGTATAGAGCGCCATCTCCATCTTATTTCTGTTTGCCCAAGTGGTCATCCTTTGAAAGATGTAAATGAAGAGATTACCTTCGCTGCGATGGTTCCGATGCAGGTTTATAATACCCTGCAGGTTCCTGAAGAGCGGGCTCGTCTCTGCCGCATCAGGCATCTTGTTATCGGTGGCGGAGCCATAGATGAGGCTCTCGAACAGAAACTGAAGGCTCTTCCCGGAGATATTGCCATCTGGAGTACCTACGGAATGACCGAAACTCTCTCGCATATTGCCCTGAGAAGAATTAATGGTGATGAGGCCAGCGAATGGTACCAGCCTTTCGATAGTGTGAAAATCAGTCAGACCGAGGAAGGATGTCTGGTGATAGATGCTCCGCAAGTCTGTGCTGAGCCCCTGGTAACGAACGATATTGTGGAAATAGAATCCTATATATATAATAAGGTGGAAAAACTCCGTTTTCGCATCAAAGGCAGAAAAGACAATGTGATTTGCAGCGGAGGCATCAAGATACAGATAGAAGAGGTTGAGACTCTGTTGAAGCCTTATCTCGAAAAACCTTTCATGATAGCCAAGAAGAAAGACGGGAAGTTTGGAGAGATTGCAGTCCTCCTGACGGAAGATGAGGAGATTGAAAAAATAGAGGCGACTGTTCGCCGCCTCTTATCTGATCATAAATATTGGATTCCTAGAGAATACCTTCATGTAAACCAGCTCCCGCTTACCGAAACCGGAAAGCCGAAGCGCTCTATCTTTCTTTAAAAGGATTCTCTGAAGAAATATTCTTTAGCTGAATTATCCTTCTCTGAAGAAGTCGAGTGCTTCCTTGATTTCTTCTGTCGTAGCAGTCTGGTTGATACGGATATCGCCTATGCCACCCAGCATCGTGAAGTTGATGATGCCATTCTGGTTCTTCTTGTCATGATGCATCAGCTCGATGAGCTCATCATAGTCATCGCAGGTAATATCCAGTGTACCATAGAATTCCTTGATGAAGTTTACGGTCTGGCGCATCTTCTCTGTAGGGAATCCGGTTTTGGCAACACTCAGATAGAGTTCAGGGATGAGACCGAATGCCACCGCGTAACCATGCAGGATAGGCTTGCGCTTCAATGCCCAGCTCTCAAACGCATGACCGAAAGTATGCCCCAGGTTCAGCGCCTTGCGGATGCCCTGCTCGTGAGGATCCTGCTCTACAATGCGCTCCTTTACCTTCACGCTGTCGCCTACCATGCGCTGCAACTGCTTCAAATCAGGCTTGTCGATGTCGAAGCTGACCAGTTCTTCCCACATTGCTTCTGTAGAAATCAGACCGTGTTTCAGCATTTCTGCATAGCCCGAACAGATGTTTTCTGCATCGAGCGTCTTCAGGAACTCTGTATCTAGAATAACAAATTTAGAATCATTGAACACACCTACTTCGTTCTTCAGTCCGCCGAAGTTGATGCCTGTCTTTCCACCTACCGATGCGTCTACCATAGCCAGCAGGGTGGTAGGAATATTGATAAAGTTGATACCTCTCTTAAAAGTGCTGGCAGCAAAGCCACCCAGGTCGGTTACCATACCGCCGCCCAGATTAATCATACAGGAGTGGCGTGAAGCTCCACCCTCCTGCAGTCCTTTCCATACCATCATCAGACTTTCGATGTCTTTATGGCTGTCGGTAGCCGGAATAGTGATGATATGGGCTTCCTTCATGCAGTAAAAATTCTGCAATACAGGCATGCATAGTTCCAATGTCGTAGTATCTGTAAGCACAAAAAGCTTGTCGTGCTCACACTCAGAAAGTGCACTTACCAGTTCGCTTTCCAGTTGGGTTGATATGATTACTCTTTGTTCCATAACATTCTAACGTATTAATTTTTGTGCAAAGATACACTAAAATGGAGACAATACAAAAAAAAAGTTGCTAAATTTGCGTTTTTTATCTCAGAATGCATTAAACCTTGGTGTATTTAACGCGTCAAAACTACCAGATTAACAAAAATGGTTATTAAAATATCATAACGGTTAAGTGAAAATAATGGTCAGGTGGAAATAACGAACAAGTGAATATAATAACAAATTAAAAATAAGAATGAAAAAATCGATTCTGACGATGCTGCTGCTGTTGATGGCAATAGCATCCTTTGCTCAACAGCGACTGATATCCGGTCAGATTACCGACCGCGATACCAAGGAGGCCATTGAGCAGGTAACTGTTCAATTGCTTAAGAGCGACAGCACGTATGTAGCTGGTGCCATCAGTAATGAGAACGGACTCTTTCATGTCACCGCTCCGGCTAATGGCAAGTATCTGCTCAAGATTTCGAGCGTAGGATACAAGTCTACCGTGAAGCATATCCAAATTTCTGATAACAAGGATCTGGCTATGGGTAAGATTGTGCTGGGTGCTGAGGCTATCATGCTGAAAGGCGCAGTGGTAACAGCCATGGCTCAGAAGGTAACCCTGAAGGAGGATACTTTCGTGTACAATTCTTCTGCCTATCGCACACCGGAAGGTTCTGTAGTAGAGGAACTCGTAAAGCGTCTGCCGGGTGCAGAGGTGAGCGATGACGGTACTATCAAGATCAACGGTAAGGAGGTAAAGAAGATTCTCGTAGATGGCAAGGAGTTTATGACCGGCGATACCAAGACTGCCCTGAAGAACCTGCCTACCAGCATCATCGAGAAAATCAAGGCATACGATGAGAAGAGTGATCTCTCTAAGGTAACCGGTATTGATGATGGCGAGGAGCAGACCGTGCTCGACTTCGGTGTGAAGAAGGGTATGAACAAGGGTTTGATTTCCAATATCGACCTGGGTGTGGGCAACAAGAGCCGCTACAATATGCGTGGCATGGGCGGTTATTTCAATGATAACAACCGATTCATGCTCTTTGCCAATGCCAATAACACCAGCGACCGTGGTTTCGGAGGCGGTGGACCGGGCAGAGGTTTCGGAGGTGCTAACGGTTTGAATGCCAGCAAGATGATTGCCGCCAACTACAATTATGAACTGAAAGATAAATTCAAGTTCAATACTTCACTTCGCTGGAATCACAGCGATGGCGATATTTGGAGCCGTCGTTCCAGCGAGAACTTCATGGGTAGCAGCAGCTCTTTCAGCAATAGCCTGAGCCAGAGTTTCTCCCGCAGCAACAGCTGGAACGGCAACATCCGATTGGAGTGGATGCCTGATTCCATGACCAATATCCTCTTCCGTCCTTCCATCTCCTGGAGTACCAGCGATGGATTGAGTGGCAGCCAGTCGGCTTCTTACAACAAGGATCCTTATACCATTACCACCAAAGACCCTCTTTCTGAGGAAGGTATTGATGAGTTGGAGAAGGCTGAGGCTATGGTGAACAGTCAGTTGACTAACGGAATCACCTATTCTGATAATAACAATATCAGGGGTATGCTGCAGGTGAACCGTAAGTTGGGCAACAAGGGACGTAACATCACCTTCCGTGTGGATGCTAAATATACGGATAATGACAGCAAGAGCATCTCGCTCAACAATGCCAAGCTCTATCTCGTACAGACAGCGGAGGGTAAGGACTCTACTTATCAGACCAACCGCTATAACCTGACTCCTTCGAAAAATTACAGTTATGCGGGCCAGTTGACCTATAGTGAGCCACTCTGGAAGGCTACCTTCCTGCAGTTCAGCTATAAGTTTACTTACAGCTACTCCAAGAGCGACCGCAGCACCTACGATTTCAGCAAGTATGCTATGAGTGGTGATCAGGAGTACCGTGGTTGGGATAGTTACCTGAATCCGTTTGCCGGTCATCTCGAAGATTACAAGGATGATGATCAGAGCCGTTTCTCAGAGTATCGCAACTACAATCATGATATACAGGTGATGATGCGATTCGTCCGTCAGAAGTACAACCTGAACTTCGGTGTGATGGTTCAGCCACAGCAGTCGAAGTATATCCAGGATTATCAGGGAGTGCATGTAGATACCGTTCGCAATGTGGTGAATGTGAGTCCAACGCTCGATTTCCGTTATCGCTTCTCAAAGATGAGCAACCTGCGCGTGAACTACCGTGGTACCACAGCGCAGCCAAGCATCTCTCAGTTGCTTGATATCACAGATAACAGCGACCCGCTGAACATCTCGAAGGGTAACCCTGGCTTGAAGCCATCGTTCACTCAGAACTTCCGATTGTTCTACAACAATTTCGTGCAGAACCACAACAAGGGTGTCATGACCTTCATCAACTTCTCAACCACCAACAATAGCATCAGCAATAAGGTGACTTACGATGAGAAGACAGGTGGTAGAATCACCCGACCTGAGAATATCAATGGCAACTGGAATGTGATGGGAGCTTTTATGTTCAACTGCTCTATCGATAGTGCCGGTGTATGGAACTTGAATACCGATACCTACTTGGGTTACAACAACTACGTGAGTTATCTGAGCCTCGACAAGCAGTCTGATTCCCAGAAGAATACCACCCGCAGTACTACTTGGAGAGAGCGCCTCTCTTTCAGCTATCGCAACGACTGGCTGGAGCTTTCGCTCGATGGAACATTGAATTATAACCATGCTACAAACAAGTTGCAGCCTAACAGCAACCTCAATACCTGGCAGTTCTCTTATGGACCAAGCATGACGCTTACAGCGCCTTGGGGTACCAGTCTGAACTCAAGCCTCTCTATCAGCAGCCGCCGCGGTTATAGCGACAGCAGCATGAATACGGATGAGTTTGTATGGAATGCGCAGCTCTCTCAGGGTTTCCTGAAGGGCAAGCCTCTTACCATCATGCTGCAGTTCTACGATATTCTCCGCCAGCAGAGCACCTTCTCCCGTGCCATTTCTGCTACATCCCGTACGGATACGGAGTATAATGCCATCAACAGCTATGCGATGCTGCACGTGATTTACCGCCTGAATCTCTTCGGAGGCAAGGATGCCCGTAGGGGTGGACCTGAAGGTCCTGGTGGTCCTGGTGGCCGTCCAAACTTCCATGGCCGTCCTTTCAATGGCGTTTTTGGCGGTGGTCGTCCAGGCGGAAGAATGTTCTAAAAAACTTCTCTTGAAAACGAAGTAAGCTTCATTGGGCATTGAAGTTAGTTTCATCTGCGTATGAAACAGGCTTCATTTGCCTTTGAAGTAAGCTTCATTTAAAACGATAGTAAGCCTCACTTAATGTTTTCGTGAGGCTCATTTCAAATAGGTATGACGAGAAAAAAAAAATCCCCGCTCTTCGTTATGAGGAGCGGGGATTGTTATTTTGTCTTGTCAAGAAGTCTTGATTAGAGAGCGAACTTGTAACCTACAGTAATCTGGATTACGTTGTTGTAGTGATCAACGTTATCTGCAATCTTAGTTACACCGATGTTGTAACGAGCATCGAAGACGATGTTCTGGTACTCGTAAGAGAGACCTACAGGGATAGAGAGGTCTACGGTCTTAACGTCTTCTGCATCATCCTTGTTTACCAGGAAACCTGGCTGCAAACCTGCCTTGAGAGCAAGACCAGCTACTGGGTAGTAGTTCAAAGTGATAGGCACATTGATGTAGCCTGGATTCCACTTGCCACCTTCAAAAGTCATACCGGCAACTTTTACATCCTTAGCCTTGAAGCCCTGCACAGAATAGAGAGCACCTACAGCAACACCTAAATTATCTGTAGCCTGATACTGCAATTCTGCACCAGCAGCGAAACCTGCTTTCCAATCGTTATCACCGATTGTAGAAACGTTCAAACCTACCTTAGGCTGAATAGTTGTTGTACCTGCAGCCTGCTGTGCGAAAGCACCTACTGAAGACAGCACCATAGCTGCCATAACGAATAATTTTTTCATAATCTCTAATATTTTAAATTAAGTATATAATGCTCATATAGAGTACGATTGACTATCAGTGTGTATGCTGATTCCATCATTTTTATTGGGTGCAAAGGTATGTTTTTTCTCTATTCGCTCCAAATATTTTAACCTTTATTTTAAAATAAGTAGCCAAATATCACATATAAGTTTCTATTTCGTATATTTTTAGCAATAATTATCCCAATTTTCTTGCATCGTATCTTAAAATGTTATATCTTTGTAAAGTAAGAAAGAAAGGAAAATAATTATGACTACACAATAAAACTCCCCCTATACTCTTTGAAGTGTAGGGGGAGTTTTCTTTTATTCTTCATCCTCGTCCCAGTCTTCTTCGTCAAATCCAAACATGGTTGGATCTACGAAGGCGTCCAGGGCTCGGCGTTCTTTCTTTGTAGGGCGACCAGTGCCTCTTGCTCTATCTACGAATCCGCTGATGCGGCTCATCTCCAGGAGCTCGTATTGCTTAGGGTCGGTTACGTTTTTATAGACACCATACAGCATCTTGGCGCCTACGCGCTGCTCTATGCAGTCGAGAACCTCGAAAGAGTAGGTGATAGGGGCTTTCTTTACGCTCACCACATCGCCACGCTTGATGATGAAGGAAGGTTTTCTCGTTACACCTCCCACCATGACGCGGCCATTCTTACAGGCATCGGCAGCAATGCTGCGGGTCTTGTAAATGCGGGCAGCCCAGAGCCACTTGTCTATTCTTGCTGATTCCTTCATGATTACTTCTTTCCTAGCTTATTGTATTGGTTCATGGTGATGTCGATACCAGCCAATACGAAGCTTTTGATAATCTCCACACCCAGGTCGATGGCTGGCTGAAGCTGCTTCATGTCTTCCTCAGTATATTTGCCCAGCACCCAGTCTATCTGGCCGCCACGCGGATAATCGTTGCCGATGCCCATGCGCAGGCGGGCATAGTTCTGACCGATAAGCTGCTGGATATGTCCCAATCCGTTATGGCCGCCGTTGCTGCCGTTCGCCTTCAGTCGGAAAGCACCCAGAGGCAGGGCTAGCTCATCGCTGATAACGAGCAGTCGGCTCTGGTCAATCTTTTCCTGATTCAGCCAATATCTTACCGCATTACCGCTGAGGTTCATGAATGTGGTAGGTTTGAGCAGGAAAATCTTTCTTCCCTTGAGCGTAGTCTCGGCTACGAAGCCATATCGCTTATCCTCAAAATGAATATTGGACGCTTTAGCAAAAGCGTCCAATACCATAAATCCTGTGTTGTGCCTGGTGCCGGCGTATTCATCGCCAGGGTTACCAAGCCCACAAATCAAATATTTATCCAATGTTTGATAATGCTTTACTCAGGTTCGTAAAATCTTGATGACTCAGCGATTAAGCCTCTGCATCATCAGCAGCCTGAGCTGCGAGCTGAGCGTTACGTGTCATCTTGATAGAGCAAACTACAACAGCCTTGCTTGTAGCCAACTCGAGACCCTCGAATGAGAGGTCACCTACCTTGATGCTCTTACCGATCTTCAACTCAGTAACGTCGATATCGAGGTGCTCAGGAATAACCTGGTAAGGAGCTGTAACGTTGATCTTACGGATAGAGAGGTTCATACGACCACCATCACGTACACCCTGTGCAAGACCTGTCAACTTAACTGGAATACCGATAGTGATAGGCTTCTGGTCGTTAACCTCGTAGAAGTCAACGTGCAGAGGAGCGTCTGTTGTTGGGTGGAACTGAATCTCCTTCATGATAGCTGTGTGGCTCTCACCGTCGATGATGAGGTTGATAACGTATACATGAGGAGTGTAGATGATTTTACGCAACTCAGCGAATGGAACTGCGAATGACAAAGCCTCAGGAGCACCGTTCTCGCCCTTCTTCTCACCATAAAGGTTACATGGAATCAAACCTTCCTTACGCAATGTCTTTGAAGCTTTCTTGCCAAGGTCTGTACGCTTCTGACCTGTTACATTAATCTCTTTCATTTTGTGTTACTCTAAATTAAGTTATTAATAAAAAATGTGCCTTAACTCGCCATCACACGGATTAGCTTTGCTTAAAGCGGGTGCAAAATTACGAAAATTATTTGGAATGAGCAAACTTTTTGCCGAAAAACATGTTCTACATGCAGAAAAAATATTGAAAATACAATTTTTTGCTTAAATAAACTGAAATTTTTGCCCGTTTTCTTGTCTATTACCTATTTAATGTGTATTTTTGCAAGCGTATTAGGTAATTTAATAAATGAATCTTTTAAAACATTAGAGAATGATTAATAGGGATTTGATAAGACGTAAGATTGTGCAGTTAACCTACGCATACTATCAAAACAGCGATCATAACATGGATAACGCTGAGAAGGAGCTGATGTTTAGTCTCTCCAAGTCATACGATTTGTACAACTACATGTTGCAGCTCATCGTTGCCATCACCCAGGAGGCACGCAAGCGCTACGATGTAGATGTAGCTCGTGCCAAGAGAGAGGGTGAGCAGGAACCTTCACCACGTTTCGCATTCAATAAGTTCGCTCTGCAGCTCGAAGAGAACAAGATGCTGCTCGAATGGATAGATGTAAAGCATTCCAACTGGGATGAGGATATCGAAATGGTGCGCAAACTGTCTACTGCGATTACGTCTAGCGATCTCTATGCTGATTATATCAGCGGTGCTATTGATGAGGAACTCGCCGATCTCGACGAGTACAGCCGCGACCGCGAGGTATGGCGCCGCATCTACAAGCAGTTCATTCAGAATAATGAAGATCTTGATGCATTCCTCGAGGAGAAGAGCCTCTACTGGAACGATGACAAGGATATCATAGATACTTTCGTATTGAAGACTATCAAGCGTTTCGACCCGGAAGCTAAGGCCAAGCAGGAATTGCTGCCAGAATACAAGGATGCTGAAGACAGAGAGTTTGCACGCAAGCTCTTCCGTGCTACCATCCTCAACTGCGATACCTACCAGCGCTATATGAGCGAGGCTTTGCGCAACTGGGATTTCTCACGTCTTGCCTATATGGATGTAATTATCATGCAGATTGCCATCGCTGAGATTGTGAACTTCCCTGGCATCCCGGCTACCGTCACTATCAACGAGTATGTAGAACTTGCCAAGGCATACAGCACTCCTCGAAGCGGCGGTTATGTTAACGGTATGATCGACAACATCTGCCGCGAGCTCATCAGCCGCAACCTCATCCAGAAGGAGATGCCTGAGCGCAAGCAGCACGCACAGCACGGCGAACATGCCGGCAAACAGCGCCCAGACAACCAGCACTCAGCCGGCCGTCGTCCGCGCATTCATCGCGCTCCGGGCGAGGGTGAGTAAATAACGGAGGCCTTTCTTGCTGGTCACAACTTATTTATATATAGAACATAAAATAATAATAGATAATACTTTAACGACATGACAAATTTAGTATTGCAAGCAGCTGCCGGTGGTAGCAGCATGAGTTTTCTCATCATGATGGTAGCTATCTTCGCTATCATGTGGTTCTTTATGATCCGTCCTCAGCAGAAGAAGCAGAAGGAAATCCGCAAGTTCCAGAATGCTTTGGCAGAGGGTACCAAGGTGGTTACAGGCGGCGGTGTTTATGGTACAGTTAAGCGTGTTAACCTCGAGGCTAATACCGTTGATGTTGAGATAGCTCGTGGCGTGGTAATCACTGTAGCTAAGGGCTACGTGTTTGCTGATGCAGCTAGTCAGACACCTAATGCGTAGTATCAAGAGCATATTAAAAGCTGTCAGAAACTTCCTGTTCAGTGGTCTGAATAAGGAGTTTCTGATTTTTTTGTTCTTTCTCGCTCTCAGCGGCATCTTCTGGCTGATGATGACGCTCAATGAGACTACAGAGAGAGAATTCAATATTCCTGTGCAGTTAACGGGCGTGCCCCGCAATGCGGTGATAACCGGCGAACTCACTGATACCGTGAATATTACGGTGCGCGATAAGGGATTCACACTCGTTACCTATGCTTACGGAGGCAAGATTCATCCGCTCACATTCCGGTTTGCCAATTATGCCGACGAGGAAACGGGAACGGGACAGATTCCGATGGCTGATGTGCAGAAACAGGTGGCATCCCAGCTCTATGGCTCTACCAAACTGATTTCCATCAAGCCGGCAAAATTCGATTTCTTCTTCACCTACGGCTCTTCCAAGCGGGTGCCTGTGGTGTTCAGAGGTAAGATTACAACCAGCAAGAGCTATTATCTGGCACACACCGAATTCCTGCCGTCTACGGTTACGGTTTATGCCAACAAGAAGCAGCTCGATGAGTTGCAATCGGTAGAAATCGAGCCGTTCAACATGCGCAACCTGCAGGATACCATTCATCGCAGCGTACCTATCAAGAAGATACGTGGCGTGAAGATTGTGCCTCAGATGGTGCGTCTGGCGGTATATCCTGATGTGCTTACCGAAGAGTCGGTCGAGGTGCCTGTTACGGCCATCAACATGCCAGATAACATGGTGCTCCGTACCTTCCCATCTAAAGTGGCGGTAAGATTCACCATCGGAGCCAGCCTCTTCAGAACCATCAAGCCGAGCCAGTTTAAGGTGGTAGTAGATTATAACGATCTGGCTAACAACCCTTCTGACAAGTGCAAACTCCAGTTGCGCAGCGTGCCGCGCTCGGTGAGCAAGGCGCATCTCGAACTGAAAACGGTAGATTATCTGCTGGAACAGCAATGATAGTTGATAATTGATAGTTTATAGTTGATAGTTTTCTACTATGATGAAGATAGCGATAACGGGCGGTATAGGTAGCGGAAAGAGCTATGTGTGCCGGATATTGGAGAAACAGGGCATCCGGGTTTACGACTGCGATGCTGAGGCTAAGCGGCTCATGCGCACCGATGCCTGCTTGCAGGCTGGCTTGAAGAAGCTGGTGGGCGAGCAGGTTTACAGTGCAGAGGGCGTTTTGCAGAAGCCCGTGCTGGCTCAGTTTCTGTTGGCTGGCGAGGCTAACAAGCAGGCTGTCAACGATGTGGTTCATCCGGCTGTGGCGCGCGATTTCGAGCAGAGCAGCTATGAGTGGATGGAGAGTGCCATCCTCTTCGATAGCGGTTTCTACCGCCGTATCCACCTCGATTTCGTGGTCTGCGTAACGGCTCCCGTCCCGGTCCGCATCCAGCGCATCATGCAGCGCGACCATATCCCGGCAGAGAAGGCGCAGCAGTGGATAGATGCCGTCATGCCGCAGGAAGAACTTGCAGCCCGCTCCGATTTCGAAATCGTGAACGATGGCGAGCAGGATATCGATGCACAGGTAAGGAAATTATTAGATATCATTAATAATAAAGAATAACAGAAAAGACAATGGAAACAATCCTTTCAATTGCAGGCAAACCAGGCCTTTATAAATTGGTATCAAGAGGTAACAGAAACCTCATCGTAGAAACACTCGATGAGACTCACAAGCGTATCCCAGCTTTCGCTACCGACCGCGTAACAAGCCTTGGTGACATCGCTATGTATACAGACGCTGATGAGGTGCCACTCTGGGAAGTGCTCGACAGCGTAAGCAAGAAGGAAGAGGGCAAGCCTAGCACTTTCAACTACAAGAAGGCGCCTGTTGCTGAGCTCCACGCTTATTTTGCTGAGGTTCTTCCTAACTACGATCGCGACCGTGTTCACGACAGCGATATCAAGAAGCTCCTCCAGTGGTACAACATTCTCGCTAAGTACGGCATCACCGATTTCAAGGCTACTCTCGCTCCTACAGAGGGTGAGAACGTAGATGATCGTGCTGAGCAGGTTGCTGAGTAAATCCCGTTTTTAGGCACGGATTTTTTTCGAGATTACAACTCGTTTTGAGTTATCTCTCGTTTTTAGGCACGGATTTCACGGATTACACGGATTTTTTTTGAGATTATAACTCGTTTAGAGCATGTCTCTATAAATCCGTGTAATCCGTGTAATCCGTGCCTAATTCTTTCCCCCCGTGCCTAATTCTTTATTTCTTTTCTATCTTCTTCAGTTCCTTCTCAAATCTTCTTCGATACATTTCGCCTGCTATGGTCAGACCGAACGGGAAGGCGATCCAGATGCCCAGAATGCCCAAGCCGCAAGGGAACCCCAGGGTGTAGCCCAGCGGCAAGGAGATGACGAAATAGGCGATGAAGGCATAGAGCACCATCGGCTTCACACAGGCGATGCCACGCAGCGCATTGGCAAAGGTATACTGCAGTCCGTCGCCAAACTGATATACCATCATCAGGATAATCAGCGTAGCCACATACGCCTGCACCTCCACATTATCATTAAACCAGCCACCTATCTGATGGCGAAGCAGGAATACCGGCAAACCCATACACAGCGAGAACAGCAGGTTCAGCCGGAACCCGTCGTAGGCATTGCGGCGAACTGCCCCGTAGTCCTTCTGACCCATAAAATGGCTCACGCGGATAGCCAGCGCAGCCGCCATGCCCGAAAGCACGAGATAGAAGAGCTGCGAGAGGGTAATCATCACCTGATGAGCCGCCAGCGGAATGGTTCCCAGCCAGCCCACCATCACACAGCTCAGCGTGAAGGCAGCCGATTCCATGCCCAGCTGCAGCGCCACAGGCCAGCCCAACCGGTTCATCTCCCTGAAGTCTGCCTTGGTCAGAGAACTGTGCAGAATATCGCGTCTGTATTCCCCGAAATTCTTGCCCGTCATCAGCATGCCCACCATTGCCAGCGCCATCAGAATACGGCTCACCAGCGTCGAAATACCGGCTCCCAGCAAACCCAGTTCCGGGAACCCCGCCACACCGTAAATCAGTACCCAGTTGCCCAGGATATTGATTACGTTGCCGCCAATCATCGCCCACATCGCCACCTTGGTCTGTCCGAGTCCGTCAAGAAATTGCTTCATCGTGAAGAAGATGCCCATGAAGAGCACCGAGGCAAGGTTTACCAGAAAGTAAGGACGGATGAGCGAGAGCAGCTCTTCAGGCTGTCCGATGCGCTCCAGATTCAGGTAGAGCACAACGAGGGCGAGGGTGAAGATGATGCCCGTCAGCATGTTGGCACAGAAGGCATTGCGCACTTTCTGTCCGATGCAGTCGGTCCGTTCCTCGCCGTAGAGCCGTCCGATGATAGGAGTGAGTCCGTAGGTGAATCCCATATAGGATACGAAAACGAGACCGAAGATATTGTTCACCAGTCCGGCAGCCGCCAGTTCCGGTGTACTGTGATGGCCTATCATCAGCGTATCAGCAAATCCCAGAATGATGGTACCCAGCTGTCCTATGATGATAGGAATGCCGATAGCTAGCAGTTCCCGGTAGTGATGTTTCTTGTTTGTCGTTATTGATGTCGTATGATTATTCATATTTGCTTTTAATTACTAATCTATTTCCTTTATTCTGCTTAAGAGCATGCAAAGTTACGGCTTTATTCACTAACTACCAAATTTTAAAAGGTAAAAAAGTAAAAAAGTAAAAAGGTAAAAAGAGCCTAGCGGGGGTAAGCTAGCTAGGGGGGATTTAAAGGTAAAAAGGTAAAAGGGTAAAAAGGTAAAAAAGAGCCTAGCGGGGGCAAGCTAGCTAGGGCTCTTTTTACCTTTTTTAGGGGACCAGCGATGGAATCGCTGGGAACGGGGACAGGAGGGGCTAAAGCTTCTTTTTACTTTTTTACCTTTTTACTTTTTTACCTTTAAGTGTATGAACTTCCTTCCTCTTTCTGTCCATACGAGGTAGGTGTGGGTGTAGGCGGTGCCCAGCTTCTCCTGTGCCCCGTCGCAGTGAGGGTCGGGGTGGGTAGAGTAGCGGGTGCGGCTCTTCGCCAGGCCCATGTGGGCATAATCAGCATAGAGCAGATACTGGCCGCTCTGGTAGTACTGGATATGAAGGGCACAGAGCTGGCGGTTCAACTCCTGTGCCGTGATACCCAGCTCCTTTGCTATCTGCGTGGTGGTATAGCAGGAAACAGAGTTGAGCACATTGTCGGTGTAGAGCGCCTTCGGCAGAAGATGATCCACCTGATTCTCCAACTGGATGATGTTCTCACCGTTCTTGGCGATGCAAACCACCTGTTCGTCCACCACACCGTTCAGCCGACGAATCTCCGTATCCTGCTCTCCGATGAGTTTCTTCTGCTGATCAATCTGTACCTGCTGGTTTTTCAGCAGATTCTCCTTCTCCTTGAGTGTAGCCCTGAGAATCTCTTCAGCATGCCGAATCGTCTCCTCATCACTCTCGCCCTGCTTTACCGGAATATAACCGCCCGTCTTGCGAATCTGTGGCAGCACCTCGGAAGTAACCCAGTTTTTGAACTTCACCGCCGTTGGAAGCTTGGAGCCGAGAACCAAAGCATAGAAACCGCTCTCGTTGACGAAAAGCATCTGCTGAGTTCGTACTGTTCGGCTTCCATCCTTACGAAGGCTGCCCGATACCTTGACGCCCTGTTTTAGGGCGTCAAGGTGGTTAACCAACTGGTTTACAGCGTTTCTTGATTTTTTATACCCCAGTATATCACAGACATCCTTTGCACAGAACAAGGGTTCTCCATCTTCATCGGTCAAGGTACGAATCTTACCGAATTCAGGGTTTTCAAACACGACAGCATTACCTGCTATCTTTCCATTTTCCATTTCTTCCTTTTTTGTTTTATAATTTTTTTCCATGATATAAAAATGTTTAATTATTAATGTTGAATGTTGAATGTTGAATGTTAAATTGAATGTTGAGTGTTGAATGTTGAATGTTGATTTTTTGCCTAACGGACTCAAGGGCGCTAGCCTAATTCAACATTCAACACTCAACATTCAACATTACAAAATCGTAATCCAAATGCTCTCATCCCTGTCTCTCGCAGCGGTAATGGCATTGATGAGGCGGTGGAGCCAGATGCGGGAGTTCACAACCATGCCTTTTACACGGTTCTCACCCACCAGGATGCAGCCCTGCGTATCATCGGGATAATTGCCGGCATGGATGCGGATGCCCTCAAAATTGGGGACACCCAACAGCAGCGGCAACCACATCTTAAAACTCGGCGACTTGCTGATCACCACTGGATAAGTGCCCTCAGGTATCGCCGTCTTGCCCTTCATCTTCTGCGCCTTCTTGCCCGATACACGCCCCAACCGCACATTCTCCTCGGCAGGACTTAGCTCCACACCCAGAAGGTTGCGCCAGCACGGCTCCATCGTATCACAGAAATACGAGTCCGCATTCAGCTTCTCCTGGGGCACCTCACACACCGTCTTCAGCCCCCTGCACTTGTTCACACTCTCAATCGTGCGCTTCTTCACATCCTCATCCTTCAGGATGTAAAGGCGACCTATCGTGTAGGTCTTCTTCTTCGCTATACGTTTTAAAACTATCTGCATAAGTAAAAATAAATTTAAGATTCAATAACCATACCGTCGTGGCGGTACTTAAGCTTCTCAAAACTGTCACAACTGTCACAACTGTCACGCTTGCCCGTATACTGATACGCCCGCCTGATGTAATTCCGGTGCAGCCACTGCCTGATCATCATATCAGTACCCTTTGCATCCAGTCCATGCTCCAGCCGGATGGCAAGCAACTGCGCAGCCGTAAAGCTATCGGGCAGAATCTGTAAAAGATTCTGAGGCCCACGCTTCGAACTCCTCTCCGCCGTATAGTTCTCCTTCGCAATCATGTCGCCGAAGAACCGCATCTTGCAGTACAGGTCATACTGCTCGCTCCAGCGGATAAACTCGTCAATCTCCGGCTCCCACTTGCAACCGTTGGCTACATACAGCACGCATGCCTTCAGGTAAGCGATGACGTTGGCACGGAACGAGAGATTCTCAAACGTCCTGTCCTGCGACAGTCGGGCAAACTCAGCATTCTCATCCTTCAGTTTGAGGGCAAGCTGAAACGCCTCCTTACACTCAATCAGACCCGTTACTTTGTTCAGATTTTCGATGTAAGGCCGTAGCGCCTCACGGTACGATTCATCATAAGTTCCGTAAACAGGCATATCTTCGCCGATTTCCCTTTCGGGGATGGTACAGAAGTTGATACGGCTGATAGGACCATCGGTAAGAACCTTAGAGAAGTAACGCTGACCCTTCTGAATGGTGGTAGATGCATTCCAGTTGAACCGGATGGTAACACGCTCCGTTACACTCATCGTTCCCACGCGAGTTTGTCCGTATTTGTTACCTGGGTCTGCTGCCAGACACATGATGCGGAACTGCTGACTTCCGCTGCCCTTGAGCGCATCAAACTGGTCTAGCTCATTGAGCGAAGTATAGAGGAAATGTTCCTGCGCTTCAGCCGTTCTCATCACGAAAGCCGGGTTCGTCATATCCGCATCAATCTCCTGGATAATCAGGTTTTCAGGTCTCTTGCGCTTATCCTTGTTGGCACCCTTGCGCAGCATCTCATCCTTCCACGCCTTTTCGCGCTTCAGGTTTTCAGCATCCCTCAGCCTGATATCCTCCATAATGAAATCGATAGGCCTGTTCACGCTGCTCTTACCCGCTCCGGTACCCGCAAGCAGCAGCGTCATCAGTCTCGCCTCGTGCTCCACGTTGTCAATATACCGGAACCTCGTCTTCCAGAGATGCGTAGCCAGCGGTGGGAAGATAGCGTGCGCCACAGCCGGCTTATAAACTTCCGGCGTCCTCGATATCAGCAGCTCCACCAGCTTCGGCAGTTTCTTCGGCATCTCCGGCGGGTCAGGATAATCCTCCTCGGTACTTTGAACTTTGAGATTCGAACTTTGAACAATATAATTAGTCACAACATTCGAATTATTCACTCTTCGTTCTTCACTCTTCACTTCATTCGCCTTCTGCTCCGCAAGCGCATTCACCCTCATCACTTCCCTCGACATCGGCTTTGTATTGTCAGCATATTTCGCATAGAAGTCGTGAATCAGCTGATGGCAGTCGTTCTCCTGATAGTAGCTCGGCATTTTCACCCTCACCACCTTCATCAGTTCCTCTTCCTCCATCACCCTCGAAGCACCGGCGCTCATGATAGCCAGCAGCGAAGAGTGTCTCGACCCCACGGTATCAATCTCCATACCCCCGAGTCCGGCAGCCTGCGTAAAGAGGTCAAACGCAATCAGATTCTTCTCCCTGGCTCCCAATCCGCCAGCATTCTGATTGCCTCCAGAATCCCCGATATGAGGAGCATCAGCACCATGGCTATTACCAGATTGGGCAGGCTGAACAGCAGAGCCAGCAGAAACAGCAGGATTGCCGTCGTTGCCCGATAGTCTATTATTTTCAACATTGTCATTACTATTGCTATTAACTTTAAACTGTAAACTATTAACTTTCCCATCTCCTCTTCCGTCCACGGTCAGTCCGCGGTCCAGATACGCCTGCCTTCGCATCAGAATCTCCTTCTCGCTCAGCACGGCGCACCACATCTTCGACCTGTAGATTTCCGAGTCCTTATCCGTGAGATAAATCATTCTCTCGGGTGTGATGCAGCTCTCGTCATACGGCACCCCCAGCGCCTCGCAATACGCCTTCTGCGTCTCCTCGATGGTCATTCCCACCGGCAGTCTGATACCGATGTGCAGCTTCTTTCGGGCACTGTAGCAGAGGTGCAGCAGCGAGCCGTTCCAGATGCTGTCAGAGCAGTTCAGCTCCCTTGCCTTCTCGATAGCCTTGTCTACATACTCCCTGTCATCCACGTCGATGATAGTCTGAAACATGAAGCTCTCGGGCTGGGCATTCTCCTGTCTGCGCACATTGTTCTTGAAAATGCCGTAGTGGGGACAGAAGAAAGGCAGTTCGCTCTTCAGCCTGTCCTGCGCCTTCTTCACCGCCTCCTCATCGTTGGCATTCACCTTCGGGATAGGCAGCTCGCCCCTAATCTGCTGGATCATCTTCCTGATTTCCGGCGATGCAATCACCTTGTCATACACCGCCATACTGTTGGAAAACACCTTCCCCTTATTGCCCTTGCGGTAAGGGTTCAGTGCAATTACATGTTGTGTTTCTGTCATGTTATTTCGTTAATAAAAGATTGGTTTGTGGGGTAATCCCCTCTTCCGTTTTCACCACTCTCAGCCGTCTGTAAGGAGGAGGACTGAACACATACGCTTTCACTTCCATCATTTTAAATAATTTAGAAGATTGGAGGCTCCCACCATGGTTGATGTGCAGATACACAAAAGCCCCCGAAACTCAAACCGCATTGGTTCTGAATTCCGGGGGCAAAGGTAAGGCAATTTTCTCGCTTCTACCTAGTACGTACTATGTACGCGTACTAGTACTACCTGCCAGATTAACCTCTGATAGCAGGCATCACTTTTTCGAGGAAGGCAGTCGTTTTCTTCTGATCCATTCCTCGGTTGCAGGCGGCTCTCATCGAGTTCGGATTAGGACCCCAATAATTGCCGAATACGCTCCATATATTCTTGATTTCCAACTCTATACCTATCTGGTTGGCAAGGATGGCAGCTTCAGATGATGACAGTCCTGATGGCATGAAATTTTCGGTTACCAAGCCTATTTCTATCAGGTTGTTCTTTATCCTCTGAGCCTTTTCCGTTTTCAGCTCTTCCGGCATCTCAGCATTTCTGCATGAGTTTTGCTCACAGGCATTGCTGCCATAATAGTTTTCCACATGCTCGAAGTACGAGCTACCAGCGTTCATGATGATCATTCTTTGTCCAGACATTTCTCATCCTCCTTTCCCTGATAGTTGTTCATGTGTTCGATATACTGACCGCCATTCATCTGGATGGTATTGTTGATAACGATGGTAAAGTGCTTTATTACGAAGCGAATAAATTTCCTATAAAAAAAAAGTTTCATCTTCTTTTATTGTTTTTATGTTGATTGTTAACTGTTTCCTCCTCATTTTAGTAGAGAGACGTGTGTTTGCGCTAACGTTTTTAGCGTAAGCCGCTGGAGAACTGCCGAGCGCCTACTATCCGTAAGGTGTGGGGGCGGGTAGGGTTGTGTTTACTTTCTGGTTGTTGATATGGCATTAAGTTGATACTTGGTCGCAGATACCTGGCATCTCGACCGATTGTTTGTAATTATAGCATACCACAGCTCGCTTAGGAGTTCTCCTAAGCTTCCGAAACACCTTTTCTTCATAAAGTCGAGGTGATTGCTGTTAATATGCTTCATTTTTTTCATAATTTCAAAATTTCGTGCAAAGGTAATAAAAAACATTCAAATAACCAAATAAAAATTGAGCGTTATGACGCTCACTTTAATTTAATGTTTATTATAATACGTGTGATGTTTTTAACAGATTAAACGCCATTCTCCCTCACGCATCCCTGCAATTCCTTTCACGCCCCCTGCAATTTCCCTCACGCCCTGAAAGGGCAGAAGCTCCTAGCCCAGGGCATTCGCCCTGGGTATTCATGTCCCCACGCCTGGCGCCCTGTAGGGGCAAAAGCTTTGTATGGCGACCCGAATATGATACAATACAGCGTTAAATTAACATTTAATCGTCTGTAAATCAATAACTTATATTAAGAAATACTTATGAAAACTTAACTATAAAAAGTTGGTCAAGTCACTGATTTTTCAGTAACTTTGCAAATCACGACAAACGCAAAATTATATGAATACAGGACTTGACCAATATATGGATATCTTTAAAGATGCAGTTGAAGATTCGGCTGCAAAGTTAACAAAAAGTTTCGAGAAAATACTCATCGAGGTGATAATTTTGTTCATGGTAATACCAAGAAAGATAAATTTCACCCAAATGGGGAGGTATGGCTCGCATGTTGAGCAAACCTATCGCAACGCATTCGGCTTAAAAAAGTCGAAAAGCATTGACTGGCTCAAACTTAATGTCTCACTTGCCAAGCGCTTCTTTGGTAAACAGGGAAGATGGAGATGAAAGATATAGAAGGAACAGCTTATACTTTGATAGCCTATTCCAAGGCACTCAGGTGTAAAGTTAGACTTGTCATCTGGCAGATGCCGAATGGCAAGAAGAAACTATTCTTCTCTACAGACACCTCACTTTCGGGTGAAGAGGTACTTCTTTATTATAGAACCAGGTTTCAGATCGAATTTTGCTTTCGTGACGCCAAAGGCTATACTGGTCTTATGGACTGCCAGACTCGCGATAAGTGGAAACTCGATTTTGCTTTCAATGCTTCGTTCACATCACTAAATGTTGCCAAGGTAACTATGAAGGAGATGGGAATGGAATATTCTATGTCTTCATTCAAGTCACTGATGACCAACATTTATCTGGTGAGACGAATTTTTAAAGCATGCGGGTACATCCCGAACCGAACTTTAATTAGCAAGATTTTCAAAGATCTCTCGTGCTTACAGCGTATAGCTGCTTAGCACATTATTGAATTATTAACGAACTATTGTAATAAATAAGCCGAAAAAAATAGGAGAAAAGATGATGTAAATGGATTCTTTTTTGTACTTTTGTACGCAATTAAAGAAATGCAAGACTTATGGAATCTAGATTCTTGACCAATTATACAGAGACAACCTTCCTGTCTACCATTCAGATGAACTTGCGCCGCTGCAAGTCATTTGCTTTTTCAGTCAGCTTTATCAAGAAAGCCGGCCTGGTACTCTTGGCTAAAGACATTAGTGCTGCTATAGAGCGTGGAGCTAAAGGAAGAATTATCACTTCTACTTATCAGAATTTTACCGATGTAGAATCGTTAAACTACTTTTTGAGTTTGGCACAACATCCTAATTTTGAGTGTCATCTGGACGATGAATGTTTCCACGATGAGAAGAACTATTTTACCAATGGTTTCCATTCTAAAGGCTATATTTTCGAACTGGAAAATGGTATAGAAATGGTTGTTGGTTCTTCTAATATCACACGCTATGCTTTGCTGAAAAACATAGAGTGGGATTTGGTGGTGAATTGCGAGCATGATACCGAGGCTTATCTTGATGCAATGAATGAGTTTGAAAGCCTATGGAATCAGACGTATGAATTATCGCAGGATAGAATTAAAGAATATTCTACCAAACTCAGTTTTGCTATTGAGCATTGGGATATGGATTATGATATGGCGGATTCTGAAATCAAACCTAATTATATGCAGCGCAAAGCACTTAGGGAATTGAACAGGTATCGTGCCATCGGTCAGGAAAGGGCTTTGGTGATTTCTGCTACAGGTTCAGGAAAGACGTATCTGGCAGCATTCGATGCGCTCAATTTCAATCCCGACAGATTGCTCTATATCGTACACGAGGGCTCTATCTTGAAGAAATCTCTGGAGACATTCCAAAAGGTCTTTGGTGGCTCTAAAACCTGCGGTCTGTATAATGCGGAGGCAAAGGAAACAGGTGAGGATTTCCTGTTCTCTACCAATGTTTCGATGTGCCGTTCGCTCGAACTCTTTGATAAGAAGGAATTCGATTATATCATCATCGATGAGTGTCACCATGCTGTAGCAGACAGTTATCGGAAAATCATCGACTATTTTGAACCGGAGTTCCTGCTGGGCTTGACTGCTACCGAGAACCGAATGGATAATCAGGATGTAGTAGAGATTTTCGGCAATAATATCCCATACGAGTTGCGGCTTCGTGATGCCATCATCAATGATCTGATTGTGCCTTTCCACTATTATGGTATTCGTGACGAACTGGTTGATTATGGGTTGACAGCATCTGGCGAACGCCGTTTGATTTCGCAAATTTCTACACCTGAAAACTGCGAGTTTATCCACCAACAGATAGAGAAGCATCGAATGGGGAACCAGAAGCTGAAGGCGCTGGCTTTCTGTAGAAACATCCAGCATGCCAGAATGATGGCTGATAACCTGGGTGATTATTACCATACAGCTTCCTTGAGCGGTAAGAACAAGACCGGTGAACGTATTCGTGCTTACAATGATTTACAGGATGAAAACCGGGATTTGGAAATCTTGTTTGCTGTAGATATCCTGAACGAGGGTGTGGATATTCCTGGTGTCAACATGGTGCTCTTTCTGCGCCCAACGGAATCGAGTACCATCTTCTTGCAGCAATTGGGTCGAGGTCTTCGTAAGTATACAAACAAGCCTTATGTTACGATACTCGATTTCATTGGCAACAGCTATAAGCGTAGCGTTCATATAGCCTTGGCGCTAGGCAGTCTTTCCCGCAATTCTATTTTGGAAAAGAAACTCTTGAAGTTTATGGTAAGGAATGATTTCAAGAGCTTGGGCTTGGATAAATATGGCGTTGAGGTACACATCGATGACCTTTCCAAAGAGGAAATCATCGACAAGATTGAGAGCGAGAATTTCAACCGCATCAACTATCTGAAGATGGATTATCAGAATTTCAAGGCATATCTGAAAACTCCGTCTTATCCATCGCACATGGATTATATGAATAGTGATTATGCTCCTAATCTCTTGAAATTCATGAAGATAAAGATTGGCTCCAAGAAAACCAATTCTTATTATGGTTTCTTGAAGGGTATAGAAGAAGAGGGCTTGCCGGTATTCTCAGAAGAGCAGATTGCCTGTATCAATTATCTGTCTAGTCTTTTGCCTTTGGTAAGAGAACATGAGTATTTGGTAATCAGAAATTTACTGAACGGAGAGACTACGTTATCGCATATAGAAGCCAATATCCAGGAGGAGATTCCTGGTTTCAAGCATGAGCAACTGGAGCACGCTTTGCGATTCCTGGAAGAGGGATTTGCTGTGAAGATAGAAGAGGGTGAAGTGCAATTATGTGGCGAAAGAGAACAGGAATATGAGGCATATCTGCAAGATTTGCTTAACTATGGTTTGGCGCAATATGAGGCAAGATATGCTGACACGAAAGAAGATTTCCTGTTGTGGCAGGATTATCGTCAGGACCAGGTGCTCTTGAAAATCCTGGAGAATCCGAAGCACAATCAGTATGGCACTTATTATAAAAATGGCAATATGTATATCTTTGCGGGTTTAAAGAAGGATGCCTCGCTGGATGAACATTTGAAGTATAATGACAAGTTCTTGTCGCCAGATGTTTTCCAGTGGGAGAGTATTGCTCGTATCTCTGCTAAGGATGAGGCTTTGCAGCGAACTGCCAAGAGGGTATTGGTGTTTGTGAGGAAGGTGAGTGCTGAGAATGGTATCACTCTGCCATATACTTATATCGGAACTGGTCATTTGGAGAATCCGAGAAAGGATGTAACGACGAATGGTTCCATATTGTATGATATCCACATGGACAATCCGTTGTCGCAGGAATTGCAGGAAGATTTCCAGTGGATGGAGTAAATGATATTTTAAATAGGAGAATAGACAATGAAACATTATAATGTGGTAGCAGCTGTGGTTTGCCATGATGGCAAGTATCTCTGCATGCAGAAAGGCAAGACAAAGTTTGAGTATACCAGCTATAAATGGGAGTTTCCTGGTGGCAAGATTGAGCCTGGTGAAACTCCTCAACAGGCGTTGGCTCGTGAGCTGATGGAGGAAATGGAATATCCTGTAGAAGTAGGAGAGGAGTTGGTGACAGTGAATCACGAGTATCCTGATTTCTCGATAACCATGACTGCCTTTCTGTGTACGCCAAAAGGCGATGCTGATGGGTTCAGGAGGCGTGAGCACGCTGATAGCAAGTGGTGCAGCAAAGATGAGCTGAAAGGGCTCAACTGGGCTGCAGCGGATGTTGGGATAGTTAGAATTTTGCTATAAAATACTCGATGGCAGCTAACAAGTCATCGAGATTGTTCTTGATGACATCTAGCACTATTAGGACGAATAGACATGTTTTTATATCGCTATTACAAAGACTATTTACAAGTCGTGTAGCAATTAATTAAAATAAAGAATAGAAATGAGATTTGACATACATACATTGATTGGCGAGGCGACAGCCTACGACAAGAAACAACAGATAGAAGCCAAACGACCTAAGAGTTGGCTCAAAAGTGTATCTGCCTTTGCTAATGGTGAAGGTGGCACGCTTGTATTTGGCATTACTGATGACGACCAAGTAGTAGGACTTGAAAATGCGGAACAAGATGCTGAACTCATCAGCGAAGCCATCAAGTCTAAGTTGGATCCTATCCCAACCATCAATTTGGAATTTCAGGAAATTGAGGGGAAAAAACTGATTTTATTGCATATAGCCTCTGGTGATGAGACTCCTTATTATTATATAGGTGACAAACAACGTGTCGCCTTCATCCGCATAGGAAACGAATCAGTTGTAGCAGACCGCATCCAATTGAGAAATCTTGTTCTTAAAGGAACTGGCAAGAACTACGACAGTCTTGCCGCACCATACAGATTTGATGATATGTCATTTACCAAATTGAAATCAGTACATTTCAAACGCTTGGGACGCTCTTTTGAGGATTCTGAGTTCACATCATGGGGTATCATCGACACACAAGGAAAACTTACCAACGCAGGCGCACTAATAGCAGATGACTCTCCTATCCGTCAATCAAGAATATTCTGTACAAGATGGAATGGGCTTGATATGACAAGTGGATTGGGCGAAGCTTTGGATGACGCAGAGTTTGAAGGAAGTGTCATTGGACAATTGCAAGATGCCGTAGCATTTGTCAGAAATAACTCGCATAAGAAATGGTGGAAAGAAGCTACTTACAGAGAAGAACTTCCAGACTATCCTGAACGTGCCGTAACAGAAGTGATAAGTAACGCCATCATTCATCGCAATTATTTAGAACTTGGCAGTGAAATCCACATTGACATATATGATAATCGAATGGAAGTATATTCACCAGGTGGTATGATGGACGGAAGTCTTATCCAACATCTTGATCCAATGAACGTACCTTCTAAACGTCGTAATCCTCTCCTTGCAGATTTCTTCAATCGACTTGAATTGATGGAACGCAGAGGGAGTGGCATGAAGAAGATTGTCAAGGAATACAAACATTTTGAAAAGTTCCCTGGGTACAAAGCACCAGAATTCAAATCTAACTCTGGAGAATTTCATGTGACTCTATGGAATCTCAATTATGACGAGAAACAGTTCGCCAACTCAGGAAAACAGTTCGCCAACGACTCAAAAGAGTTCGCCAACTCAGAAAAACAGTTCGCCAACGACACAAAAGAGTTCGCCAACTCAGAAAAACAGTTCGCCAACGACACCAAAGAGTTCGCCAACGAAAAGAAAGAAACAGCCAAAGAAGTCAAGCAAAGAAAAGAGTTCGTGAAGGCTAAAAGAGCCATCTACAAACTTATCACTTCTAATCCAAAGGTGACAACTGCGCAAATAGCAGATAAACTAAACGTATCAACACGCCAGGTACAAAAATACCTCAAACGATTGATAGAACAAAATCTGATTGTGAAAGAAGGAAGTAGAATAAATGGTTCGTGGAAAATTCTCGATGAAGAATATACGGATTTCTTTGGACGCATATAAAATTGAATACATTCGTAGATTTGGAATTAGAAAAATTACGGCTCAGGGAAGGTTGTCTATCCACGGACAATCTCCCCTGAGCCGATTTCTCGATAACCATGACTGCCTTTCTGTGTACGCCAAAAGGCGATGCTAATGGGTTCAGGAGGCGTGAGCACGCTGATAGCAAGTGGTGCAGCAAAGAAGAGCTGAAAGGGCTCGACTGGGCTGCAGCGGATGTAGGGATAGTGGCAAGTATCTTATAATATATTAGCCTATCCTGTCATCATCCGATAAGGCAAATCCCTCTATATAGAATTTCTCCTTAACATCGTTTATGATAGCTTCTTTCTGCTCCTCGTTGGAGTCTTCTTTCTCGAACGCAAGTATCAGATAATCATTGGATTTCGTTGGTGAGAATATCTTGCCGATAAGCTTTCTGAAATTCCGGCTGACGAATTCTTCTACTTGTGTATCTTCTTTCGGCGTGAGGCGATAGAAGTCGTATCTTTCGTCTAGCATCTTCTGTATTTCATCACGGAACATCTTGCGAACCCGGTTTTTCCAGGCGAATTTCTGGTGCTCATTATGACGGGCATACAGAGATACTACATAGAGGAAGTTGACATCGTAGTGGAAGACGAGAAGGGTGTCGCGGTCGAACAGGCGGTCGTTGAAATGCTGGGTGTTGAAGCACTTCTTTTCCCTGTCGGTTGACGAAATCTGGTCTGAGAAAGAGAGATTCTCTGCCATCTTTGCGCTGATGAAGAAGTTCGGAATGATGTTGTAGCCTTCCGTCAGGTCATCGCGAAGCTTGGGTACGTTGCCAAAATTACGCTTGTCGTATTGCAGTTCTTCATCGTCCTTATCGTCGTTCATAAAGAGGTTCAGGTTCCACTGGATGATGTTTCTGGCGTACGTAAACTGCTTATACACAGATTCTTTGCCGATGGAATGACCTAACTTGTAATACTTGCTGTCGCCGATGTAATAAACTGGCTCCTGATTTCTTGTTGTAATCAGGTTCTGGTAGCTGTACAGATGGTCTATGCGCTTGCCGTCAGCCTGTTCTTTCAGTCCGGCTGGAATGTTCTTCTCGCCTAGAAGTTCATCAATAATGGCCTCGAAAACGATATTGAAACTCTTAACCAGAAGATACTCCTTGCGTTCCTGCTGGATGTTCATGCGCTTGGCGTTGTCAAAGAAATCATAGCATAGTTGCCAGAGGTGTAAAGCCTTGTCTGAGAAGTATTTATACTTAATCTGGAGCAGTCTAGTCTTCCCTAATCCATCCAGATAGGTCTTGAAACGATAGCCTGTTATCAGCTGGAAATTGCAGTTGATATGATTGTTGAAGCCGTATCTTTCGCTGATATAATTCAGTATGGAATAGAAGATAATCAGGAGTTCTTCATCAAAATTAATCTGCTTTTTCCTGTTGACAGGATGGGGATAAACAGGGCTGTTTTTGCTGATGATGGCTCTCGTGGTGGCTATGGTCTTTGACCAATGAATGCGGTTGTAACCGGAATGGATGTTCTTCAGGATGAAGAAGATGAAATCCTGGTTATGCTTGTTGAAGTCGATGAGAGCCAGCAGAATATCGAGGAATGTGTTGTTGATTTGTCTGTTACTTTTACCGAGGCACGCTATTTTCTGGTGATAGACAATGCCGTTTCTGGTGGTATTGTTGTAAACCTCGATGGTGCGGTAAATCCAGACAGAGAACTCATAGATGAAGTCTTTCTCCTGTTGAGAGAGTGGGTTGTTCTGGTTCAGGTTGACGATAGTTTCCGGGGCGTATTTGCCGAATACTCTTTCGCCCTCTGGGGTGTCTTCGAGCAGTACTTTCGGCAAAATGAAGACGCAATCGTTGAGCTGGGTATTGTAGTAATACCCAACGTAGTTGATGCTGACGTTGCCATCAATGTCCTGCATGGCGTCAATGCCGTGCAGGACATCCCTAATCTGTTCAGCCTGATACTGATGTTCTTCTATGAGGATTCTCATGTTATGTTATTCTACGGATTCAACAGTACATCCTTTTGATTTTGCTAATTTAATAATAAGATCGATATTATCTATGCCCCATTGTGTTGTAAAATAAAAATTGACTTTATCTATTGTTGTTAAAGGATGATCGAAGTTCCAACGTCTACCAGTGTCATTTTTATGTTTCTCTTTCCATTGAGGATAGTCCTCCACTTTAATAACTATTCTATCAGTCTTCTTCGGATTGATAAATCTGGTTATATCTGCTAAAATTTCAGAATATGTCTCTTTCTTATTATTAACCAGATATTCTATTACAGCAAGAGCCATTTCTTTCTTATTTAGGAGTTCGCTGCTTCCATTAACTCGATATTTCGTCTTGTCGTATGAACGCTGATTGCTATTGGTATTATTGTTAAGTTCCAAATCTGATTCGTTTTCGTATGAATCATCAGAATCCTCTTCTTCTGAAATGTATTCCTCTACTCCCAAATTCTCCAAGAACTGCTCAACGATAGCTATATCAACGTTAGTTTTGCCGTTCTTATCCTCATAGAATCGGTCGAAAGACAGAATCTTGCCTTCTTCATCCTGAAAGTCCTTATCATCGAAACCATAGTCCTTGAACACATCATTCCAGAGATAGAAGATAACCTTACTAACGAATAAATCGGCATCGATTTCGCCATCCTTTGCCTTGCAGAAGAAATAGCCGAGTTTCTTGTCTTCAGAATTTGTAAGTGAGCCAATCAGGTCGTTAACCTTTTTGATAAATGACCACCATTTGTACTGCTTATCTCCCGTGTTGATGTACCAGTTGAGAGGAACGTTGGTTTCTTTGTCACGACCTTCGCGAATAGGCACATACTTCCAATCCCAGCGGCGCTTAAAGGCTGAGTCAATAGGGAAGAGGCTCTGGTCGCTGGTGTTCATTGTAGCCCAAATATAGAGGTTTGAAGGCAGAACAAGGCGCTCTCCCTTCATGATGAGGTTTACCATATTGGCTTCGCCATAGAGCTGGTTGATTTCTTCTTTATTAGTAATCTCCCATCCCGCAAATTCCTTTTCGAGATACTTCTGCATATCTTTATCTGCAACGATAGGATAATCAGAAAAACCATATTCGTTGCGGTCGAGCAATTGGAACAGATCACCAAAGATTTGGGCACAATTGCCTCGGTTTATTTCTTCGATAATAAGATATTGCTTCTTTGATGCCTTATTCTTAGTGAAAATTTCTGGAGTATCGAGAAGTGCTGGGTGGATTCTATTATAGCTTTTGTCGCTATTATCACTCTTTTTTCTGCCAAGTTTCTTCCACGCTTTCACATAGGCTTCGAGAAAAGCCTGAGGAATGAACTTGTAGGCAATTCTTTCTTCCTTTACGACTTCCTTTGTATCGTCATCGATGACCTTTTTCCCATAGCAATCTCGGAGATCAACTTCTTCTGTAATAGGTTTATAAGTACCTACAAAAGAGGCGTAATCAGAGTCTGGATGGAATGTAGTACGAATCACGCTCTCTCCGAAAGTCAAGTCCTTGATGGTCTTTGATTTACCTGTGCCAGGAGCACCATAGTAAATCTGCTGGAGACCTATGGGCTTAGGAGCATCTATCTTTTTTGCCTCGTTCGAGAAAAGTTCCTTAGCGCATAGGAAACGCATGTATGTCTTTAATGCGTTAGAATACTGGTAACTATCAGTCTTCTCATACTGCTTGAATTCTTCATTGTTGTTAAGTGAATCAATGATATCTTGTAGCTCTTTGGTATGTACACAAGAGTAGATATCAAAAGAATCAACTCCCTTGATTTTGGCAATAGTTTCATTGATGCGCTTAAAATCACTATAGTTGTTGACACTTTTGGGTGATGTAGTGCAATTCAGTATAAAACTTTTATATTGTTCTTCTGTTGTCATATTTCTACAGTTTATTTTGCTGCAAAAATAAGAAATATTTCTCTTTTATGCAAGTTTTTGGGCTTTTTCTTTGGGTTTTGAGAATAAAATAATATTTTTGCGGATGAAAAGGTATGATGGGATTGAAGAAATCCCTTTTTAAAAAAGATAGAGTAATATGTCAGACCGTTTGACCATAGAACAGCGCCACAACAATATGGCGGCAATAAGGGGCAGGGATACCAACCCGGAGATTCTTGTTGAGTTCCATAGTCAACATATTTATCTACTGGTGTCCCTAATCTATCGCTCCGCTATCACTTCAATCCCATCTCTCTCAACTTCCTTGAGTAGGAAGGGATTGAGGTGTTGGTGCTTCCGGATAATATCGACAGGGCAGCCCAGAAGGGCTTCAAGGTATGCTTTCAGACGGACTATCAGGAAAAACTTAGGGGGCATTTCTACATAGATATCTACATCGCTGCCATCGTGGTGCTGGTTTCTTGCCTTCTCTTGTTTTCATTCTTAATATCCTTTTTTTAAAGGCTTTTGCCCTTACAGGGCGCAAGGCTGATTGCGCTTATACCCAGGGTGTTATCCTGGGCTAGGAGCTTCTGGGCCTTCAGCCCGTGCCTGAACCACATGCGGAAGTTCAGTTCCTAACATAATTATATAATTTAAAATGTTTGTAATGCAAACGAGTGCAATGAAAGCTTGCTTTCAAATTGCCGAGTGTAGCTTTTCTTATGCAAATATATGAAATATTTCTCTTTTATGCAAGTTTTTGGGCTTTTTCTTTTGTGTTTTCATGAGAAAAGATTAATTTTGCCAATGAATGGTGTTAATTGATATAAGAATTGTTTCTTTTAATAGAATTAAATAATATGAGTATATTGGACAAAATACCTTCTTTGGCAGAAAATGAACTCTTCCAGAAACTTGCTGCGATAGAGGACATTACTGCACTCTGCAAGGAAGATCAAGAGAAATATGATGATGCAATCAAGGTGATGCGTGACCATATTGCAGCTTATAAAGGAGCTATCATAGAGGCTAAAATTGAAGTAGCTAAGAATATGCTGATGGAAAACGAGCCTATTGATAAAATCGCAAGATATACAGGGCTTGCCAAGGAGGATATTTTAAAACTCAACTAATATTTGAACGATGTTGCTGGTAAGAGTGACCTCGTTTTTATTTCTAAGTTACGTTAAAAGAAGTCTTTGTAAATAAAGAGTATGTCAGACCGTTTAACCATAGAACAGCGCCATAACAATATGGCGGCAATAAGGGGCAGGGATACCAAACCGGAGATTCTTGTCAGGAAATTTCTGTGGAGTAGGGGATTCAGGTATCGGCTCAATCATCCGCGGTTGCCGGGCAAGCCGGACATCGTGCTGAGGAAATATCGCACCTGTATTCTGGTGAACGGGTGCTTCTGGCACGGACATGAGGGGTGTAAATATTATGTGGTGCCGAAATCGAACACCGGGTTCTGGATGGAGAAGATCAGGAGGAACCGGGAAAGGGACCATGAGGTGCTGCACCGGCTGGCTGAAATGGGATGGCATACCATCGTGATATGGGAATGTGAACTGAAGCCGGCTGTCAGGGAGAAGACGCTGGAGTCGATCGCCTTTACGCTGAACCATATCTATCTGGAAGATCATCATATCAGAAGATATGAATTGCCGGAAGAAGTGCCGGAAATGGTGGCGGAGCCGGAGGCGGAAAGACGAGAGGAATAGGCAGGGATTTCACGGAAATTTTTAAGTGGACTCTTAACTCAAGTTTCGCATGTGGTTTAAGTACGGGCTGAAGGTCCACAAGAGGGTGTGTCATAAATCAACAGTTCGCCAACGACACAAAAGAGTTCGCCAACGAAAAGAAAGAAACAGCCCAAGAAGTCAAGCAAAGAAAAAAAGTTCGTGAAGGCTAAAGGAGCCATCTACAAACTTATCACTTTTGGGTGAAAGTTATATTGCACATTATTGTTTTTCTTTGATAAGTTTGATGATGCTATTTAAAAAGTCATGAGCTGGTTGCTGCATATTCTCGACATCTGAATTACTTACATCATATTCGCAGTTATAATCAGCTTTCATTCTTAATTGTTCCATCCTGGAGAAAAATGCACCAAGTTCTTTGTCAATTTTACCTGTCTTAACGAAATTCATACCAAATACGCCTAAAGTACCAGCATGAGTATGTGCCGAAAGCCCATAATGTATTTTTGTTAGCCCCATAAACTTACTCCTTCCTTTTCTACATTTTTATAAAATGGTGTAATCTTATATTTCTGCCACTCCTTAGCGGAATACATTACTGGGTTTATTTCTTTTCCTAAATCCCAACCTAGTTCGGTAAGAGGATAGGTAACTTTGTCATAATCAGAAGGAAGAAGCTGTTCCTTGTCTAAGATAACAAGAATGTCCCAGTCGCTATCATCTCTAGCGGTACCTCTAGCTTGTGAGCCAAAAAGTATCGCTTTCCCGTATGGTGGCATATTCTTTGCCAGGCATTCACGGATGGCTGTCAATGTAAGTTCTTGTTCCTTCTTCATATTGCAAAGATAAGATAAAAAACTGAAACTTCCAAATTAAAGCCTTCTTTTTTATGAATTATTACACGATTTATGAGAAATTACTGATAAGCTTATATTTCCTTTGCCATCTTTTTTTCTTTTTATTTTCTGCAAAATAAGCAATATTTCTCTTTTATGCAAGTTTTTGGGGGATTTCTTTTGTGTTTTCAAAGGAAAAATGTAAATTTGCAGAAAAATGTAGAATGTTTTAATGTGAAGGTTATGGCAGCAACGGTATTAAACAGTACACAAGTACACCTCTTGCAAATGTTTCAAGTAGATGATTCTCAGAAAGGTTTGGAAGAATTGAAAGAATTGTTGTATTCTTATTATTCAAAGAAAATGGATGAATCTCTGAATGAACTTTGGGATTCGGGTGTGCTTGACCAGAAAAGACTTGACGAAATCAATAATATGGATTTGCCAAAGTGAATACGAAATGCTCAAATCGATCATTAAAAAAGACATAGAATATGGCAGGAAATATGACATTGGCAGGAAACAGCGAGTTCAAAAGTTGGGTTTCGCAGTTGAAGAAAGATATACGCCATGCACAGGTTAAGGCGGCAATCAAGGTTAACACAGAATTGCTCCGCCTTTATTGGCGTATGGGTGCAGACATCTGTGAAAAGCAGAAATCTGCATCTTGGGGCGATGGCTGGCTCAAAGAATTGAGCCGTGAACTTATGGCGGAGTTTCCAGATATGAAAGGGCTTTCATACAGGAATCTACAATACATTAGGCAATGGTATCTCTTTTATAATCAAGGAAATATAATTGTGCAACAAGTTGTTGCACAATTACAAAAAGGACATGGGCAACAACCTGTTGCCCAAATAAACGAGGACGTATTCTTCTCCGTTCCTTGGGGGCATCATCTGTATATCATATCGCAATGTAAGGATGTTAACCGTGCAGTGTTCTATCTGAATAAGACCGTAGAAAATGGCTGGAGTCGTGCTGTTCTGCTTAATTTCCTTGACACTAATCTGTATGAGCGACAGGGAAAGGCTGTGAATAACTTTAACAAGCTGCTGGCGGATTCTCAAAGCGAATTAGCAGCACAAACATTGAAAGACCCTTATAATTTCGATTTCCTCACACTTGACGGTGAGTATCGGGAGCGAGAATTGGAGCAAGGACTTACCCAAAATGTAACACGCTTTTTGCTTGAATTGGGTACAGGTTTTGCTTTTGTTGGAAGTCAAGTTCCTCTACAAGTAGGGGGAGACACTGTATATCCCGACTTGCTTTTTTATCACTTGGAACTGCGCTGTTATGTTGTCGTAGAACTGAAGATTACAAAATTCAAAGCTGAACATTTGGGACAGTTGGGGATGTATATAAGTGCTGTAAATCATATAAAAAAGAAGCCTACTGACAACCCTACAATTGGATTGCTTATCTGCAAAACCAAGAACAATGTGATGGCTCAATATGCTCTTGAATCAACCAATCAGCCAATAGGCATCTCCGAATATCAGTTGTCTAAGCTCATGCCTGAAAACATACAAAGCCAGTTGCCTACAATCGAAGATATTGAAGCAACGCTTTCTGATATAAAGGAGACTAAGGATTGATACGTAAGATATCAATATGAAAAGCCTACGGTTGCGGATTGCAAATCCGCTTTAATTTAAAGTGGTCGAACCTTTTAGTCGGCATAGAAGACTTAAAGTCTTTCGGAAAGAGTTTGGATAGTTGATATTCTGATATTCCCATCGGTTCCTTGTATGATCTGATAAGGGTCTTTTGTTATCTGTTGCGCTAAGTCACTCTGCACAGCAGGAAGCGTGGATTGGAAGTTTGTGATGGCTTTGCCGTCACGCTCATAAAGGTCGGTATCAAGCCAGTTGAGAAGAGCGTCACGTCCCCAATTGTAAATAAAGAGTATGTCGGACCGTTTAACCATAGAACAGCGCCACAACAATATGGCTGATTGCGCTTATACCCAGGGTGTTGCCCTGGGCTAGGAGCTTCTGGGCCTTCAGCCCGTAAGGGGGAAAGGTGAAAGCTAAATAGTAGAAAAAACAAGCTTAATTATATAAATAATTCTAAAAAACAAAATATTTATGGAAGAAACTATTGTATTTCAATATTTCTATATATCTTTGCAATGAAAATTTAAATCATGGAATTATGAGAATTATTTCGCATAGGAAACTAAAAGAGTTTTACGAGACCCCTGGGCGAGAAGACTCAAAAGTAGCTCTGGAAAGATGGTACCAGATTGCGGAAGAAGCAGAATGGCGCAACTTTTCTGATATAAGAACTGACTTTCCTGATGCTGACTACGTAGGTAATCAACATTACGTATTCAACATTCGAGGAAACAGGTATAGGTTGGTAGTGGTAATTAAATTTACAATAGGCCGACTCTTCGTAAGATTTGTCGGAACACATAGTGAATATGACAAAATAGATTGTTCCACCATTTAATAAAAACAATTATGGATAGAATTACGAAAGAACAATATGAGTTTGCACTCAACAGAATAGAAGATCTCCTGCCATTGGTAACGGACGATACGCCTGCCAATGATAAGAATGCCATAGAACTGACATTAATGTCGGACATTGTTGAGTCATACGAAAAGAAACATTTTCCTATCGGAAAGCCTTCTGTTTCTGAACTTATCGAACTTTCTTTAAATGAAAAGAAAATGACTCAAAAACAACTGGCTTCAGAAATTGGAGTAAGTCCTTCACGTATTAACGATTATGTAACAGGGCGCTCTGAGCCTACTCTAAAAATAGCTAGATTGCTATGCAAGGTTCTGAACATAACTCCTGCCGCAATGTTGCAATGTTAAACAGATGTTGATGATAAATTAAAGATGTCGGACCGTTTAACCATAGAACAGCGCCATAACAATATGGCGGCAATAAGGGGCAGGGATACCAAACCGGAGATTCTTGTCAGGAAATTTCTGTGGAGTAGGGGATTCAGGTATCGGCTCAATCATCCGCGGTTGCCGGGCAAGCCGGACATCGTGCTGAGGAAATATCGCACCTGTATTCTGGTGAACGGGTGCTTCTGGCACGGACATGAGGGGTGTAAATATTATGTGGTGCCGAAATCGAACACCGGGTTCTGGATGGAGAAGATCAGGAGGAACCGGGAAAGGGACCATGAGGTGCTGCACCGGCTGGCTGAAATGGGATGGCATACCATCGTGATATGGGAATGTGAACTGAAGCCGGCGGTAAGGGAGAAGACGCTGGAGTCGCTCGCCTTTACGCTGAACCATATCTATCTGGAAGATATCCAGGTGAAGAGGTATGTGCTGCCGGAAGAAGTGCCGGAAATGGTGGCGGAGCCGGAGCGGAAAGACGAGAGGAATAGGCAGGGATTTCACGGAATTTTTTAAGGCTTTTAGCCTTACAGGGCGCAAGGCGGATTGCGCTTATACCCAGGGTGTTACCCTGGGCTAGGGGCTTCTGCCCCTTCAGGGTGTGTGGGGGAAGTGACTAGAGCAGCACAGATCTCAGAATTTTGATATAAAATAATTTATAGCTGCTAGTAAGTCATCGAGATTATTCTTGATGACGTCGAACACGATGTCTCCATCAATATCAAAATAGCCATGTGCTATATGGTTGCGAATGCCAATAACATCTTGCCATGGTATTTCTGGGCGCTCATTTAGTAGGCGAGATTGAGTTAATCTGTCAATTTGTTTAACTCCCTCTCCAATTGCTTCGATAAGCATACAGCTAGCTGCAAGATTCTTCATTCCTTCTGGTGTACAATAGTAATCGTCAACAGTCTGTACATCTTTGTTCCAATCTTGCAATTGTTTAATGGCTTCCTTAATTTGTATTAAGGTTCCAATAATTCTATTTGATGATGTATATTCCGTCATGTTCTATTTCTTTAAGGAGGAATGGATTGATATGCTTGTGCAATCTTACAATGTCAACAGAACATTCCAGCAGGTTTTCTAGAAAACGTTTCAATCTTACTACAAGGAACATTTTCGGTTCCATATCTACGCATATATCAACGTCACTACCTTCTTTCTGTTCGTTTCTAGACACAGAACCGAAAAGGCGTAATGATTTAATGCCAAAGTTCTTTTTTAGCTCTTCGGCATGAGAAGTGATGAGTGATATATAATATTCCCTTGACTTCATAATTATCGTTTTTGTTTCTACCGCAAAGATAGTGCAAATCGAGTGCAGAACATCAAGCTTGCTTGAATGTTTTGCCGAGATGCAGCCTATCTTCTGCAAAGATAAAATAAAAACCTGAAACTACCAAGTAAAAACCTTCTTTTTTATGAATTATTACACGATTTACAAGGTTTTTGATAGGATGATTCTAGGAAAGTGGGAAATTCTTCGCTTTTAAATGAAATCGTTGGTTGAATTCACTTTCTATCTGCATTCCTGCTACGAAGCTTTTGCCCTTACAGGGCGTAAGGCGTATTGCGCTTATACCCAGGGTGTTACCCTGGGCTAGGGGCTTCTTCCCCTTCAGGGCGTGTGGGGGGCAAGGTATCTAAAGTACCGCTGCACAGACCTTGCGGAACCAGTCGAGTTTCTTGCCGCTCATTTCTGCTATGGATAAGTTCTCTTTGTTCACATCTTCTGGCTCAAATTCATAATAAGAATCTTCGGTAGGGAGATAATCCTCTGGAAGATCTTCTATGGAGTGGGCCTGGAAGTTGTGATGATTTTCAATTCCCTTCGTCCGGTGCCCGTTGGTTCAGGGCGTGTAGGGGGTTATTCCTCCGGCCAAATTGTTTTGTACATTGGCCAAACATCCATTTGGGGAACTGGAGTCAATTTTGCAAATTGATTTTTTTCATAGAAACCTACTGCGCTATAATCAGAGGTATGCCAAGCTCTTACAGTCAAGAAGACGCAACCGGCATATCTTTGGTTTCTAGCCATCGAAGCTATTTCTTCAATTAAGGCTGAACCTAGGTGTAAACTTTGAAATTTTTGTTCAATAGCTAAGTAGGCAATTTCTAAAGCGGGATAAGTATATTTTTGTTCGAATTGTTCTCGGAATGTTTCTTTTACTGCTGGCAAATCGGTTCCTGCTGCCCCCATACGCATATCATCAAAATCATCTGAATCAATGTCAACAGAGTCGAATGCTAAGGCGAAAATTGCAACAATCGTGTTGTTTGCTTTTAAGCGGACACAAAATGTCTTACAATAATGACTCTCTTCACAATCTTGTAAGTGATTATGAAGAAAGTCATCCATTTTGTCTTTTCCTGTATAGAAATTTATCAACTCATCAAAGTCTGATAAAAGTTCTATTTTATATTCTTCTAAATTCATTCTAAATTCCACTCAAATTTATATGGATAATTTGATGTCTTTGTGGTATCGTCTTTCTTTGCTTTTGCACCGATGGATGCAAGAGCGGCTTTACGAACGGCTTGTGCGTATTTGCCTTTAGCTAAAACTTTTGGTGCATTTATTCCTAACATAATTATATAATTTAAAATGTTTGTGATGCAAACGTGCGCAATGAAAGCTTGCTTTCAAATTGCCGAGTGCAGCTTTTCTTCTGCAAAAATAAGCAATATTCCTGTAACTTCCAAATATTTAGCTGGTTATTTTATTCTTTTTAGTATTAAAACGAGTATTTGACGGGTTATGGTGATGATTTGTCAGTTCAAAATTCATCAAGCAAGAATGAAAAATCTTAAATTCTTAAATTCTTGATTCTTAAAATTATACCAAGTGCTTGATTCGTTTTTCGTCAAGAATTAGAGAATTTTTCTTAGTTAATTTCTTGGAAGTTACAAAAGAAAAGCGTATCTTTGCAACGTGAGTACATAAGGAAGAGTGTACTACGTTTTTAGATTGTTGGATTTATAATTTGAAGCATATGGAGACTTTAGAAAAAATGCCTTTCGAGGCTCAGCATAAGATATTCAAGAGGCTGGCAGAAATCACCGACTCCAAGACTCTGACCAAAGAGGAACAGGAGAAATACGACAACAGCATGATGGTCATGTGGGGCGCAAGGTATCTAAAGTACCGCTGCACAGACCTTGCGGAACCAGTCGAGTTTCTTGCCGCTCATTTCTGCTATGGATAAGTTCTCTTTGTTCACATCTTCTGGCTCAAATTCATAATGAGAATCTTCGGTAGGGAGATAATCCTCTGGAAGATCTTAGAAAATACGCAAATTTTTTTAGCGGAAATATTAGAAAATACGCAAATCTTTTTAGCTAAAATCTTAGAAAATACGCAAATCTTTTCGGTCTGTAAGGGCAAAAGCTTTAAAACTCCAGACAAAACATAAAGCTTTTGCCCCTACAGGGCGCAAGGCGGATTGCGCTTATACCCAGGGTGTTACCCTGGGCTAGGTGCTTCTGCCCCTTCAGGGCGTGTGGGGCGCATGGTATCTCAGATATAAAAATGCGGCTTAGTACCCTCTCTGCTTCTCGTAAATGAAATCATCGGCGATGTAGCCATTGCTCATGAGATACAGGCCGGTGCGCTTATCGTGGAGTTGGGCACAGGTCTTGCTGCGATAGAAAAGATCAAGAGCCAGAGCTGGAGATATTTCCAGACGCTGTGACAGTTCGTATGCTACGCCACCTATCTGATAGCTGAGAATCATTTCTTGAATCTCAGGCGTCTTTGTGTTGATCTGTTTATATTTTTTCTGTTCCATTATATACTAAGTATTTATTGATGAGAAGCTTTCTTCTCCCAATTAGTTAGACACTCAATGACATCTTCTATAAGATACTCTCGACTTTCGGTGTGGAGCGTATCGTAGTGGGGCAGAATGAACTTGTTGATTAGATCAACCTTTCTCATTCTTTCGTATATTTCAATATATGGTACCCCGAGCTTTCTTGCAGCTCCCTCAACGCATGAAGCAGCGAATGCGAGCTTGATTTCTTCTAGGGGTAATTGTATTCTGTTGTTTTCTTGTTTCATATCTTCGTCCTTTCCTGCAAAGATAATGCAAAAATAAGCAATATTTCTCTTTTATGCAAGTTTTGGGGGGATTTCTTTTGTGTTTTCGTGAGAAAGATTAATTTTGTATCGAATAAAATTCGAGACCATTTACCGCATAGAGCGGTACGTTAGTAACCCAATCTTCCTGCAGATAATCATTCATGGAGATGCGATAGGCTTTCTTTGACTGGTTGTCTGCAACAAACTGGCGCAGGCTCTTTGCCTTGACATTCGTCTCGGCTTTCACCTCCAGCGGAACAATCTCATCCTCCTCATCCTGGAGCAGAAAATCAATCTCCTGAGTACTGTTGGTCTTGGCATAATAATACGGTTCATACCTGAGAATGAGCTGCTGCAAAACATACTGTTCCGTCAATGCCCCTTTAAACTCGGTAAAAATACTGTTGCCAGCCACTATTGTCGCAGCCTTGAGATTAGACATCGCACCTAGAAGCCCGACATCCAGGACAAAGATCTTGAAGGCCGCCCGGTCTTCATAACTGGCAAGCGGCAGTTGGGGAGCCTTCACATTATATACCTTATATATCAGTCCGGCATCCAGCAGCCACTGCAAGGCCAACTCATACTCCCGGGCTCTTGCCCCCTTGCGCACCACTCCATAGATAAACTTCCTGTTTTCCTTGCTCAACTGGGCGGGCAAGGATTTCCACAAATCAGTAATACGGGGAATAATCTCCGATGGAGCATGCTTCGACATATCTCTCTGATAACTGTTCAGAATGTCCTTCTGTATGGTTCTCACCTCTTTCCAGTCACGATTCTGGCTAAAGCTCAATACGGCTTCAGGCATGCCTCCCACGTAGTAATAATACTTCAAGAGTTCCTGAAACTTGGGAGCAAACATCGTTATCATATTCCAATCCTTCGTCTGAAGCAGCTGCGCCAGATTCTTCTCCCCCATAGCCATCACGAACTCGATAAAGTTCATTGGATACAGAGAGAGAAATTCCACCTTACCCACAGGAAAAGATTCCCCCTGATGCAGTTCGATACCCAGAAGAGAACCTGCAGCTATGACATGATAGCCCGGCGCATTCTCTGCAAAATATTTGAGAGAAGTAACAGCATGAGGGGCAGCCTGAATCTCATCCAGGAATATCAGCGTTTCGCCCTCTGTGCAGGTTACATTCGTTGCAGCCCCAATAGCTGTAAGAATTCTAGGAATACTGAAATCCTGTTCAAATAGATTCTGCAGGATCTTCATCTCTTCAAAGTTCACATATGCCAGCTGCTTGTAATTCTGGCGGGCAAACTCCTTCACCAGCCAAGTCTTTCCCACCTGTCTGGCGCCCTCTATGATAAGAGGTTTACGATAGTGTTTATTCTTCCATTTCAGAAGTTCATTGATAGCTAATCTTTCCATAATCCGTATCTTAAAATCACATTTTATGAGGGAATAATCACTTGTTATCCCACATTTTGTGAGGGAATAACGCTGCAAATATACACATTTTATGAGGGAATCCTATCATGTTTTTGCACATTTTATGGGGGAACACCCATTTTTTAACTAATTTTAAAGGATGAAATGAAGTATCTACTCAGCAGCACCCCCTATGGGCATGAGCGTATCCCCCTAATAACCTCCAGGGGGTAGGGTGATTCCTTTTTTCTTTACAAAACAGGATGGATGGAGAAGGAGAGGAGAAGGATTGAGAGAGGCGTTACAGTTGTGACAGTTGTGACAGTTGTGACAGTTGTGACAGTTTTCAGGGGAGGGGTATATGAAATCGGGCTGCTTTCAAATTGTTATTATTATATTTAACTTATTATATATATTTATATATATAATAAGTTACCTCTAAAGAGAGGGAGGTGGGGGGAGGCGCTGAAAACTGTCACAACTGTCACAACTGTCACGCTTGGGAGGTGGAAATGGGTTCGGTTGTTGATGATGGATTTCTTGCTTCCTGCTGTTTTCGGGATAAGAAAGCATAGAGAAACTTTTTACAAAATATAGTTTTCTCGCCCGATAAATTATGAGTTGGCAAGATTAACCAGATGTGCCCGAAATATTAAATCCGTTTAACACAACTCTGCAGGGTGAAATTTGGTAGTATCAGAAAATTGCCGTACCTTTGCATCGTGATTCAAGAAAGGCTGCACTCGACAAAGCTTAAGCAAGCTTAGCTCTGTTCTCGTTTGCACTTTCTTTGCACTGTCGTTCGAAGAAAGGATGTACTCGACAAAGCGCACCCCAACAAGTTAACATTCAACACTCAACATTCAACACTCAACATTCAACACTCAACATTCAACATTCAACATTAATATTAACCCTTTAATATTTTAAGATCATGGAACAGAAAGGAACATTGAAGTATCGTAAGTTGCAGCGTACCCCACAGAGTGGCGAGAACGCAGGTAAGAAAAAGTGGTATGCCACTGCGGTAACCGACCGCGAGGTGGATTTCGAGGGATTCGTATCCCATATCTCTGACCACGGTTCGCCTTACTCCCGAGGTACTATCCACGGTGTGCTGATGGATGCTCTCGACCATCTGCAGGAGTTGATTCTCGACGGCAAGAGTGTGCGTCTCTCTGACCTCGGTCTGTTCTCTATCGGTATGACTTCGAAGGCGGAGGATACCAAGGAGAAGGTAACGGCTGCCAGCGTAGAGGGAGTACACCTGATTGTGAGAAACACAAAAAGCTGGAGCAACTCCGAGCTGCGCAAGAAGTGCAAGATTCAGGAGTACGGCGGCTATACCGGCACCGACGAGGGTGGCACCTCTGGCGGTACTTCTGGTGGTACCTCAGGCGGCACTGAACAAGGCGGCGGCACCAGCCAGGGCGGCTCCGGAACTACCGGCGGCGGTACGCAGGAAGGCGGCTCTCAGCCGGGCGGCGGCTCTCAGGAAGGCGGCGACGGGCTTGAATAAAGCCCTCGCCTGAGGCCCCCCCCACCAAGTCAACATTCAACATTAAACATTCAACATTTAAAAATTAAAGATTATGAAAGCAAGTACCTGGAAAACAATTTTGCAGATTGCAATCTCCTTCCTTACAGCCATCGCTACCACACTCGGTGTAACAAGCTGCAGCAGCTTTTAAAGGTAAAAAGGTAAAAAGGCTATTTAAAGGTAAAAAGGTAAAAAAGTAAAAAGGTAAAAAGAACCTTAGCCCCTTTGTGCCCCCGTCCCCAGCGATTCCATCGCTGGTCCCCCCAGAAAGCCTTTACCATAAAGGAAAACAAAAAAAAGCCCCGATGCATCATGCATCGGGGCTTTTGCTTTTATCTGCTTTTTCTTCGTTATCGGATATCTCTTCCTTCCTGGCTGTATCCTTCGAGCATCTTCGGGCTGCTGATAGGCTTGCGCGAACAGTAGTCGAAATCTACCTTCTTGTAGCCCTGGCTGGAACGCCAGCGGATGGTGAGCTTCACCGTCTTGCCTTCGGTATCAGGCACGGCATCGTTCAGATTGAACGCTACGAGGGCATCACGCCAGTAGTTCTGAGGATCGCCATTGGCATTGTGGCGCAACTCTACCTCGTAAGGATTCTCAGGATTCACACCCGTAACGAGGTTGATGTAATGCACCTTCTGACCGCCCCAGAGAGCACGGAAACGGAGGGTGAGATAACCATCCTCTGCCACCGTTACCCAGTCGCGCACGATTTCTACCAGATTGTTGCCATACTTCTCGCTGTTCTCGGTATCAGAACCGAGCGATGGAACAGGCTTCTTGGTCAGGATGCTGTCTATCCAGTTGACGTGAATCACCTGGTTATACTTCTCGCTCTTCTCCGAGGTCTGCGTGTAGTTGACCAGGGCGCGAACCTCCTTACCGTCAAAGATGGTAGGTTTCAGGTTCTTGGCGAGCAGCGTGGTGTTGTCGTCGAGCTGCAGATAGCAGGCATCGCCACTCTTCTTCACGGTTACCAGTGCGTTAGGGAAAACGCGGTCCCAGTCGGTATCGTTATCGTTATCGCACGACTGGAATGTGAGGGCCGACAGGATCATCATCGCTGCCAGCCCGATCTTCTTGAAATCAATTTTTCTCATATATAATGTTCCTTTCTTTTTAAAATTTTCTTCTTTCTGATAATAAAATAAGAAAGGAACAGAAATCTTGCTTCTGATTTAGAAAAAGATTGTTAAAAGCTCAGTTAAAAATAATACGTGCAGCCGATGGTGGCAGCGCGGTTGCCGAAGTGCTGGCTCGCCATATCGTGGAAGCGGCCTTCGAGCGTCCAGTGCTTGCCCAGATTCTTGTATACACCTACCTCGGCATAGAGATTAGCCGGGGTGTAGGCATCGCTGCGGCGGCGGGTACACCAGATGAGGTTGCCCGTAAAGCGCCAGCCATCGGCCATTGTGAGCTGCGGTGCCAACTTGAACACGGCAAAATGATTGTACTCTGCATTGCGCTGCTGAGCCTCCTCAGAAGGGGTTTCGCTGCGCTGCCAGAAGTAGTTGACTCCGGCTGTGAGGCGAAGGATGCCCTTGTGCCAGAAGGCGGTGGAGCCGATGCCGAGCGTATTGTCGTGGATGGTGCTGAGCCGATGCTGGTGGATGTTCTTCACCGAGGTGCTGAGCACGAAGGCAGGGCGGCTGTAGGTATGCTTGAGCTCTACCACATTCGCCATGCTGTTGCCGATATCGGCGGTATAAACCGGCTGCCAGGCGCCCTCCATATCGCCCGCGGTAACGAAATCGCCAAACTCGGGATTGAAGATGCGGCGGCAGTAGGTGGCCTGCAGGGTATGCCCCGGCGTGAAGCGGTAATAGGCACTCGCCGAGTAGATATGGTTGCGCGTGGTATGCTTCCAGTGCTCTTCCGGCGCAATCTGCTTAGGACGGAAGTTGATGATGCGGAAGCGGTCGCCAGCCATGAATCCCCACTTGCCGATGTTGTAATCCAGCTGGGCGTAGAAATCCTGGTAGTTGGAATGGTTGGTGTAATTGGCGATGCAGTTCTTCTCGATGGAGAGTCCGCCCTCGAAACCTGCCGTAATCCAGAGATCAGGGGTGATGACCGGAGTGGCGTATTCTACCACCATGAAGGGGTAGGTTGAGTGGTTCTGGTAGGGCGCAGTCTGGGTTTCTTCCTGTGTGCGTCCGTTGTCGCTGATATGCTCGGCACCGAGGGTAAAGAGGATGCTGGAGCCGTTGTCGGCGAGCGTGCGGGTATAGTCGGCCTGCAGATGATAGGCGCGCACGTAATCGGCTGGGGTGTGGGTGAAATGGTTGCGGGTATAGGTTTGCATCGCATCTATTTCGAGCACATCCTTCGCGGTAGGTGTCCAGAGCAGATTGAGTTTGGCACCCTCGTGGGAGTAGTGGTTCACGGTGGTTCCTGAGAAGCCCTGGTAGGCATCCTTATCGCTGCTGGAGGTGCGCTGGAAGTTGCCTTCTACATGACTGAGCACACGGAGTTTATCCTGCTGGCTGATGACGCTGACGATGCCTTTTGCACCGCCGTAGGTATCACCGAAGAGTCCCCATCTGCCGGTGGTTCCGTTCTCCTTCTTGCGCAGTGTGATGTCGATGACTTTCTTCAGACTGCTGCATCCCTTCATCACTTCGGCGTTCTGGCACACCTTGATGGTTTCAATCTCGCGCGCCTTGAAATGGTGGAGGAAGGTGGCGTAATCGAGTCCGTATTCCTGGTTGTCGATACGGATGACGAACTTGCCGTAGAGGTTGGCGAAAGGATCTCCGCCGATGATGTTGTTGCCGTCGAGCGAGATGACTTCCGGGCACATCATGAGCACATCGAGGAGTGATTCTTCGCCTGTGAGTTCCATTTCTGGAATATGCATGATGTATCTGTCTCCGATATGTTCTATCGGGGCGGCCTGTGTCTGGTAAGTAGTGCTGGCCATCGCGAGTGCGATGATGAGCAGGCTTTTCTTCGTACTGTTGTTTATCTTCATTTTCTTCTAATTTATATTATTGGTAAAAAGGATTGCTTCGTACCAAATTTACTTGCAAAGATAAGGCAAAAATCGGGGAATAACGAAATTTGGATGATTTTTTTTCCGTTCAATGCGTAAAAAGGGGTGTCATTGCGTAAAAAAGTGGAGAACGGGGCAAAAAAGAGGGCGTAAAACTTGCGTGGTATTTAAAAAAACATTATCTTTGCAAAAGAACAAAGAATTTTCTAAGAACTATACATATTATATAATAACCCTTAAAAAGATAAGAACTTATGAAGCGACTATTACACATTCAATTTCTATTGGTATTGTTGCTGGCGCTGGGATACTCTCCTCTGCAAGCCAAGCGAATCACACAGTGGCAGGCTCAACAGCAGGCTTACAGCTTCTGGGGAAAACAGATGCCGCAGAAGGCAAGGGCGAAGAGCCGCACGGCTACTACTGCATCGCGCTCGGATGCTTACTATGTATTTAACAACGATGCAGGCGGATTCGTCATTATCGCTGGTGATGATGCCGTAACGCCAGTCTTGGGCTATACTTCAACGGGATCATTTGATGCCGAGAATCTGCCTGACGGACTGAAGGATCTGCTGAAGAGCTATGAGCGGCAGATTGCGGCGCTGGGCGACAACTATGTAGCGAACCAGACAGCCACGAGAGCCGCTTTTACAGGCGAAAACCTGCTCAAAACCGCAGAATGGAACCAGATGGCTCCATTCAACAAGTATACGCCAAACAACTATGTAACAGGCTGTGTAGCAACGGCTGGAGCCATCGTAATGAAGCACCACGGCTATCCTGCCAAGGGCACCGGAAGCCATTCTTATATCTGGAACGGCAAGACCCTCTCAGCCAATTTCGAGCATACCTACGACTGGGCAAGCATGCCTGCCAAATATGACGGCACCAACGATGCCGCTTTCGACGGCGTGGCAAGACTGATGGCAGACCTCGGTGTGGCAGTGGAGATGCAGTATGCTAAGAACGGAAGTGGTGCGTATATCGGTAATATGATATCTGCCCTGCAGAAGTATTTCGGCTACAGCAAGCTTACGTATCTGGCGTCAGTAGATGATATGGAGGCTGAGGCATGGAATGCGAAACTGCGTGGCGAGATTGATGCCAACCGTCCGATTCTTTATTCCGCTTCCGATGCTTCGGCTGGCGGCCATTCCTTCATCATCGACGGATACAAGGACGAAAGCTTCAGCGTAAACTGGGGCTGGGGTGGCTATTGTAATGGCTTCTACCAGATAGGAGCCCTGAATCCGGAAAGCGCAGGAAAGCCAACGGGCGATAAATATAATATAGGACAGACGGCAGTAATCGGTCTGCAGCCATCTGATGGAAAGGAGAAAATCTCTGGCATGGGATTCTTTACAAATGTAGGTGAGTTGCAGATGTTGAATATGAATATCACCGATGTAAAGAAGGGGCAGAATGGTGTTATCTTCAGTGTGCCAATCGGCAATACGGGAGACCAGCCGTTTAATGGAGAAGTAGCCGTAGCGCTGATGAATGCGAAGGGCGAGATGCGGGAAATCGTAACATCCAGACCTCTGACAGTTGGTAATTTAGCCGCTGGCAGGTATTATCCGTATCCGTCTTTCAATTTTGTGAGTACAGTAGATGCAGAACCGGGTGATTATCTGGCTGTTGTGGCAAAGGAAAAAGGCTCTTCGGAATATATAGAACTGTATGATAAGAGCTTCGAGAGGTTGCGTCTGCCGGCAACCGGATATGAGCCTCGTACATTTGAGGTAAAAACGAAAATGGGCGAGGGGGCTACATTCAAGCAAGCAGAAACGAGGTATAATCATTTCTATAATGGCAAGCCGGTTATCGGTTCATGGTACTATTATTATCTGACGGTAGATGAAGGCATCTCAAAGTATTTCGCAGAATTGAACGGAAAGCTGATAGATGATGTTAAAACGGGTACTGACCAGCTGAATTATTTCAGAGGTATTGAACCGGTTTATGACCTCGTGGTGAACACTTATCGCGACTATCAGGAGAAGGAGTTGGTAATCAACCTGGAGAAGGCCGGACAGCTGAAGGAAAAACTTGCCAAGGAAACCCCAGACTATTTAGTATACAGAAATATTAAGGTGAACGGCGAGATAGACAAGCGCGACTTTGATGAGCTGGCGAGTCATTATTTCAAGAGCATCGACCTGAGCGGTGCCAAGGTGGTGGCTTATGAAGGCTACAAGGCTGATATGGTTCCTGGTTATGCATTTTATGGCAACACTTATCTGGAGCGATTCCAGATGCCTTCCGGCGTCAGGGAGTTAGGCTTCAATGCTTTCAGGGCAACCAATCTGAAGAAGATTGATTTGCCTGAGACGATAGAGGAGTTCGGCCGCAACACATTCTATGCCTGCTTCGAATTGAAGGATGTATATATGCGTCATAAAGAGGCACCTTACTGGATAAGCTGGTGTGTATTTGCTAGCAAGAGCAGTAAGTTGTATCGCACGCTGCATCTCTATCCGGGCAGCAAGGCGAAGTATGATGCTCATCAGTATACCAAGAACTGGATTAAATACTTTGATAATGTGGTAGAGGATTTGGAGCCTACCGGCATCCATTCTGTAACATTGGATAAGAAGCCAGGCAATGCTGCCATTTACGACCTGAACGGCCGCCGCATACAAAATGTTCCATCTAGGGGTATCTATATCCAGAATGGAAAGAAAATAAGCGCGAAGTAATGTTGAGTGTTGAGTGTTGAATGTTGAATGTTGAGTGTTGAATATTACAATTAAAAGATAGGAATCCCCTGGTGCTTTCTGTGGCATCAGGGGATTTTTTTTCGCTTAATACGTAAAAAGAGGGGGGCAATACATAAAAAATGAGGGTAGGGACGAAAAAAAGTGCGAAAAAACTTGTTTGGTACGAATATTTTTCGTATATTTGCAGCAGAACAAAGTATTTAAAAAACTACAGAAGCCCGATATTCAGGCTGGGCTTATTCAGGTGGATTTATACAAGTGAACTTATATCAGGATATATATTAGGATATATAGAGAATATTTAGTAAATTATTAAACAACAAGAACTAATGAAACGAAAATTACACTTTAAAAACATATTGGCATTGTTGCTGCTGCTGGTATATTCTCCTTCGGAGGCTAAGCGGATAACTCAATGGCAGGCACAGCAGCAGGCTTATAGCTTCTGGGGAAAACAGATGCCGCAGAAAGCTAGAGCCAAGAGCAGAACGGCTAATACCGCATCGCGCTCTGATGCTTATTATGTTTTCAACAATGACGCAGGCGGATTCGTCATTATAGCAGGTGACGACGCAGTAGCGCCAGTTTTGGGGTATACCTCAACAGGAACATTTGATGCAGGAAATCTGCCCGACGGATTGAAGGACCTGCTCAAGAGTTATGAACGGCAGATAGCAGCGCTGGCTAACAGCAATCAGGCGAACCAGACTGCCACAAGAACCGGTTTCAGCGGCGAAAAGCTGCTCAATACCGCGAAATGGGACCAGATGGCTCCATTCAACAAGTACACGCCAAACAAATATCCGGTTGGCTGTGCGGCTACGGCTGGTGCCATCGTGATGCAGTATCACGGTTATCCTGCCAAGGGCACCGGAAGCCATTCCTATAAATGGGACGGCAAGACCCTGACTGCCCAATTCGAGCACGAATATGATTGGGCAAACATGCCTGCGCGATATGACGGAACCAACGCTGCTGACTTCGACGGCGTGGCAAGGCTCATGTCAGACCTCGGTGTGGCTGTGGATATGCAGTATGCTGAAGACGGTAGCGGTTCGTATATAAGCGATCTGGTGGCCGCCATGCAGAAGTATTTCGGCTACAGCAAGATTTCGCATCAGATGTCAATAGAAGCTGGGAGCGCAGAGGAATGGAACGAAAAGTTGCGCGGAGAGATTGATGCCAACCGTCCTGTGCTCTATGCTGCATTCGACTCTATTGGTGGCGGTCATGCCTTCGTGATAGATGGTTACAAGGACGATAGCTTCAGCGTAAACTGGGGCTGGGGCGGTCTTTGCAACGGGTTCTACCATATAGGAGCCCTCAATCCGCAAAACGAAGAAGGAAAGCCAGTTGCCAGTCGGTATAACGTTGGCCAGATGGCAGTATTCGGCATGGAGCCATCTGACGGAAAGGAAAAAATCTCTGATATGAGATTCACGAAGATGACTGACTATCTTCAGGAAATGAATATGAATGTTACTGATGTGAAGAAGGGACAGAAATGTATCGTCTTTTCAGTACCAATCAAAAATGAAGGAAAACAGAACTTTGACGGAGTACTTGCCATGGCTCTGATGAATGCTAAGGGCGAGATTCGGGAGATTATATCATCCAGCACCAAGACGATTAAAGATTTTGGACGGGGCTACATCTATCCTAAATTGGTCTTTACGGTTCTGAGTACTGTAGATGCAGAACCGGGTGATTATCTGGCTGTTGTGGCTAAGAGAAATGGCTCGGAGGAGTATATGGAACTGTATGGTCAGGACTTTGAGAGACTGCGTCTGCCGGCAACCGGATACGAACCTCGCACATTTGAGGTGAGAACCAAAATAGGAGAAGGTGTAACATTCGAGGAAGCAGGAAGCCAGTATAATCCTTCCCGCAATTTCTATAATGGCAAACCTGTCATCGGCTCCACTTATTACTATTATCTGACGGTGGATGAAGGCGTATCAAAGTATTATGCACTGGTGGATGGTAAATTGGCTGAAAACATCGTGTTTGGTGCTGGAAGCGTGAACAGCGTAAGAGGTCTTGAACCGGTTTATGAACTCGAGGTAAGGACTTACCGCAACCTGGAGTCTACCGGCATCCATTCTGTAACATCGGATCAGGAGACCGGAAATGATGCCATTTATGACCTGAGCGGCCGCCGCATTACGGGGGCTATGAAGAAGGGTATATACATCAAGAATGGCAAGAAATTCTGCGTGAGATAATGATTAGTGATTAGTGATTAATGATTATTACGATTACTGATAATATAAAAATCCCCTGGTGACTTTGTGGCATCAGGGGATTTTTTTCTCGTTACGAAAAGAGGAGGGTGATGAGCGGGATGGTGATGATGCTGCCAACCGTGGTGATGAACGTCATCTCGGTGATGAGCGAAGGATTGCGGCCGTATTTCAGACAAAACATCGTGCCGAAACTCGCTACGGGCATCGCAATGACAACCGTATTGATGTTGTTGACCAAATCGCTTACACCACATACCTTGAACAGGAAATAGATGCTCAGCGGTACTACGCAAAGGCGCAGAAAAGAGGAAACATATACCTTCGGACTGCCGATAATCTCCTTCACCGGCAACTTAGCCATCGAGGAACCAATAATCATCAGGGCGGCAGGAACCGTAATGTTGCCCACCATCGTTACCGGACGCGCAATGATATCAGGCGTATGAACCCCGAAAGCTACCAGGAGGGCGGCAACAAAGGCACCCAGAAGAGCCGGAGAAAACAGCACCTTAGGATTGAACTGCTTGACGCTGTACTCGCCCTTGATGAGCATTACACCTGCCGTAAAAATAAAAAAGGTGTTCGGCATGTTGAGCAAGGCGGCATAAAAAATGGCCTTCGGACCGAATATGCTCGAAACAATAGGGTAGCCTATGAAACCTACATTGGCAAACATCAGCGCAAAACCTATCATGCCCTGGTCGTCATGATTGCGAGTGATGAGACGCGGTACCCAGAATCCGAATACCAGCAAAAGAATGTAGGTAAGGAAACCTACGCCCAGAAGGGGGAGGATGAGCGTGCGGTCGGGCAGCTCATCGCCCATTACTGACGAGAGCACCAGCAGGGGACAGGTGATATCTACCACCATGCTGGATAACTTCTTGTCAAACTTGTCGCCCATATATCCCAACTTGCAGGCGACGTAACCTAAAATCACGATGATGAAAAGTATCACCATCACTTCCAAATTCTCCATTTATCCTGAAAATCTATACCTTATATATATATGTATGCCGGAATCCCGATATTCTCTCGGAATTTCCGGCAAAAATGGTTTAATCGATAAATCGCCTGGTAATATCCCCGTAGTTCTCGATGCGGCGGTCGCGGAGGAATGGCCACCAGCGGCGCACATTCTCGCTGTGCTTCAGGTCGATATCTACCACCAGGCTCTCTTCTTCCTGATCGCTGGCACGGTAGTAGAGCTCGCCTTGAGGACCGGCTACGAAACTGCTGCCCCAGAACTGGATGCCCTCGGTCTGACCGCTAGGGTCAGGCTCGAAACCTACGCGGTTTACGGCGATGACTGGCAATCCGTTGGCTACGGCATGGCCACGCATCACGGTAGTCCACGCCTCGCGCTGGCGCTGCTGCTCCTCCTCGGTATCATAGGTAGCATAGCCGATGGCGGTAGGATAGATGAGCATTTCGGCTCCCTGCAGCGCCATCAGACGGGCTGCTTCGGGATACCACTGGTCCCAGCAAACCAGCACGCCGAGCTTGCCTACAGAGGTCTGGATAGGGTGGAAACCGAGGTCGCCCGGTGTGAAATAGAACTTCTCGTAGTAGGCAGGATCGTCGGGGATGTGCATCTTGCGGTATTTTCCGGCAATGCTTCCATCCTTCTCCATCACTACCGCCGTATTGTGGTAGAGCCCCGGAGCGCGGCGCTCGAAGAGGGAGGTGACGATGACGACGCCGAGATCCTTGGCAAGCTTGCCGTAGAAATCGGTCGAAGGGCCCGGAATAGGCTCTGCCAGGTCGAAGAGGTCAACATCCTCTACCTGACAGAAATAGAGGGAGTTATGAAGCTCCTGAAGCACGATGAGCTCTGCGCCGCGATGGGCGAGGTCGATGATGCCTTCTGCCAGGCGCTGCTTGTTGTTGGCGATATCTGCCGTATTATGAAGTTGTAATAAACCGACGTTCATAGTTTAATGTTGAGTGTTGAATGTTGAGTGTTGAATGTTAAATGTGAAATGTTGAGTCTCTGAGTGCGCCTTCAGGCAACTGCATGGTGATGCAGTGGATGCTGCCATGCTGGCGGATGATGGTCTGCGAATCTACACCGATGATTTCACGGTCGGGGAAGGCGAGCTGAATCTGCTTGCGTGCCTCCTCGTCCTTTTCCGGCTGATTGTAGGTGGGATAAATCACCGCCTTGTTCAGTATCAGGAAGTTGGCATAGGTGGCTGGCAGTCGGTCTCCCTCACTCTCCGGGTTGGTGGTGAGGCAGTCGCCCTCATCATAGATAGGGTCGGGCATCGGCAGTTTGAGCAAGCGGTAAGGGTATCCCTCCCAGGTGAAGAGGCCCTTGAGCTGCTTCTCCAACGCCTGGAAGTCTTCATACTGCTCATCTTCCGGATTGTCGCAGCCTACATATAATAAGGTGTCGTGTGGAGCCACTCTCACGATGGTGTCGATGTGGCCGTCGGTATCATCGCCTATCAGATTGCCGTGATCCAGCCAGACGACTCTCTTGAGCTGGAAGAAAGTCTGCAGCAGATGGTCGATGCTGTCGTGGTCGAGCGGCTGGTTGCGGTGAGGCGCCAGCAGGCACTGAGAGGTGGTGAAGAGTGTACCCTTTCCGTCGCTCTCGATGCTGCCTCCTTCGAGCACGAAGCCCTGGTGGTTCTCAATATCGGCATTGAAGGCTGCCTGATAGTATAGTTGCAGGGTGATGGCATTATCCTTCTCCCATCTGAACTTTTCGCCCCAGCCGTTGAACTTGAAGTCGAGTATGCGGTAAGGCACCATCCAGGTGTTCTGCTTTCTGCGCAGCACCATGGTGAGGGGGCCGTGGTCGCGCACCCAGGTATCATTGCTTTCTACCTCGTAGAGCAGCACGCGGCTCATCTGTTCGGCAGAGAGCTTTTTCTTGAGCTGGTATCGGGTGGCAGGCACATCGGGTGTAGCCACAAGCAGCTGCTCGTAGCGCGTGATGATATCTGCCAGTTCGAGATAAGTATCTGTAATTTCAGGCAGATACGACTTCCAGTCGGTGCCGGCATGTGGCCAGGTGAGCATGATGGCGCTCTGTGGCTCCCATTCGGCAGGGAGTGCGAAATCGCAGGGTAATGTAGATTGATGCATAAGCTATACTATTTTTATGATACGATGTTCTATACCAATTTATTATACTCTGTTCTTCATCGGGAACCTTTCCTTGGGGGACGGGCTCCGTTCTGCTTTTATGAAGTATGCTTGCAAAATTAATAAAAAATCTACAACTATCGGCTGTTTTTGTGAAATATTTTGCGCAAAAGCGAAACTTTATATTAAAAAAGTTTAAACGGAGGGCTGTATGGAGATAAAATCGGGGAAAAATGAGTAACTTTGCAGTCTAAAAATAAAATATTGAATAGGAGCGTGAAAATAAAACAGGTAGTTGATGCCCTTGAACATTACGCGCCTCTGCCCTTGCAGGAAGGATATGATAATGCCGGCCTGCAAGTTGGATTGACAGAGGCGGTAGAAATGTCAGGGGCATTGTTGTGTCTTGACGTTACTGAAGCCGTGGTAGACGAGGCCATCCAGAAGGGATGTAACCTCATCGTGAGCCATCATCCGCTGATATTCCGCAAACTGGCGAGAATCTCGGACGAGAACTACGTGCAGCGTACCGTGCGCAAGGCGATTAAGAATGATATTACCATCGTGGCGATGCATACCAACATGGATGCGGCTGCGGGCGGCGTGAACTTCAAGATTGCCGAGAAACTGGGACTGCGAAACGTGCAGTTCTTTGCTGGCGAGAAGGAAGTGGACGGCGTGAAGGGCGGCGAGGGCGTCATCGGAGAGGTGGCTGAGGACCTGGCAGCCGACGACTTGGTGCTGATGCTCAAGGAGCGGTTTGGCGTGGAGTGCGTGCAGTGCAACCAGTTGCTTCGCCGGCCTATCAGGAAGGTGGCACTCTGCGGTGGAGCAGGTGCTTTCTTGCTCGACGCAGCCATCAAGGCAGGTGCCGATGCCTTCATCACGGGCGAGATGAGCTATCACGAGTATTTCGGTCACGAGCAGGAGATTCAGATCTGCGTCATCGGCCACTATCAGAGTGAGCAGTTTACGGGCGAAATCTTCCGCAGCATCATCCAGGAGAATTTCCCTGATGCCAAATGCTGCATCTCGGAGATAAATACGAACCCGATATTGTATTTATAGGTTGGAAGGGCGCAAGCCTCATTCAACATTCAACATTTAACATTCAACATTAAAAAAAATAAAGTTATGGCAAAGAAAGATCCTACAGATTTGACAGTGGAAGAGAAGTTGAAGGCTCTCTATCAGCTTCAGACCACCTTGTCTGCAATTGATGAAAAGCGTGCGTTGAGAGGTGAGTTGCCTCTCGAAGTTCAGGATTTGGAAGACGATATTGCTGGTCTTACCACCCGTATCGAGAAAATCCAGACCGATATTGAACAGTTTGACCGCGCCATCGATCAGAAGCAGCACGAGATTGAGGAGGCTCAGGCTAGCGTGGAGCGTTATAAGAAGCAGCTCGAAATGGTTAGCAACAACCGCGAGTATGATACTTTGAGCAAGGAAATCGAGTTCCAGGAGCTGGAAATCGAACTTTGCAGCAAGAAAATCCGCGAGGCGCAGCAGACAATCAATGAGCGCCTGTACGACCTTCACAAGGCTGAGGACCAGAAGGCAGACCGCGAGAAGGGTCTGGTAATGAAGCGTTCTGAGCTTGAGTCAATCATGGCTGAAACCCGTGAGGAAGAGGAGAATTTGAAGGAGAAGGCATTCGAGCTCGAGAAGAAGATTGAGCCACGTTTGCTCCAGAGCTTCAAGCGCATCCGTAATGGTGCCCGCAACGGTTTGGGTATCGTTTACGTGCAGCGTGATGCATGTGGCGGTTGCTTTAACAAGATTCCACCTCAGCGCCAGCTCGATATCAAGATGCACAAGAAGATTATCCCTTGTGAGTATTGCGGCCGTATCCTCATCGACCCAGAATTGGCTGGTGTTAAGATTGAGTCTCCTAAGACTGAGGAGAAGCCAAAGCGCAAGCGCGCTATCCGCAGAAGAAAGACTGAGGATGAGGATTAAAAGATACAATGAAGGCTCGCCAAAATTGCTTGGCGAGCCTTTATTTTTTTCCCGTTTCAGGCAGATGAGAAATCTGTCTTTTTTTTCTAGATTCCTCTTTTTTAGATTCCTCTAGCCTTGTAAATGCGGTCTTTGGCGTCGTTGATTTCCTGGAATTTCTTCTCGGCTGCACGGCGCACATCTTCGCCAAGGGCTGCTACCTTGTCAGGATGATGCTTGAGCGCCATCTTGCGGTATGCGGCCTTCACCTCATCGTTTGAGGCGTCAGGACTGATTCCCAGAACACGGTAGGCGTCATCCAGACTGCCTGTTGAAGAAGCCCCGCTCTCCAGGTTCAGCATCTGGTCTACATCCTCGGCAGAAAGCCCCATGTGGATGGCCATCTCCTTGAGTGCCTGAATCTCCTGAGGATTCACATCTCCATCGGCCTGGGCTATCATGACGAGGAAATTGAGCAACTGCAGGCGCTGCTCATACATCATGTTGGCACGTATCTGGTGGCAGCTGTCCTGTATCACCGAACGGTACTGCTGCATGCCCATCTGCTTCTGCTGTTCGAAGAGTTTGAGGAGGATTTCCTCGCCCTGCTGCTTGGCTGCCTCGCCGAAATTCTGACGCAGGAAGCGGCGCACCATCTCCATCTCGGAATGCATGATCTTGCCATCTGCATTGATGATGTAGGAGCTGAGTACCAGCAGCGAAAACATGAAGGAGTTTCGCTCTCCCTCATAACTCTGCTGGCGGCCGTAGCCCTGGTTTCCGAAGCCCTGGCGGCCGCTGTGCTGCTGGCCGCTGTAGGCATCGTAGGCGTTGTTGTAATGGTGGTCGCCGTCGCGGTTTACCGCATCCAGTCCGTGCTCAAAGAGGGAACCGAGGGCATAACCTGCTAAGGCTCCCAACGGACCGGCTGTGATGAAACCGAGCACACCACCAATCCATTTACCTGCTGCCATCTTTTAGTTGTTGAAATAGTAGAGGAAAGAAGCGATGCCTGAGAGGGCTGGCTTGCGCTGACCTTCTATTTCTATGTCAAACTTGATGCTGGTCTTGCAGATGCCACGGATGTTCTGGATGTCGTGTAGAGTGGCTACCAGGCGCACGCGTGAACCGGTGATGACTGGCTGACCGAACTTCATCTTGTCCATGCCGTAGTTTACGAGCATCTTGAGGTTGTTTACCTCGATAATCTGCTGCCAGAGGTATGGGAGTACAGAGAGGGTGAGGTAACCGTGAGCGATGGTGCTGTGGTAAGGGCTCTCTACCTTGGCGCGCTCTACGTCTACGTGGATCCACTGTGGGTCGAGTGTAGCGTCTGCGAACTTGTTGATACGGTCCTGGTCAATCTGCAACCAGTCTGATTCTCCTAACTTCTCACCGAGGTGAGATGCAAATTCCTCGTAGGAATTGATTACTAATTTTGCCATTTCTTATTTTTCTCTTTATTATAAATATTATTGTTTTCCTATATTCCGTCTTCAGCTTTTCAACTGTTAACTTTTAACTATTAACTTTCAGTTCAGATCAGTCTCTTCTGAAAATATCGCGGGTGTAAACCTTTTCTTCCACATCATCCAGGCACTTGTCATACCGGTTGGCGATGATGGCCTGGCTCTGCTGCTTGAAGGCATCCAGGTTGTTTACGATGCGGCTTCCGAAGAAGGTGGTTCCGTCTTTCAGCGTAGGTTCGTAGATGATAACCTGCGCGCCCTTTGCCTTGATGCGCTTCATCACACCCTGTATGCTGCTCTGGCGGAAGTTGTCGCTGTTGCTCTTCATCGTGAGCCGGTATACGCCGATGGTGCAAGGCTTCTCTTCCTCCTCGCTGAAGTTGTTCTGGTTGGCATAATCGTAGTAGCCAGCCATGTTCAGCACGCGGTCGGCGATGAAATCCTTGCGGGTGCGGTTGCTCTCCACAATCGCCTGAATCAGGTTCTCAGGCACATCGGCATAGTTGGCGAGCAGCTGCTTGGTATCTTTCGGCAGACAGTAGCCGCCGTATCCGAAGGAAGGGTTGTTGTAGAAGGTGCCGATGCGAGGGTCCAGACCCACTCCGTCGATAATCGCCTTGGTGTCGAGGCCTTTCATTTCGGCGTAGGTATCCAACTCGTTGAAGTAGCTCACGCGCAGGGCGAGGTAGGTGTTGGCGAAGAGTTTCACCGCTTCTGCCTCAGTAAGTCCCATGAACAGGGTTTCTATGTCTTGCTTGATGGCTCCCTCTTTCAGCAGTTCTGCAAAGGTGCGGGCTGCCTGGTCCAGTCGCTCGTCACCGTTCGGTCTGCCCACGATGATGCGGCTCGGGTAGAGGTTGTCGTAGAGAGCCTTGCTCTCGCGCAGGAATTCAGGAGCGAAGATGATGTTCTTGCTGCCCATTTTTTGGCGGATGCTTTCGGTGTAGCCTACTGGGATGGTGCTCTTGATGACCATGATGGCATCGGGATTCACCTGCATCACCAGACGGATGACTTCTTCTACGTGCGAGGTGTCGAAGTAGTTTTTCACCGGATCATAGTTGGTTGGTGTGGCAATCACTACGAAGTCGGCATCCTTATAGGCTTCTTCTCCATTGGTTGTGGCTTTGAGGTTGAGTTCCTTTTCAGCCAGATATTTCTCTATGTATTCGTCCTGGATAGGCGAGCGGCGCGAGTTGATGAGCTCCACCTTTTCGGGAATCACGTCTACTGCCACCACCTCATGATGCTGGCTGAGCAGGGTAGCGATGCTCAGACCTACATATCCTGTTCCGGCTACGGCGATTTTTATCTTTTTATTCTCCATTTCTTTCTGTTCTTTTAGGCAGTCTATACCTTAATATATATATTAGATGCAAAGATAGTATAAAAGGAGGAGAATACAAAATGAAAATGGGTTTTTTATTAAAAAATAACGCGAGAAAGAGGATGGGAGGAAAAGGAGTACTCAAAAAGGGAGAGGAAAAGGAGGCAGAAAAAGGCCTCCAAAATTCGCGAATTCTAAAACAGATGGCCGGTTGGGCGGAAATTCGCAAATTTTGAAGGCTGGGGAAACTCTGTTTAAAAACTTCCGGACTGGCCCCGATGCTCTCATAATGTCAATAAATCGGAATAATCGGGAATGGTCTCTAAAAATACATATTTTTTACTTTCATAATCCATCTTGCAGATGTAATGCTCCAGCCCGTTGCTCACCACCAGAAAGTCGACATGGAGCAGGAGATTGTAGACCGAAATCTGGTCGAACACTTTCTGTGTGATGGGAATATGGGGTGCTTTGTACTCGATAATCATGCGGGGCTGTAGCTCACGGGAGTAGAGCACACTGTCGGCGCGCAGCACCTTGTCGCCACATTTCAGCTGGATTTCGTTGGCGAGCAGCGAGGCAGGATACCCCTTGTGCTCGATGAGAAAATGAACGAAATGCTGGCGCACCCACTCTTCGGGAGTGAGCGTGATGAACTTCCGGCGCAGCACATCCAGTATCTGGGGATGCTGTTTTGAGCCCGAAACCTTGATGTCGAAAGATGGCAAATTTAAGCGAATCATTTTTTCTATACCTTATTATATATATGATGATGTTTCTTCCCCCGTCTTATGATAGGGTTTCTTTTGGTCTTTTAACCATATCTCTTTTTTAAAAACTACCTATTTTATATAGGCAGTTCAATTTATTTTTTGTAACTTTGCAGTCGAAGTGCAGCAGAAAACTGCACCTCAGAAAACTGCGAACCAGGAGGCGGAGCAAATGCTTGTCCGCACCTCCGAGTTTGCTGGGTGCAAAGTTACAAAAAATAATCCAATGGTAGAAAAGAAAAATGCAATAAGTTACGAGTCTATCATGAAAGATCTGAAGGCTCGAAAGTATTCGCCCGTCTATGTTCTGATGGGCGAGGAACCTTTTTATATAGATAAGATCTGCGACTACATTTCTGAAAATGTGCTCCAGCCCGAGGAGCGTGACTTCAATCAGACGGTGGTTTTCGGAGCTGATGTTACGGGTGCGCAAGTGGCAGATTTGTGCAAGGGCTACCCGATGATGGCGGAGTATAGAGTGGTGGTTGTGAAAGAGGCTCAGAATTTGCGGAATTTGGAAGCGCTCGAGAAGTACCTCGAAAATCCGGTAAAAACAACCATCCTTGTTTTCTGTCATAAAAACGGCAAGCTCGACAGTCGTAAAAAGTTTTCTGCCCTCGCTGCCAAGGCGGGTGTGGTTTTTGAGAGCAAGAAACTCTACGACCGAAATCTGCCGGGCTTCATCGAGACATATCTCAAGACCCGCAAGGCAACCATAGAACCCAAGGCTACTCAGATGGTGGCTGATCATGTGGGAGCAGATTTGCACCGACTCACTTCCGAGCTCGACAAACTGCTCATTTCTCTTCCAGAGAATGACCGGCGTGTTACTCCGGAGATTGTGGAGCGAGAAATAGGGGTGAGCAAAGACTTCAATGCCTTCGAGCTGAGAAGTGCCATCGTCAACCGCGATGTGTTCAAGGCAAATCAGATAATAAATTATTTTGACAGCAATCCGAAGAGTGGTTCTCTCTTCACGCTTCTCCCGATGCTCTTTACTTATTTCCAAAACCTGATGATTGCTTATTATGCACCCAACAGGCAGAACGAAAATGAGCTCGCAAAATTCCTGGATTTGCGCGGAGCTTGGGCGGCGCGCGAATATATTACAGGAATGAGGAACTATACGGGCGTGAAAGTGATGGCGATTATTGAGAAGTTTAAGGAGGTGGATGCGAAGATAAAGGGACTGGATAATCCATCCACTCCGGTGGGTGAACTGATGAAAGAACTCATCTTTTTTATCCTTCACTGATGCTGAAGAGCGAGGTGGGGGAGAGTAGGCGAGCTCCTGCTGAGAGTTTTCTCTCGGCAGGAGCTCGTTTCCGTTTTCGGCCTTCTTTGCCGCCTGTTTCCAGAAAGCAGCCAACTAGCGTTTAGCATTATAAATTTGCCCAAAATAGGTGATTTTCGGCTCTTTTTAGGGCGCTTTCCTGGGCTCATTTTGGGCGATTTTTGGGCAAAAATGGGGGATTTAAGCGATTTTTCGAGCTAGATGCCCATTTTCCTGTTTCGCCTGAAAATAGACTTAACTTTATTGGTTATCAGTAACTTACATAAATTAACCCTCTTCATTACTCGCGAATTTGCCCGTTTCCTTGCCGATGGGCTGGAATACGCTAGAAATGGAAAAATTAGCCATTTCCTGTTGTCTGAAATCGGTCGTTTGCATTTGTTAAGGTTTATGTTTCCTAAGTTTATGTTTTTAAATTCACAAATCAAAACGGGTGATTTTGATTTATAAGCATAAATGCAAGAAAACTAAATACACGAATTTATGTTTTATATTTATAAAAATAAAGGTAAAACAGGGTGTTTATGGTTATGAATGAATAAATATTCATACTATATTTTGAATTTGTAAGTAACGGAAACTCAGTTAGTTATGTATTTTAGTTGTTTTATAAACCATAGACTTTTACATAGGTGTTGGGTAAACATTGCATAAACCGCTCTATATGCCTTTATTTAGGCAGTTTATGGTATGAATAACCAGTGATTTAGCCTAAATCTATAAAGAAAAGGTTCGTCATATATTTTGATTGATAGGTTTATATTTATAAAACTAAACCTAAAAAACCGAACACTGGAGTGAGTAGAATTCAAATTTATAAACAGAAACCTAAAGTTTAAAAATCTAAATTTATTCAGAAATGTTTGGTTATTCTAAATTTTTGCTTTATCTTTGTAAAATCAACCGAAAAAGGGCCTAAAAGTGGCTTGTTCGGAAATAAAACATCGTATCAGTAGAAAAATGAACGCTAAAATTTTTAGAGCATGAAAGATAGAATCAGACAGCTGATGGAGGACCAGCACCTCACTCAGCAAAACTTCGCTCAGATGATCGGAATCTCGACCGCTACACTGAGCAATATTTTCAACGGGAAGACCAATCCATCGCTCAGCATTGTGGATGGCATCCATAAGAGTTTTCCTCAGGTAAACGTTTATTGGGTACTCTACGGTACTCCTCCTATGTATCAGAACCAGGCTTCCCAGGGTGGCAGCGAAGAGGGTGCTGCAGACATGTATCAGGGCATTACGGATGGAGCAGCCGGTGGTGCTGAGGGAATGAAGCAGGGCAGTCAGCCTTCTGGAGCCGCCTCTGCCGAGCCTATGCTCGATTTTGGAGCCGAAGGAGCCGCAGCCTCCCCTACTTCTCCTTCGCTCTTTGACCAGCCTCAAATGCAGGGTGTAAATCGTACACCTAAAAATATCGCCCAAGCGGCGGTAAAATATGTAGACAAACCGCAAAGAAAGATCAACGAAATCCGTATTTTCTACGATGATCAGACCTGGGAAACCTTCGTTCCTAAGAAATAAAGTAGGGATTGGAGAACCCTAAAACAAACACATAGGAGCGGCGATAAAGAAAAAATATCTCTTTTCTTTTCGTAAATTCGGATTTTTGATGTACCTTTGCATCGTAGAAACGTAGGTGGGCGTAACCGGAAGCTACGCGTACCTATTTTATAATATACGTACATTATATAATAAGCATATTAAAAATTAGCAATAAGATGAAAAAATATGTTCTCGACCTCAAGGTGGTTTCTGTAGAGGCGCTTAGCGATAAGCATGTTTTGATTAAGCTTACCGATGAGAAACCTTTGCCTGAAATCTTGCCTGGCCAATTCGTAGAAGTAAGAGTAGACCATTCGCCTACTACCATGCTTCGCCGTCCTATCTCCATCAATTTCGTGGATCGTGAAAATAATCAGCTCTGGCTGCTCGTAGCAATGGTGGGCGATGGTACCCGTCAGCTCGGACAGCTCAAGGAGGGCGACGTGCTCAACTGTATGCTGCCTCTCGGCAACGGCTTCACCATGCCTACCGGGAAGAGCCAGAAATATCTGCTCGTAGGTGGTGGCGTAGGTGTGGCTCCGCTCCTCTATTTCGGAAAACTCATCAAGGATTTCGGGGCTGAAGTTACTTTCCTGCTGGGTGCACGCAAGGCTACAGATCTGCTCGAACTGGATGAGTTTGCCAAAATCGGAAAGGTATGCATCACTACCGAGGATGGCTCGGCTGGCGAGGTAGGTTTCGTTACCAACCACTCTGTTTTGGAGAACGAGAAGTTTGATATGATTTCTACCTGCGGACCTAAGCCGATGATGGTGAGCGTGGCTCGCTTTGCCAAGAAGGCTGGCGTGGAGTGTGAGGTTTCTCTCGAGAACAAGATGGCGTGCGGCGTGGGCGCCTGCCTCTGCTGCGTAGAGAAAACTACCGAGGGTAACCAGTGCGTCTGCAAGGATGGACCTGTCATCAACATCAAGAAACTTACTTGGGAAATTTAATTTCTTGTAAAAACATTTTTAAGTAAAAACAGAAGATTATGGCTGATTTAAGTGTAAAGATAAAGGATTTGGAGTTGAAGAACCCTGTGATGACGGCATCGGGTACTTTCGGCTACGGATTGGAATTTGCCGATTTCGTTCCTCTGGAGGAGATTGGCGGTATTATCGTGAAGGGCACTACCCTGGAACCGCGCGAGGGAAACGACTATCCGCGCATGGCTGAAACGCCTCAGGGCATGCTCAACTGCGTAGGTTTGCAGAACAAGGGTGTGGAGTATTTCTGCTCTCACATTTATCCTCAGATCAAGGACATTGATACCAATATGATTGTCAATGTGAGCGGACATTCGCCTGAGAGTTATGCTGAGTGTGCTGCGCGCATCAACGAGCTGGATAAGATTCCGGCCATAGAGCTGAACATCTCCTGTCCTAACGTGAAGGATGGCGGCATGGCCTTCGGTGTAACCTGCGAGGGTGCAGCCAGCGTGGTGAAGGCGGTGAGAAAGGTTTATAAGAAGACCCTCATCGTGAAGCTTTCGCCTAATGTTACCAGCATTGCCGACATCGCCCGTGCCGTGGAGGCTGAGGGCGCCGATTCTGTTTCGCTCATCAACACGCTGATGGGTATGGCGGTGGACATTGAGAAGCGCCAGCCTCTCTTGAGCATCCGTACGGGTGGTTTGAGTGGTCCTTGCGTTAAGCCTGTTGCCCTGCGCATGGTTTGGGATGTGGCTCATGCCGTAAACATTCCGGTTGTTGGTCTGGGCGGCATTTCTTCTGCCAAGGATGCCATTGAGTTCCTGATGTGCGGTGCTACGGCCATTGAGATTGGTACGGCCAACTTCATTGATCCTGCGGTTACGAAGAAGGTGAAGGATGGAATCAATGAGTGGCTTGATGCTCACGGATGCAAGAGTGTGACTGAGATTATCGGGGCCATCAAGTAAATTACACCTTATTATAAAAGGAGTGGCTCATACTTTGACGCCCTGTTTTAGGGCGTCAAGTGGGTTAACTCCTTGATATACAACAGAATAACTTTTCGTAAAAATATAAGGTTATGGATTTGAATCAGATAAACCCTGTTCTGTTGCTTGCTACGCTGACGCAGCAGATTGTAGAGCAGGAGAAAGAATTGGCAGAACAGAAGGATTCTGCGGAACACTCGTCTGTAAAAGCCTCTCTGAGCGCGAATCTCCTGAAGCGCGGCAATCTGCTGATGCAGATGGGCGACAAGGACGGTGCCGGAAAGGACATGAAGCGCTACCTGGAGCTGAACCCGGAGAAAGTAGGGGAGCTGACAGGAGAATTCAAGGCTGAAGGCAGAGAACATTGCAGATAAAGGAAGGGGCTTGCCTCACGGATTCCGGCGTTTTGCGTCTCTCCCTAGCGCCTGGCTTTTGAGTACATTTTTCTGCATTTTTCCGTATTCTGATGATAAAAATCGGGCGAAAATATGTTTTTTAGCATAAAATATAAGGAAAATGAAGAAAAATATATCAAATTGTTTGGCAATATCAAAGAAAAATGTTACTTTTGCAGTCGAGTTGAGATTTTAGCAAGTCGAGACTCGAAATCTGAGCACTGCCTGCTCCTTATATATAAAAGAGGTGTAGAGAAGAACTCTGGAAAATCTGAGCACAGATAAGCTCCTTATATAATAAAAGGAGAAACGGGTTCGGAAAGAACAAAAGTGAGTAACATATAAAATGTAAAGACAATGAAGAAGTTTAACGCATTCTTTTTTAGCTATTACTTTTACTTTGCAAATAATTGTAAAGCGGGAAGTTGCGTGTAAATTTCAACTTAGGATATTAGATTCTTGAAATCATCGAAACGGTCCCGCTCTTATTGAGTAGGACCGTTTTTCGTAACATTAGACAAGATAAAAGAAACATGAAGAGAATAGCAATTCAAGGAGAGCTGGGATCTTTCCACGACATTACCGCCCACCAGTATTTCGAGGGCGAACAGATTGAAATCATCTGTTGTGCTACCTTCGAAGAGGTGTTCGAAAACATCAAGCGCGACCCTACTGTAGTAGGCATCTGCGCTATAGAAAACACCATCGCGGGCAGCCTGCTCCACAATTACGAACTGCTCCGGCAGAGCGGAACTACCGTGGTAGGCGAACACAAGCTCCATATAGAGCACAGCATCTGCTGTCTGCCAGAAGACGACTGGAGCACCCTGCAGGAGGTTCACTCCCATCCGGTAGCCCTCATGCAGTGCGGCAAATTCCTAGCCAACCATCCCGACCTCAAGGCGGTGGAGGCAGAAGATACCGCAGGCTCGGCAGCCTACATCGCCCAGCATAAGGTAAGGGGATGGGCAGCCATCTGCTCTTCTTACGCTGCCCACATGTACGGTATGAAGGTGCTGCAGGAAGACATCCACGACAATCCGCACAACTACACCCGATTCCTCGTGGTCTGCAATCCGCAGAAGGCAGCCCTGCTCCGTCCCATCGAAAAGGCCAACAAGGCGAGCATCGTCTTCAGTCTGGCTCACGATAAGGGATCGCTCTCCAAGGTGCTCACCATCCTGAGTTTCTACGACATCAATCTCACCAAGATCCAGTCGCTGCCAAACATCGGACATGAGTGGGAATACCTCTTCTACGTAGACCTCACCTTCGACAACCTGACCCGATACCGCCAGAGCATCGACGCCATTACGCCGCTCGTGAAGAAAATAAAGGTGTTGGGCGAATATGAGGAGAAGGAGTAGTTGATAGTTTATAGTTAACAGTTAAAAATAAGAATTATGATACAACCAGCCAATAGAGTAACGGAAATACAGGAATACTACTTCAGCCGCAAGCTGAAGGAAGTGGCTAAGCTTAATGCCGAGGGCAAAGACATTATCAGTCTGGCCATCGGAAGTCCAGACATGCCGCCTTCTAAGCAGACCATTGACAAGCTCTGCGAGGTAGCCAACAATCCAAACGCACACGGATATCAGCCTACGGTGGGCATACCAGAGTTGCGCAAAGCAATGGCTGGTTTCTATAAGCGCTGGTATGATGTAGACCTCGACTGGGCTACCGAAATCCAGCCCCTCATAGGTAGCAAGGAAGGCATTCTGCACGTAACGCTCGCCTTCTGCAACCCTGGCGATGAGGTGCTTATCCCGAACCCGGGATACCCTACCTACACCGCCATCAACAAGATTCTGGGTACCAAGATTACCTACTACGATCTGAGAGAGGATAACGGATGGCAGCCCGATTTCGACGCCCTGGAGAAGATGGACCTGAGCCACGTAAAACTGATGTGGACCAACTATCCTAACATGCCGACAGGCGGTGTGGCAAAGCGCGAAACCTACGAAAAGCTGGTGGCATTCGCCCAGAAGCACAACATCGTGGTGGTGAACGACAACCCATATTCGCTCATCCTCAACGAGCACCCTATGAGCATCATGCAGGTGCCGGGAGCTAAGGACTGCTGCATCGAGTTCAATTCCTTGAGCAAGAGCCACAACATGCCAGGCTGGCGTGTGGCGATGATTTCGAGCAACAAGACCTTCATCTCATGGATTCTGAAGGTGAAGAGCAACATTGACAACGGAAGCTTCCGAGGCATACAGTTGGCAGCTGCCGAGGCGATGTTGAACAACACGGATGAATGGCACCGCGAGAACAACATCCAGAACTACCGCCGCCGCCGCGACATTGCCGAGGAGATCATGAAGGTGCTCGACTGCCAGTTTGACCCTAACCAGGTAGGCATGTTCCTTTGGGGCAAGATACCTGAGAAATATGCTGATGTAGAAGACCTGACAGAGAAGATTCTGCATGAGGCTCGCGTCTTTATCACCCCTGGCTTCATCTTCGGAACCAACGGCAAGCGTTACATCCGTATCAGCCTCTGTGCCAAGGATGAGAAGATGAAAGAGGCCCTGGAGAGAATCAAGAAGGTTTTTGAAAAGTAAAAAAGTAAAAAGTAAAAAATAAAAATATACGACTATGGAATTAGAATTAGAACCATTGAATTTTCCTAGTGATCAGGAACGCCCTTGCGTCATTGCCGGCCCTTGCTCGGCAGAGACAGAAGAGCAGGTTATGACTACCGCTAAGCAGTTGGCTGCCAAAGGTTGCCACATGTTCCGCGCAGGTGTGTGGAAGCCACGCACCAAACCGGGAGGCTTCGAGGGTAACGGTGAAACAGCCTTGCCTTGGATGAAGCAGGTGAAGGAAGAAACAGGCATGCTGACAGCTACTGAGGTGGCTACCCCAGAGCATGTAGAGCTCGCACTGAAATATGGAATCGACATTCTCTGGGTAGGTGCACGTACATCTGCCAACCCATTCGCCATGCAGGCACTTGCCGACAGTCTTCAGGGCGTAGACGTGCCTGTGCTCGTTAAGAACCCGGTAAACCCAGACCTCGAGCTTTGGATCGGTGCCCTGCAGCGCATCAACCAGGCAGGCATCAAGAAGCTCGGTGCCATCCACCGCGGATTCTCCAGCTTCGATAAGAAGATTTACCGCAACCTTCCTATGTGGCAGATTCCTATCGAGTTGCACCGCCGCATACCACAGTTGCCAATCATCTGCGACCCTAGCCACATCGGCGGCCGACGCGACCTCATCGCCCCTCTCTGCCAGCAGGCAATGGACTTAGGTTTCGACGGACTCATCGTTGAGAGCCACTGCAGCCCAGACGATGCATGGAGCGATGCCAAGCAGCAGGTTACCCCAGAGGTGCTGGATTACATCCTCAGCCTCCTCGTAGTGCGCGATGAGCATTATTCTACAGAGGGTCTGCACCAGCTGCGCGGTCAGATTGACGAGTGCGACAACCAGCTGATGGATCTCCTGGCTAAGCGTATGCGCGTTTGCCGCGAGATTGGTACCTACAAGAAGGAGCACAACATGACCATCGTTCAGACCAGCCGTTACAACGAGATTCTCGACAAGCGTGGAGCCCAGGCAGCCCTCTGCGGCATGAGCCCTGAGTTTGCCGCTCAGATTTTCGAGCACATCCATGAGGAGAGTGTCCGCCAGCAGTTGGAAATCCTAAACCAGAAGTAAAGGATACTGGCTATGAGAATATTAATTATGGGAGCAGGTAAGATGGGAAGTTTCTTCATCGACCTGCTCAGTTTCGACCACGAGGTGGCGGTTTACGAGAAGGATGCCAAGCGACTGCGCTTCACCTACAACTGTTACCGCTTCACCAAGATGGAAGAAATAGAGATGTTCCGCCCCGAACTGGTTATCAATGCGGTGACGGTAAAATATACGCTACCAGCCTTCGAAGAGGTGTTGCCACATCTCTCTCACGACTGCATTATCAGCGACATAGCTTCGGTAAAGACCGGACTGCAGGAGTTTTACGAGAAGAGCGGTTTCCGCTTCGTGAGCACGCACCCTATGTTCGGCCCGACCTTTGCCAATCTGAACCAGCTTTCAGAGGAGAATGCAGTCATCATCAAGGAGGGTGACTACATGGGCAAGATATTCTTCAAGGACCTCTACCAGAAGTTGGGGTTGAGTCTGCATGAGTATACATTTGATGAGCACGACCAGACGGTGGCCTACTCGCTGAGTATTCCTTTCGTGAGCACCTTTGCCTTTGCAGCAGTGATGAAGCACCAGGATGCTCCGGGCACCACCTTCAAGCGCCACATGCAGATAGCCAAGGGCGTGCTCAACGAAGATGATTACCTGCTGCAGGAAATCCTCTTCAACCCATACACATCGGGTCAGGTGGCACAGATCAGAGAGGAGCTTGCTGAGCTCATCGACATCATTGACCACAAGGATGCGAAGCGTATGAAACTCTTCCTCACCAAGATACGTAATCATGTGAAGGAAGATATTGAGATTAAAGAAAAATAAAAATGTTGATTTAATGGGGGAGCCCTTATTATTATGTTCCCCCTCCAGTTGTTGGTGTTTTGCATGTGAATGCAGAACATTTAAGTTGTTTAAAGGCCTTGCATGTGAATGTAGGGTCTTTTTTATATGTTGCCGGAAGCGGAAAAGCTTAATGACCTTAATGACCAATGACCTTAATGACCACCCCCGATTAGTGATTAATGATTAATGATTAGTGATTAGTGATTAGGCAGGCGTGCGTCCCCGGTAAGGCGCCAGCAGGTGGATAATAAGGAAAAAAGGGGGCAAAATGAAAATATGTAAGGAGATAGGGGCGATTTCTGAAATATTATTTGTACCTTTGCACCCACAAATCAAAGGATAGATTGTAGAATCAGTAAAAAAGATTGTAGAATCAATAAACAGATTGTAGAATCAGTAAAAAGAGAGCAGTTCTATTATGAGCGAACAGAAAGAAACAAAGAATATGAAGAATGCTGCTGAGGCGCAGGTCCCTGAGCAGAATACAACAGAAACAGCAGCTAAGCAGAATGAGGATGCTAAGCAGGCTGATACAACAGAACAGCAGGCGGATGCTGCTGCCTTCCAGGTAGTGAACGAGGGTTTTTCTACCCGTGAGGCCATTGAGGAGGCTAAACGCTGCCTACACTGCAAGATTCCGCAGTGCAAGAAGGGATGCCCGATAGGCAACGACATACCTGATTTCGTACACGAACTCTCTATGGGTAACATGGGTGCGGCGATGAGCATCATCAATGCCAAGAGCAACCTGCCGGCCATCTGCGGCCGTGTATGCCCTCATGAGAAACAGTGTCAGGGCAACTGCGTGCTCGGAAAGAAAGGCAAACCGGTACAGATTGGCAAACTGGAGCAGTTTATTGCCGATTTTGATACCAAAATGAACCTTTCGCGCGAGATGTTGCCACAGAAAACACGTGGCCGTGTGGCAGTCATCGGTTCGGGTCCAGCGGGCTTGACCGTAGCCGGCGATCTGGCGCGTCAGGGCTTCAACGTCACCATTTTCGAGGGCCAGGCTGAGCCGGGAGGCGTGTTGATGTATGGTATTCCTGAGTATCGCTTGCCTAAGTCGGTAGTGCGCGATGAGGTGGCTAAGATTGCTGCCCTCGGCGTGCAGTTTATCACCAACTGCATGGTGGGCGAGAACAATGTAACCATCGACAGTCTGTTCCGTGCAGGCTACGACGCCATCTTTATGGGCACAGGTACCAGCGTGCCTCAGAACATGGACTCTACACCGGGCTCAAAGCTCCACGGTGTGAGCCAGAGTACATACTTTCTGCATAACGTGAATGCCTATAACGAAGGCGCTTTGACCCGCGACATGGTTCCGCTGCGCGATGGCGAGAAGGTGGGTGTCATTGGCGGCGGAAACGTGGCCATGGATGCTGCCCGTACTGCTATCCGTCTGGGTGCCGACGTTACCGTGCTGTACCGTAAGACCCAGGAAGAGATGCCTGCCATCAAGAGCGAATATGAAGATGCGGTGAAGGAAGGCGTGAAATTTGAGTGGAAAACTACCGTTGAGGCCTTCCTGAAGGGCAAAAACGGCCGTCTGGGAAGCTGTGTTCTGAACACTCCTGAGGGTGAAAGGGTAGAAAAATTCGACAGAATCTATCTCGCCATCGGTTCAAGACCAGCCAACCGTATCGTTTCTACCACAGCCGGAATCGAGGTGGATGAGAAGGGATATGTTAAAGTTGTTGAACGTCCGTTCGGTATGACCACCCGTCGCGGTGTGTTCGCCGGAGGTGATGTGGTACACCGTCCGCAGACTGTAGTCCTGGCGATGAAGGCTGCCAAGGAGGTGGCTCAGGGCATCGCCCAATATGTAGATGCCATCAAGCTTCTTGAAGAGGCTAAGAGAATCGAGCAACGTGGAATAGTAGAATAATCAAATGAATTCAATTGAATTAAGTGAATTATTTCTGCAGTAACGGAACTGCTTTTACTGGGATTTGTCACTAGGCTCGGCAGATGTGCTGACTGCAGTCGGCAGACCTGCTGACTAGGCTCGGCAGAGCTGCTGAGCCTAGTGGTAATATCTGGGAAACTATGTGTTTTGACTAAAAAGACTATATGCAAGAACTCTAAAGGCTATATGCTTTTACTTATAAAAATATTTCTTAGTTTGAAAACACCATATCTTTCCTTTGAATGATACTATATACCTTTGAATGATACTATATAAATAAACCAACTGTTATAGACGCTTAATTTTTTTACATTACTCTTTAAATGAACTTAAACTTCTTGGGAAATTTAATGAAGTATCAGATTTAATCATTACTTTTGTATCAGATTCATATTAAGAAGAAGTAATTTGTCTGGTACAAAGAAAAGATATAAATCAGAGAAAAAGCATGAAGCGTATCATATTGGTTTTAACAGTATTGCTTGCCATGTTAGGGCAGGTAGCCTATGCGCAGAAAACGTGTGTCATCGCATCGGCAGAAAATCATGTGCCTATTCGTGAAGCACTTATTCATACCAATAACAATCATTGGGCAAGAACAGATTATCGGGGCTATTGGACGATGCGCTATCAGTTTGATTCAGCAACCGTATCGAAACCTGGTTTTATGAAGGCAACTATCCGGTACAAGGAACTGCCGGATACTCTGTTTCTCTTGCCGGATGCCAAACAATTAGGCGAAGTGACAGTTTGGGGCAAGAATCAGGAAGGCATCAAAAACATGGAAGAGGATATTCAGGAGAAGATAAACTCTTTGCCAACTTCATCTGCTGGCATCGGGTTTGATGCTTTCGGCTGGATGGATAAACAGGGTAAACGTGATAAGAAGCATCTGCAACAGGCTAAAACGGTATTTGAAAAAATGGAACATAAGGATCCTGTGGTAGCTGCTTATGAAAAAGCAACGGGGAAAAAGTATGAATTGACTAATCCGTATGATGTCTCGGCTTTTAAGAAAGATCCTCCTTCTGAAATGGCTACAGAAGAGAAAAAAGCAACTTCTGATGCTGAATCAAAATCGAAAAAGAAGGAGAATCCTGAAAAATAAGCACAAGAGTAAACTGAAGAAATGAACTCGGGAAAGGCAGAGCGACATCTATTTTAGCCGACGGGATAAAAAAAAACATAAACAAGTTGGCTTTCTCGAAAAAAAGTCGTATCTTTGTAGCCAAAAATATAAAGAAAGAAAAATGTTTGAAAATTTAAGTGATAGACTGGAACGCTCGTTCAAAATCTTGAAGGGCGAGGGAAAAATTACAGAAATCAACGTGGCGGAAACCATGAAGGATGTGCGCCGTGCACTCCTCGACGCCGACGTAAACTATAAAGTGGCTAAGGAATTCACCAACAAGGTGAAGGAGAAAGTACTCGGCATGAATGTACTTACTGCCGTAAAGCCGGGACAGTTGATGATCAAGTTGGTGCACGATGAACTGGAAGAACTCATGGGCGGCGAAGAAGCCCCATTGAAGCTCGAAAGTCATCCGGCCGTCATCCTCATGAGCGGTCTGCAGGGTTCGGGTAAGACTACCTTCAGTGGCAAGCTTGCCAACATGCTCAAGACCAAGAAAGGCAAGAAGCCATTGCTCGTGGCCTGCGACGTTTACCGTCCGGCAGCTATCCAGCAGCTCCATGTAGTGGGTGAGCAGGTGGGTGTTCCGGTATACAGCGAGCCTGAGAACAAGGATGTGCTCAGTATCGCCGACCATGCCATCCAGCAGGCTAAGACTAACGGCAACGATGTGGTAATCGTCGATACAGCCGGACGTCTCGCCATTGATGAGCAGATGATGAACGAGATCAGCAATCTCAAGAATCATCTCCGTCCAGACGAAACCCTCTTCGTGGTTGACTCCATGACCGGTCAGGATGCCGTAAACACAGCCAAGGAATTCAACGACCGCCTCGACTTCAACGGCGTTGTTCTCACCAAGCTCGACGGTGATACCCGCGGTGGTGCTGCCCTCAGTATCCGTACCGTGGTAACCAAGCCAATCAAGTTTATAGGTACCGGCGAGAAGATGGACGCCATTGACGTGTTCCACCCAGCTCGTATGGCAGACCGAATCCTCGGCATGGGTGACGTGGTATCCCTCGTAGAGCGCGCACAGGAGCAGTTCGACCTGGAAGAGGCCAAGAAACTGGAGAAGAAGATCAGAAAGAACCAGTTCGACTTCAACGATTTCTACAACCAGATTCAGCAGATCAAGAAGATGGGTAACATCAAGGATCTGGCAGCGATGATTCCGGGCGTGGGCAAGGCAATCCGCGACGTAGATATCCCAGAGGATGCATTCAAGGGCGTAGAGGCCATCATCCAGAGTATGACTCCTAAGGAGCGCACCAATCCGGCCATCCTCAACACGTCACGCCGCCAGCGCATCGCTAAGGGTTCGGGTACCAACATCCAGGAGGTGAACAAACTCATTAAGCAGTTTGACCAGACCCGCAAGATGATGCAGATGATGACCGGCAACAAAATGGCGCAGATGATGAGCCGCATGAAGGGTATGCCTGGCATGCCTAAGATGCCGGGCATGTAAGAAAAGTATAAACGTTAAAATAAGAATAAAAATGCAGCTTATAGACGGAAAGGCGACGGCAGCCGCCATCAAGGAACAGATAGCCCAGGAGGTGGCACAGATTGTTGCCGACGGAGGCAAGCAGCCACACCTGGTAGCCGTGCTCGTAGGGCACGACGGAGGCAGCGAAACCTATGTGAAAAACAAGGTGCTGGCCTGCGAGAAGTGTGGATTCAAGTCGACCCTCATCCGTTATGAGGAGGATGTTACCGAAGAAGAGCTCCTGCAGTGCGTAGACAAGTTGAACCAGGATGATGATGTTGACGGATTCATCGTTCAGCTTCCTCTTCCTAAGCACATCGATGAGCAGAAGGTGACCATGGCAATAGATTACCGCAAGGATGTAGACGGATTCCACCCAGTAAACGTGGGCAGAATGTCGCTCGGCATGCCTTGTTTCATCTCTGCCACTCCGCTCGGTATCCTCACCCTGCTGCAGCATTACAATATTGAGACCAGTGGTAAGAAATGCGTCATTCTGGGCAGAAGCAACATCGTAGGCAAGCCAATGGCTCAGCTGATGATGCAGAAGCAGTATGGCGATGCTACCGTCACCGTATGCCACTCCCATTCCAAGAATTTGAAGAAAGAGTGTCAGGAGGCAGATATCATCATCGCAGCCATAGGCCGTCCTGATTTCGTGACAGCCGATATGGTGAAGCCGGGAGCCGTAGTCATTGATGTGGGTACCACCCGCGTGCCTGATGCTACGAAGAAAAGTGGTTTCCGCCTGAACGGTGATGTGAAATTCGACGAGGTGGCAGAGAAGTGCTCCTTCATCACTCCTGTTCCGGGAGGCGTTGGTCCGATGACCATCTGTTCGCTGATGAAGAATACGCTGGCTGCCGGCAAGAAGGAATATTACAGCTAGAAAGAAGATAATTATTTCAGAAAGAAGCAGTGCTTAAGTCACTGCATACTTGATTTTTTATAACTCTCTAATTTGTGGGGCAGGGTGCAGTGATGCACTCTGCCTTTTTATCAAGCCGAGAGAAATAGTGTAAAATGAACAAACAATATTAATCTAAAAATATAGAAACATGATAAAACTAAAGTACATATTTACATCAGCGCTGCTCGTGGCAGCTGCCAGTGCCAGTCAGGCAGTCAGCAGTCAGCAGATGCAGAAGCAAATAGACAAGGATGCCCCTGCATACACCATACAGGGCAAGGACTCCATCTGCCAGATATTCATCTATTCGCCAGCACCCAACCAGGGCTTGCATCTGGCTTATTTCACCGACGATGAGCGTTGGGTGGATGTAGGACAGCTCTGCGCCAGCGACTACGGTCCGTGGGGAGCTGAAAAGAAGATGTATAACCCCTTCGTGGTAAAAGCTAACGACGGCACATGGCGCGCACTTTGGAGCGTGAACCAGCATGCACCGCAGTTTGCCGTAGCCTATTCTGAAGACCTCATCACCTGGCGCCCGCAGGATTATCCCATCATCCGCGAAAAGGGCGTGAAGGATGTGGCTGCCTATCAGATGGATGACGGCAACTTCGACATCTATCTCAAGACATCCAAAGGCAAACGATACGTACAGGCAAGCAACGATTTCCGTACCTTCAAGGAAGATACTCTGGAGGCTTCAGCTGATGAGATACTCTGGCAGCGCGACACCGCAACCATAGGCGGAAAACTCTTCCAGGGCTGCGATTTCGAGGTGCCGGCCGTACATCTCAACTACATCCGTTCCTGGTTCCACGCCCTCTCTGAAGAGGCAAAACTCAACGCCCAGCCGATACCGAAGACCGATGCCGACCTCGCAGCTTATGCCAAGGACAACCACATCGACCTGCCGAAAGATTCGGAAATCCCTGCCAACCTCAGCATCAATCCACAGAAATCCCACCGCATCTCCAACAAGCTGATGGGTATCTTCTTCGAAGACATCAGCCGCGCTGCCGACGGAGGACTCTCTGCAGAAATGTTGCAGAACGGTGACTTTGAGTATAACAAGGAAGACCACCGCCACCAGTGGAATGCCACCACGGCATGGGTGGGGGTAGAGAAAGAGGGCATCGCCACCGAAAACGGGGTGAGCCAGAACAATGCCCATTATGCCGTTCTGGGCGCTACACCTATTTATAATATAGGTTGGGACGGCATCGCCATACGTCGCGGAGCTGCCGTTGAGGGCAAGGAGGGTAAGCATCAGCCAGCCATTTACGAGGTGAGCCTGCATGCCCGCTGCATCGATGCCAAGAAGAAAGACCTCACCCTGGCGCTCGTAAACCAGGAGGGATTGCCTGTATGCCAGACCAAGATCAAGGTGCAGGGCGCAGACTGGAAGGAATATAAGGCGCAGCTCATCGTGACCGATAAATATGAGGGCGAACTCGCCAGCGAAGCCACCACCAAGGAGGGCAAACTGGGCAAGAACATCCGGTTTGCCATCTTGCCTAAGGGCGAGCAGAAAGTGGCGGTAGATTTGGTAAGTCTCAAACCACAAGATACTTACAAGGGTCATGGACTGCGTAAAGACCTTGCCGAGGCCATTGCCGACCTGAAGCCTCGCTTCGTGCGCTTCCCGGGCGGCTGCATGCTCCACGGTCAGGGGCTCAAGAACATTTACCACTGGAAGGAGAGCGTGGGTCCGCAGAAAGATCGCAAGCCAGCCTACAACATCTGGGGGTACCATCAGACCCGCCAGCTGGGTTTCTATGAGTATTTCCAGTGGTGCGAGGATATGGGAGCCGAGCCGCTGCCTGTATTGGCGGCAGGTGTTCCTTGTCAGAACTCTGTGGCAGATGAGCGCGGAGTGGCTGGTCAGCAGGGCGGAATCCCGATGAGCGAGATGCCGCAGTATATTCAGGACGTGCTAGACCTGGTAGAATGGGCGAATGGCGATCCTGCCACCTCTAAGTGGGCTAAGATGAGAGCCGATGCGGGTCATCCGGCTCCGTTCAACCTCAAGATGATAGGCATCGGCAACGAAGACCTCATCTCTACCGATTTCGAGCAGCGCTACCTGATGATCTGCAAGGCAGTGAAGCAGAAGTATCCTCAGCTCGAGGTGGTAGGTACCGTAGGTCCGTTCCACTTCCCGTCTTCCGATTATATTGAGGGTTGGAAGATTGCCCGCGAAAACAAGCGCTGGATTGATGCCGTAGACGAGCATTATTATGAGCAGCCGGGCTGGTTCCTGAACCATCAGGATTATTACGACCATTACGACCGCAAGGCTCCTAAGGTTTATCTGGGCGAATATGCATCTCGCGGTGCCAATGCGGTAGACAATGCGCTGGCTGAGGGCATCCACCTCTGCAATGTGGAGCGCAACGGCGATGTGGTAGAAATGACATCCTATGCTCCTCTCTTGTGTAAGGACGGATACAGCAACTGGCAGCCGGACATGATTTACTTTGATAATAATAATGTACGCGCGAGCGAGAGCTACAAGATGCAGAAGATGTTCGGTCAGCATGCCGGTGACCTCTACATTTCATCCGTGCTCAGTCTGCCGGATGCGCTGAAGAAATATGTGGGCACCAGTGTAGTGAAGGATTCTAAATCGGGCAAAACCTGGCTTAAAGTGGTGAATGCCTTGCCTCGCACGCTGAAACTCTCGGTTTCTGGCTTGGGCAACAAGCAGGTAACCATCGCAGGCAGAAGCGCTCAGGTTTTCGAACTTTAGCTTTCTTTAGAAGATGTTTTCTGATAGAAACGGATAGAACCAATAATGGCTCAGATTATTCATTTTGAGTAAAATAGAATGGAGAAATAGGATATTAAAATGTTCTTTTTCTCCATTTTTTATGTTTTACAGCATAAAATATGGCCAAAAATTTGGTAGTTAATAATTTTTTTTATTATTTTGCACCCTGAAAATGAAGTTTTAAGTAATTTATATAAAATCAAATTTTAGAGAGAAAATGAAAAAGTTAGTATTAATGTTTGCTGCTGCCGTAATGGCAGTATCTGCATCTGCTCAGACTACACAGGAGAGCAAGTTCTTTGACAATTGGTATCTTGGTGTAAACGTTGGAGCTGCTACAAAGACTACTCACAATGCATGGTTCAAGAACGTAAATCCTTCAGTAGGTGTACGTCTCGGAAAGTGGTTTACTCCAGTTTGGGGTGCTGCTGTAGAGGCTGACCTCTATGCTCGTAACCGCAACCTGCCTTTTACACATAAGACTTTGGTTCGTGGTGCAAGCGGTAAGTTCATCGGTACTATCAATGCAACAAACCTCTTCTTGGGTTACAAGGGTGAGCCACGTAAATTCGAAATCATCCCATTGGCAGGCATCGGTGGTTACCACTCTTTCAACCTTCATAATGGCAACCTCAATGCCCTCACAGCTAACGCAGGTGTTGACTTCGCATTCAACCTTGGCGCAAACAAGGCTTGGCAGGTATATGTAGAGCCATCTATGAATTGGTTCCTTCACGACAACAAGAGTGCTTGCAATGGTTGCCAGTTTGATGTTAACAAGTCTGCTTTTCAGGTTAAGGTGGGTGTTAACTACAAGTTCAAGGGTTCTAACAACTCTCACAACTTCACTATCGTAACTCCACGCGACCAGAACGAGATTGATGGTTTGAATGGTCAGATCAACAACCTCCGCAACGACTTGAATAGCAAGGATTCTGAACTCGCAGCTAAGGACAAGCAGATCAAGGATCTCCAGAATGCGCTCAATGAGTGCCAGAAGGCTCCTAAGTATGTAAAGCCAGCTACTGCTACCAATTTGCAGCCAACAGTATTGTTTACTGTAGGTAAGTCAAAAGTAGAGCGTAGCCAGATGCCAAACATCGAGATGATTGCTCAGTATATGAAGAATCATCCAAATGCTAAGGTTGAAATTAAGGGTTATGCATCTCCAGAGGGTTCTAAGGAACTTAACCAGAAACTTTCTGAGGCTCGTGCCAATGCTGTAAAGAACATTCTCGTTAAGACTTACAAGATTAGCGCAAATCGTCTTCAGGCTAAGGGTATGGGTGCTACTGACAAGCTCTTCAAGCAGGTTGAGTTCAACCGTGTTGCTACATTCAATGATAACAATGCAGCTGAATAAAGAAATAAGTAGTTTCAGATATTTGGTCTTGTGACCAGGTCCTCCTAAACTTCGGTTTAGGAGGATTTTTTTTCTTCTTACCTTTCTTACATGTCTGGCCGCCTCGCTTTATACTTTTTCGTCAGGTTATCTTAATAAGATAAGAGTTCAGTGTGGTTAATAAGCTCTTTCTTGTTTTTTTGCACAAAATCAGCAGAAATGAGTATCTATCGTGATAAATTGTAAGCATTTTATTTGTTTTTCTAACAAAAAAACGAAGTTTTCTGAAATTTTATACGAAATTAGTTGGCTATTACATAAATTCTCTGTATCTTTGCAGGCAAATTATAACAAATGGGCTCGAAAGAGCCCTTTTAAGCAAGGAAATAAAAGAAAAAAAGATATGAAACATCCATTAAGAAGTAGCGTCTGCACTGAAGGCAGAAGAATGGCAGGTGCCCGAGCACTCTGGGTAGCTGCAGGTATGAAACACGAGCAGTTTGGTAAACCAATCATTGCTATCGTGAACAGCTTTACTCAGTTTGTGCCAGGTCATACCCATCTTCATGAAATCGGTCAGATCGTCAAGAAGGAAATCGAAGCTATGGGGTGCTACGCAGCCGAATTCAATACCATCGCCGTTGACGACGGTATCGCAATGGGACACGACGGAATGCTCTATTCCCTCCCAAGCCGTGACATCATTGCCGACTCTGTAGAATACATGGTCAATGCTCACAAAGCCGACGCCATGATCTGCATCTCAAACTGCGACAAGGTAACCCCAGGTATGCTCATGGCATCTATGCGACTGAACATTCCTACAGTGTTCTGCTCAGGTGGACCTATGGAAGCCGGACGCTGGAAGGGTGAGAACGCCGACTTGATTACAGCTATGATTAAGGGTGCTGATACAAGCGTTTCTGACGAGGAGATGACGCAGATTGAGCAGTGCGCCTGCCCAGGTTGCGGTAGCTGCTCAGGTATGTTTACCGCCAACTCAATGAACTCACTCACCGAGGCCATCGGTCTGAGCTTGCCAGGCAACGGAACCATTCTTGCTACCCACAAAAACCGCATCCAACTTTTTAAAGATGCAGCACGCCAGATAGTTAAGAACGCTTATGCATATTATGAGGACGGCGACGAGAGCGTATTGCCACGCAATATAGCTACCCGCGACGCATTCCTCAATGCCATGACCCTGGACATCGCCATGGGCGGAAGCACCAACACCGTGCTCCACTTGCTGGCAGTAGCTCAGGAAGCTGGCGCAGACTTCAAGATGGAAGACATCGACCAGTTGAGCCGCAAGGTGCCTTGCCTCTGCAAGTTGAGCCCTAACACCCAGAAATACAGTGTACAGGAGTGCAACCGCGCAGGTGGTATCCTCGGTATCCTGAACGAGCTGAACAAGGGCGGTCTGATCAACGGCGCCGTAAAGCGTGTTGACGGCAAAACACTCGATGAGCAGATGAAGAAATACGATATTACCGGCACAGAGATTGATGCCGAGGCTGACAGAATCTATCATTCAGCACCGGGCAGAAAGTTCTCTACCCAGATGGGTAGTCAGGACGCTCAGTGGGAGAGTCTTGACACCGACCGCGCCGAGGGTTGTATCCGCGACCTCGAGCATGCCTACACCAAGGATGGCGGACTGGCAGTGCTCTTCGGCAACATCGCCCAGAACGGTTGCGTAGTAAAGACAGCCGGCGTAGACCCAGTGCTCTGGCATTTTGAGGGTCCAGCCGTATGCTTTGATTCTCAGGAAGATGCATGCGAAGGCATCCTCGGTGGAAAGGTTAACTCAGGCGACTGCGTAGTCATCACCCACGAGGGTCCGAAGGGTGGCCCTGGCATGCAGGAGATGCTCTACCCAACCTCTTACATCAAGAGCCGTCACCTGGGCAAGGAATGTGCCCTCATCACCGACGGCCGCTTCTCAGGCGGTACATCAGGCTTGAGCATCGGTCACATCAGTCCTGAGGCTGCAGCAGGTGGTAACATCGGCAAGATTAAGGATGGCGACATCATCGTCATTGATATCCCTAGCCGCTCCATCAATGTGAAGCTCTCTGACGAGGAACTCGCAGCACGCCCACAGCAGCCGCTGAAGCGCAACCGCGTGGTTAGCAAGGCACTGCGCGCTTATGCCCAGAGCGTAAGTTCGGCAGATAAGGGCGGTGTGAGAATCATCGACTAATCTTCGAGAGTCTTTGAAAAGACAGTTTTTAGAGTCTTTGAGAAAAGAAAAGTTTTTGAATTATTCAGAATAATAACATATAAATGGCAAAAGAAGTAATAACAGGAGCCGAAGCACTGATGCGCTCCCTGAAAAACGAGGATGTTAAAACCATCTTCGGATATCCGGGCGGCAGCATCATGCCAGTGTTTGATGCACTGTACGGTTACACGAGAGGTGAAAAGAAGATGTTTGACCACATCTTGGTACGTCACGAGCAGGCTGCTGCTCACGCTGCACAGGGTTATGCCCGAGTCAGCGGCGAAGTGGGCGTCACTCTTGTCACTAGTGGTCCTGGAGCTACAAATACATTGACCGGCATCGCTGATGCCATGATGGATTCTACACCAATCGTAGTCATCGCCGGACAGGTAGGCGTAGGTGCCCTGGGTACCGATGCCTTCCAGGAGGTAGACCTCGTGGGTGTTACCCAGCCAATCTCCAAGTGGTCTTACCAGATACGCCGTGCCGAGGATGTGGCATGGGCTGTGAGCCGTGCTTTCTACATCGCCCGCAGCGGACGTCCGGGACCTGTGGTGCTCGACTTTACAAAGAATGCGCAGGTGGCTACATGCGAGTGGGAACCAGTGAAATGTGAGAAGGTTACATCTTACAACCCTTATCCTACGATAGATGAAAAGGCGGTGGCTGAAGCTGCCGAACTCATCAACAATGCCAAGAAACCATTCGCCCTCGTGGGTCATGGAGTAGAGCTTGGCGGTGCACATAATGAACTCATCGAATTCCTCGAGAAGGCAGATATCCCTGCCGGCAGAACCCTGCTCGGCCTTTCTGCCCTGCCTAGCAATCACCCGCTCAACATGGGTATGCTCGGCATGCACGGTTCTTATGCTACCAACATGAAGACCCAGGAGTGTGATGTGCTCATCGCCATCGGTATGCGTTTCAGCGACCGTATCACAGGCGTGCCTTCTAAGTATGCTCCCCAGGCCAAGATTATTCACCTGGACATTGACAAGGCTGAGATTGATAAGGTTATCAAGACAGATGTGGCTGTGGTGGGCGACTGCAAGCAGAGTCTGCCAGCCATTACCCGTCTGCTGAACAAGAATGTTCACCGCGAGTGGAGAGATTCCTTCGAGGAATACCGCCAGCAGGAACAGGAAAAGGTAATAGAGAAGGATATCCACCCTACAGAGGGACCGCTGCTTATGGGCGAGGTGACCAACGTGGTAACGGAAGCTACTCATAATGAGGCTGTTCTCGTAAACGACGTAGGTCAGAACCAGATGATCAGTAGCCGCTACTTCAAGTTTACCAAGAAGCTGAGCATCGTAACCAGTGGTGGTTTCGGAACCATGGGCTTCGGCCTTCCGGCAGCCATCGGTGCCACCTTCGGAGCTCCCGATCGCACCATCTGCTGTTTCTTCGGCGACGGCGGTTTCCAGATGAACATCCAGGAACTGGGCACCATCATGGAGCAGCAGGCACCGGTAAAGATGATTCTGCTGAACAACAACTATCTGGGCAACGTTCGCCAGTGGCAAGACCTGATGTTCGGCGGCCGTCACTCCTTCACCCACATGATGAATCCTCATTATGCAGAGATTGCCAAGGCCTACGGCATACCATACGATGTGGTAATAGACCGCAAGGACCTTCAGGCTAAGGTGGAGAAGATGATCAGCACCAAGGGTCCTTACCTGTTGGAGTGCGCCATCAAGGAGAATGAAGACATCGTTCCGATGACGCTGCCGGGCAAGAGTGTAGATGAGATGCAACTCGAGTTGAATTATTAAAAGCTTTCGGCTATATATAATAAGGTGTAAATTCCTTCATGAGGAAGCATCCTCCGAAAAGTAACCGATTATTTTAAAATTTGGAAAAATGGAGAATAACAACGAAAAGAAATTATATACATTGCTTGTTTACTCAGAAAACATTGCCGGTATCCTGAATCAGATTACCGCCGTGTTTACTCGCAGACAGGTAAACATCGAGAGCTTGAATGTTTCGGCCAGCAGTATCAAGAATATACACAAGTATACCATCACGGTTTGGAGTGATGAAGAGCAGATTGAGAAAATCAACAAGGCAATAGAGAAGAAGATTGACGTGGTGAAGAGCGATTACTACTCCGACGACCAGATCTTCATCCATGAAGTGGCTCTCTTCAAGATTTCCACTCCGGTATTGCTAGAAAATCCAGAGGTTTCGCGCACCATCCGCAAGCATGATGCCCGCATGATGGAGGTGAATCCTACCTACAGCACCGTGCTTCTGGCAGGACTTACCGAAGACATCGCCGACCTCTTCCAGCAGCTCAACAGCTACAACTGCCTGCTTCAGTATACCCGAAGCGGCAGAATCGCTGTTACGAGAAGTTTTGACGAACCCATCTCTGATTATCTCAAGCAGAATTCAGAAGATTAGATTTCTTTCATATTTTGATGCCCTTTGTTCCCCTGGCTTCAAACTAGTGGAGCAGGGGGCTTTTTCGGTTTAAAACAACAAGACAAACAACAAGATAAAAGGACGAGACAGATATTATGGAACAGAAAATATTAGATAAGGTAGGGCGTTACGAATTCCTATCTGAGCCTTTCCACTGCGATTTCAGCAGCCACCTCTTTATGGGGCATCTCGGAAATCATCTGCTCAATGCTGCCGATTTTCACAGCAACGACCGCGGGTTCGGTATGAACTACCTCATGCCCCGACACAAGACATGGGTTCTCAGCCGACTGGCCATTGAGATGACAGAGATGCCGAAGTCTTACGACCGCTTTGTGGTAGAAACCTGGTGCGAGAGTGCCATGAAATATTTCACATCCCGAGATTTCAAAATCTGCGGCAAGACATCATCATCAGAAGAAGCCAAGGTTTACGGTTACGGCAAGAGCGTGTGGGCAATGATTGATACGGAAACCCGACAGCCTGTTGATATTTTTGAAATTCACGACGGGCTTATCAAAGAATATATTGATTCGGAAAAACCTTGTCCTATCCAGGCAAGTTCGAGAGTGAAAATGGGCAAGGATGCCAAGCTGGTGAGAACCATTGACACCTATTATCATGATGTAGATGTTAACGGGCACATCAACTCGGTAAAATACATCGAACATATCCTCGACCTCTTTGATCTGGATTATTACAAAAATCACTTTTTGCAAAGATTTGAGATAGCTTACGTAGCAGAAAGTCACCAGGGAGACCAACTTCATTTCTATTTGGAAGAAACAAGTGAGGCAGAAAAAATGCAAGAATACTGCATAAAGATAACAAAAAACGGCAAAAATGACGCAAATGAGGTGGAAGTTGTAAGAAGTAAGGCTAAATTTATTAAAAATTGAAAGAAAAATTTGGTGGTTTCATTTTATTTGCTTACCTTTGCACTCAGAAAATAAAAATAAACCCAGAGCCGCCTTCTTGGATAGGGGGTGGACGGATCAAACAGGCTCTCTTTGGATAAGAATACAGCTCGCATCCGTATGGACAAGTATAACCCGCGGCTCCACAAACGGCAAGCCGCACAAAAAAATAAAAATTATGGCAGAAATGAATTTCGGTGGCGTAATGGAAACTGTTGTCACCAGTCATGAATTTTCATTGGAGAAAGCACGTGAAGTATTGAAGAACGAAACAATCGCAGTTATCGGTTATGGTATCCAGGGTCCTGGTCAGGCTTGTAACCTTCGCGATAATGGTTTCAACGTCATCGTCGGACAGCGTCAGGGTAAGACCTACGAGAAGTGTCTGAAGGATGGTTGGGTTCCTGGTAAGACATTGTTCTCTATCGAGGAAGCTGCTGAAAAGGGTACTATCATCTGTATGTTGCTTTCTGATGCCGGTCAGATTGCATGCTGGCCAAAGATTAAGCCACACCTCACAGCAGGTAAGACTTTGTATTATTCACATGGTTTCGCTATCAACTGGAGCGACCGCACAGGCGTTGTTCCACCAAAGGATATTGATGTAATCATGGTTGCTCCTAAGGGTTCTGGTACTTCTCTCCGCACTATGTTCTGCGAGGGTCGTGGTTTGAACTGCTCTTACGCTGTATACCAGGATGCATCTGGCAAGGCAGAGGAGAAGACTATTGCCTTCGGTATCGGTATCGGTGCCGGTTATTTGTTCAAGACAACATTCCAGCGTGAGGCTACTTCTGACCTCACAGGTGAGCGTGGCTCATTGATGGGTGCAATTGAGGGATTGTTGGAGGCACAGTATGACGTGCTCCGCGAGAATGGTCACTCACCATCTGAGGCTTTCAACGAGACTGTTGAGGAGCTCACACAGAGCCTTGGCCCTCTCTTCGGTGCTAAGGGTATGGATTGGATGTATGCTAACTGTTCAACAACAGCTCAGCGTGGTGCTCTTGACTGGGCTCCTCGTTTCCGTGAGGCTATCAAGCCTGTAATGGAGTGGTTGTACTACTCTGTAAAGACTGGTAACGAGGCTCAGATTTCTATCGACAAGAACTCTCAGGCTGATTACCGCGAGAAGTTGAACGCTGAACTCGAGGCTATGCGCAACAAGGAAATGTGGCAGGCTGGTGTTACAGTTCGTAAACTTCGCCCTGAGAATAACTAATTTTTTTCTCGTACATAATGTTGAAAAGGGAATGGCCCGAGAGGTGTCGTTCCCTTTTTTCTGTTTATAAGGGGCTTTAGTGATTTCATATGGGAGCGGGCTCATAAAGTATAACTTATGATACACCTTTCTGCTATTTCATTTATGGGTCATGAACGATTTTGTCTCCCTCGACATAAAACATATTCTCTGCAACCATTTCTTCAAGAACTGCAGCCATATCTTCTGAATCATATTTCAGTTGGTTTAGTTCTGTAATGTCATGTGGCTTTCCGTCTTTCAGCAAGTCTAGAATTTCTGATATAATAGTTTGCTTCTGGGGTATTTTGTGGTCTATGCAGACATCACATATCCCGCAGTCGTCCTTCATTTTCGTTTTTTCGCCAAAATAACTCAGAAGCTGGCGCGAACGGCAGATGGTGTCGTTCTTGGCATAATTGATGATACTCTTGATGTGGGCGGTAAACTGCTCCTTGCGTACCTCCCATACCTCCTCAGGGATGATAACTCTGAAACCATCTTCCCTAGGACGCGTGTAGCTGATATAAGGTGTCTTGCGGCGGGGAATGAAGTCGATGATGTGGCGGGCACTCAGATTTTTCAGAATCATGTATACCTGCTGACGGTTTAGTTCGCTTACACGCTCTAACAGCGACTCATCAATGTAAACATAGTCGGTAAACAGACCGCCGTAATTACGCAGAAGCCCCGTAATAACAGACTCTTCCTTCTCCGAAACATTCTCTAGCAGATAGAGATCATTTCGGCTGATGTTAAATCTGATTCTTGCTTTTCCGTCAGGATTGTCCTCGTAGTGGATATAGCCTGAGCGCTCCAGAATGCGCAGAGCCGAGTCTACGCGAGTAGGGAAGTACTTGTAGGTGAAGCAGAACTTCTCTATCTCGAACATGAAAGTCTGTCCCATTCCGCTTCCAACTGCCACCTGGAAAAAGTAAGCAAGATGCTCGTATACGTCTTTGATGAATTCTTTGTCTGGGAAGGTTTCGTCTATGCGTTTCATGAGTTTGTTTTCATCACTCTGGTTGTAGAGCAGCACAGCATAAGCCTTTTCGCCGTCTCTTCCGCCTCTACCCGCCTCTTGAAAATAGGCTTCCAGTGAGTCTGGACAATCTATATGAATTACCATTCTCACATCTGACTTGTCTATTCCCATGCCGAAAGCATTGGTTGCTACCATTACCCTTATCTCGTCATTTTGCCAGTTTTTCTGTCGGATATCCTTCACGTCGGAATCCAGTCCGGCATGGTAAAATGTAGCAGAAATACCTTGTTTGTTCAGAAGTTCTGCCATCTCCTTGGTTCGTTTTCGGCTTCTCGCATAAATGATTGCCGAGCCTTGGGTACACTGTAGGATATGAACCATTTCGGTCAACTTGTCGTTGGTGGTGCGCACCACATAGGCAAGATTCTTGCGGGCAAAACTCATTTTAAATACGTTTTGCTTCTTGAAGTGAAGCTGGTTCTGGATATCTTCTACTACATCGGGAGTGGCCGTAGCCGTAAGAGCAAGGACTGGTACACCGGGCTTCATATCTCTTATTTTTGCAATTTCGAGATAAGACGGGCGGAAATCGTAACCCCACTGGCTGATGCAGTGAGCTTCATCTACCGTGATGAAACTCACCGGAATGTGGCGCAGTTTAGTTTGGAACAATTCTGAAGAAAGACGTTCTGGTGAAACATACAGAAACTTGATTTCACCGAAAATACAATTTTCCAATATTCGGAGAATCTCTTGGCGCGACAATCCTGTGTAGATGGCTTCAGCCAGGATGTTGCGGGCCTTGAGATGCTGTACCTGATCCTTCATCAGCGCAATGAGTGGAGTTACCACAATACAGACGCCCTTTTGGGCAAGGGCTGGAACCTGGAAGGTGATGGATTTACCGCCACCTGTAGGCATAAGACCGAGGGTATCCTCACCTCGGGCTATACTCTCGATGATGTCTCGTTGTATGCCGCGAAAGTCAGGATACCCCCAATATGTACGTAGTATTTCTTGATATTTATCTGCCATTTTTTGAAACTTTTGCCCTTGCAGATTTCGATGCTTTTGCGTCCTGACGGATTTTGCTCTACAAATCCGTGTAATCCGAGTAATCAGTGCCTAATCCATGCATAGGGCTAAGTACCTCATCCTTCGTTTGGACGGATGTCTTCTATCTGAAGTTGAACTTGGTTTTTCTTAAAAATATTCTCTTCTATGGTGAAGGCTATGTCGAAACTTCGCTTACTCTTGATGTAGCGGGCAGCTGCACTCTGACCGAAAGCGATGCCGTTTAAGACCGTGCTCGATTTTGAGTCTACCAGTTCCAACTTGATGTGTTCCTGTTCTCTGCCCACCACCTTGCTGGTACCATAATCATATACCCGGTTGGTGCAGAAAATAGGTTTCTGGTTACATGGACCGAAAGGAGAGAAGCGCTTCAAGTCGGCCTGCAGATGCTTGGTAATGTCTTTAAAGTCTATTTCAGCATCTATGTTGAGCACCGGTTCTGTCTGTTGAGGCGAAATATGCTCTTCTACATAATGCTGGAACCTGTCTCTGAACTCTCTAACCTTATCCCACTTCAAGGTAAGTCCGGCAGCATAGGTATGACCACCGAAATTGAGCAGGAGGTCGCGGCAACTCTTGATGGCTGAGTAGATGTCAAATCCCGTTACGCTACGTGCTGAACCTGTAGCCATATCACCATCCCGGGTCAGAACAATGGTAGGGCGGAAGTAGATTTCGGTGAGTCGGGAAGCAACAATGCCAATGACTCCCTTTTTCCAGCCTTCATCATAGAGCACTATGCTGGAATTGTGTTTCATGCTTTCCAGACGCGATACGATGCCGTTGGCTTCTTCAGTCATCTGCTTGTCTATGTCTTTGCGCTGCTCATTGTACTCATTGATGTGTCTGGCCATGCGCAGGGCTGAGGAATAGTCTCTTTCTACCAGCAGATCTACGCTCAGCTTGCCGTTCTCCATTCTGCCTGAAGCATTGATGCGGGGACCAATCTTGAACACAATATCGCTCATAGAGAGTTCGCGTCCGTTCAGTCCGCAGATGTCGATGATGGATTTCAGACCGATACTTGGGTTGGTATTCAGCAACTTAAGCCCATGGAAGGCAAGTATTCTGTTCTCATCTACCACCGGCACAATGTCGGCAGCAATACTCACGGCGCAGAAGTCGAGCAGAGGAATGAGCCTGGAGAACGGAATGTTGTTGTTCTTGGCAAAAGCCTGCATAAACTTGAATCCTACACCGCATCCGCAGAGATGCTTGAATGGGAATGGATCGTCAGGACGCTTCGGATTGAGTATGGCCACAGCAGGTGGCATCACATCGTCAGGAACGTGATGGTCGCAGATGATGAAGTCTATTCCCAGACTCTTGGCATATTCTATCTCCTGAATAGCCTTGATTCCGCAGTCTAGAATAATAATCAGTTTTACACCAGTCTGATGAGCAAAATCTATTCCTTTCTTACTCACTCCGTAACCTTCGTCGTAGCGGTCGGGAATGTAGTAGTCGATGTTTGAATAGAATTGCTGCAAGAATTTGTACACCAGGGCAACGGCGGTGCATCCGTCTACGTCATAGTCTCCGTAAACAAGGATACGTTCCTTTCTACCCATAGCATCGTTCAGGCGGTCTACGGCAATATCCATGTCTTTCATCAGGAATGGATTGATGAGATCTGAGAGTTGTGGACGGAAGAACCGTTTGGCTGCAGACTCTGTCGTAATCTCGCGCTTGATGAGCAAATGGGCAAGAACTGGGCTCATATTTAGCTTGGCGCCTAATTCTTCAGCTGCTTTTTGCTGTTCAGGTGTTGGTGATTCGTAATTCCATTTAAAATGCATTTTAATTATTTTTTATTTCTGCCCCCAAAGTTACGAAAATAAAATGACAAAAGGAAATGTTTAGGGAGGAATTTTACTAAATTACCTAGAAATAAGTAAAAATAAGACTTGTTGGCAACCCAAAATAAGTGAATAAGAGATTTTCTTGGCAACAAAAAAGGCAGCAAACTCATCGGTTTGCTGCCCCTTGAATATTTTTGTTTAGGAGAATGTCCATAGAAAACCTATAGACTGTTAACTATAAACTTTTAACTATTAAAACTCTCCTAGATTCCGAGCTTCTTGCGGATGTCCTTAGGAAGGGCGTTCTTGTTAACCATGAAGTCCATAGTCTTGTAAGCTACGAAAGCCTTGGTCATGTACCAGGTTCCCTTGTAGTCACCATACTCGCCCCAAGAGTTCTTAACCATGTAGTACTCCTTGCCGTTCTGATCCTTAGCGATACCGTAGATGTGCATACCGTGGTCATCAGTTGTCTCCCAATTGTCGAATGCTTCCTGACGCATAGCCTGTGTAGGAACAATCTCAGGAGCATTTACGCCGAGAGAATCAAACTTCTCCTTCTTCTCGTCCTTAGAGAGCTTGAACCAATGGTCAGCATCTGTACCGGCCATAGAGCGAACCTTCTTTACGTCGTAAGCGATACCGAGACCCTTGCGAGTGAAACCATCTTCTGTTACGTCACCGCCCCAAGCTACTGTGTAACCGTTGTTTACAGCGTTGTCGATGATCTTGCAGATGTCTTCCATAGGAACGTTGTAACTCAAAGGCCAGCGCCAGTTATCCTGTACCTCAACAGCAAACTTGCTCCACATTGGGTGGTGGGTGTAGCTGGTAATGGTTACATAATCATCAAGATTCAAACCGAGGCTCTGGCAGAAGCTCTGTGGAGTATACTGCTTGCCCTCGTATGTAAACTTCTCAGGAGCCTTACCGATGTAAGAGTCGATGATGCCCTGAAGACCGCTCTTCCAGGCTGGAGAAAGCTTCTTAGCTGTGCTCTTTGCTACTGCCTCTACGTATGGAGTCATTACATTGAAGAACTCACCGAAGTTAGCCAAAGAGTCACCTGTCAATGAACCTGGTGCAGGCATGGCAGACTCAGGTACAATACCATAGTGCTGCAAAGCATAGAGTACATCGTAGGCGCTACCACCCTCAGAGAAGCTCACGTCGCCGTGCATTCTTACAGCCACTGTGGCGCGGTCCATATAAGTCTTGTTGGCTACGAACATTTCGCTGAGGTCGTAGGTCTTGCCTGTCTTCTTCAAGATTTCGCTCTCGAAGTAGCTGAGGGTAGAGTAAGCCCAGCACGTACCACTGCGGTTCTGGTCCTTGATGCTAGTGATAGGATTCTGCTTTACTACAGTAAATACAGGTTTGTTCTTTGCTACTTCTGCAGAGTCTGCAACTTTCTTCGCATTTGCTCCTGTGGCTACCAAAGCCATCAAGGCTGCAACAATCATTGTTTTCTTCATGAATTCTTTTCTCTTTATATTAATGTTCTTGTTATATCTTCTCTCTGATTCCTTTTTCTGAAATGATTTCTCTTTCAGGAATTTTATTCTTAGTTGGCTGCCATGAACTCCTCAACATCTTTTGGATGATAAGGTATGCGGTCTTTGCCCAGGAATCTGCAACCATCTTTGGTGATGAGTACGTCGTCCTCAATTCGGATACCACCGAAATCTTTATAGGTCTCAATCTTGTCGAAGTTGAGGAATTCTGCACAGTGACCGGATGCCTTCCAGTCGTCGATGAGGGCAGGGATGAAGTAAACTCCCGGCTCGTCGGTTACCACGAAACCTTCCTGCAGACGGCGACCCATACGCAGGCAGTTGGTACCGAATTGCTCCAGATTAGGGCGTACCTCTTCGTCGAAACCAACGTTAATCTGATCGAGGTTCTCCATGTCGTGAACATCCATTCCCATCATGTGGCCCAAACCATGAGGCAGGAACATGGCGTGTGCTCCAGCCTTTACAGCCTCTTCTGTATCACCCTTTGCAAGTCCGAGCTCCTTCATGCGGTCGAAGAGTAGGCGGCAAACAGAGAAGTGTACGTCTGCCCATTTTACGCCTGGCTTGGCTACATCCAGTGCATGGTCGTGGCATTCTTCTACAATAGAGTAGATTTCCAACTGGCGCTGGCTGAACTTTCCGCTCACCGGCATGGTGCGGGTGTTGTCTGAACAGTAGTTGTTCATAGTTTCTGCACCTGCATCACAGAGTGCCAGTCTGCCTTCTTCCAGTACATTCATAGATGGATAACCATGCTGAATTTCACCGTGCTGACTGAAGATGGTTGGGAAACTGACCATGGCTCCGTAAGAGTGGGCAATGCCGCTTACCTGACCTGCAACATATTTTTCTGTCACACCCGGACGTACGAGCTTCATCGCTGTGGTATGCATCTTGTATCCGATGACAGCAGCACGCTCCAATTCCTCGATTTCTTCCTGGGTCTTAGTTGAACGCATCTTCACAACAGCCTTGATGAGGTCCATGCTGGCCTCTTCTTTCTGCTGGTTAGGATGGATGCCCAGAAGGTCGAATATCTGCAGCTTGATGTCGTAGCGGTAAGGTGGCAGGAAATGAATCTTGCGCTTCTTCGACATGGCGTCGTTGCAAATAGTTTTGAGCGTTTTCATAGGTGCTGAGTTGTGAACGCCTACCTGCGCTGCAAGATCGTGAACACTGTCAACGCTTCCGTACCATACGATGTCTACGAGGTCGATGTCATCGCCAATCAGGGTTTCAATATCGTTGTCTATATCTATCACACCTACTAGACCGTCGCGCTGCAATCCGAAATAATAGAGGAATGTCGAGTCCTGACGGAAAGGGTAATATCCGTTATTAGGGAAATTACATGGTGAATTGTTGTTTCCGAAAAGTATAATTACGCCGCTTTTCACAAGCTTCTTCAACTCCTGTCTGCGGCTGATGTAAGTCTCTTTGCTGAACATATTTTTAGTATTTTACATTATTTTGCTTGCAAAGTTAGCAATTATTTCCCAAAAAATACGTATCTTTGCAAGCAAAATTGAATAAAACGCGTAAATTTATAAATAATTAATATAAAAACGGCTTTTTGCTAGACAAAATGTAAGAAAATTGTCTATGCTGCGAGCAAAATATAATTATTTTCAGAATTTTAAAAGCAGAGAGTGTGTTATGAAATTGAATTTGAAAACAACAGGTTTGGTTCTTGAGGGAGGAGGCATGCGAGGGGTCTTCACCAGTGGGGTACTGGATGCCTTCATGAAGCATGATGTTCATTTCCCTTATACGGTGGCTGTATCGGCTGGGGCATGTAATGGCATGTCGTATATGAGCCGCCAACCTCGGCGTGCCCGTATCTCTAACATCGATTATCTGGCCCGATACCAGTATATCGGTATTCGCCATCTGGTGACTCAGGGGTGTATCTTCGACCGCAAATTGCTCTACGATAAGTTTCCGAACCAGCTCTTGCCTTTCGATTTTGATACCTATTTTAAGTATGCCGATGGTTTCGAGATGGTTACTACCAATTGTCTTACGGGCAAGGCTATGTATCTTTCCGAGAATCATGACAGGCAGCGTGCACTGGATGTTGTGCGTGCTTCCAGCAGTTTGCCATATGTGAGCAAGATTGTGGAAGTGGATGGCATTCCTATGTTGGATGGTGGTATTGCGGACAGTATTCCGGTACAGCACGCCATTGACATGGGGTGGCAACACAATGTGGTTGTCCTGACTCGCAACAAAGGATGGCGTGATATGGGCAAAGACCGTAAGATACCTTATTTATATAAGAACTATCCTCGCCTGCGTGTGGCTCTGAGTCACCGTCATCGGGCTTATAACGAACAGATCCAGCTTGTAGATGATCTGGAGGCTGCGGGTAAGATTACCTGTATCCGTCCGATCCGTCCGTTGGAAGTAGGCAGAATAGAGAAGAATACCGATAAACTGGAACGCCTCTACGAAGAAGGTTTCATGCTGGGTGAGGCTTTCTGCGAAAAATGCGTAGAAAAAGAATAATATTAATAAGGTGTAGTTGATAAATAAGGTGTAGAGTTTTAGTATATGGCTTGAGAATGAGTAGAACGGTGATTTTTAGGAACGGATTACACCGTGCCTAAAAATCACCGTTCTGGGTATGATAGTAATCAGCAATGATTTCTTCTTATTTCAGCAGGTCAGGGCGCAGGCGCTTTGTTCTTTCCATGGCCTGGTCGAATTCCCACTGGCGAATCTTGGCTTCGTTGCCACTGAGCAGAATCTCCGGAACCTTCCATCCCTTGTAGTCGGCAGGACGGGTGTAGATAGGGGCAGCAAGAATGTCGTCCTGGAAACAGTCGGAAAGTGCACTCTGTTCGTCGCTGATAACACCCGGAACCAGTCGGATGACGGCATCTGAGATGATGGCTGCAGCAAGTTCGCCACCCGTCAGCACATAATCACCTACACTGATTTCGCGGGTAATGAGATGGTCGCGCACACGCTGGTCAATACCCTTGTAGTGACCGCAGAGGATGATGAGGTTACCCTGCATCGACATTTCGTTGGCTATCTTCTGGTTGAAAGTTTCACCATCTGGCGAAACGTAAATCACGTCATCATACTCGTGCTCTGCCTTCAGCGCAGCTATGCAGCGGTCTATTGGTTCACATTGCATCACCATGCCGGCACTTCCGCCGTATGGATAGTCGTCCACACGTTTCCATTTATCTAATGTGTAGTCACGCAGGTTGTGCAGATGAATCTCCGCTAGCCCCTTCTTCTGCGCACGTGCCAGAATGGACTCATTGAAGAATCCCTCCAGCATCTCTGGTAATACTGTAATAATGTCTATTCTCATAACATCTGCAAAAATAATAAATAATGCGGAGAGCACCAAAAATTTTTGCTTTTTCTTTCATTTTTACTTCTCTTTTCTTCACTTTCCTTTCTTTTTTCTCTGTTTTCCTGCCTTTCCGTAGCCATTCTTGTCTTTTCATATCATAATCCTGCTTTTCTGGAGAAAGAGAGTGATTAACGTATAAATATGCAACAAAATTATCAAAAAACAGAAAAATCATATCAAAATGATAAATTTTCGATAAAACATGCTACTATTTGTAGAAAAAGTTGTATTTTTGCAAACAGAATTGCTCGAAAGAGTGTATAATTAATTAAAATTGTGAACAAGATGATATTGGACATTGAAATGCTGAGAAGCTTTTACGCTTCGTATTCGGAAAGTGTAGCCCAGGCTAAGGCTACGGTGAAACGACCTCTTACTTATGCCGAGAAGGTGCTCTTTGCGCATCTTTTCGACCCTACACAGTTGCGACCATATAAAAGAGGTATAGAATATGTTGACTTCCGTCCTAATCGCGTGGCGATGCAGGATGCGACTGCGCAAATGGCACTCTTGCAGTTCATGAATGCGGGTAAGGACAAGGTGGCCGTACCTGCTTCCGTACATTGTGATCACTTGATTCGTGCCGATGTGGGCGCAACACAAGATCTTCCTGAGGCTTGCAAGACCAATAAGGAGGTATATGACTTCCTGAAATCTGTTTCTCAGAAATATCATATCGGATTCTGGGGACCTGGTGCCGGAATCATCCATCAGGTAGTGCTCGAAAACTATGCATTCCCTGGAGGTATGATGGTGGGTACTGATTCTCATACTCCTAATGCCGGCGGTCTCGGCATGGTGGCAGTAGGTGTAGGTGGTGCTGATGCCGTAGATGTGTTGACCGGTCAGCCTTGGGAACTCAAGATGCCACGTCTCATTGGTGTGCATCTCACAGGTAAACTCTCTGGCTGGGCCACTCCTAAGGATGTGATTCTCGAAATCCTCGGCATTCTTACCGTAAAGGGCGGAACCAACGCCATCCTCGAATACTTCGGCGAGGGATTGGACAGTATCTCGACTACCGGCAAGGCTACCATCTGTAACATGGGAGCCGAATTGGGTGCCACATGCTCTATCTTCCCATTCGACCAGAATGCCAGCGAGTATCTCCGCAAGACAGGCCGTGAAGAAATTGCATCTCTCGCACAGATGAATGCAGCCGAACTCCGTGCTGATGATGAGGTGTTGGCAGATCCGTCTGCTTTCTACGACCAGATTGTTGAAATCGACCTTTCTAAGGTTGAACCTCATCTTAACGGTCCGTTCACTCCAGATGCAGCCACACCAATCTCTCACATGAAGGCAAAAGGTCCTGCCAACGATTATCCGATGGTAGTAGAAGTCGGATTGGTAGGTAGCTGTACCAACTCTTCTTATCAGGACTTGGCCCGTGCTGCCAGCATTGCCCGTCAGGCTTATGAGAAAGGTATTGAGGTGAAGGGACAGCTTATCATCAACCCGGGTTCAGAGCAGATTCGCTATACAGCCGAGCGTGATGGCATCCTTGATGATTTCAAGAAGATTGGAGCCCTCATCATGACCAATGCCTGCGGTCCTTGCATCGGACAGTGGAAGCGTCATACCGATGATAATACGCGCAAGAATGCCATCGTCACTTCTTTCAACCGAAACTTCCGCCGCCGTGCTGATGGCAACCCTAATACGTTTGCCTTCATCGGCAGTCCAGAGCTCACCGTGGCTCTCACCATTGCGGGCCGTCTCGACTTCAATCCGGCTACCGAAACCTTGTTGGATAAGGAGGGCAACAGCGTGATGCTCGATGCGCCTACAGGTTTCACCTTCCCACCTAAGGGTTTTGCCGTAGAGGATAAGGGATTCATTGCTCCAAGCGAAGAAAATGCCAATGTAGAGGTTGTTATTGCGCCTGACAGCAACCGACTCCAGAAACTTGCTCCGTTTGCTCCATGGGATGGAAAAGACCTGACAGATATGCCGCTTCTTATCAAAACCGAGGGCAAATGTACCACCGACCACATCTCTATGGCGGGTTCTTGGCTGAAGTTCCGTGGACATTTGCAGAACATCTCCGACAACCTTTTAATGGGTGCCGTTAATGCCTTTAACGGTGAGAGTAATAAGGTGAAGAACCAGTTGGATGGTGCTTATGTCGAGGTTTCTACCGCTGCCAAGGCTTACAAGGCAAAAGGCATCAGCAGCATCGTGGTGGCAGAGGATAACTATGGTGAAGGTTCTTCCCGTGAGCATGCAGCTATGGAGCCTCGTTTCCTCAACGTGAAGGTGATTCTCGCCAAGAGTTTCGCCCGCATCCACGAAACCAACCTGAAGAAGCAGGGTATGCTTGCCCTCACATTCTGCAACAAGGATGATTATAATAAGGTGCAGGAGGACGACCGCATCTCTTTGGCAGGTTTGAAGGAGTTTGCTCCAGGTTCTAAACTCACCGTCACCCTGAAGCACAAGGATGGTTCTGAGGATAGTTTCGAGGTTGAGCATACTTATAATGATACACAGATTGCATGGTTTAAGGCTGGTTCTGCATTGAACTTTGCTGCAAAGAAATAATAGTTGTAGCCATGCAGCTAAAATAGTAACAGTTATGAATAAAGAATATTTAATATATAAATTAAGCGATGAGGTAAAAAACTCATGCAAGATTGATAAGGATGCATTCAAGAAGTTCAATGTGAAGCGTGGACTTCGTAATGAGGATGGCTCTGGTGTGTTGGTCGGACTGACCAATATCGGTAATGTAGTGGGTTATGAGCGCGATGCAGAAGGTAAGTTGACTCCTACAGAAGGTAAACTTTATTATCGTGGTTATGAACTTGATGATCTGGTAACTCCTCTCTTGAAGGAGAAGCGTTTCGGATTCGAGGAAGTAGCCTTCCTGCTGCTCTCGGGCCAGTTGCCTGATAAGGAGGAATTGGATGCTTTCAAGGAACTTCTGAACGATAATATGCCGCTTGATCATCGTACGATTACCCATATCATCGAGCTGGAAGGCAGCAACATCATGAACATCCTGGCCCGTTGTGTGCTCGAAATGTACACCTTCGATCCGAATCCGGATGACATCAGCCGTGACAATCTGATGCGCCAGAGTATTGAATTGATTGCCAAGTTCCCAACCATCATTGCTTATGCATACAATATCTACCGTCACTCTGTTCAGGGTAGAAGTCTACATATTCGTCATCCTCGTGAGAATCTCTCTATTGCAGAGAACTTTCTTTATATGATGAAGCATGAAAACTATTCCGAACTGGATGCCCGTATGCTCGACCTTCTCCTGATTATCCAGGCAGAACATGGTGGTGGTAACAACTCAACCTTTACAGTACGTGTAACATCTTCTACCCGTACAGATACTTACAGTTCTATTGCTGCTGGTATCGGTAGTTTAAAGGGTCCTTTGCATGGTGGTGCCAATATCAAGGTTATCAATATGTTCCACCACTTGAAAGAAGCTATCAAGGATTGGGGTAATGTAACTGAACTTGATACTTACCTTAAGCGAATGCTCAACAAGGAGGCTTATGACAAGACAGGTCTCATTTATGGTATCGGTCATGCGGTCTATACTTTGAGTGACCCACGTGCCGTTGAACTGAAGCGACTGGCAGGTGAACTTGCCAAGGAAAAGGGTAGAGAAGACGAGTATAATTTCCTGAAGTTGATAGAGCAGGAAGGTATCAAATGTCTGCAGGAACACCGTGGAGGCAGCAAGCCAGCGTGTGCAAATCTTGATTTCTACAGTGGCTTTATCTATGAAATGATTGGTTTGCCACAGGAAATCTATACACCTATTTTCGCCATGGCACGTATCGTGGGTTGGACAGCCCATCGTATTGAAGAACTCAATTTCGAAGGCCGTCGTATTATCCGTCCTGCATATAAGAATATTCTTGGCGAACTGGAGTATAAGCCACTGAATGAGAGATAAAATTCCTCTTTGTTATTATACAAGAAAGGCAATGCCCGTCGTTGGGTGTTGCCTTTTCCAGTCTATATACAAGCAGGCTATTGTCAAGTGATGCAGTGAAGTTTTTGTTTTGACCATTAGAACTAATATACGTTAAATATTCAAAGTAGTATGTTGTAATTTTGGAGAAATGAATAATTATTCTTATCTTTGTAGCCGAAAAGTATAAAGAAAAGTATAAGTATTGAAGTTTTAACCGTCTAGTTTTAATACAAAACAGTAAATGGATTGCATGGAAAAAGAATTTGAAGATTACTGGAATAAGCACCAGAAAAGATTAATCTTGAATGCTCCAAAAGCATTACGCGATGAATATTTCGAATCAACCAAGCTTGACAGCCCGATAGATTGGGTCTGTTTTATCCTGCCTGTGGCTTTGGGCATTGGCCTCCAGCCAATTTTGGATATTCAGAGTGAGATTCTCTCTTGGGCAGTAGTATTGCTTATTGTGGTAGTTTGTTTTGCTGTGATGCAGCTGGTTAAGCCTATGTTGCAGAAAAAGAAATCTACCATACAAGTGGTCAAGAGCATTAAAGCTTTTTATTATGAAGTATACAAGAAAAATGGTTTAAAGAAATTAGAGCCTTGGAATTAGATTCCAAGGCTTTTTTGTTTGTTGAAACCATTATATAATCATGAAATCACTCCACTACTGTCCAATAAAAAAGGGCAATTCGATCTTTGAAACAGTTGAATTATA
>ERZ791812.8-NODE-8-length-173063-cov-132.322523_pt1 | contig 173063 bp, 115 predicted proteins | sample MGYA00510303_ERZ791812 | MGnify/ENA primary metagenome ERZ791812 (study PRJEB30046, sample SAMN00791985) | human gut metagenome | study: EMG produced TPA metagenomics assembly of the A metagenome-wide association study of gut microbiota in type 2... | reverse complement strand
TTTTCTTATGATTTCGGTCGATTTTGCAGAAATCTTTTACATCTGTTGTATGTACAGGAGTTAGTTTGGCAAAAATACACAAATCGTCACGGCTTCACTTTCTTATATAAGAATGTAAATCATGGTTTGAAACTGTACCCACTCGGAGTACAAATGAAAACAATATATGCTTGTGTCGGAAAGGTATATATGAGCTGATGGTAGAGTCGTCATCAACAACAATGGCCCTGATTTGATAAACTCAGCAGGAATACTTGCTATTCATTTTTTTATGATGGGGTTATGTTTACAAATTTGAGATTTCATGTAAAAAAGTCCTAATTTCTATGTTTCTCTTCTTGCAAATTATGGGATATTAAGAAAAATATCGTATCTTTGCCCCCGAATTGAGGCGTTCTTTGCATATTGCAAGGTTGTGAAAGAAAAAGAATATAGCTCGTTTCTAAATCGTTAGCAGTTACATTCTTTAAAGTACTTAACTTACTGATATTCAATCAATAAAAGATTTTGTTGTGACTCGATACATGAAAAGTAACTGGCTTGTCAATGCCTGCCTCCCTAGCCCATTGCTTCAATCGATAGTTGACCGAGAAGAACGATGGCAGCTCAAATACCTTGTCATCAGCCCTTGCCTGTCCTCTTGCTGGCATCCACGACAAAGCATTCTCCGACAAGGGTACCGTTACCACATGACGGGTCTTCACCATCAACTTGCTAATATAGTATCCCTCCGTACCTTTTCCGATATCTGCCCATCGCAATGTCCTGACATCACTGATGCGCAAACCACAGAAACAAGCGAAGAGGAAAGCTTGCTTCACGGTTTCATCCTTGCAAGGAGTAGCCATCAACAATCTGATTTCCTCGATGCTGAGATAGCAGCGTCGGCTCTCTCCCTGACCAATCAGCTTTTTCTCTTCTTTCTTCAGTAGTTTGGTGGGATTCTCAGGTATGATACCTTCTCTCACCGCCTCATTCAATGCAGTAACAAACGTATTGTAATAGAGGCGTGCCGTACCCTTCGCCAAGTCTTTCTCATGATGTTCGCCCCGCTTGGGCACATCCGTACCAATGGTCTTGGCATGAGCCAGATACTGTACCAAGCCTTCGCAATACACCTTGTCCAGTTGTGCCATGCGAATATTCTCACCCTTGTATCTTATTAAATGCAAGAGGGCATGCTGGATGTTGACAGCATGACTGCCGCTCTGTCCCTGCTGTCTTTTTTGATCAGCATATAGCAGCATCCAGTCTTTTAAGAGCATATCCTTGGTCACCATCTCTCGCTGATAGTTACCGTGGCTCATACTCCACTCCCTGATTCGCTCACATCGGATGAGCATAGCGGTGCGCAAAGTAGCTTCATTCTTTGCCTTAGCCTCCTTGTCGCTTCCTCTTTTGTCATCTACCAGCAACAATCCCTTCAACCGCTCGTAGGTATAGCCTCTACCCTTGCTTCCTGCTTGGTAAGTACGCAGATAGATTGCCTTGTTGCCATTCTTCAAAGGTTTCACCCAAATCTTGATGGGTTCCTTTGCTTTTGTTTTAGTTCTCTTTTTCGCCATAATCTTTACTGTTTCATCTGTGCAAAATTATATGCAAAATATATCTTCATCAAGTCTTTCAAGTTAAAGTACCTAAAGACGTACCTAAAGAAACAACTTTATTAGTAAATGCAAACGTTTGCACAAGAAAATCGCTTGATTTGCATCAATTTTTGAACAAGCTAATGAAATAAATCGTAACTTTGCCAACGAAAAAGAATACAACTTACAATTAAACATAAGATAGTAATCAAAAAATACAATGATAATTATGAGGAAGATATACTTTACACTCATCGCTTTACTGGCAAGCATCAATATGTTTGCACAAGGCTGGCCTGCTAACTACAGTGGCGTCATGCTGCAAGGATTCTCATGGGATTCTTACGACTACTCCCAATGGACTGTTTTAGAGAAGCAAGCCGATGATATGAAAGGATTCATCGACCTTGTATGGCTTCCACAAAGCGGTAAATGCATCGAAGCCACAAAGGTGATGGGCTATAAGCCATATTATTATTTCAACCAGAATTCCTCATTCGGAACTGAGGCTGAACTCAGAAGTCTGATTGCCAAATTCAAAGCCAACGGCATAGGCGCAATAGCAGATGTTGTGGTCAATCATCGCAATACAGACGGCTGGTATACCTTCCCTGCAGAAACCTACAAGGGAGTGACCTACCAGATGTTGTCTACCGATATCTGCAAGAATGATGATGGTGGAAGTACGGCAATACAGGCAAAAAAAGACGGGGTTAGCCTCAGCAATAACTATGATGAGGGAACCGACTTTGGAGGATGCCGTGATATTGACCATAAGAGCGAGAACGTACAGAAGATTATCAAGGCATATCTGAAATTTCTGAAGGAGGATATAGGATATACCGGTTTCCGCTACGACATGGTAAAGGGTTTCAGCGGTACCCACGTGGCTGACTACAATGATGCTACCGGCGTAGAATTCTCGGTAGGTGAATATTGGGATGGAAACCAATCTATCATCAACTGGATAAACAAGACTAACAAGAAGAGTGCAGCCTTCGACTTCCAGTTCCGTTATAATGTTCGTGACGCAATAGGTATAAAAGACAATCAGATTGTTTCATCGCCAAACTGGTCGAAGCTGAAGAGCGATTATAACCTGATGCATGACCCAACTTATCGTCAGTACGCCATCACATTCGTAGAGAATCACGACATGCAATACCGCTCTAAAAATGAGCCGCTGGATCCTCTTAAGCGAGATACGCTTGCTGCAAATGCCTATATGCTCGCCATGCCGGGAACTCCTTGCGTGTTCCAGCCACACTGGAGAGCCTACAAACAGGAAATCAAGAGCATGATTGAAGCCCGCAAACTTGCAGGCATCACCAACATGAGCAATTATACCAACAAGATGGCACAGACCGCATGCTTTGCCAATGAGACTACTGGCAACAAGGCGAAACTCATCGTGGTTGTAGGAAACAACACCAAGGCATATACTCCAGGCACTGATTATGCACAGATTCTCGAAGGATACCACTACCGTTATTATCTTTCTAAATCAGCAGAAACCGCATGGTGCAATATACCATCAGGCGAATACGAGGCAGGATTCAAGGCTAAGCTTACGGCTGTCAGTCAGAACAGCAATGCCAAACTGGTATACACTACTGACGGCACAGACCCTACAGCCAAGAGCAAGCAGGTGGCTACAGGTAACACCATCAACATAGATGAGACCTGCACCTTGAAGGTTGGCTTGCTCAGCAACGGAACCGTAACAGGTATCCGTACCTACAATTATACCGTCAAGGCATTCGAGCCATATACCATCACCGTATATGCCAATGCTGACCAGGTAACAAACTGGGGTTCAACCATGTATTTCTACGCATGGAATACAAGCGGAGAGCTCACAGAAAAATGGCCAGGTACTGCTGTCACAGCAACCAAGACGCTGAACGGTAAGAAGTGGTACTATATGGACTTCAAGATCAAGAGCAAGGATGCTATCGTAAACATCATCTTCAATCAGGGAAAAGACAAGAAGCAGTCCGTAGACATGAACGCTGGCAACAGCACCAAGTTCTACGAGATTACCACTGCACAGAGTAATGGCAAATACACCTGCAAGGATGTTACCGCCACCTGGGCACCACCAACAGGCATCACAGGAACTCCAACCATAAGCAATACCACAACAGACAATGCATGGTATACACTTAGCGGTATGAAATTGGGTAAGAAGCCTGCAAAGAGCGGTGTTTACATCCACCAGGGAAAGAAAGTGATTATCAGATAAGAATATAACAAATAAGTTCAAAGAATAGTTTAAGTTTTTCAGTTTTAGGCTTTTAGGTTTATTAAGGTTTATGTTTTTAGGTTTAGTTTTGTGTGAACAAAATTATTAGTTAGTTGTTTTAGGTTAGGAAAAAGAGGTATACCCAAGATTCATCTTCGGGATATACCTCTTTTCTTATTTTAATTATCTTTCTTATTCTACTTATCTTTCGCGCTGGTCAGCACCCCACATCAGTTTTTCTCTCAGGGTAGAGAAATAACGCTGGTTGCGCTGCTTCACAATCTTGATGCTATGAGGAGCCTTTCGGATGATAAGGCGGGTTTCCTCCGTCATACGCTCACTACGACCATCGATGGCTACCAGATAGTTGTGGCTGCGACTCTCGATATCGAGCGTGATGACTGCCGTATCGTTGATGACGATAGGACGGATGTTCAGACTGTGAGGAGCCACCGGAGTAAGACAGATGCTGCCACTCTGCGGAATGATGATAGGACCGCCATTAGATAGATTGTATGCCGTAGAACCTGTTGGCGTGGTAACAATCAGTCCATCAGCCTGATAGGTAACGAGAAATTCGCCATCAACCTGCGTACGGATGGAAATCATCGAAGCATCATCACGCTTCAGCACGGCAATATCGTTGAGGGCGAACGGATTGCCGGCAAGTATGCCACCTTCTGCCTCCACCTGAATCACCGCATGCTCCTCTATCAGACATTCACCGGCATAAAGACTGTCCAGCGCCGACTCTATCTCGCTTGGCAGCACATCGGCAAGGAAGCCCAACCGGCCCATATTCACACCGATGATAGGTGTACCCTTGGCTCCCACCCGGCTCGCCGCCTTCAGGAAGGTACCGTCACCACCCATAGAGATGACGTAATCCACATCGAAGTTGTAATCCTCGAACACCCCAGCCGCCTTCACATCGAGATGCTGGTCGCGGGTAAGAAACTCGTAATAAGCATTTTCCACATAAACTTCAGCCTCCTTCTTTTCGAGATAAAGAAGGATTTTCTCTATCGAAGCCGACTTCTTAGCCTGGTATTCATTACCAAATATTGCGAATTTTAAATGTTGCTGTGCCATTTATTTTGTTATTTCAATAATTATTCTTACTTTTGCAAAGGTAATCATATTATTTGAATAACAAGACAAAAAACAAATAAATTATGGCTAAGGTATATGAATTTCTTGCCAATGGCTTCGAGGAAATCGAAGGATTGGCTCCGGTTGACATCCTCCGTAGAGGTGGTGTAGACATCAAGACTGTAAGTGTAACGGGTACTGAATGGGTAGAAACATCGCATGGTGTTACCATCAAGGCTGACCTGAAGTTTGAGGATATTGCCAGCTTTGAAGATGCTGACATGCTGATGATTCCGGGCGGAATGCCAGGCAGTACAAACCTGAACGAGCACGAAGGTGTACGCCAGGCGCTCATCGCCCAGCACAAGGCTGGTAAGCGAATCGGTGCCATCTGCGCAGCCCCAATGGTTCTGGCAAGCACAGGCATCCTCGAAGGAAAGAAGGCTACCTGTTATCCTGGCTTTGAGCAGTATTTCGGCGAGAACACCGAATATACCGCCACCCTCTTCCAGGAAGACGGCAACGTGATTACAGGCGAAGGTCCTGCAGCAACCCTCCCATACGCCTATAAGATATTGAGCTATTTCGTAAGCAAGGAAACCGTAGCTGCCCTGCAGGATGGCATGATGTATGATCATCTCATGAAAAGCAAGTAAGCCCTATAAACTATAAATTATAAACTATTAATTAGTAACAAAGTGGATTACGTAATCATAGTAGCCGGAGGCAAGGGCCTCCGCATGGGAAGTGAGATTCCCAAACAGTTCTTGCCGGTAGCGGGCAAACCTATTCTGATGCGCACCATAGAGCGTTTTCATGAATATGACCCTGCATTGAACATCATCCTGGTTCTGCCGGAGAGTCAGCAGGCATACTGGCACCAGCTCTGCGAGGAGCATCATTTCAGCATCAAACACCAGATAGCTAATGGTGGCGACACCCGTTTCCAGTCATCCAAAAACGGACTGGCTCTCATTCCTGATGATGAAGATGGCGTTGTGGGCATTCACGATGGTGTGCGCCCATTCGTATCTAAGGAAGTGATTGAAGAATGTTTCGAGACGGCTCGCGAAGAATATGCAGCCATCCCTGTATATGCCGTAACCGACACCCTGCGCTATATCGACCAGCACGGAGGCGGAAAGAATGTGCTGCGCAGCGATTACCGCGTGGTGCAGACTCCCCAAACCTTCGACATCGGTCTGGCAAAGCAGGCTTTCAACCAGGAATACAAGGAGCAGTTTACCGATGATGCTTCGGTGGTAGAAAGTCTTGGCTGCCAGGTTGCGATGGTTGATGGTAATCGTGAGAACATCAAGATTACTACCCCATTCGACATCAAGATAGCTGAAGCGTTGCTGGGGTAAAGCGAAACAACAAGACATAAAACAAAAAGCAGGAGATTCCTCACGGAGTCCCCTGCCTATTTTTTATAACTATAATAAACCTATTTTTGATAATCACTAACCTAAAAGTGCAAATCTCTATTTCGGGTCTACCAATAACATCAGTCAAACACCTTTCTCCTTCAGAAGAGTTTATACTGCTACGGCTGCACGTAACTTCAACATGCCACGATGTACCAGGTTGCGTACACTATGATAGTTCATCTGCATGATGTCGCAGATGTCCTCATATTTGCGCTGCTCTATATAATATAAGATGAACACCTGGCGCTGGCGTGGTGTCAGCTCATCCATCAGGATCTGTACCTTACGAACATTATTGAGCGAACTTTCATCAAGGATATAAGAGTTTTCCACATCTTCTACTGTTGTAGAGATACGGATATCCTCCACCGCAGTCTCCGTCATATAGTTCTTGCGGCGAAACTCATCCAGCAATCTGTTGCGGAGAGAAATGAGCAGGTAAGAGGTTACCTTTGTAACTTGTAAATCCTGGCTTTTAGAGATGAGTTTGATAAACACATCTTGTACACAATCTTTTACAAGTTCTTTGTCTGATGTAATACACAGACCATAATTGAGCAACATTTCCGCGTACATATCATATAAAGACATGAAAGCGTTCTGGTCGCCTTGGCGATAGGCAGCGAGCAACGTCTGTGCTGCTTCCTCTCTTTCTCTGATGTTATTGTAGTTTGTTTTCATCTTAGGTGTACTTTTGTTTGTTGATGGTGCAAAAGTAGCCTAAATGCGGCAAACTCTAAGGAAAAATCAGGTAAATGAATGGGAAAAATTGGTATTCAGTGTATTTTTCCTCCCATTTTAAGGGTACAAATGGCTTTTTATGCGATTTTTCAGTTCTTCTATATCTGTTTCAGACAACAAGTCAGAAATCTCGTCAAGATGAAGAAGAACATATTTTGCCTGCTCTATTTCGGCAGGAAGATACATTTTCTCAAACTTTCGAGAAGATGCCGGCCTCCCAGAGTTGGCATCCGGTTCTACGATAGGAGAACCGAGTACCGACTCCAGAAAGTCGGAATCCAATAAAAGATTTCTTACAGATTCTGTTATCATCATTCTTTTCATCTTCTCTATTTTTATTACATCTTACATATTACTTCACATTCGGACAGGAGCCGCCGGCATCCATCACTGCCTTGCCATTCTCGGGTGCCGAAGCCCCACTGTAAATGACAGCCTTCTCAGGATAAGCCTGACGATACTCGCTCACACTCTTGAAGACATCATCATAGGTAACCTTGCCCGGACGAAGGCGACGCTGATACTGGCGAGGTGCCAGATTCTTGCCTCCTTCAGGAGCATAAAGTCCCTTCTGGGTATAATACCACTGTTCAATATGAATGATGTCAACCACCTTTCTCAACTCCGGTTCCTGGAGGATGGCATCTTGCACATCCTTGTTGCACGACAAAGCCACCCAGACATGCTTGCCCGTCTTAGCCTCCCATTCGGCAACGGTCTGCAACCAGAACTTCGTAAAATGATAAGGTCCCGTATATTCCTCGCCAATCGACTGAATCACGTTCGGCTCATCAGCAAAGGCATCCAGCATCTTCATGATATACTGCTTATGCAGCTGGCGCATCACCGGATTATCTATATTATAGAAGTATTCAGCCATCCATACACGCTTATCACCTGCAAAAGGAACAGGTTCAGGGAACACCGTACCATTGATATTGTTGACTGGGCGCCATGGACAATCTACCCAATGGGCACCTGCCTCCAGGATATTATGCTGGAAATAGTGCTGGTTGATAACCAGCAAACCATTCTTGGCTCCCTTTTCTGCCAATTCCTTAATACGGCTGATGTACCACGGATTCAACTTTGTAAGGTCATACTTACTCAGTCCGTCCCAAGCCGTGCCCTGTCCGCTTCTGGCAAAAGGCTGTTCATAGAACGGAGCCCAGACATCTCCATCACGGCGGCGCACACGTTCGTGGTCATCACGGCGGCGGTCATACCACAAGCCGTAGTTCTGGTTGAAGAGCACCACATGCTTATCACGAAGATGAGCCACCACACTATCCACACGGGTGGTAGTGCCCTGTCCCTCCATTCCCGGCACAAAACGGGTCACGGCATCGGCAATCTTAGGGAAAGCCGAGTAACGAACACGTCCGTTCCACCAAGGAGTATTCATTCTTGCACCCTTCAACAGCGTATCAGCCACCATGATCTTACCCTCCTTTATCGCGAAGACAGGCTTCCCGGCATGGGCAAGATCCGCCTTTTTCTTAGAACGTTCCTTGATTTTATCCACATCCATAGCCCTAACAGGAGAAACAGAAGCCATGAACCGGGCGCAGTCTGCTATCCACATCTGCATGGTGATGCGAGGTTTGCGCGCCTCTTCCACCATCTTCTGTGCCACATCATAGGTAGGATTATTGCTCACATTGTTGCGTTCTCTCTCCAGCACACGACATTGAGCAGAGACATCCCTACCCAGGCGTTTCTCCAGAAGAGATGCAAAGTGGCTCCATGGTTTGGCATGATTGTTACATTGCTGGAAATCGCCAGAACCGTTAAACTGCGCCCAACAGGCAAACACATGGTTGTTGCTGCCATCAGGAATGCTGTCGGCAAAGATTCCGGCAGCCGTACATTGGTAAGCGAGGCTGTTGGCTGTATTCCATCCGATGCCGTAACCTTCGAGACCGAGATTGCAGAACTTGATGTCATTGCCATCGATATTCACATTATCGAAGAGCAATCCTGTACACCAAGGTCCCACTGCACCACTATAACCCAGCGATTCATAACCATCACATTGTACGAAGGCATTAGGACCCGCTGCACAGAGACCAGCCACAAAATCGTGCATGCCCTGTTCAGAATAGCAACGCTGGAACAGACATTGTTCGCCCATACAGAGAAAGGTGCGACGACGGTAGCCACCGATTTCAGAGACAGGAGCCTGAGAAATGCAATCCTCTACCGTGATACGGGAAGCATCACGCTGGGTTACTACAGCCGAACCAGCCAGATGGCGGAAATTCACCATTCTCACCCAACCATCTTTCACCTTATTAATATATACACCCTCCCAGGCATGGTTTTCATCCTTCGGATTGGTAGCATCATATTCAGAATCTATCGTGAGATTTTCTACACCCACATTCTTCAAGCGCCAGTCATTACCGGCGATGCGCTGAACGAAGCATTCCGCATCATCCTGACCGAGCGACATGGATAAAGGAGCATCCAACTGCAATCCTCCCTTTCCATCAGAAACCACACTACGGGTCCAGCGCACATCGATTTCTCCCGGATGCCAGCCCCAATAGCCCAAATCCTTGCCTGCACCAAAGTCAGCACAGCCCATCTTCTGAATCCATTCCTTGGTAGAAGGTCGGACAATCAGGATCTCATCGCCCATCTTGCAGCCGGCAGGCAGTGTCACCTTCCGCTCTCCCAACTTCCAGGGAGCAGACAGTTTCATTGGTTCGCCCAGCATCTGCATCTGCTTTTCGCTTTCCAGATACACCACCGCCCCACGGTCTACACCTTTTTTATATAGCACCGTCTGATTGCGGTCAGTACCTCTCAGCACCACGCCCGAAGTCTGGATGCGAAGCGGCTGTGAGAGTTCGAATACACCCTTACCGAGCAAGACAGCCCCTCGTAGTCCCGTCTTCTTATCCATTTTGCGGGCAGAAACAAAGTCGATGGCTTTCTGTATGCGAGCGCTCTGGTCGCCTTCTTTCCATTTTACGAAGACCACAACGTCCGCATCCGGAATCTCCTTTTCGCTCTGCTGGTAGCCCACGTAGCTAAAATCAAACGCGAAGGGTTGCGCAAAGATTTGCACAACCCCTACTAACGTAAATATCCATATAGAAAATAATCTTTTCATACCTCTTGTTTCATCAGAGTTTTTATAACCTTACGGAAACTGTTTATTTTTTCTTTGCCGCTTCAATACGCTTATACCACCCCTCGCGCTCCGCCTTCAGGTCGTAGCCCCGTTTGGTGAGCCAGTTATTGATGCGTCCTTTGTATTTTCCGAACCAGCCATGTTTAGCCTTGGAATTTTCGGCATCAATGGCAAACTCGCGAGCTTCTTTCAACCAATTGAGAATTTGGAGTTTCTCGTTTTCTTTCAGAGAAGGAATCATCTCCAGATGAGCCTGATAGGTTTTCGGAACGACACCGAAGGTCATACCATCCTTCACCTGCTCTACCTGCTTCTCTGAGAGATAGTTTTCCAGATTGGCAGCAAATTCGAAGTGGTGCTTATAGAGTTCCGCATCACGCCCAACCTTATTCTTGCCGAACTTCTCATAGATATCGTTCAGCAGGAAATAACGGTTACAGATGATGTGGAGCACATTCTGCTTGCTGCTTTTATCAGTCAGTTGCAGCGCATCCACGATTTTCAGCGAACGGGCGATGATGTTGTTCACATACTTGGCATCACGCCCCACGCTGTCGAGCTGTACCTGTGCTCCTGCTCCCAAAGGAAGCAAGAGCAGACAGGCTGCGCCTAACAACTTATTTCTCAAAAGTTTTTTCATATTCTTGTCATGCATTAAGAAATGAGTCCGGAGAAACAACTCCGGGCATTCATTCCTATTTTACAGGAGTTTTCCCTTCTCAGCCAAGGTATCGTGGTTGTTCTTCATGTCAGTCCAATCCACCTTTTCCTTGGTGCTGATACCATTGATATACTTCTCGATATTGGTATATCCGTCACCCGTGCAATCCTTGTTGGCATCGCTAGGGTCGTTAGGATTCAGGCCGTTGGCAATCTCCCACTCATCAGGCATACCGTCGCCATCTGTATCTACATAAGGCTTCACCTTCTTATATTTAGGGAATCCACCAACCTGGCAGATGTCTGTGATGATACCCAACTTATAGGAATCCTTGTCCAAACGGCGGTACTTAAAACTGCCATCTTCAGCCTTCGACTTGTCAGCCAATCCCCAGAAGTCGCCGTATGGATTCTTCTTAGGCAGTTTCTTTACATAGTAAGCCTGACCGGTACGAACCTCTTCTACGATGCGCTGGTCCACGATATCGCGGGAAGGAATGGTTGCACCCACATTCTCAAGTACCTTATCAAAAGTCTGGTCCTTAGGAATAATGGTCATGTGTGGCATGGCGAATGGTTCGTTAGAACGCATCAGAGCCTTTACATCTGCAGATATTCCATTTGGAAGATCCTTATCAGCAATCTGAATACCGCCGTTCCAGTTATCCTTGGTTACAGCCTCGTTGCCTTCTACGATATTTCCTTCAGCATAAATACGACCATACTGAGCCCAAGGGAAGAGTTTGTTGCTTCGGCTTTCGCTCTTCACGATACGGTAGCTGATGGCACCCTTCGGAGTAAGAGGTCCTGGCTTATAATAGTTGTTGATGAAGTTGCTCATGGTTGAGAACTCACCACCATCTGCTGTACGATGTACCCAGTTGTAAACGATGTTGTTCACGAAGTTGAACACACCACCCCATCCGATAGAAGGGTTACGGCCTGTATTATCCGCCCAGAGGTTACGCATGAAGGTAGAATTCTCTCCACCGATTGTACTACCAAAGGCATGGTTCCATGTATCGAGTGCCTTGGCAGAGATGGTATTCTGGATGGTTACATTCACCGTAGGCACCTTGCGCTTTGGCTTCCCATCGTGCAAATCGAACATATGACGGTAGAAAGAGATATTCTCATCCAGACCAAACTCGCAAGAGCAGTGGTCAATCATGATGTTACCTACCGGATTACCGCCGAAAGAATCCTCACGATACCATACATGGGTATTACCACGGCGGAAACGCATGTGGCGAACGATGACATCATGGGTATCAACCTGGAAAGATTCACCCGAAATCATCACGCCCTCACCAGGAGCTGTCTGTCCGGCGATGGTAATATAAGGAGCACGGACGATGATTGGAGTCTTCAATACAATATTTCCCGATACATTGAAGACGATGATGCGGGCACCACCCTGTTCGCAAGCCCAACGGAAAGAACCAGGACCAGCATCATTGAGATTAGTCACAGTCAGCACCTTGCCACCACGGCCACCGAAGGTAAACATACCGCCACCCTCAGCACCTGGGAATGCAGGAATCTTAGCCTGGCGCAAATCGTATGGACGGGAAGCCCATGGCACATAAGGACGTCCTGCCATTGCCTCTTGTTTTACTATAGGGAAAGCCACAGCCCAAGCAGAATCAGAATGGGCAGTCCATGCAGCTTGCATAGAATCAATCTTCGCCTGAGCCTCCTTTGTAATAGTAGGATACTGAGCGAAAGTTGCTGCTGGCAAGATAGTCAAAGCCATCGCAGCGAAAATCTTCTTACTTCTTTGCATTGTTTTAATATTGTTTGTTCGTTATATCTTAAAGACGCCTTTCCCTTTCTTTTGTCCTCAATGAACATGCGCATTTTTTCGGGAACAGGTGGGGACATTTCATCCGCAGGAACGTCTTACACCTATAATATATAAACGAAAGTTACTTATCTATTATTTTATTGAAACATAAAACAAAAAACATAAAGTTGAAAAATGAAGAACAGAAGATGCTTCCCCTTAGTTGCCGCTTCGCTGATGGCGCTTTCAAGCCAGGCGCAGCAAATTGATTTCAATATCGCCAGCAGAAAGGCTGCTGAAGTTACAGCCCTCAATTTCACTCCCGTTGGCGTGAAGCAGGGCAATACATACCAGTTTGCTCTGGGTGGACTGGAGATTACACTCGATACTCCCGTAAAAGACCAGATTATCAAATCCAACTGGTTTAAGCAGGGCATACAGTTGGGCGACCGACTCACCAGCGATGGTATCGTAGTATATCCGTCAAAAGGCGATAATGCCCAGCTCCGCATCACCATCCGAGGTCTGAAACCGGGGCATCACTCTCTCCTTGCCTATCACAACATCGTAGACGGACTTACCGGCAATATTCCTTCTATCCAGGTTTCCAGAGAGAAGGAACAGATAATCACCGTGAAGAAGGGCAAGAAACGTATCCAGCAGAAGAGCATGATGCAGGAGATTCTTGCACAGGATATTAAGCAGACCGTAAGGGAGATGAAGGCATCGCAGAGCGGCCAGTCGTACATTGAATTTGATGTAACCGACGACCAGCCTGTAGTTATCCACTATCAGTTACAAGGTGTGGATAACGCAAACAACACGCTCACCATCAATGGTTTGGTATTCGACAAAGCCAACCCGAAAGCCACCGCTCTCAACCCTTATCCTGCCGATGATGATCTTCACGTCAATGCAGAAGGAGGCAAGGTTGTTCTTCGCTGGCAAGCCGGCGAAGGTGCCAAGCAACACCTTATTTATATAGGACAGCGCGCCGACCAGTTGAAGAAGGTTGCCACCACAGAAGAAGCCGCTTTCGAAGTCACCGGTCTCAGCAGCGCCAACGATTATTACTGGCGTGTAGACGAGGTAGATGCCAACGGCAAGGTTTCAGAGGGCGAAGTATGGAACTTCCGTCCACGCCGTCTCGCCTTCCCAGGTGCCGAGGGATATGGAAGATTTGCCATCGGCGGTCGTGGCGGTTCGGTTTATCATGTTACCTCTTTAGAAGATAACCCTGAGAATCCGCAGCCAGGCTCTCTCCGATACGGAATCACAAAGGTTAAGGGACCTCGTACCATCGTCTTCGATGTTGCTGGCATCATCGACCTGAAAGACCGTCTGGTTTGTTCCGATCCATTCATCACGGTAGCCGGACAGACTGCACCCGGCAAGGGAATCCTTCTCCGTGAGCATCCTTTCGGTTTCGGATCAGAAGGCATCTTCCGCTTCATCCGTCTCCGACTGGGAAAATATCTCGATAAAAACGGCAAGACCATTACCCTCGACGGACTGGGTGCTGCAGGCTGCGACAATACCATCATCGACCACTGTTCGGTAGGCTGGACCATCGACGAGGCTTTCTCCAGCCGCAACGGCAAGAACATTTCTTTCCAGCACAACCTCATCTCCGAAGCACTCAACCAGGCTGGTCATCAGAATTATGTCAACGCCAAGCATGGTTATGCTGCAACCATCGGTGGTAATGTAGGCTCGTTCCACCACAACCTGCTTGCCAACAACGAAGGAAGAAACTGGAGTATGGGTGGCGGACTGGACGGAGCCGGATATTATGCCGGAAAGCTCGATCTCTTTAATAATGTAGTATACAACTGGGGCAACCGTGCCTGCGACGGAGGAGCCCACGAAGTAAACTTTGTTGGCAACTATTACAAGATGGGACCTGCCACCAGCATGAAATATATCCTCAATGCCCAGTTGGAAGGTACCGGCCAGGGAAGTCAGGCTTACTACATGCACGATAATATCCGCCAGAACTATGTGGGCGATATGAAACAGAATGCAGGAGCTGTGGCAGGAAAGCATGGAGAACTGGTCAGCGACAAGGAAGGCGAAACCTACAAATATACCACTTCTCACGGACAGGTAGTCAACTGGAAGGTATTTACCGACAAACCATTCTTCCCATCCTATGCCAAGGTAGAAAGTGCCCGCGCTGCCTTCAAGAACGTATTGAGCGATGTGGGAGCCAACCAGCCTTGCATCGACCAGCACGACCAGCGCATGGTAGAAGAAACCTTGAACGGAACCTATAAATATGTTGGTTCCAAGACCGGCAAGAAAGGACTGATAGATGACAACCTGGATGCCGGCAACGATGCCTGGAAGGAGTTTGAAGCACTCACCGACCGTCGCCCTGCCAACTGGGATACCGACCAGGATGGAATGCCAGACTGGTGGGAGAAGCTGGCTGGTACCAACCCGTCAGCTGCCGACAACAACGAACTGACCGATGGCGAATATACGCAGCTGGAACGTTATCTCAACTGGCTTGCAGAACCACATTTCATCACCTCAGCAGGCAATAAGCTGACTATCGACCTGAAGCAGTATTTCGCCGGTTACAACCAGCAGCCCGTCTTCACCCTGGAGAACAGCATCCAGCCACAGGAAGGCAAGATGAAACTCAATAAGAAGGGAATCCTCACCATCAGCCTCAACAAAAAGGCTGCCGACTGCCTCATCGACATCAAGGTGAAGGCAACCGACAAAGACCAGGTAGCTTCCCTACAACGTACTTTCCACATCGCTATTACCCGGATACCGACCAGGACGGAATGCCAGACTGGTGGGAGGAAGTAAAAGGCGTAAGTGATGGAAATGCCGATGAAAACGCAGATGGCTACACCAACAATCCTCAGTTTGAATGCGAGGCTAAGGGTGATGCGATGAGCAAGATGAATCATGATACGGGTGCCAACGAGGGTGAATATATCTTCACCGCCAACGAAGATTGTGGCAAGGCGCTCGTAGATTATACTGTCAAAGTAAGCGATGATGACAACATCAGCACCTATACCCGCACCTTCCATTTCTATCTGACAGACGGTTCTGCAACAGGCATTCAAAACATTCAGACCTCAACCGCAGCCGATAGCTACGAGGTATACAATGCTGCAGGTATCAAGGTGAGAAAAGGCAAGAATCTCGATTCTCTCCCATCAGGTGTTTATATCATCAAGGCATTGAAGGATGGCAAGGTAATCAGTTCGAAGAAAACTTGCATACAATAAGGCAATCTGCAACTTAGAAAGTGCATTTTTCATATAACTCAGCATCCTGAGAGATGCAAAAAAGGGAGCGCAACCATTAGTGATGCGCTCCCTTTTATGATCGTTTCTTTTATCTTAAAATTCTAACCGAATAACGTCAGATTACTTCTGAACGAACTTCTTGCCAGAAGTTGAGGACAAGCCCGCTAGGCGTTCCGGCGGATTTGCAATCTGCCGTTTAAAAAGGCTCGACCTATTTCCTTGCGGATTTGCAATCCGCAGGAACGTCTAGCGGACTTGCGAGCCTGTATTATGGACTTATGGCACACCCTCCTACAGAAAATATCAGAGACAGAAAACGGGGTGCATTCTCTATCAAGAGAACACACCCCGCAACCTTAATATATTATGTTATGACAATATCGTCATTCCACTCTTGCCATTACTCAGCCAATGGGTCGAAGGTACCGTTGGCACCACCATTGTTGTAATCACCCCAACCGATGGTCTGAGGCAAAGCCTTGTTGGCATTAGATGTACCAGAAGTGAAGCCTAAGAAGTAATACTTAGGACGGAAGTTCATGTAGAGGAGATTCTTGTTAGAATCGTAACCGTCACCCTTCTGTACCTTCATTACCAAGTTGTCCTTATACCATGTAGACAAGTTCTCGAGCTGAGTATTCAAATCATCCTTACGGAGATCAACACCATCAGGACGCTCAGTACCAGCTTTCAACAATGGGTCAGAATTGAAAGTTGTACCACCTACGCCATACTTATCAGCAACACGATACTGGATATTCTCACGACGCTGACCGTTCAAAGCCTTGAAACCAAGCCATGTACAGGTATTGCCACCCCAACCAGTCAATGTCCATGTAGAAGGAGCACCTTCTACCTTGCCAGTACCACCATCGAAGAGCATCCAACGGCGGAGGTCATCGAAACGCTTACCCTCGTAAGCAAACTCAATCTGGCGCTCATAGAGAATCTGAGAGATACAGGTAGCCTGATCTGTATAAGCTGCAGGTGTGATACCATCATCCTCAGAATTTGCAGCTGAATAACCTGCACGCTCACGAATCTGCTTAACATATCCTACAGCCTCATCCAGATGACCAGCACCTGCTGCAACCTCAGCAAGGTTCAGGAGAACCTCAGCATAACGGAGTTCAATCAACGGAGCAGCAGAATAGAATGGAGCAGCACCCTTGGTATCAAGAGCTACGTACTTATAAAGAGGAGTAGAATTGACATCCAAATCATCACTCTTCTTGCGTACATATACACCCTGACGACTCTTCAACAGGTTGTCTGCACCATAAGAATCACCACTCTCAGGGTTGCCGGCATCATTCATGCTGGTATACCATACATAGTTCCAAAGTACATAGTTGGCACCATCAGAAGGGTTGTTGGCATCACGCTCTGACGCATTACCATCGTAAGCCCAACGGAAGCCTGGGAAAGCGAAGGTACGGTAGAAACGCTTGTCACGATTCAGGAATGGAGTCACGTTATCCAAAGTCTTCTCTGAACGTGCCAACTTGGTATAAGTATCGCAACTTTCAGGAAGCTTACCGTCTGACATCGGGAACATATTAATCAGCATCTGAGAAGCATTCTTACCGCTACCACCTGTATTAGCCGGACGAATCTGACGCTCCCAGTTGTTGTTCTTCTGATTATCGAGACCATCACCTGTTACATTATTATATAGGGTAACGAACACAGCCTCAGAATTATTACCACCATCGGTAAACATCTTGGCAAAGGCAGAACCATTCACATTGTCATTGGCAGTATACAGGTGATAACCACACTTGTTGATACGCTCCAAATCGGACTTCATGGTTTCATAAGCAGTCTTCCAACGGTTTTCATCGTTTGCACGGTTGAAGAGAGGGCTACACCACAAAAGCATCAAACGACCCTTCAATGCCAACGCAGTACCAGTAGTTACACGGCCTTTCTCCGACCATCCCGAGCCATTCTCTGTCTTGGCAGCCAACATATCAGCAGCCTTGTTCAGGTCATCAAGAATAAACTCGTAAGTCTCCTTAGACGTAGCACGAGGAGTAACAGAACTTTCTACAGGATCCTGTGTTTCCTTAACCAGAGGCACACCGCCATACCACTTGAACAAGTTGTAATAGCACCATGCACGGAAGAAATATACCTGACCGAGCAATTCATTCTTCTGTTCCTCAGAAAGAGTGCTGCCGCTGATACCCTGGATTACATCATTGACATTACGGATTCTACCATATACAGATGCCTGGATATTGGACTGGTCGCCCATGAAGAAATCAGGAACCGAATTTGTGGTACTGGTAGAGCTCAGCTCAACCTGTGGGTCTACAAAAGAACTGAGACCACTGTATTCCTCAGTAGACTTACCAGCCTCATCCGCATTACCCATAGAAGGATACTTCCAGGTCAAATCGTTGGTTGTCGGCAAACACCAACTGTAAATATCGTTTACACGACCATCACATCCTTCATAATAGTTGTAGACGTCTTTATTTACATTGTCATAGTTCTTCTTTTCCTCCAGGAAGCTGTCACTACAAGAGCTGAAAGCCAAGGCTGAAACCAAACCAAGACTGAATAATTTTATTGTCGTTTTCATTGTTCTTTTCTTTTTAAAATTATATAAGTATCTCATTAGAATGAGAGATTCACACCCACAGTCCACTTACGGAGGTTAGGATAGCTTCCGTATGATCCCGACATAGGATTCATGAAGTTGTCTGGATATGGATTGTAGAAGTTGATGAGGTTCTGACCGGTAATATTGATACGGCAACTTTTGATGCCGATGCTACCCAACCAGCTCTTTGGCAAAGTATAAGCCAAGGTCAAGCGGTTCAGAGCCACACGTGCTGTACTTACTCTCCAAAAACTAGACGCAACAGCATTCACATCTGTATACTTCAGGTTAGGATAGTAAGCCTCACGGTTCTCCTTTACTACGAGATTACCTGAGCCATCATATACATCCTGATAAGCAAACATATTGTCTGGATTCCAGAATGAAGGCATGTTGCAATACTCCAGATTACCAGTTGGCTTCAATGCTGCACCAGGAAGTGTGGTATAACCACCCCAGCTTGCACCAATCTGAGCTATCAGAGAAAGTCCCTTCCAGTCTGCACCCAAATTCATGGTCAAACCATAGAGGTTGCTGCTGCGGTGACCTAACTCTACCTGGTCGTTGTCTACATCTACGACACCATCAGGTCCGGCATAAGTACCTGTCTCAGGATCGTAAGCACCACGAACATCCTTATACATCAACATACCAGGGCGAACCTGGTCTTTGGTCAGACCCATATAAGTAGAGATGTTGTACTTCGTGAAGTATTCCTCAATATCCTGGAAGCTACGGAACATACCGATGCATTGCATACCCCAGAGACCTACGTCTGTACGATGTCCTGGAGTAATCTGACGATAGAGATAATCTGTAACCCAGTCCATATTCAACACCTTGTTATCAGACCAGCCTGTGTTGATACCGATGCGATACTTGAAGTCCTTACCGATTTTATCCTTCCATGTGACAGAGAGCTCACCACCCCATGAATCCATCTCACCGATGTTGGATGCAGCACTCTGTGTACCTACGGTAGAAGGAACAGTCTGCTTGATATTCATCAGCATCTCGCGGTTCTTCTCATAATAGTAATCGAAGGTTACAGCCAGACGGTTGTTGAGGAACTGGGCATCAATACCCACGTTGGTCTTGTAGTCTTTATCCCAATGAACATCTGTATTTACAGCAGAATTGTTCTTGTTGATAGTGATACGGTTGCCAGAATCCTTACCAGTCTCGAATACTGTACCACGGTTGGCATCCTGTGCATAAACCTGCATCCATTGCCATGCCGCTGTATTGTCTCGACCGGTCATACCCCAGGAAGCACGGAGCTTCAGGAAGTCAACTCCCTTCACCTTGTTGCGGAACCAGCTCTCCTCAGAGATTACCCAACCTGCAGAGAAAGCAGGGAAAGTTCCCCAGTAGTTCTTTGGAGCAAACTTGGTTGATGCATCAGAACGAACCAGAGCCTCGAAGAGATACTTGTTGGCGTATGCATAGTTGATACGGCCGATATATGAAAGGGTACCGCTCTCACTACGGGTAAACATAGTAGTCATCTCACCTGTTGCAGAGTTATACTGACCGGTAGTGAAAGGATATGGGGTCAAACGCTTTCCCTGCAAGTACTCACTCTCTGCCTCAGACTTTTCAATAGAGAACAGACCACCCAGATGATGCTGACCGAAATCGCGCTGATACTGGGCTGTGAAGTTCATCTGATAATTATCAGTACGAACCATGGTACGAGCCAGATAGTCACCATTATTGGTTGTCACACCATTGAAGTTAGACGCTGCCAGGTAATCGAAATCTGCATTATCGCCGCTGGTAGGAGTATAAAGGTGGTTACCGCTACCATAACGAGTCAACATCTGATAGAGGGTGAAGTTTGAACCATACTCATTACCCTTATCGGTATTAATACTCTTGGAATAAGAGAAGCGCAACTTCAATCCCTTCAGAATCTTGCTCCAACCGAAATCATAATTAAGGCTTCCGCTGATATTCAGGTTAGAATTCATGTTCTTGCGGTAGTCGCCATTATTCTGCAGAGTAGCAAAGTTATACTGCTGGTTCTGGTTCTTCTGTGTATTACTAGGACCATAAGCCAGGATATCATAGCCATTTACTGATTCTGGCATGTAAGTAGGACGGGTCAGAAGGAGGTTGTAGTCCTTCTCATCGCCAGATCCACCCACCTTTACCAATGGCTTTTCCTTTGTAGCATAGTCACCGCTAACAGTCAGATTAGCACCCAACCACTTGCTTACTTTTACATCGACACCGGCACGGTAGTTCCAACGGTTATAGTTGAGTTTACCGAGGTTACCATCCTGATCGAAGTAAGAGATACCTGCAAAATAGTTCACCTTATCGGTAGCACCACTTACGTTCACGCTGTGCTTCTGAGTCATACCTGTTTCCCAATACTTATCGAGCAAATCATAGTTCAGACTCTTCATTGCCTCCAACTCATCTGCCTGGAAAAGCGCAGTAGTCGCATTAAGAGAAGTATTGGTTGGGTCCTCAGCAGTAACAGCATTGTACAAACGACCATACTGATAAGCATTCAGCATCTTAGGACGAGAAAACTCATCGGTAAAACCGAAAGAACCGCTATAAGAGATGCGAGGTGCACCCATCTTACCCTTCTTGGTAGTAACGAGGATAACACCATTGGCAGCACGGGCACCATAAACGGCAGCAGAAGCATCCTTCAACACAGAGATACTCTCTACCTCTGAGGCATCCAGGTTGTTGAAAGCCTCAGCACCGAGGTTCTGGTAAGTGTTACCTACCTTTACATCGTTAGGATAGATATAACCATCGATAACGAAGAGAGGCTGCTGGGCTGTAGAACCAACTTCGCCCAATGAGTTGGTATCACGGATCATGATACGGGCATTCGCACCAGGACGGCTCTCACCACCACTTACGCTCAAACCATTAACCAGACCGTCCAAAGAAGAAGCCAAGCCACCATTAGCAAGGTCCTGGATTTCATCTGTTGGGATGTTGGCTACAGAACCAGTCAGGTGAGCCTTCTTCTGGGTACCGTAACCTACGACTACCACCTCCTGAAGAGTCTTGTCGTCAGCAACCAGCTTGATAGTACCACCATTGGTAGTAGCATCCCTAAAACCAATATAAGAAACGGTAACCTTGCCACCCTTAGGAACAGACAACTTATAGTTACCATCCATATCGGTAATCACAGCAGTCTTGGTACCGGCAACCTTTACGGTAGCACCGATAACAGGTTCACCGAGGTCATCGAGTACAGTACCCTGCACTACTTTATTTTGAGCCATTGCAGGCACAGCACAGGTAAGTGCCATACCAAAGGCCAATGTCTTTATATATTTACGTTTCATCTTGTTTCGAGATTAGATAGTTTAAATTATTTTCTCCAACGTGGATCACCGATTGTACTTGAAATCGCACCAGTAGCCTTGAAATTAAGCCCGAAGTTAGGCTGGGTGAAGTCGAGTTCCTTCTTGGTCTCTGCCTCAGCAAATCCAGCATCCTCTTCAGTAGCCAGCTTACCCTTATCAGTTCCATCTACTGAACTGCCGACACCCCAGACAGTATTCAGATTCTGGTGATATTCCAATTTACAGTTGCCCTGAATGAACTTCTGCAAACGGAAGCAGTCATAGAAGATGTTGTTATCATAAGTAATCACGTACTTATTGTTGTTAGGAGTATTGTTACCGAACTCCTTCTTGTCATATACACGGATAAAGGTATTATCCATCATGGTGCAAGAACCACCTGCTGTAGGGAAGACACAGTCCAAATCCTTATTGTTGAAACGGAACATACGATTCTTACTATTGCTTTCAATATTGTAGATAGTAGAGTTCTTGATGGTAATGCTCTTGATACCACCATACCAGAACTGACCGCCACTAGGAGCCTTGAAGCCATTAGAAAAGCCGCAGATGATAGCACCATTAGAGTTCTTCTTTCCGTCATTACGCATCTGAACCACGCTGTTCATCACACGTACATCAGCAATACCCCAAGAGCACTGGCCTACAGAGAAGAGTCCGTCGATGACATTCTTGAAGGCACAATCCTGAATGATAATTGGGTCTTGCAGGATATATACATCGGCAGGCTTACCACCATTCTTGCCAGCACCAACGCCCTGAGACTCTGCAGAGCAAGATGCAGGTGGCTCAGGAGACATCTCGATGATACCACCCTTATGAGTTGTGGCAGAGCAGTCGAAATTGATGAACTTCACCTTCAGCTGAGCTGAAGTATAGATGGCAGCACCTTCACCCATAGTAACCAAAGCATGGCTCAGTTTGTTACCACGAAGGGTCATCTTGTTGCCCTTGAAATCAATTGAGTTATTGCAGGTATAAGTACCACCTGCTTCCAACTCGAAAGCCTGCTCATTGTCTGAATCCTGCAACTTTTCTGCAATAAAATCAGAGATGTCAGAACCTGTAGGAATGGTCGTCGCTGGAACCAAAGTACTGTAAGACAAAACTGTTGCCTTATCAGCCTCAGTATTGTTCTTCGCTTCGTTTCCCAAGGTACGTACCTCAATCTTATAATTGGTATCTTCAGCTATCTTGAATTGGAAAGAAGTACCATCAATGGTATCACTCGCCACCTCCTCAGGATTGTCTGGATTATCCACATTATAAGCCTTACACTCGTAACCACCAGCGCCATAGACTACCTTCCATGATACTTGCAACTTATCTGAACCATCAGAAGCAGTAACTGTCTTTGTCGAGAGTTCTGGTGACTCAAGTTTCACTCCAGACACGCCGTCGTCAAACTTCTCTTTGTCATCAAAACCATCAACGGCACACGAACCCAAGAACATCGCTCCTACGGCAGCAAGTGCCAGAGAGAAGAGTCCTTTCCGCGCAATGAAATGATTTTTCTTCATAATTGTCTTTTTTTTAGGTTTAACTATATTTTGATTTATTTCTTTACTAACACGATTTATACTTTCCTAATCATAAAAAAGTAGTTTACCAGTTATTCCCCGAAACTGTTACCACTCTTGAAATACCTGTTTTAGGTAAGCGATGTTTCTACCGAAATTATATTTCACGTCTCTTACCCTCTTTACATCACGGCTCCGCTCTACCACCAGCCAGCCGCTCCATTTCATCTTGTCAAGCGTCTTCCTGATTTTCGGAAGATTAATCTCCGGGTCTTCCTGAAGATTTACGCTATCTGTATTGGAAGCATGTATCTGGACGATACGCTGGGCGCCCAACTTCCGGAGTTCCTTGCAGATATCACGATGATGATCGGCTGCATCCTGGAAATTGTAGTAGACCTTAATCTGACTGCTGCCTACTTTCTTCAGCAGTTTCTTATCAAACTTAGCTCCCATTCCGGTTCTGATACCGATGGTGATACCCTCCTGCTTTGCCATCTCACCGGCTGTGCGAAGGCGAGAAACCATCTGCTGGTATGCTGCACAGCCTTCCTGCTGCCAGTCTTTTCCGCTACCTCCGAGTGGAAGGAAAGCCACCTTGCTGCCAAAGAGTTTCATCGTCTGGAAACAATCTTTCAAAAGGTCTTGATAATTATCACGAGTCAGGAAACTCTGAGCGAAGAAGCCACTCATCGCCATAGAAGGAACAGCTACGCCATACTGACGGGCTGCAGCCTGAAACTTTTCTGCCTGTTGTGGTTCTCTAAGCTGATTATCAAATAACACGCGTTTACCCAATCCGCCCATGTCAACCTCAACGCCATCTGCTCCTAATTCATGAGCCAGTTTAAACTCGCCCAGCTTCTGACGTTTCAGCATCATCCAGTCGCAAGCAGCTATCCTGTACCTAGGAGTTGCCGCCTGTGAGCATATTGGTAAAGTGTTCAATAACGTAAATAACAGAACCAATATAAACCTACTATGATAAGACAGTTGTTTCATTAGCCTTTTAGGTAAAAATGATTAGTCAACATTTAATTTGTTTGTTTCAATTGCCTAAAAGACGCACATTGGTTCACGCTGTAATCACCTTTTTTGAGATTTTTTATAAAAAACTTTATTTTTTTATTTCACTCTCCTGCTGCTGCGCTACATACTCTCTTGGCGACATGCCATATTTCTTACGGAAGCACTTGCCGAAATAGCCTACATCGGTGAAGCCGCAACAGTAGGCTACATCTGTGATACTCTGACCGGAATGCTTCAGCAATTCTACGGCATGACTCAGTCTGAAATCCTTCACCATATCGCTTGGCGAACAGCCCATCACAGCCTTCGTCTTCTTGAAGAAGGCTGAACGGCTCATGCCCAATTCCTGTGCCAGCATATCTATCTCGAAATCGGCATTGGTCAGGTTGGCTTCCATAAACCGGCGCACCTTGTCAGCAAACTGCTTATCCTGCTGTTCGGCATTAAACTTGCGCTTATACTCTGCCAGCTGGTTCTGGATGTAGATATTGTTCTTCAGCCGAATCTGATACTTCGCATAGCGGAAAGCATAGTAGCTGGCTACGGATATCAGAATGATGTAGATGAGATAAGCCCACCACGTAGCCCACCAGGGTGGAAGAATGGTGATGGTCAACTCTCTCGTGCTGTGAGAATCAGGATTGGTGGCATCCATTACCTCTACGATAAACTGATAGGTTCCCGACGGCACATTGGTATAGGAAGCCAGACGGTTCTTGCCGGCATAATGCCAGTCATGGTCGTAACCCTTCAGCTGGTAACGGTAGCTGATGCGCTCCGGATTGCAGAAATTCAGGGCAGCAAACTCCAGAGTGAACATCGACTGGGAATGACGCAGGGTGAGACGATCGGTATAAACCATCGATTTCTCCAAGATGGCTGGCTGATTGTAACTGCGGATATCGCGGTTGTTCACCTCTCCACCTATTATATATATAGGATATTGCAGACGGGTGGTATGGATACGTTCCGGCTGATAAGCAAGGATTCCTTCCTTACACCCCAGCCATATCTCCCCATTCTGGATCAAAGCCGCAGAAGATTCCTCAAGCTGAACATCAGGGAAACCGTCGGAATTGTCGAAATGCTGGATGCGGTCTGATTGATAATCATAGCACGACAAGCCATCGGCATTTACCAGCCAAAGGCGTCCCATCTTATCCTCTAAAATCGAAATGATGACATCATTATGCAAACCTTCCTTTGCTCCCAAAGAAGTAAGGATAGGCAGATGCGTCACTTCATCAAAACCATCCAGACGACTCAGACCTCCACCAAAGGTACACATCCAAACCTGCCTGTTGTTATCCTTGTAAAGTCCGTAGATGTCACTATTGGCACGGGTATTGATATCAGTATTGCGATAAGTCTCGAAGCGCAAGTCGCCTACCGATTTGAAATCTGTCTTGAAAGACATCAGTCCGTCCATCGTTCCTACCCACATTCTCTGATGACTGTCCTCTACCAGGTTGCGGGCATCCATGTAGAGTCCGTAACCGGGATAGTTTTTCATACCATGATATTTATTATAGAAGCGCATCTTTCCGCCCTGTTCCTGCAGCAGATTGAGACCTCCATCCAGCGTAGCCACCCAGATGCGATGGTAGGAATCCTGACAGGTCATATAGACATTGTTGCCGCTGATGGAATAAGGATCCCGGGCATCATGACGGTAATGATCGATGCGATACCCTATTGGTCTGGAGGCATCGGGAGTCAGTTTTACCAATCCGTCTCCCTTGGTAGAGAGCCAGAGATTCTGCCTGTCATCACACATGGCATGATAAATGCTGCCGATTTGATGATGGGCATAATCGAACACCAGCTTCACCCTGCCCTGCATATCCAACAGATAAACATTCTTGCTGCGGGCACCCACCAGCACATCACCATTCTTCAACTGGCAGATGGCTTTCACTCCACTCTTATCACCATCCGGCAAAGGGATGACACGGAACTGGTTGGGGGTGAAACTGACACGGTAAATGCCATTATCAGCAGAAGTGAGCCACAACAGTCCGTCCTTGTCCAGGTTCATGTTCAAGAAGTGGCTATCTGGCTTATGGTCTTGGAACTTAGGAAGGAAAGCCAGGTTAACGCCTTTCATCGTCTGCGGATCAATATAGATAATTTCGCCAGCACCGGAAAGATAGAAGTAACCATGATGAGAGGTGGCGATGAACTTAGGTTCCACCACCTTACCTACGCCCGAAACCGGATAACGGCGTTCCCATCCGGTCTTCGGATTACGGCACACCAGGGCGGTATGCGACTCATCCAACTGCCACACACATCCGTTCGGGGTATGATAAACAAAATGTTCCTTCGATTTACGGGCGAAATACTGCTGCCACATGCCGAGCGTCCACTTCCTGTTTTTCGCAGTAACAGGAACGGAATAAATCTGATAATCCTTTCCTACATAGTTGGCACGCGAAGCCTTCAGCTGTACCACATCCTGGCGCAACTGATAATTGAACGTATTGATATACTTTCGGGCATCTACCAGCGTCTGGATACGGATGTTTCCATCCTTTAATGTTTCTGCAAGAAGCAGGTTCTTATCTTTGGTGAGCAGGAGAATCTTGCCGGTACCATCTGCCTGAATCTTGATGACCTGCAGATTACGGGCATAAGGTTTCAGTTCTTCATAGACATCTTCGAAACGTTCGGTCTGCTTGAAGAAGACGCTGAGTTTCCAGTCGAGCGTCTTGATCCAGAGATTGCCCAGAGCATCTTCTGCCAACCATTCTACCTTACGGGGTGGCTGGTCGGAAGAAGAGTTGTAAGCATCAGAATAATTGGCAAAACGGGAACCGTCGAAACGGGATAAGCCGAACCAGGTTCCAAACCACAGGAAACTGTCTTCCGACTTCAGAGAACAGTATACGATGTCGTGAGGTAACCCTTCCTTCGTAGAATAATGAGCTACCTGCATATTGTTCTGTGCCATACCCAACAAGGCATAAAGCGAACAGAAAAGTATGGTAAAATATCGTTTCACGTATGCAAAAGTACAAAAAAGTCTTGAAATCTCCAATAAACTTTCTGTTTTTTGAAGATTTCAAGACGATAACGATTACGTAAACGGAATCTTCTGCAAAGAACTCTCCGGTTACGCATTATTAATTATTAATACCGAAATCAGCCTGCTGGTCTTCTACCTCTTTCAGCATCTTTGCCTTCTGCTCGGGTGTAAACTCATGAGAAGAAGAAGTGGCAGAAGAAGCATTCTGAACAGATGATGAAGTGGCAGACTTGGCAGTCTTTGTACCCATCATCATGGTTCCCTGATAAGCTACGCTCTCTATCTCCAGGTCGGCAGGAGTAGGAGCATGAGTACCCGGGAACTGAACCTCGGCATGAATCTTAATCTTGCCCGGCTTCATCGTGCTGCGCACCAGGATAGGAGCACTACCCCATTCTACAGCTCTCGGATTGGCATTGATGCTGGCATCACCAATGATTTCGCCCTCACCCTCCAGGGTAAAGCGGATATTCTCTTTAGCCAGACGGCGAACATGACCGTTATCATCGGTCACTTCGGCTACCACAACCACAAAGTCGCTGCCATCAGCCACCAGCGGTTTGCCCATCTCATCAACATAAAGACGGAGTTTGGTGCTGCGGCGGGAAGGCATGCGCTGGTCGGTACAAACCACCTTGCCATCCTTGTATCCCTCTGCTACCATCACTACCATCTGAGGAGATTTCTTCTTATAACTGTATTCGCGAGCCTCCCAAAAATCCCAGGCATTCTTGAATACCACAGGGGCATTAAAGGCGGCTGCCGTAGGATGAAGAACTGGCAAAGTATAGGTATGAGCACCCTGATAGGTGGTAAGACGAACGCTGTCACAATTAGAGAATACCGTCACATCGGCATCGCTGAACTGGGTCATCTCGTGAGCGATATGCACAAATGGCTGGTCGCTGCGCTGTGACTCAAACATATAATAAGCAGTCTTCTTCTGTCGGAATGCATCATAGATACCGCCCCAGTAAGGATCTGGATGATAGCCGCGCTGATGATCGAAAGGATGCCATTGGCAACCACCGATAAACTGTCCCGGTGTGTGCATCTCCTCTGTTGTCTTTGCCAGAGAATAAGCCTGGGTCAGCATCGGTTTCTCACCCCAGCTGCGGCTGGCACGGTTCAGGTTGTTATGCGCATACCAGTCATCCACATACTCACCAAACTCTCGGGTAAAGACACACTGGCTGATGCCGCTCATATCCATATCCGGCCATCCGTAAACCACATCATAATTTTCCTTGACACCTGCCGAATTCCAGTCGGCAACAGCCACAGGACGGTATGGATAAGGATACTCATCCTTGGTCAACTGCAGCGACTTCAGGGCGAAATCCTTAGGATAGCGGGTCTCATTCAGGATAGGCTCCCACATAAGAACCGAAGGATGGTTGCGGTCACGACGGATGATTTCACGGGTATTCTGGAACACACGCTCGGCAAATTGAGGGTCCTTGTTCCAATACTGCCAGCCCGGTGTAGCCACGATGATGAAGATTCCGAGTTCATCGCAGGCATCCATGAACGACGGGTCCTGAGGATAGTGGGCAGTACGGATGATGTTGAAACCGGCATTCTTCAGACGGAGCACATCTCTCCATTGCTGACTGTTGGGAAGTGCATTGCCCACATAAGCAAAATCCTGATGACGGTTGGCACCGATAAACTGACGGTATTTCTTGCCGTTGAGCCAGAAACCTTCCTTGCCACGGAACTCGAAGCTGCGGATACCTAACTTGGTCTTTCCGCCGTCCAATACCTGCTTACCATCCTTGATGCGGGTAACCACACTATATAAATAAGGTGTCTCCGGCGACCAGAGATGCGGATTCCTGACAGAGAACATCTGTCTGACGGTCTGATGTGCATCGCCAGCTGCCAGGAGCACATTCTGCGAAATGGTCTTGAGCACCTTGCCCGAAGCATCCAGCAGACTCTGCTCCACCTTCACCTTGCGTGCCTTTCCGCCCACATTCTGCAAGTCGACATCAACAAACACCTTCGCCTGCTTCTCTGAAATATCCGAGAAATGAACGAAGATGCCGGCATCACGGCGGTCGGCTTCAATCACGTTGGTGATAGAAATCTCCTTCTTATTGATAAGCCATACATCGCGATAGATACCACCATGATAAGCAAAGTCGAGTGTATACTGCGGTTTGCCAGGAGGATAACTCTTGTCATTAGAGTTGTCAGCCATCACAGCCACCACACACTTATCGCCCTTCTTCAGTCCCTGCTCTTTCAGGTTGACGATAACAGGCAGGTAACCGCCGAAGTGCTCCTTAGCCAGTTTGCCGTTCACATAAATCTTCTGCTTGCCCATTATTGCCTCGAAATAGATTTCAGAGCGATTGCCCGGCACGATAAAGGTTTTGCGATACCAGGCTATACCCTGATAGTTGCGGCAACCCGAAGCCTCAGCAGGTTCCAGTTTCACACTATGAGGGGTAGAAACTACCCCCCAGCTTGTATCATCATAGTCGGCACGTTCTGCGCCCAGCACATCACCCAGATGGAACCGCCAGTTGGGATTGAAATTCCACACCTCGCGTCCCTGGTTGCTGACAGGAAACAAACCCGCCACCGATGTATCATCGTAAGCCGATGCCTTTGCCGAGCCTGCGCCCAGCAAAAGCATCATAGCCATCAATATGTAATATCTCATCTATAAACTATTAACTATAAACTATTAACTATAAACTATTACTTCACTTCCCAATCGTCGGTACGGAAAGAGCTGACAGGCAGACCATCGTGGAAAAGGTCGCCCACAACCCAGTTTTTGAACGCATAGCGCACAGCCACAGGTTTCTTCACGTCCTCACTCTTTACATAAACCTTGTTGCGTGAAATCCAAGCCTGTGCCTTGTGGAATACCTGGTCTTCGCCGGCAATCTCGAAGTTGTCGCTCTTAGGACCATTGTTGAAGTAAACCCACTCCTTGCTGCGGTCGAAGCTGACTACAGCGGTATCGCCCTTGAACTCAACACTCTTGTAGACAGCGAAATCAGGCAATCCCTTCTGACCATAAGTATTGGCAAGAGAAAGCAGAGCCAGACGCTCGCCCACCTCCTTCTTCTTACGTGGATGGATGCCATACTCCAGACCGGCATCAAGCAATACAGCCATACGGCAGTTGCTGATGCGCTTCTCTGCCTCCATCTGCTTTTCACGAAGCAGGGCACTGTTGTTTTTCCATTTTATCAGACTATAATCGTAGGGTGCAATCTGACAATAATAGAACGGAAAAATCCCCTGCTTCCATTCCTTGCGCCAACTGTTTACCAGGGTCTGCATCTGGTCGGCATAAGTAGCATAGCGATTGCAGTTATCCTCACCCTGATACCAGATAACACCCTTCATGGTGTAACCGATGAGCGGATGGAGCATACCATTATAGAGAGCCGAAGGACAGCGCTGCTGATATTTCTTCACATCAGCCTCATTCCAAGGTGTATGAAGTTTAGGGAATGCCTTGAGCCAATCGCTCTTGATGAGATTGCCGTTGATCCATGCCTCACAGGCACTACCGCCCCAGGAAGTAACAATCAGACCTACTGGTACACCCAGCGATTGGCGCAACGTCTTACCATAATAATAAGCAGCAGCACTAAACTCACGAACGCTTGCAGCATCAGCTTCCTTCCAGTCGCCAGCCACCGTATCAACAGGATGCAACTGGGCATTGCGCTGAACCGTAAAAAGGCGCAACTGCTGGTCTTTACACAGCATCAGTTCTTCAGGAGTGCCCGCAACAGGCTGTGCCTTGAATCCCTTCATCGGCATCTCCATGTTACTCTGACCCGAACAGATCCAGACCTCACCAATCAGGATATTGTGAAGTTTCAGTTCCTTTCCATCGCTCAGACTCAGTTCATAAGGGCCGCCAGCCTGAGGCGTTTCTATCTTCATCGCCCATTTTCCCTGGGCATCGGCTTGAGTCTTATAGGTCTTGCCGTTCCAGGAAGCACGCACTTTTACCACCTTGTTGGCATCAGCAGTACCCCAGAGGTTGCATTCCGTCTGCTGTTGTAATACCATATTGTCGCCAAAGATCTTTGGCAGTTTCACTTCTGCCTGCGCTGCCAGAGTCATGGCAAGCAGCAGAGCTGAACATAACAGTTTCTTCATTTTATTCAATTTATTCAATGTTAAATGTTAAGTGTTAAATGTTAAATGAGCAGTCTTGCTATGAACTATTAACTATCAACTATTAACTATCAACTATAAACTAATACACGATGTTAATCGTGGAGAGTAATCCGGCAGGCAGAAGCGCCTTGCTCTTGGTGCGATATTTGGCATTGGTCCAGATTCCCTTAAACGGAGCCTTTCCCTCGCCAGCACCCTGCAGCGCATTGTGCCAGGTATTGGCTACAACAATCTGTATTTCGTTGCTGCCATTCTTCAGGTCGCGCTTCGGAACATACACCTCGTAAGGAGCTGTCCAGGCATAACCATACTGCTTGCCGTTGACCAGCACACGTGCCACATCACCAATCTTGCCCAACTGGATTTTGATGAATCCGTCATTAGAAGGAGCCGTCTTCGTTTTCTCGGCTGGAACTTCCATTTTCTCTTCTGCTGAAACCGGAACAGAATCGCCCCATTCAAAAGAAGAGGTAAAGGTTACGTGACCGCTGTAGTACTTCATCTTCTCATCTGCCGACTTCGACCAGTCGAAAGGAAGCGTTACGGTGGTATCTTTGCGGATATCATCGAAATGAACCTTCCACTTATCGGCTACAGCCAGCACAGAAGGATAGTTTTCTGTAAAACCTGCACCTTCTTCTTCAACCAGTTTATGACCTGTCTGACTGATAACCTGCATGTCTTCCTTGTTCGAGAGGATAACGAAAGCGGAACCATAAGCAGGCAGACTCAATTTCACAATCTGGCGGATTTTGGAAGTTCTGGTACGGAAGGTTGCCGTAATCTGGCGTTCCTTATCCTCCTGGTTAGTCAGGAAATAGATGTCCTTTCTGCCTGTTGCCTCCAACACACAGCGGTGAGCATAATCCATATTCTCGGGCAGAACGACATCCGGTTCGATGCCATACTGAGAGAAGTCCTTTGCCTGATAAGGCTTGTCGATGATAATGATGCCTTCCTCGCGCAACTCCTCTATCTTCGCCTTTACCTCGGCAGACAGGGTATTTGCCGGCTGCGGAACCACCAGGATGCGGTAGTCCTGGTTTCCTGGCAACTTGCCCTTCGGACTGTATTCGAAATTCCATTTCAGCAAGGCATCCTTGTTCATCGAATCATATTTGTAGCCATGCAGGGCATTGCACCAGTCTTTCAGATCGAGAATATTCGCCGAATGAGTTACTCCCACAGGCGATTCTTCCATCGGAATGCCCACATTAGCCATACGTTTCTGTTCACTAGCCACCCGTTCTGCGCCAAACACACCCGGAAGCATCGGAACGAGTTTATCCGGAGTAAGCGAACGGCTCGGAATCTCTTCGCCTGTAAACACGGCGATGTCTACCACCGGTCTGCCCTGCTGCAGATAATTCTGACACAGGGTGATGTAATCCACAAAACCACGTGCCTCAGGATACCAGGTATTGTCGCGCTGGAAGAAGAGACCGATGCCATCAAGCGTCATACCAGGCTTGCGGTCCATCCAAGGATTATGGGCAGTTACATGGAAGAAGAGTTTGTTCATGCCAAGCGCCAGATTGCGGTCGAGCATCGGCTTGAGCATGGCTGGTGTCTCATTCCATACACCACGAACCTCGGTGAATCCCTCTGCCTGAACGATGTTCTTATTATAAATATGTGCACCGCTCACGGCATCGAGCATGTCGTTGGGTTTATCGTGAGTAGGCGAATTGAGCCAGTATTCTCCCATTGGATTGTCGGCATACTGATAATGCTGCAGACCATCGGCAGGGAAGGTTGGTGCAATACTCTCGTGAGATACTTCTATATCCTGTTCATGAGCCAGATCGGTAAAGGTCTTGAAGAACTTCTCGTTTACCAGGTCATTGATGGTGAGACGGATATCCTTCAGTACCTGTTCGTATCTGGAAGCCGACTCCATCGGAACACCTGCCATAATCGGGAGGTATGGGATGAGGTCGTAACCGCGGCGTGCCTTGAACTCCTCGGCAAACTGATAGCCCCAGTTCTGACTGCCACACTCCCAGGAGTCGATGTGCAGATACTTCACCACATCGCTGTGCGGACGGTTCAGGAACAATGCATACCAGGAATTGAAAAGTTTCCTGACGGCTGCCGGTGAGAACTTATCCACTTCGAGTCCCTTACCGGTTCCGGCTGTTGCATTGGTCTGTCCTGTTGAGGTATGTCCCATTCGCAACAGGCGCCAGGTGCCCTTAGGCAACTTATTCATCAGGTTGCCGTTCACCATGACACCCATCACCATTCCATTTTCCAGTTTCAAAGGCAGTACATCTGCCATCGCCACGGTCTCGCTCTTAGCTGCCGCATCGGTTTCGATACGCCATACGGCACCCGTTTTTCCCTCATACTGGTTAATCATCGGCTGATTGCTCAAGATGATATTCTCCAGTTTCAGCAGCGGTTTCCATTTAGCTGCATCCAGGTCTTCTGCTCCCGGCTCTGTACCTTCCGGCGTCCATGAGAATCGGAAATAGCGGGCGGTGGTAGTCGGCAAACTGAAGGTATAATCACACATCGTGTTCTGCCAACCCTGACGGGGAGGCACCAACTGCTTGATATCTCTGAAGTTGATGCCGTCATCAGAAGCCTGCACCAGGAGGCGCTGCGACTGGATGTTGTTGCCGTTAGGCACCACACGCATGCTGCGCACCGTGACGGGTTTATGAAACGAATAGATGATAGAGGCAGGTTTCGCTGCCAGATAATAGCCCTTGGCGGTAGAAACAGCCTCGGTATATTCTATCTTCTCCGGTTTGAAGAGTTGGGGTTTCTCCTTGCATCGGATGGCAAAAGCCGCGATATCCTGATAATATCCACCCTCGCTTCCAGCAGGCTGCAACTTCCCGTCCTTATAACTTTCGGGTTGCCACATCTGCATGCCTTCTATCTTCTTACCGCCCCCCACAATGGTATCGGTCCATACCACCTTCTGCATCGATTCGGCAGGAAGGATAGACGGATTGCCTGCCAGGGCGAAACCGTCGCAGATATGAATGCCCATGTCAAGGCCCAGGGAGTCGGCTTGCTGGAAAGAGTAATCCACCATCTCCCAGAACTTAGGTGACAACTGTGCCGCCTCGCCCTGATACTCCGGACGTTCGCTGACACCACGGATTGGCATCAGATAGGTACCGCCCAAACCAACATTCTTCATACCGACCAGATCGGCATGAATACCAGCCTTGGAAACGGCGCCATACATCCAGTACCAGAAGGTCCAGGGCTTAGCCTCGTCATTATGAGCCATTGTCGACGCTACCAGAAGCGCCGACAATGCCATCACCGTATATCGTTTTTTCTTATTCATAACAGTTAAAAGTTAACAGTTCAAAGCTCAAAGTTCAAAGTAAACACAGTTTTACCCTTACCGTTCAGCCATTTTGGCAGGGCTGAAGGTCCGTTGAGGTCGGTGGTATTTACCTTGTTTCTTACTGAAGGTATCACCTTGAAGACTGCCAGACCGGTTTGTGGCAAGGTATAGAGCAGACCATCTCTACCATCACGAGGGGTATAAACGCCCATGTGCTCATCGGCAGTCAGACCAGAGAAGCCGATCTTTCCTTCATCAGTCTTGAACTGCATCCACTTCACGTTGGCAAAGTAGCCTTTAAACTCAGGATAATCCCAGCTTTCGGCTGGAATCGGGTCATTATAATCGTTCTGCCAATAGCCGTATTGCGGACCCTGTTCGCGGTTCTGCCAAACCCGGTAAGGACCATTGCCCACCCAAGCCTTGCTGCGGACCTTGCTTTCCGGATAGTCGAAAGCCATGCCCATCATATCTACTACGCCACCGAAATTATAATGACAGGTTACAGCCACCGAACCGTCAGAAAGGAACTGCCAGTCTACCTCATCGAGTGAGCCATGCTGATATGTAGCCACCAGCTTTGCCTCCGCTTCCTTCCATTCGAAACCGGCAAAAGCACCCTGGTCAACAAACTCGGTATAGAGTGTCTTTTTCTTCTCAGCCTCTTTGTCATCGTGATTATAGAACTGGTCCAGACTGCGGTCGCTTCTTCTGGCAGCCATGAATCGAGGTCCGTTGCTCAGCGAGATTGCCTTGCTGCCAACCTCAACACCCATCAGTCTGCCATCTTTCTTGGCAAAGCGATAAGTTCTTCCACCCGCCTTCACTTCAACAGCATCAGCCTGGTCAGCATAAGCAGCAGATGAAGTACTTGGAGCACTTGAATTTTTCACTCTTCGTTCTTCACTCTTCACTCCCCTGCTCCATGTCATGATTTCCTCACCTTCATGGTTCACAGCCTTGATTTCTACCGCATCAGCATTCGCCATCATCGGTATCTTCACCTGGGCTTCCTTGCCCGGAGCTACATCCGGAGAAGAGAGATTGCCCTGCTTCAATACCTTGACCTGAGTGCTGCCCATCGCTGGCATCTGCAACAGACGATAAGAGAAGCGGCAATCCTTCAGATTCACGAAGTTATACTGATTAGATAAGGTGAGTTCACCTTTCTCCACATCATTCCAAGTCAACTGTACCGGGCACCATACCTCTTTAATCGTATAGTAAGAGCCTTCCTTCTCGGCATGAGGACCCACGATACCATCGGCTCCAAAGTTACCCATACAGTCTACATAATTATTCTTGTCGGTACGCACCACACCCTGGTCCATCAGATCCCAGAGGAATCCGCCGGCACAGCGAGGATTCGCCATCATCATGTCCCAGTAATCCTTCAGTCCTGCTCCATGTCCGCCGTCATACAGACCATGCAGGAACTCGGTAGGCATGAAGATTTCCTTCTGTCGCATATACTCCTGGGTCTCGCCATAAGAGCGGTAATGCTTGGTTTCAAAGCCGTTGCGGTTAGCCCAAGGATAGAGTACCACGCGTTTCTGCTTATCCCAGAAAGCGAAGTCTGGCTCAAGTCCGTAGTTGAAACCACCCTCGTTACCGTTGCTCCAAAAGATGATGCTAGGATGATTCTCATCACGGGTAATCATCTCCTTCACCAGCTGCTTGCCCACGATGGTAGGATGTGCCCAGTGCCATCCGCTCAACTCACATTCGACATAGAGACCGAGCGAATCGCAAGCCTCCAAGAACTCCGGATCGGCAGGATAATGACTCAATCTCACGGCATTCATGTTCATGCTCTTGATGAGTTTCACATCCTCTATATTCTTCGCCTTGCTCAGCGTTCTACCGGTCTCCGGACGGAAGCTGTGACGGTTCACGCCTTTGAAGATAACTTTCTGACCATTGATATAAACGCCATCGCTGGCACGGTATTCGATGGTGCGGAAGCCGAACTTCTGACGTTCTCTGTGGAGCGTCTTGCCTGCTGCATCCTGGAGTGTGAAGACGGCAGTATAGAGATGCGGAGTCTCGGCAGTCCACTGCTTAGGTGCTTTTGCCTGGAAGTCGACATGCGCCTCATCGCTGTTTCTGGCATCAGCCACGTTCGATGCCACCACCTTTCCTTTCTCATCCAGAATCTCAGTCTTCACCTTCGCACCCTTGATAGCACGGTTCAGGTAGCAATCTGCCATAAAATGACCATCACCCTTGGCATCAATCGCCACACGGTTGATGTTCTGAGCAGGTTTTGCCACGATAAATACAGGACGGAAGATGCCACCGAAGTTCCAGTAGTCAGCACGGCGCTCCGCCATGTTCACCTGACTGTTGCTGCTTTCCTTGCTCACCTCCACTTCGAGTCTGTTCTTATGTTTTCCGAAGAAGATGCGGTCGCTCACATCATAAGTAAAGCGATAGAAACCGCCCTGATGCAAGCCGTTTCCCGCCTTTCTGCCGTTGATGGTCACCTTGGCATCAGTCATCACGGCTTCGAAGACGAGTTCTATCTGTTTGCCCTCCCACTCCTGTGGCAGCGTAAACTCATATTTATATTTTCCTTTTTCGTCAGCAATACCTTCCGGAGTAGCCTTTCCGTAGAATCGCATGCCATACTGATAGGTACCGAATCCCTGCAGTTCCCAGCAGGAAGGCACACCAATCTTGGTCCACTTGCCGGCATTTCTACCACCTGTGCAGTAGAAGTCCCAGTTCACCATATCATCACATCCATGTCCCGAGAGGTACTGGCGCTGTGTATCAATACTAGCCTGTGCGGCAGCAGTCATCGCCATCGCCCCCAAAGCTATTATTAAAAACGTTTGTTTTAGATACATATTGTTTATTCCGTATTTGTTTATATTCATTTTGTTATTCATCAATAAAGACTCATAAACACAGATTTTGTAACTATTTAGCAAATCGGAAATACGCCTATAAGCTGCGAAAATATATCAAAAATCATCAACTTTCGCAGATTATAGAGCTAATTCAGCCACAGCTTCATCAGTTGGTCATCAATATAGTACGTACCCAACGAAGTAGATACCAGATGATACTCCAGCAATTTCTTGATGGCAGACTGAACGCTGCTGGCAGAGCGTAGATTATGCCGTTTTACAAAAACAGTGGAAGTAATCTGCTTGGCAATGCCATCCTTGGCTATCGCATAGAGCAATTCCTTCTGAGGGAGCGTGAGACGCGACAAGATTTCACTAAACTTACGGTCGTTGTCCAATATCATCATGTGGATGATGGCTTCCGCCATCGCCTTGTCAGCCTTGCCCTTTACATCCGTCTGGTTGAAAGCTTCATGAAACACCTTCTGCATATAATACGTATTTCCTCCGAACGTATCATAGACATCACGCACAGCCTCTTCCTCCACGTCCTTCCCAAACCTGGCAAACAAACTTTTCGCAAATTCCAAATACTTATCGTATGGTATCACCTCCAAGTTCATCATGTCGGCACTATTGTAGAATGGATGCGCCTTTTCGGAGAACATCTTCGTAATGAGATGGCGCTCGCTACCAGAGAATATGAAGTTGGCATTGCTGCACTTCTGCACATAAGTGCGTAAGATTGCTTCCATGTTCTTCTCTGGATAATAGCCAATCTGCTGGAACTCGTCTATCGCCACGATACATTTCTTGTCGGCATGCTCCAAACAGGCAAATATCTCATCCAGGGTATAGAGCGGATTGGAGATATCACCTAGCGAAAGGTTAAAGGTCGGCGTGTTCGAGATGGGGTCATAGCCGAAACACCCATTGATAGATTTCAATGTGCTGACCACCATCTTAAGCATCTTCTGACTGCGATGAGCCGCCTGTTCGAAAACAGCCTTACCTAGTTCGAAGGCAAACTCCTGGATGCTCGAAGTACGGAGTATGTCGATGGAAATGGCGATAAAATCATTCTTGACCATCGGCGAGTCGAGACAAAAGTCGATAAGCTTACTTTTGCCCACACGCCGTGCAGCCATCAACACAATATTTTCACCCGAAGTTACCTTTCGGATGATTTTCTCTGCCTCTACGTCTCTGTCGCAGAAGTACTCTGGCTTAATCTTGCCTGTGATAATAAAAGGATTCTCCATACTCTTTACCTAACTAAATCATTGGTTATGGCGGCAAAGATAATAAGATTTCTCGAATTATGCAAATTAAATTATGCAAATTGCATAATGCAAAACAAATAATTCGAGATAAGCTGCGAAAATATATCAAAAAACATCAACTTTCGCAGATGATAAAACTAAACTTGTCGGAAAAGAACTTTTACGCACCTTTTCCGACAAGTTATTAATTTACCTCAAAACGGCATCCCCAAATACCTGATGCTTCATAGTATTCTCATCTTGAAATGCAGGGTATAACTGCGAGTTTTGTCGATGGCATATTTCTTCAATACACCAGGTCCGCAACTGCTGTTACCCAAGCCCAGAACGGCACAATCGAGACTGAGATAGGTGTAGCGCAGGTTAGGATTATCAGACTGCTTCAGTTCGAAATCGTGCCGGGCGGCATAGAGGTCTGCCACGCTGTATGGCAAGGCTGAGAAACTCAAAGGCGTATCGCCGACTGCGATAACCTGCAGGGCATTCTTACCATTCTTGTTGGTCAGTTCGATGTATGAACAGTCCTCATGGTTGCCGTTGTCCTGCGGACGGGGATAGTGGGTAAACTGATCCTCCACGCTACTCTCGTACCATCCTATCGGACAAGACTGCTTGCGGTCAGGATAATTCTCCCAAGGTCCCCTGCCATACTATTTCACCTGATCGTAAGCCACTCTTGGCAGCTTCATCATCAGGCCCAGTCGAGGAAGTTCAGGCAGATTGCCCTCAAAACTATAGGTAGCCTTCACATCGACGAAGCCGTCCTGCTGAGGAGCTACCTCTAAACGGAGACGGATATTACCGCCAGACTTAGCCGATGCCGAAGAACCAGCCTTATCTGATGCCCCATCCTCACCATAATGATATACATACTCCCCATCCTTCAGCGGGATAGCAGAGAGCGTGCTGTCGAGATGAGTCTTCTTCCAATCCTTCGCTATCCAGTTGCCGAAACTCTTGTCGTTGTCGGTTGGCGCACGGAAGAACTGAGGAATCACGGAAATATTGCGTGCCAGCAACTCGGCAGTTGACAGAGTTGCCAAACGGCGGGAAGACTTGTATCGCTTCATGGCATCCGCAGCCAGTTTCCAGCCAGCTTCATACAAGTTATCGCTGAGGGCTATCTGTTCCCTTCCTACCTCTACTCCCTGCTGGGAAATAACTGAGATATTCAATCGGGAATCCGTATTTTTATACGCTTTGAAATCATGCAAGCTGCATAACTTTGCACTATCACCCGGCTGTACTGAAGGCATTTTCAGCACACTCTCCTGACCGACAACCCCATTTTTCGTCACCTGATACTGGCAACTGAAGCCCTCCAGCGAGAGATGAGAATGATGATTCTTCACCCAGACCTCATCCCCTTTCTGAGTTATCCACACCGGTGCATAAACATGCTTTACCTCCTGATACTTAGCCGATACCGAGCGGTCGGAGAAGACCACGCCGTTCAGACAGAAGGCTTTAAGATTAGGCTTATCACCGAAATCACCGCCATAGAGCACGTGGTTGGTTCCCGGAGCATAGATACCCTGGTCAACCCAGTCCCAGATAAAGCCGCCAGCCATGCGGGGATGACTGTATATCTCCTCCCAATATTCCTTGAAATTACCCAGCGCATTACCCATACAATGGGCATATTCACTGGTAAGCACAGGACGATTATCGTTCTTTCTCATCGCAATATCCAGCAGATGTTCCCATCGGGCATTCTCCGCTCTCTCCTTGTCAGAACCTTCGGGAACGCCCGGATTCAGATACTCAGCCTTTACACGGGGATAGAAACGGCTCAAGACATCCACACAGTCCGGGTCAGTCTCATCAAAGTCCTGCTCGCTCAAGCCCTTCGCTGGCTGATAAGGCGTCTGAGCACCTTCATAATGTACCAGTCTCGTTGGGTCGAAGGTATGAAGCCAGCCTGCCATGGCTGCATGATTGGCACCGAAACCGCTCTCGTTGCCCAGGCTCCAGAAGATGATGCTCGGGTGGTTCTTGTCTCTTTCTGCCATTCTTACGGCTCTGTCCAGAAAGGCGGCATTCCAGTCGGGAGTAGAGGTAAGCGTACCACGGAGTCCGTGGGTCTCGCAATCTGCCTCGTCCATCACATAGATGCCGGCACTATCGCACAGTTCATACCAGCGGGAAACATTCGGATAATGACTGGTTCTGACGGCATTCACGTTCGCCTGCTTCATCAGCCGGATATCGCGCTGCATCATCTCCTCGGTCATCACTCGTGCCAGCTTCGGATCATGCTCATGCCGGTTCACACCACGCAGTTTGATAGGTTTTTCGTTCACCATCAACTGTCCGTTTTCTACTGAAACCCATCTGAATCCGATGCGCTGCTGTACCTGTTCCACCACACTTCCCTGCTTGTCGAGAAGTGCCAGTTTCAGGGTATATAAATAAGGTGTCTCAGCAGTCCAGGCATGCGGTTTCTCCACCACACCCTCCATGCGTTCGAATTTTCTTCCACCTCGCTGCGGATACCATTCGTTCATCAGGGCTGCCTTATGATTCAGGTCGAGAATCTCATCGGCAGAAGCCTGCAGAGAAGCCTCCGGTCTGTCAGTTCCCGGCTGTTTCAGCATCACGCCTTTACCTTCTGCATCTTCCAGCCACGCCATCAGCCGGTAACCTTCTCCCTTCTCGCCTGCTGCCACCGCCAGTTGCGGATTGATCTGCAGGGTGAAATCACAAGGAGAGGATGTAGCGGAAGAGAGCTGCGGCAGGGTGCGAACGGCAAAATCACGGATGCGGACATTCGGTGTGGAATAGAGCCAAACATCACGGTGGATGCCGCCGAAGCGCCAGAAGTCCTGGTCTTCCAGATAACTGCCGTCGCTATACTTGTAAACCTCTACGGCTATCTCGTTTTTGCCTGCCTTCAGATAAGGAGTCACGTTAAATTCGCTCGGCTCCATCGAACCCTGCGAATATCCCACCTTCTCACCGTTTACCCATACATAGAAGGCGCTCATCACGCCCTCGAAGCGCAAAAAGGTCTGACGGTCCTGACGGAACAGCAGCGAGTTTGCCTTCAGCTGGAAGCTACGTTTATATTGTCCGGTAGGATTGCGTTCCTCGTAGGTGGTCCAGTCCTTCTTGGGTGTAGTCATCACATAAGGAGGATTGATTTTAAAGGGATAACCTGCAGATATATAGATAGGTGTACCATATCCATTCACCTCCCAGTTGGCTGGTACCGCGAGCGATTTCCAGCCCTTGCAGCTATAGTCAGTACGATAGAAATCCACGATTCGTTCCTCCGGCGTCTTCGTCCATCTGAACTTCCATTCACCGTTGAGCGACATCTGGCTATCTCCCTTCTTTGCCTGATAAGGCATGAATGCAGCCCGTGCCGGTTCCCGGTTGATGGAAAGCACATGCTGGTCTTCCCAGTCATGGTGCTCTGCAGCAGCTGAAGCCTGAGGTGCAAGGATTGGCAAAACCATCCCAGCCATCATGATCATGATTTTCCGTTTGTTCATCATATTATTTATTTTTTAAACAGTTTACCAGTTTATCGTTTTTGTCCATACAATAAAGACGCCCCACCCCATTTTTTGTAACTGAGAATGAGTACTTTTTAGATTTACCGTCGCTCTCACACGCACACATATAAGTGTTTTTCTCGAAAAAAAGTATCAAAGTCTCATTTTTCAGGAAAATTTTAGTTTATATATCTGATATATAACCGTTTATAAGAATGATACTTTTCTGAAAATAGCCAGAGAAGTCTCATCTAAGTATCATAAAATAGGGAGAAGTATCATAAAAAACCGGCAAACAGCATACAAAACAAGCGAAATATCGAACGAAATGCATCAATTATGTCCACGTACGTGGTTACTCGTACCCACGTACATGGGTAGCCATGACCACGTACATGGGTACGAGTGACCAAAGCGATGGGTATCCATGCCCAAAGCCTTGGGCAACCATGCCCTACATAGTTGGGCACAAATGCCCAAAGGCTTGGGCAAGTCTGGACAAAAGCATATATAAAGAGACTTGTCCTAATTCCGTAGACGTTTACTCTTTCTTAAAACTAGAAAGGTAGACACTACTACTGATATAAAAACTGAAAAAATAGACGCTACGGACTCAAAAAGACTGAAATAATAGACGTTTTTTATAGTCTTTTGCAGCAACCCAATGCCGATTTTATGATACTTCTCCCGATTTCATGATACTTCTATGATACTTTTTTATCAAGATATTAGGAAGTCTCATTTTTACATATCGCTATATATCAATGCTTTACAAAGACATTTCCACCAAATAATGAGACTTTGAGACTTTTTTCTCAAAAAAAACTTATTACGCAAGAAAAAAAACTGCGCCATCTGCGCCATCTGCGTGAGATTCTTAAGTCACACAGATTTCGCAAATGGCGCAGATTTCCTTTTATTGCACTTCCAGATAATCGAACGAAACGTTCGGAAGACCGGAGAGGATTATCTGATAGGTACCGGCATTGATCTGAGAATCAGTAGTGGTACCGATGGTTTTGAACTTATTCGGCGTTTCAGGGAAGGTCATGTCTCTATCCAGCAGGACGATGCCCTTGCTGTCCACAATCTTCAACCTGCCAACCTGCTGCCCACCGGTTGTGTTCTTATAGCGGAAACGCAACATGTATTCGCGGGCTACACCAGGATTGATGGTCCAGGTTGAGGACTTGCTCTTATAGCGCACAGCCGGGAATACTTCGTTGTCCTGAGGCAACAGCTCCTTCGGATATTTCTCTACCACATCCTTATCCAGGTCAGCCCAATAAGTCTTGCTCATTCCGCTCTCAGGCTTGCTGCCCTTGAGGATGACATTCCACTTTTCTGCATCTCCTATCTCTCCCTTGGCAGCAATAGCGATGGCAGAGATGATTGCCTCTCCCACCTTAACTTCTGGGAAAGAAACAGTCAGCAGACCGCCCTTTACCTTGACATCCACCACCTTCTTGCAGGCTCCCGCAAAGCCAGCCTCAGCCCAAAGGTCGAGGTCATCTACTACCACGGAATCGTTGATGGCTACATCAAAGATGCGCTCGCCTTCACAATCGATGCCGGCACCCTCATGCTTGCCCAGCCAAGGCTCAGCAAAATAAAGTTCTACGCGATATTCTCCATCCGGAACGGCAAACTGATAGTTCAACGCATGACGCCCCCAACGGAAATACTGGAAGAGCTTTGCATCATGGGCCGCAGCATGCTGAGAGGCTGCAGACGATGATTTCAAACCATGAATGCGGGAAGTGATATGTCCCTGACTCGCCGTAAACGGATTCATGCCGAAACGCTCTGCCCAGGAATGAGAATAGACGCTGTCGTCCTGCTCCCACTCGCTGCCATAACTGTCTGTAACGGCATCACCGCCGCAGTTCACTCTATACAGATAGGTATAACCCTCGGCTGGTTTCAGAAGATCTCTGTTGCGGTCGGCAGCTGTAGGCGTAAGCGTATCAGGCTGCACCTTCGTATAATGATTGCGATACCAGTAGAAGCCTTCGGTAGGCTGTTCCCAAGGCGTGAGAAGTCCCTTGTAATTGAACGGTCCCACCTTGTCGATGCGTCGGTAAGCCTCATCTGGCTGCACTCTGCCTGGGTTCTCATGCGATACGAAGAGCCACTGGAAATGGCCGCAGACGCTGTCCTTGGCGCTTTCTGCCAGCATCGCCTTCTTGCTGAGAAGAGATACAAAGGCATCTTCGGTATAGGCTTTTGACAGGGCCTTCGCATCACCGGCATGCAGTTTCTCTGCATCGGAACTGCGGAAACCGAGCGTGCGCCAGGCACCATATTCACCATTCAGCAACTGGTTAGGCTGTTTCAATTCCTGATCATATTTATCGGCTGTTCCGCCGTAGGTTCCGCTCCAGTTCTGAATCACATTCCAGTCGCTTCCCTCTCCTCCATTACAGGTGGTGATGGCGCGCATGGTCTGGGCGGTAGGGTCCATCTCCCGGATAATGGCAGCACACTCCTCGGTGAAATCCTTCGGCATCACACTCTCGTTCTGAATGCCCCAGAGAATGACGCTAGGCGAATTGCGGCGCTCCTTAATCCAGCGGCGCAGCAGACGCTTGAAGTTCTTGCGGAAGGCGGATGTATCATACCAGACATGTGCCGAGAACTGACTCCAGAACAGCATGCCCTGCTCATCCAGCAACTGCTGGTAATAGAGATTATGTGGCTGATGAGCCTCACGGAAGGCATTGAAACCTGCCTGGCGCATCATCTTGACACGGGAAGCTATCTGCTCGTGAGAGAAGGCATGACTCTGACCGAAGAGATGCTCGTAATCGCAGGTTCCGTTGATGAAAACCGGACTGCCGTTGAGATAGAATCTGCCGTCTTTCTTATCCATCTGGGCTGAATCGCCACGGAGCGCAGCCTGTTTCTGTCGGAGTACCGGCCAGGAGATGGAGCGGATGCCGAAAGGGGTAGCCACATCATCGATGATCTTGCCCTCTCGTTTGATGATGCTGGAAAGGGTATAGAGATAAGGATCCGTGATGCCCCACAGATGGGCATCGCTGACCTTTGCCTGATGACGGACCACCTGGGTCTCGCCTGCCTTCAGGGTAATCTTTCCGGCCCGGCGGAAAGCGGTCTTGCCGCTGCTCAGCGCCAGTTTACTGATTACCTCGATGGTCTGCTCATGGTCGGAATAGTTCTTCACCTCAGTATCTACGAAGACGCTGTCGCATACTTCGTTGTTCCAGACGTGTACTCCAAAAGGCTCTACCCTCACCTCATCGGTTTCGATGAGCGATACCGGACGGAAGATGCCGAAAGGCTGACTGCCCTCCGAGAAGCCCCACTCTGACGAACAGCCACCACAAGGCCAAGGATTATTGGTCTGCATGGCAGGATGTTCTACCTTGATATTCAATGTATTATCGCCCTCACGGAGCGCATCCGAGATATCGAGCATAAAGCTGGTTCTGCCTACCAATTCCTTCGGATAACTCTTGCGGTTCACCTTGACCGTAGCAAAGGTTCCCACACCTTCCAACTGCAGGAAATAGCGTTTTCCGGTCTGTTTATGAACGGAGAAATGCTTCTCGTAGGTGGCGGTACCATGCAGGTTGCCGTGCTTCAGCTGGCGGTAACCGTAATAATCGTCCAGATTGTTGGGCACATTCACCCGGAAGGTTCCCATCTTCTTCGTGATACTATCTTCCGAAGTCTTGCCGAAGCTTACCTGCCAGTCCTGATTCAGACTCATAATCTGTCGCTTTCCCTTCTTTTCTAGTGTCGGGAAAGAAACCTGCGAACGCCCCATCGGCACGCTGGTAGCCACGGCAATGCCTCGCTGTCCGGCATGGTTCACGGCACAATAGAAATGGTAAACCACACCCTGATGCTTCAGCACATAACTCTTATGGGCGAACATATCATCATAAGGTTTGGAAGGATAAATCAGGTCGGCTCCCTCCCAGTCCTGCCAGTTCACCAGGTCCCGGCTCACGGCAAAGGTATTGTAGGCATTGTATTTTCTCTTCGGATTAAAGGCAGAGAAATAGAACATGACATAATAATGCGGGAACTTCACGATCTGTGCATCTCCCGTAATGATGCCAGGAGCCTCATGAAAGAAGACCGGATTGCCTGTCTTCCGCTTGGCTGTGCGGAGAGGCAGACGGCGCCAGGAAGTCATGTTGCTGGAGAGGGCGATACCGATGCGTTCTGCCTTCAACTGGTTGGCAGGGTTGATGCCAGCGGCATTATAGAACATGACGAAAGGTTTGCCCAGCGTCTTGTTCCTATCCCAGTAGACGGTACTTTTATAATGGGTGAGTTTCTCCCACCACTGTGCACTCTTGTCGTTGATAGAGAGAACAGGCGCAGGGGATGTTTCCCAAGGATGAGCCTGGGTGATATCGCCTTTGGTAGAAGCCATACCCATATTGAGAGGCTTGCGGACGGACTCATAGCCCGTACCTTCTCCACCGAAATAGCTCATCCAGTGGCGACCTTTGTATTTTGCCATCTCATAGGATCCGTTCCAGGTCCAGTCTATCAGCGCCGGATATCCTGCACGCTGGTTCATATCCCATCCCTTGTCGGCATAGCAGAGCAGGCGGCCCAGGGTTTTCCATTGCAGCAGGTCATCGCTGGTAGCGAGCCATGTTTCATACCCTCTTCCATCCGTTCCGTCCTTGCCGTTGTATACCACATAGGTCATAAACCACCTGTTTCCTTCGCGATACACCATCGGACAGTCTATCTTGTGGTAGTTGTCCTCAGGTGCAACCACCATACCATATTTATAAGGTGTCTTTACCTCGTCGTATATCTTCTGCATCACGTTCTGGCTGATTTTCTGTGCAAAAGCGGTGATGCTGCCAAAGACAAGAAGAGATAAGAGTACCAGTCTTTTTCTTTCGATCTTCATATTTTTATTTTAGTACATATTAATTTTAAATCTTACAAATACAAAGACGTTTGGAGATAGTTTTTGTAACTAATTACATAAAGTTTATGCTATTTAGAATTATTAACCATAAAAAGTAGGAGATAAACACCTATTATTAGCATTCACCTCCTACTCGAGTATATATTAGTTAAATCTAAAAAAAATTAATAACCAGGATTCTGGTATTCAGCGCCATTATTAATACCATTTGTAAAGGTTGTTGAAATTGGACGAAGAGCATACTCTGGTTTGAAATACCTAGCCAAGTCTGGATGTGTAGCCTGTAGATATGAATTGTCCTTGAACATTCCTGTGCGCTTCAAATCATAGAAGCGGCAGTATTCACCACATAACTCACGACCACGTTCATCCAATACTGTACGAACAGAAGCAGAACCAGTGAGAAGGGTAGCCCCTGCACGTTGGCGAACCTTATTAATATAGCCCATAGCGTTAGCCCCGCCATTTAGATAGATATCAGCCTCTGCTGCAATGAGGTAAATCTCAGCCATGCGTATAATGAATGTAGCATTCAAATTTCCATTACGTTTTTTGCTGGCATTAGCAACATAATAGTTGCTGCTATTATGCTTGTTAAGAGATGGATAGAAGTAGCGGAACATGTTTTCACCTGCGCCACGCTCGGTTATCACATTCTTATTTGCATCATCATATACATCCTTATAATCTACTATTAAGTAGTTGGCTGTAACTTTCTTACTTACTTCCGCTGCATAATCTGCATCCTGAGGCATCACGATTTTGATGGCCAAGTCGCCTGTATTGAGCTTCTTGCCAACAATGGCATCTTCCTTACCAAAGTTGTTCTTTGAACTTTCGTCCCACTCATAATTCCTATTTGCGTTCCACTGAGTAGTGAAAGACTTGTGGAAACGTGGGTCTAGTGTTCCATCCTGCTGTACATATAGATTGAGCAAATACTGAGTTGGCATGAAGATACCTGCCTGACTGCCTTCCCATGTTAGACGGCTAGTCTGATTGTCTTCACGAGCACCAAACTTATTGATATTACAGAGGAACTTCTCATCGTTACGATTCAATTTGAAGTTACCATTACTAGAACCATGTCCATCGCTGCCAGCATACCAGCGATGCTTCCATAGAGCCTCCTTATTTTCTTTATTATTTTTCTCAGCAAAAACCTCCTCATACGTAGGATACATGTAAGCACCATATGTAGAGCCACCCGACTCACAGTCAGTTATCAGCTTTTTAGCTGCATCAAGCGCCTCAGGTATATACTCATCCGTAGCATACTCTTTGGTCTGCAGACAAACTTTTGCCAACATTCCAAGTGCAGCTTTTTTGGTAGGCTGTGTAGTAGTTGCGTCATTGCCTTTATCCAGCCATTCCACAGCAAACTCCAAGTCAGGAATGATAATTTCCTTATAAATCGTTAGAGGTTCTGTACGGGTAGGAGCAAAATTCATAGAGCTAGCCGGTTCTGTAATCATGGTAACCCCACCAAACTGCTCTACAGCATTGAAATAATAGATAGCACGCAAGAATCTAGCTTCTGCAACTTTGACATTTCTTTCAGCCTCAGTTTTAAAAGGGGCTTTATTTGCCAAACTGATAGCCATATTGCAACTGCCAATACCATCATAGAGAGAGTTCCAGATACCATTTGTATAGGTGGTGTTAGGTGCTGCACCTGCGAAGAACCAAAAATACTGAGTATAGGAAGTATTCTGATTTCCTTGGTAAGTCCAGAGGTCTGTATCACCTTCTGTCAATTCCATGAAACCATCCGTACCATACAAGAAACGTTCCATACCAAAATAGCACTGATTAAGCAAAGTCTGGTATGACTCAACCGAGTTCGCTGCCATGTTCTCCATGGTAAAACCACCAGGGTTTTCTTCTTCCAAAGAGCACGAAGCTAAAGACATCGCACCAGCAGCGAGGGCTGCAGAGAACAATATATTCTTAAAATTCATCTTTTTCATTTTTCTTAATTGTTTAGAATGTGATATTTATACCAAAAACAAACTGCTTGTAAGTTGGGAAAGTATCCGAGCCACCCATTTCAGGATCTGTACCTTTCAACTTACTGTCCATAGCAAAAATCCAAGGATTATAGGCAGTAAAATAGAAACGGCACTTCTCCATAAGTGCATGCTTAGAGATGCTCTTTGGAAGTGTATAACCCAATGTGATGTTCTTTATCTTGATGAAAGAACCATCATATACATTGATGGCTGTATTGCCAATCGTTTGGTCATCACCACTACCAGGGCGTGGATAATAAGCACCTTGGTTTTCTTCTGTCCAATAGTCTATACCTGAAATTTGATTTGTATCAATTCCAGACTTTGCTGTATATGAACCGAGCATTTTGCTATAGATAGTCTGACCGAAGCGTCCCATTGCATAGATAGTCAAGTCGAAGTCCTTATAGACGAAAGTATTGTTAAGACCAATAATCCAGTTAGGATTCTCATGTCCCAATACCTGACGGTCATCCTGGCTGTACTTATGCACACCTCCGTCACCATTGCCATTTTCGTCAAATTTCTCAATCGTCTCAACCTTTACCCATCCAGGTTTCACGCCATACTTATCAAGTTCTTCCTGTGAAGCATCAGTACCCCAGATACCAGCATACTTGTAATCGTATATAGCATGAATAGGTTTACCCACGAAAAGATTCTCTGAAATCAAGTCACCATTAGGTAAGCTCTCGATCTTTTCCTTGCTCCAAGTTCCTGTCAATGTGGTATTCCATTTAAAGTCCTTGGTAACGATATTACGGCTGTTGATGGTGAACTCCACACCCTTGTTGCTAGTCTTGGCAATATTTTCCCAGCTAGCCAAAGGAGAGCCCCAACCTGTGCTGCCACTTGTTATAGGCATAGTACGCTTGAAGAGCAAACCACGTGTTTTAGTGGTGAAGAAATCCAAACTGCCATCAAGACGTCCTTTGAGTACAGCCATATCTATACCGAAGTTCCAATTATAAGATTTTTCCCATCCCAAAGAAGGACTACCATAGGTACCGGTATATTGAGTGAACGGCACTATGTTGCCATTTATAGTGATGCCGGCAGAAGTGTATTTATAGGCATTTGTTTGTGTTGAATAAGCACCTACGCCACCTGAATTACCTGTAATACCTGCACCCACTCTGAGTTTCAAGTTGTCAAGCCACTTTTCTGAGCTTTTCATGAAACTTTCATCTGACACGCGCCAAGCTAATGCTCCTGCAGGGAATGAATCCCATTTCTTGCCTGGAGAGAAGAATGACACACCGTCCCAGCGATTTGAGAAAGTGAAGAGGTACTTACCTTTATAGGAATAATTAAATCGCAAGGCGTATGACATTTTTTGGGTGGTTGTCAGTCCTGACTCTACACGTTGGCTATTAGCTGCCAACAAACGCCAATACTTCCATATGTCCAAATCCTGGCCACTACCATCTGCATTGGTATATTCATTAGAATTCTTCTGCCAAGAAGTAACGCCTGTAACACCAATGTTATGGTCATTAGCAATGCTGAAGTTGTATGAAAGAATATTCTCCCATGTATAACTATAACTGTCTGAGTTCTGTATCTGTGCGTGTGGCGAACCTGCATATGTAGGTCTGTTGGCATGACACAAATTGCCCCAATAAGTACCTTGGCGGCCATGACCTAACGAACCGTTAAGTTGAGTACGGTAAGACAAACCCTTGAAAGGAGTAATCTCTGCATAACCAATTGCATTGATATAAGTATAACGGTTATTATTGTCATACTGATTCTTGATATAATCGCCCATAGGAGAGTATTGGTTATTGATATACTCAGAGTTATACTCACCAAATTCATCAAAGACATCACCAAGAGGAAAAGCCCTCAATGCTCCTGTGAATGTCTTGTTGTCGCCACGGTTACGGATGCTATAGTTGAGATTGGTCGACACACCAGCCTTAAACCAGTCAAATACCTTTTGATCGATGTTCAAACGTACAGAATATTTGTTGAGTTTCTCATTAGACAGTAATCCCTGGTCACGGTTATACACCAATGAAGCGTAAACATTTGTCTTGTCAGTTCCACCCTGGATGGAAAGTGAATATTTTTGAGTAGTAGCTTTATTATCCATAGCCTGATCTACCCAGTCTATCCATTTTCCTGCATTATAAGCATCTACATAATCCTGGTTACCACCGAAGAGGTCTGAAACGCTCGCTGGAGCTACGCCATTTTTATATTTATACGCCTCTGTATAATAATTAACCCATTCATCACCAGTCATGCCACTCTTGTACTCAGGAGAACCACTCCAACCATAGTAAGCGTCAAAATTAACCCTTGTCTTAGAACTCTTCGCTCCACGCTTGGTTGTTATAATGATGACACCATTGGCACCTGCTGAACCATAGATAGCGGTAGATGAAGCATCCTTCAATACATCGATGCTCTCTATATCATTAGGGCTTATGTCATCATAGCTTCCAGGCAGTCCGTCGATAATAAACAAAGGACTGTTATCGCCATAGATAGAACGAGAACCGCGAAGCAAAATATTTACTCCGCCACCAACCTGACCACTGGATTTTGTAATATCAAGACCTGCGATTTTACCTTGCAAAGCCTCCATTACGTTGGAAGTAGGAGCCGCTACAACATCTTCATTCTTTACGGATACTACAGAACCTGTCAAGTCACGTTTTTTCTGTGTACCGTAACCTACAACAACCAACTCCTCAAGACCTATAGCATCAGGCTCCATCTTGATTCCCATATTTTGCTTGGCAGAAATAGTAAAAGTTTTATAACCTGTGTAACTGATTTCCAAGACTGTACCAACAGGTACATTTACAGAAAACTTGCCATCCAGGTCAGTAATGGCACCGACACCACTACCTTTCTTTTTGATGGTTACACCAATCATCGGCTCGCCAAGCTCATCAACAATAGTACCATTGATGGAGTTTGACTGCTGCACTACAGAAAGAGGTGTTTGAATTCCTCCTTGAATTTTACTTGCCATCATAGTTGTTGGAGTCAACAGGATAGTCGAAACCAACATTACCTTAGAGGTAATTCCTGAGATAGCGTCAGGATTTTTCAATTTCTTCATAATTGAGTCTTTTAGGTTTGTTTTTATATTTTAATCTAACTTCATAAATAGTCTGTTCCCAATCATCTGTGCCGTGATGTTAGTATACTACAAACAAATAAGATTATCATAAAGACGAAAAGAATCCAAATATTGTAATCACCTTCATTGAGATTTCTATACGTTATATACACATGTTTCTTGCTCTATTGCCCAGTGTTTCAAGATGATCGCATAGCGTGCTAAAGTTGTTTGATCAACTAATGAACACTAACTATTCGCCAGAGTTAATTAACGCCAAGGGCAGAATATAACTGCCCAAGGTTATCGTTTGATTTAAATAGAACCCACTTTTTCGAGTGGACTCACCTAATAAAAAAAAGGATAGAGCATAACACATGATTTGTGCTATACTCTATCCTTCCAATTATATCATTCTATTTAGTAGAACAGCCAATCAATCGCCTTATCGGCACCTGAGAGGCCGGCATCGCGAGCGGTAATCTTATCGCCCGTAGCACCGAGCACTAGCAGGAAGCCTTTTGGCAGGAGCAGGGTGTGCTTGCCGGCAGCAAACTCGTACTTGTGGATGTTCACCTGTGGCATGCCGTCGATGCGGATGGCGCTGGTGAGCTGTGGCTCTGCCTGACCGTAATCGTTGGCTGTGGCATCGGTCTCCAACTTCGGAGCCTTGGCATATTTCATCTGGTCATCACGGAAATAACCTATCAAGAGCTGCACAGGCTTCTTGGTGGTAAAGATGAGCGAGGTAGATGCGCCACGCTGCTTGCTGCTGTTCATCACGTAAGCATTCATACCTGCCAACTCAGGAGCAAAATCGGTTACTACACTATCCAAATCGTTGAAGAGCTTGGCACCCTTGGCTATTTTCACAGTCTTGAAATTAGCCTCGCCATTGATATTCTCCATCTGGAAAGCACCCGTCTGTTGGGTTGCATCCTTCAAAGGCTTGATATCCTCTGCCTTCATCTTGTAGGTACCCGCAGCCTGAGCCTTGAGCATGGCGATATTCTTCTTCAGATTCGCCAACTCCTGCTCATATTTTGGTAAGAGTTCGCTCCAATGCTTCATGTTGCCGCCATCACCTCCGATAGGGATGCGGCGCTGGGCGGTCTGCATCGAATTGGCATAGAGATAGGTATCCTTGGTGAGATCCACCAGCTGACGGTAATATTCCAGACTCTTTTCGAGTAGCGGAACGGCAGCATCCAATTCCTTGATATCCTTACTCCACTTATAGTTGAGCACGTGCTGAGCTGCCTTCACCTTCCAGCCGAAAGCGTAGGCAAAAGCACGGTAGCAATGCATATCGTTCTGAAGACGGCGGAACTCATCCTGATTGCCGGTTACACGACTCGCTACGGCATCGATGGCAGCCACAGCCTTGTCGCCGTGAGCCTCGGTCTGAGCTACGATATCGAGTGGCAACTCACCCACATGAGGCTGATGCTTCCACTCCTTCTCTACATATTCGATGAGTTTCTCGCCCTCAGGACCGCAACTCTCATAGAAACCAGGATAGATGGTGTACTTATATGGATTCACTAGCTGACTCATGAACATACCCAGGAGCAGCGTCTGGCGGTTGCCCTCGGTAATACCGAAACGGCGGAGGAGCTTAGGCGCAATCTCACCGCTCTCATCGTATGCCTTGCGAATGCTGTCGGCAACAGCGGCATCAGTAGCATAGTAATCGGCAAGCACCTTATCCCAGTAATTACCCTCGGCAGCTACATCGCGACGGCAGTTCCAGGCATATCTTCCCCATGTCTTGTACCACATCCAGTCGCGGTCTAACTGCTTCTCGCGCTTTCCGCCAGGCAATTTATCTGCCGTATAAGGCCAATCCCAGTAACTGGCCTGCGGATAGAGATGCAGGGCATTGGCATGATGAACATCGTGCATCGCCGTTACCGCCTTCTGAACGAACGAAGGAGATGACCAGCGGAATGGTTCGAGATTGGCAAGGATATGCACGTTGCTTATATGGGTAGAACCCAGGGCTGCCAAATCAGTATGAATCTTGGTCCAAGGACCACGAGGCTGATAGGTGGTAAGCGACTCTCCATTATACTTATGCATCGTATAGAGGTTCTTGTAGAGCGGCAGCGCTGCCTCCATCACCATCTTGCAGTCGGTATCGTGGGCACGGAGCAGGACTGGCGGTTCGTCGGTTCTTCCCAAAGCCTTCAGTCCGTCCTTGACACCCGGGATGATGGTCTTGGTCATCCATTCCACATCATCCTCGTAGGTATTCATCGCCTCACCGAGACAGACGAGCAAGCCTACATTGGGATATTTCTCGATGAAGGCAGCTACCGACTTGCGGGTATAATCGCTGATGAGCGGAGTGATAGGACGGTGACGGTCCTGTGTCTTCAAACCATAATGATCAGCAAAAGGCTTGGAGAGGATGATGTTGTAGAACATCTGAATGACGAAGATGCCACGGCGGTCAGCCTCCCTGGTCAGGAACGAGAACATCTCTTCGTTCTTCTTGAAGGTAGCCTCATCCACCTCAAGGGCGAAAGGATAATCCTTCAGTTTGACGAGCGAAGCAAAAGGGTGACCATTCCAGAGATAGAGCGAATTCATCTTGTTGTCTACGAGCATATCGAGATACTGAATCCACTGTTCCTTGTCATAAAACCAAGGGAAATTCTCAGGGGTATAAGGGTATTCGTAAACCTGATGGCCCGGTAGATAAACGGTTTTCTGCAAACCTACACAAGCACCACGGAGCACCATTTCAGGCGCATCCTCCTGCATCAGCGGCACATTGAGAGAACCATGCTGAGCCACGTATTCAGCAATTTCGTTACAGCCGTAGATGACACCCGAGCCATCATTTCCCTGCAACTGGATTTTCTTTCCCTTGCGGGTCCATGAGAAACCTTCCTTCTTCAGTCCGGCAGTATCCTTGGCTTGCGAGAGCGAAATGCGATATTCGCCCTTCTTGCCGTTCACCACAGTAGGGAAGCCCAAACGGTTGAGCTTCTTCTGCAAGTATTCAGCAGCATACTGTTCCCGATTAGAAGCCGTCTTTTCGGTCAGGATATTCACTTTCTGGGCAAAGGATACAGATGGAATCAGCACGAGGGCTGCCATCACAAAAATCTTTTGTACTTTTATCATTGTCTTAGTCTTTGTTTTATAGATAAAGACGCAGTTTCCTTCTTTTTGTAATCAATGAAGGAACTTTCGCTTGGGGAATTTAAAACAATAAAAGGATAGAGTATGATATCTATCCTTTTTATTTACTATTTTCTTATTTTATCTTTTTCAAATCCACTTCCTTATACGCCACTCTCTGGCGACGCCAGGTGTAGATGCAATGCAACTTGCCATCCTTTCCCTCGATGATGCCTGGATAGGAATACTGGTTGATAGGACTGTCCTCCAGGGTGAGGAGATGGCGCCAATGGGTGCCGTCATCGCTGATGGCAAGACTCAATGGCGTGCGAGATCCCTTCTTGGTTCCCGGCAACGTCTCGAAATTGTTGTAGATGAGCACGTGTCTGCCATCCTTCAGGGTAACAGCATCCGTACCGCTCTGGTTGTTCTCGATATCGAGCAGGGTAACCGGAGTCCAGGTATCACCACCGTCGCTACTAAAACTGGTGGCAAGTTTGGCATTATGAGTACGCATCAGAACCTGCAATCTGCCATCCTTCAACTTCAGGATAGATGGCTGGATGCTGTAGATTAATCTCGCCTTTTCTCCCTCCTTGTAGATAGGATGCTCCATATCTACCGTAGCCGAATCTACATCATCGGTACGAGGCTTCAGTTCGGCATCTACCGGACCCACATACTTCCACTTATTGGTCTTCAAATCGAGGATCTCCACATGGAATCGCCAACCATTCTTCTCGGTACTGGAACCGCAGATGAGTCTGCCGTTCACCATTTCCGGCTTGTTCTTGATAGGACCGAGGAAACCGTCTGGCAATGCCTCCGGATCACTCCAAGTCTTACCGCCATCCTTCGACTTCACAAGACAGCCCGTCCAGTCGCCAACGGTAGATCCCACCTTATAGAACAGCCATATTTCGCCATCCGGCATGGTATAGAGCACAGGGTTCCAGCAAGACTTGCGCTTCAGATTGGCAGGCAACTTGATATTGGCTGACTTAGAGCGGAAATCATATTTGTAGCCGGCAGGCACACCGAAACGGCGCAATCCGTCCTTGATAGGTCCCTTATCAGCCGGAGTCGTCTTCTCATCGATGCCCGAAAGACCCGCCTTCTTAGCCTCAGGAGTACCCAGGCGATAAACACCATCGGCAGCCAGGATAGGCTTCTCCCAAGCCTTGGCACCCTTCGGTTTCCGACTTACCCAGATGCAGACATCCGGATTGCGCTCGAAGGTACCGCCGAAGTAAGCAGCCACCAGGTCACCATTCTTCAACTGGATGATGGTAGAGGCATGAGCCGATGGGAATCCGCTGTAATCATAGAGGAATTCATCCTTCAGGATGGCAGCATCGCGGGTAGGGATTTCTACCGAATAATGATAATCGCCACTACCCACCGTTTCAACCTTGCCATCAGGCAGATAGACATCGGCTGTGGTGTTGCAAGGCACGGTGATATCCCAATCCACATGCTGCAAAGTCTTCTTCCACTGGCTCTTCACTACTCCGTATGGAGTCTCGTAATCTGCTTTTACCGATTCGCAGTTCTGAATACTGAAGGCTGGCTTCAACACGATGTGCTTGTAAGCCACGCTGGCATCAGCCTCAGCCACCTGCTGCACGTTGACACCCTTCTGCTGGATACCTCCCAGATACTGATAGCACCAGGTAAGCAAGTCACCCAGAAGCATCACATGATTGCCCGAATTCATCTTCGGATCAGCCTTGTCGCCATTCCAGAGTTCCCAGATGGTAGTAGCTCCGTTCTCAGCCATATAACCCCAAGACGGATAGGTGCGCTGGGTAGCCAGGAGATAAGCCACATCAGGGAAACCGTTGTCGCTCAAACCGCGAAGGAGCCAGGAGATGCCGATGACACCGCAGTTGACATGTTCCTTGGCATCGATGCAGATGCCCTTCACTACCTGCTTGATGAGTTCGCTGCGCAACTCCAGAGGAGCGATGTCGAAGGAGAGCGCCAGGAGATTGGCGGTAGAGGTATTGTTGCCATAATAGATGCTGTCTGGATAAAGCACATGACCCGGACGTCGGGAAGTTCCTGCCTTGTTGGTGAGGAACTGCCTGTTGAAGGCTTCTATCATCCCGCTTCTGCGGTCAGCCCAAACCTTAGCTTCTTCCTTCAAGCCCTGCAGGTTTGCAAACTGCTCTGCCAGCTGCAAACAGCGGATTGTATAGGCGGTGGCTATCAGCTTGCCATCGGTCTTTCGCTTCGGATCCTGACTGTGAATCAGTTCCAGTTTCTCCGGTGGCACGCACCAGTCGCCGTATTTATCCTTGGTGATGATGCCGTTCTCATCCGTATATTCAGCCAGGATATGGTTGATCCATTTTCTGATGGATGGATAAGAATCGATGATAGGCTGCCTGTTGCCAAACTGATGGTAGAGCATATCACAGGTGAAAGGCAGAGCTGCCGGCCAGGTGACATCATCGGTATAATAATTCCAGAAAGCAGGAGCCACATCCGGGATGTTGCCATCCGAACGCTGGGCATCACAGATATCGTGCATCCACTTGCTGTAGAGTCGCTCGTTGTAAAAAACGAAACTCTCTCCCAGCGAACCCACCGTGCGGTCGCCCAACCAAGGCTGGCGCTCGTTGCGCTGCGGACAGTCTACCGGCATACCCTTGTAATTGCCGTAGATGCCCCACCATGCATTCTTCAACACCTTATTTAATATCGTATCAGAAGTCTCGATATGTCCGATGGTAGCCATCTCATCGCTCACGGTATAAGCGGTGAAATCCTCCTTGCGGGCATTCTTCATACCGGTGATGGCGGCATAGCGGAAACCATGATAGGAGAAGACCGGGCGCCAAGGCTTGCCGTTCTCCTTACCATTGCAGACATAGATATCCTCAGAGAGGGCATTGCGGAAGTTGTCGAGATACAGACTGCCGTCAGCCTGCAGTTTCTCGGCATATTTCACACGGATGGTATCACCCTGCCTGCCACGGACCTGGAAACCGATCCAGCCCGCCATGTTCTGTCCGAAATCTACGATGAGTGTATCGTGGCGATGCTTCAGACTTACCGGATGACCGAATTCCTTCTCAACCATTCCCGTCATCGGCTGCGCCATCAGCGTACCGTCAGGAATGGCACAGCGCTCGGCTTTCTGCCACTGGCTATCGTCGAAACCAGCCTGGGTCCAGCCTTTCAGCGCCTGTTCCCTGCGGGCATCATACTCCTCGCCATCATACTCGTTGTTGCTGCGGATAGGACCATCGAAGCTCAACTTCCATGTATTGTTGGTAGCCCAGGTTTCAGTCTTTCCGTTCTCATACTCCACCTTCACGTTGATGCGGCATTTCGGATAACCGAAAAAAGGCGTCTTGTATGCCTTCTCCTGTCGCATCGGAAACATTCTTCCGTTGCCCAGTTTGATGGCGATGGCATTCTTCTCAGTCAGGAGCGAAGTGACATCGAACGTATTGTAGTAAATAGTCTTGCGGTAATCGGTTGGTGCAGGCTGCAATGCCTGGCTGCCGCCCATACGCTGTCCGTTGACGTAGAACTCATAGACACCGAGTCCGGCAACATAAGCCAGCGCCCGCTTCACCTTACCTTTTGCCGCAAAGTCCTTGCGGATATAGCGTGCTGCTAGTCGGGTATGCATGCCTTTCTGTTCTCCAGGCTGCAGGTCTTCCAAGCCAATCCAGGTACCGCTCCATTTGGTTTCACCGAGCAGTCCGATGGTGAAGAGCTGCGGTTCGGTCCATTCCGATTTTCCTTTATTGGTAGTGATACGCACCTTCCAGTAAGCTTGAGCGCCACTCAGCAGCGCCTTGCCCTGATAAGGAATCCACAGCTGTTCATCGCTGTTGCGTTCACCGCTATCCCATAAATCCGCCTCGTTTCTATCCAGTTTTTCTCTGGAAGAAGCTACAAGAATCTGATAACTCGTCTGCACCACACCCTTCCTGTCAGAAGTAATCTGCCAGGAGAAGCGAGGGGTTGAAGTTCCGATTCCCAAAGGATTCACCCGGTTCTCCGTCCGCATCTTCACCACGTCAACATGACTGGCAGCGGAAAGCGGAAGTGCTGCCGACAGCGATGCCGTCAGCAACACACTCATCAATATATTATTCTTCATTTGAATTCTTCACTCTTCGTTCTTCACTCTTCACTTTATTTACTCATTCAAATCTCTTTTCTTACCAGCCAGACTCTGGTCTTCTATCATCTTCTGGTCTTTCTTCAGATAGTCCTTGCTGGCATCAATGGCGATGAAAACACCATCGCTGATGCCGCGGGTAGCCTTCTGAGGAGCGAAGGTGATGATCTTGTTGTCAAACTCTCCGATGTATTCCAGCTGTCCGTTGGCAGCATCCATCCACCATACGTTCTTTCTGCTGCCCGAAACCTTGCGGAGGTCGAGTTTCATCGGAACACAGTTGTAATTGTAAACCAGCAGATAATCGTTGCCTCGGGTAGCCAGCAGACGGTTATATCTTTCGCCATTCTCACCGGCAATAATGCTCTGGTCAGGCACACGCTCAAAGTATGGCAGAGAGAGCATCAGATTCTTGAGATGCTTCATCTGGTTGAATCCAGGATCGTTGAGCGCCACATACCAAGGCTTCTCGGCTCCATCACTTCCATAACTGGTAGGATAGCCCGGCTTCAACATCTGCATGATGGCATTATGACCATAGGTATGGCCGCAGGAACCGGCAAAGACACTCCAATAGGCATAGCGGCGAACGTCATAATCCTGCCAGCGCTCCTCGTTAGGATCGTGCAAGCCCTTCGGAATATCCTCGTAGCTCGGTTCGGCATCGAGCACAGGTTTGATAGGCTTGTATGCCCAGGTAGAATCCACATACATCCAGTTGTCCTCCTCGGTATTGTCAGGGATAGGATAATCCTTATTACCCATACGCTGACCATACTTGCGATGACCACTCTGGAAGGTATGGAAATCGAGCCATTTCGCCTTGCTCCACCATTTGGCAGAAGTATATCTGCCACGAGGATGATAGGTCATGAGATGATTGTGATCGATGCTCTTGATGCTGGTAGCGAGCGACTCCCACACCTCTGGGTGGATATCACCCTGGATATCGCCACCCATCACCCAGATGATATTAGGCGAATTCTTATAGCGGTTGGCAAGGAACTTTCCGTATGCCTTAGCCTGCTGTGCATTGATATTCTCTGCCTTTACCTGAGAACCCCAGATGGTTACCATGCCGATGTAGATGCCGTTCATCTCGGCAAGTTTGATGATGTAGTCGAGATGATCCCAATAGCTGTAGACACCTGCAGGGTCTGCCTTTGACAAATCCCATCCGGCAGGGAGCGACTGCTGACCGTAGATATTAAAGGAAGGTGTGCCGTCCATCACCTGGATGAGAACGGTATTGAATCCCGCTACACGGCATTTCTGAAGATAATACTGTGCCTCGGCTCTATCCAGACGTTCCGGCAGAAGCCAGCCGGTATCACCCAACATGAAGAACGGCTGTCCGTTTTCAAACTGCAGGAATCGCTGGTTGGCAGAAACCTGTAATTTACCATTAGCCCAAGGCTTTTCGTTTTTAGCGGCAGAGGCAGCGGTAAAGATTCCGCAAGCCAGCGCCAATGTTATCATTATTTTTTTCATTTTCTAAAGGAGTTTAGATGTTAAGGAGTGAAGATCCATGTTTTTAAAACAATCGGATGGTCTCTCCCTTTCGTGTAGTGATGTCATAGGTATTTGCCTTTGGCAACACCACCTTGTTGAGTTTCACTTCTGAATGATTCTGCATCTGTGGCTGTTCGAAGGCAGAGAAGAGCGGATTCGGATTCTTGCCCTTGGCAGATTTCATACCCTTAATGCCCTTTAACCGGTTGCCTGCCGGCAGACGGAGACGGAGATTGCCACCGAGAGTAGAACGGATCTTGAGCGAGGTAATTCTGCCATTCTTCCATGCCAGTTCCTCGATGAGGAAACCACCTCTGGTGCGGAGCCCCTGTACCTTTCCTTCAGCCTTCCAGACATCAGGAAGAGCCGGCAGAATATTGACACATCCGTCATGACTCTGCATCAGCATTTCTGCGATACCGGCTGTACAGCCGAAGTTGCCATCTATCTGGAACGGTGGATGCGCATCGAAGAGATTGCGATAGGTTCCACCTTTCTTCTTGTTCAATCCGTAGGCGAGGAAGTGGTCATCCGTCAGGGTCAACTGGTTGTGAATCAGCTTATAGGCATGATTACCATCCAGAAGGCGAGCCCAGAGACAAACCTTCCATCCCATCGACCAACCTGTACTCGGGTCGCCACGATGTATCAGCGAAGTACGGGCAGCATCGAAGAGTTCCGGTGTCTTCTCCGGTGTAATCTGATTACCTGGATAGAGGGCGTAGAGATGACTCACATGGCGATGATTATCCTGAGGATCATCCCAGTCCTTGATCCATTCCTGCAGCTGTCCCCACTTGCCAATCTGCATCGGAGCCATTTTTCCTAACACTTCCTTCAGATGAGCTGCATATCCGGCATCTTCTCCCAGAATCTCGCTCGCTCTGATGACAGAAGAGAAGAGTTCGTGGAGCAATTCATTATCCATCGTGGTGCCATAGCTCATGGCTATCTTTCCATCCTTCGAAGGATGCACATTCTCTGGACTCACAGCTGGCGAAATCACGAGCCAGCCATGCTCTGGCTCCGGTATCAGCATCTCATCGAGGAAAGTGGCTGCACCTTTCATAATCGGATAAGCCTTGCGCAGAAATTCCTTGTCACCACTATAGAGATAATGTTGCCAGAGATGGGAGGAAACCCAGGCACCACCGGTCATCCACATGCCTGATGCTGCCTTGTCAATACCACCGGTTACTCGCCAAATATCGGTATTGTGATGCAAGATCCATCCGTTCTTGCCATACATGGTCTGAGCCGATTCCTTTCCGGTTTCGCTCACTTCACGAATCAACCGGAAGAGCGGTTCGTTGAGATCGGAGAGATTGGTCATCTCTGATGGCCAGTAGTTCATCTCCATGTTGATGTTGGTGGTATACTTGCTGTCCCATGACGGGAACATCTTATCGTTCCAGATGCCCTGCAGGTTGGCTGGCTGTGTGCCTGGCTGCGAACTGCATATCAGAAGGTATCTGCCGAAAGCATAATAGGTGGCTACGAGATAGTTGTCGTCCTGCTGGGCAAAACGGATAAGGCGTTCGTCGGTAGGCAGATTCTGATACTTATCAGCGCCCAACCAGAGCGAGTTACGATGCATCATGCTCTGGAATTTAGCCACATGCTGCGCCATCTGTTCCCTGGCATCCTTTGCCATGGCTGTATGGAGAGCCTGCTTGCTGCGCTCCACCTCATTGCCGGTGATATCCTTGTAGTTCACGAAGTTGGTGGCGATGGAGATATAGAGTACGGCTTCATCGGCATTCTTCACGCTGACCACGCCGTCGCGGCAGGTCTTCGCAGCCTCGCCGCCCTTGACCAGAGCCGCCATTCTGCCCATGAATCTCACCTTTCCCTTCAGACCTTCGTGCTTGGCAGCCACTCCTTCGAGTGTAGCTTCCTCGCCATCGGTACGGATGATGACATCATCGTGAGGGGAAGTGAAGTTGGCATTGAAGGTGATGCTATGAGGCTTATTGGCGGTAAATCTTACCATCACCACGTTATCGGCAAAAGAGGTGATGACCTCGCGCTGATAGGTGACACCGTGGGCTGTCCAACGGGTAAGGCAACGGGCTGAATCCAGACTCAGTTCGCGATAATACCGGGAATAGTCATCCATCCCGGGAGCCGAAATATAGACATCACCGAAAGGTTCGTAAGGCATTCCAAAGTTGGTATTCGACATGATCTTCTCGGTACACATATCCTGTGCCTTGCGGTATTCACCCTGCCAAATGAGGTTCTGTACGACAGGAAGAGCTGCCTTGGCATGAGGGTTCGCATTCTTGTTAGGCTGTCCTGCCCAGATGGTTTCCTCGTTCAACTGCAGGCGTTCGGTGGCTGGGATACCATATACCATGGCGCCCAACCGTCCATTGCCCAGAGGCAAGGCATCGGTCCAGACCAATGCTGGCTTGTCGTACCAGAGCTTATACGCTTGTGCTGTAGCCTGCAAAGAGAGGCAAGCCAGACAGCATATTGTGATGGTTCTTAAGATTTTCATTTGTTTTTGTTTAATCGATTAAAGTACTATTTATTTATAGACGCAAATGAGCCGCCTTTGTCGTCAGAAAAGACGAAAAAGACCTCACATCATTTATAAAAACGGCGTGAGGTTTGATTTATTATCTTCTGTCTGATTATCTGATGACTGATTGCAAAACTTCCGGTTTTTCAACCTTCACTTTACTTTCATCCAACTTGCTGCGATCCAAACCGAAGACACGGATGAAGAAATCGTAGTTTGCCTGGCGCTTGTTGACACCATAATCGTGACGCTCCTGAGGCAGATGCACATTGGTTACCTGTTCCTTGGCACCATACATTATATATATATACTGCAGATACGGATATTCGAGGGTTGGAACAGAGAATGTCCAATCGCCACCATCGCTCACTACCAACAATGGCTTAGGTGCAAAGAAAGCCATCAACTCGGCATTACACGTACCATGTCCCGCCAACTGAATAGGTTTGCCACTCTCGCAAGGACAACCGCCATCAAAATGAGAAGCAAGATTCACCGTTGGCGCTGCTGCCGTGATACGGTCGTCGAGTACCGTCAGCAGGACAGTATGCGTACCGCCACCGCTGCCACCATTCGCTCCGATGCGCGTCTTATCCACATCCTTGCGATGGTTCCACATATAATCGAGCAATACCTCTGCATTCAGAGCCTGAATCACATGGGCACGGTCGGTCTGATGCGAATTCTTGCCATATTCCGTTTTACTCTGTCCCCAACCATACAGGTCGAAATCTACACAGATAGCACCCATCCTTGCCAAGGTTCCGAGGCGCTGCTGCTCATCGGCACGGTATCTGCCACCTCCGAAATGACCATCAGGACAGATAATCAACGGATGCTTGCCCTTCTTGATTGGCGTATAGATGGAACCGAAGACATGCTCACCTGGCAGGGTTTCGATGCAGATATTCTGAACCGTATAACCGTCATACCGGCGCACCTTTCCCAAAATCGGCTTCTTATGAACCAGCGAATCCATATAGCGGTCGATGCCCAGGATGCGGCGCACCTCCTTTCGTACCGAGTCCTTGCGTGCTTCAAACTGTTCCCGGTTCTGGTAAAGCGTCTTGAGATAAGCAAGCATCTGCTCACCCTCTTCGGTATGGCGTCGGGGATATTCATAAGGTTTGATCTTATAGACATTACCATTCTGCTTCCACCAGTTGAAGTCGAAATACTTGCAGATATTCGTCAGGGTTTCCTCCAACGAATAGGGTTTGATGCGGAAGTCGGCATAAGGCAACTGCCTACCAACGGTATCCACATTATATTTAAAGCGGACACCCCAACGCTGCGATACGTCCTGCATCACATCGTGAAGACTACGGGTAAAATGGCCCTGATAACAGTTCTGAGCATCAGCCTTTGGCTGGTTACCGCTATTTTGCGCACTTGCCGACAAAGACATGCTTGCCGCGATAAGTGCCATCATCATGTTCTGTTTCATCATAATCTATCTTGATTTCATATTCTACATCCTTATCGGTATCTACCGTTACCTCTATTTTATCATCAGCCAATTTCTTCCAAGCCACGGCAACCTGCTTGCCATTGCTGAGTTGGGTACTTCCCTTAGCCCAGGTCAGGTCGCCCATCGGATGAGGAGCGATGATGACTCTGCCCTGCTCTATCCGGATGCCTACAATATCCGGCAGGAAATGGTTATTGATTTGCGCCATCATGAAATGGTTCATCGAAGCACCCATCTCCGGATTCCACTGTTCGGTAAGCGTGGTCATTCCCTTCTTGATCTGGAATCCGTAGCCCGGCACATCATCATGCGCCAGCATCTTGTACCAGAGATCGGCATATCCGTTTTCCAGCAATGCCTGAAAAAGGTAGCGATTGCCCACATCACCGGTTGTCAGGCGGTCGTGATGCGCATGAATATCATCTATCAGATGCTGGAGGACCTGCTTGCGATACTGGGACGGAACCATGCCCAGCACCAACGGAATGGCATTGGATGCCTGACTTCCCGAATCGTAATATATCTTTTCTACTGCATCCTTTACGACAGCATCCGAAGAAGATTTCTCAGAAGATGCAGCCTTCTCAACATGCAGGAATTCCTTTTGGAAAGCCTGCAGGATTTCAGAAGCCAGGATGGCATAGCGGTTGGCTTCGGCTGTCTTTCCACTCATTGCTGCAGCCTTCTGTGTCAGTTTCACCCACTGATAATAATGGGCTGTAGCTACCAGCGGCATCGGGGTATTCTGAGAGAAGCCCGAACGGCCTTTTCCGTAATCATACCAGTCACCCAAGCCTTGTTTCAGTATCCGGCAACTGTCCTTGCTCTGGAGATAATCCACATAGCGGAACATCTGCGGTGCATATTTTTTCACCATCCGGTCGTCACCGTAATGCTGCAGATAGAGGAACGGAAGCGCTACCAAGGCTCCACCCCATTCAGGTGATTCGGCAAACGGATCAAGCCACTTGCCCTTGAAATAGATATACTCTGGGGCAGTGGTAGGAACGGCTCCGTTGGCATGCTGGGCATCAGCGATATTCTGCAACGTCTGCTCTATCATCGAACGACAGTCGTAGTTGTATACCAATCCCTCGCCATTGAGCCAATCCTGCTCCAGCCAACCGAGTTTTTCACGATGCGGACAGTCAGTCCATACTGCCTGCCAATTGCTTCGGATGGCACGGTCGATAATCTGATAAGCCCGGTTGAACATCGGATTGGAGCACTCGAAACTACCAATCTTCGCTGCAGAATTATAAACGAAGCACGACTGGATATCCTCTATCACCGGCTTGCCATCAGGATTCTCATCGCCCTTCATCACGGCACCTTCTACCTGGATATAGCGATAACCATAATAAGTGAAATGCGGATGCCAGGTCTCGATGCGCTTGCCGTCAGAAGCCTTCTCGCCCTTTCCGCTGAGCGTATAATTAAGATAATAAGGACTGCCCGACTGTTTCTGGTTGCAGGTTCCCTGTGCGGTCAGGGTTTCAGAGAGATAGAGTCGCACCTGCTGTCCTGCCTTTCCACTAACCTTGATTTGTGGGAAACCGGCAAGATTCTGTCCCATATCCAGCACAAAAGTTCCTGCCGGAATAGGATGTTTGGCATTGGAAGCCTTGGCAATTTGCTGAGGAGTGAGCTGATAACGGCTCTTCACACCGAAGTATTCCATCATCTTCACGGGCTGGGCTATCTGCTGGCGCAGAACGCCACGAGGTCCTTTCTGTATCACTACCGGTTTCCAGGAAGACGTGATGCGGGCATCCTCGTCTTCGCCACCATAGATACTGTTGAAGGTGATGCTGCTAGGCGAATATTTCCACGAGTTATCGCTGACGATGCAGACGGTTCTGCCATTCTTCAGTTCGATTTCGAGCGAACAGTAGAGCGTAGGAGGACCATAGGAAACCTTCATCTTGGTGTATCTTCCACCCTGCTCATTATAGAATCCGTTCCCCAGCAATACCGAAAGTTGGTTCTTGCCTTTCTTCAACAACGCAGTCACATCGTAAGTATTGTAAAAGACGGTCTTGTCGTAATCGCTCCACAGAGGGGCGAAAACGGCATCCGTCACCTTCTGCCGGTTAATGCTGAGTTCATAGAAACCCAGTCCCACAATCTTCATCGTTGCCTTGCGGACATCAGCCGGAAGTTTCATTTCTTTCTTCAGCCAGATGCTTTGTCTTGACAATGGAGCCGTAGCCTTCCAGTCTGGTTTTCCCTTGGCATTCACCGTTCCTGTTCCTACATAATCGCGGTTACTCGGAATGTGCGCATCCTCATCGGTTATCGCACCAATCCATTGTGGCAGAGGCGATTCATCGTCCGTCTTAAAAGCAACAGACTTTTGAGCATGAATCTGTATCATGCCCAAAAGTCCTATCAATATCAATAAATATTTTCTCTGTTTCATATCGTATTTTATTCTACATTATTTGAATGCATCCTTCACTACGAGTTTGCCGAGCGTATCACGCTGCCCCGCCAACTTGCCATCTACCCATACCTGCAGACCCTTGCCCACATGATAGCGGGAGCCGTCCTGGTCGTAGAGGATGGTGAGGTCGTGACCATGATAACGCACCTTGTCAAGACAGAAGTACTGCCATTTGCCGGCTGGGATGATAGGACGCACCTCGATGGTCTGATCGGCACGAGGACGAAGACCCACGATGCCGGTGATGATGAGATCGCAGAAGGTAGAATGATTGTAATATCTGCTGCGCTCCTGATCGCCCTTCAACCAGTAACCAGTGGTTTCATCAAGATACTCACCGATGTAAGGTTTGCCACGCATGCTCTGACTCTGTACATACTTCTCCATCTCATTGAAATAAAGGCTGTCCATATCGAGACTACCCTTAGCAGAAGCTGCGAGGGCAGACGGCTTCACCTGATAATTGTTGATGAAATTCGCCATCGCTGTCAGGGTCTGGGCGGTAGCGAAAGGCCAGATGGCACCATCCCACTCACACTTTCCTACGCCATGAGAGCGGAACTGAGGATGGCGGCGCTCTGCGGTGGTCTGTCCGTAAGGAGCAGAAAAGCCCTTGCTGTCGGCAGCCTGCTTCCATGCCTCAGCAAACTTAGCTTCATCGGCAGGAAGATTGAAATACCAAGGCAGGAAACCGATTGCCTCACGCACCTTTGCCGATACCGCAGCATCGCCACTAGGCTGGTAACTTCTCTTCTTGGCTACCTCCTTTGCCTCACCGGCATTCGGCTTATACACCTCGAAGAACTGCTGGTCGGCATCCCAGAGCTGGGTTTCTACCAGATGCTTCAGGGTATCAGCCTTAGCCTCATACTTCCTTGCCAGATCCTGATAGCCGATGATTTTTGCCATCTGCGCGATGCCCATCGCATTTCCATACATATAACTGTTAATGCTAGGACGGGCATTCTTTTCTCTTCTGCCGCCACTGATGGTCTCTTCCATCGCATCACGCACATCATACTGCCAGTAGAGTCCGTTACCCCAGCGGTGATTATCCCACAGCTGATACTCCTTGTCCAGATCGTTCACCAACGACTTAAACTCCTTCTGGTTGCCGTCTACGAGATAGCGCTCCCAGATTGAAGCAGGCATCCAACTGCTATAGAAATTAATCTTAGCCATCGGCTTGCCACCATTGCCATGATACCAGGTATTCAGGATGCCGTCGAGATACTTGCCATCGCGGATCCAACGACTCTCGTGGATATGATGACCCACTCCAGAGGCGATGAGATTGTACTTGTCGGCATAGCTGCGAGGCACGAGAAACTCGGTCATCGCATAGCCTACAGGTGTATTTTCGATATGCTTGCGGAGCGTCCACCAGCGGAAATAATACATCTCCTCGAAGTTACGCTGCGAACAGTCGAAGAGGGGCACATTCTGCTTCATCCAGTCCCATGCCTGCGCATTCGGAATGGCTGAAGTATGGAGAACCTCCGGCTCCATCGCATTGAAATCGTCTACATAATGCTTGTAATCTGCGGTCTTAAGTACTGCAGAACCGGCATCAGCACCCAGACTCTCGGTCTTGACATGGGCGATGCGGTAGAGGGCGGTGGTATCGGTATCACCGGCATGTTCCAAGGTTCCAAACCAGTCGGCAGGAGTGTCGATGGTCGGGAAGGTACGGAGGTCGCCGGTACGGAAACGGATGCGCTCTATCTGATGCACCGGTGCAAAGAAGATGCGCCTGGTGCTCTTGCTCTGCAAAGCCTTGCCCTCTGCATCGAGGATACTCACGGTGAGGTTGAGCTGGCGGTGCTGGGTATCCAATGTTGCCTCAAAACGATAGGTCTGGTCTGCCTGATAAGGCATCACATTGCCATATCTCGCTCCGTTCTTCACACGGATCATTCCTTCTTTGTTCAGTTCGATGCGGGTGCAAGCGATGCCCTTCTCATCGAGGAATTCAATCTGCAGGGAACCGTTACGGGTCTGAGCTGCCTGCACATCGAAGGATGCCTTCAGATAGGAAGAAGAAGGAATCTTGCGCTCTACACAGGCATAGTCAAACGGATCTTCATCTTTCAGTTCGAGCCACTCCTGACGGAGCGAAACCGGTGCCATCAGCGGAGAATAAATATTCCAAGTCTTGAGATCGCCGAGTTTCTGATATTGGGCGAAATCATCATCGGCATGGGCAGTAGCCACGGTCTTGACCGGAACGGGTACATGCGCCACCCAGATATCTTCCTTGTTCATGGAATAGCTCACCCACATATCGGAATCCTTAGGAATGCCATTGCCTTCCTGAATGCCACGGACATACTGCGGACCGCGACTCTTATAGTTGCCACCGTATCTCATCGGTGGTACTTCGCCACAAATCAGATTCAGTGTCTTGTATTCCAGACCGTCACCACTCAGCGAGATGCCCAGCGGCCAGCGGTATTCTGAAGGGTTGTAGACGGTGGCATAGCTGCCGTCGGTCAACCGCTGTCCCCAAATCTTGGCATTGCTGTTGACGAATCCCAGGGCACGGTTGGTCGTGGTATAGGTATTACCGCCATCCAGACTCAATGAGGTGAGGGCGTGCTTCCACAGACTGACTATTCTGCCATCCGGCAGGGTATAGTCGCAATAAGCCTTATAGCCGTTGTTGAGCGGTATCAGTTTGTCGCCCCTATCAGCCTCTTCCACCCATTGCATGCGGTAACGTGGGTTGGCAAGGATTTCCTCGCAAGCCGCTCTTACCGCCTTGGATGCTTTCTTATAATTAGGATAAGCAGTATTCTTCTCATTGAATCCATGATTGTAATAGATGAAATAGATAGGTCCGAGCGAACCGTCTTTCTTCACCTCTCTCACCACACGGCCGATGCCGTTGCCATCGTTCGGGTCGTCCTTTCTGTCCAAAGCCACACCATAGTTTCCGGTAGCCAGGAGGATGCCACCCTTAGATACATACCAGCCCACACGCTGGTGCATGATAGCCTTCAATGGTTTCTGCTTGTAGACATCAGGATATTGCAGTTCCGGTTTCGGCTGGTATTTCGCCTTCTTGAAACCGGCTGGCACATCATATTCAGGGAAGAGAATCTGTGGCTGGCTCCAATTGTATCCGTCCTCAGAAACCTGCATCAGGGTTCTCGATGGGGGTACATGCTCCTCGGCAGGATCGCTCAGGAAATGCATGTAGAACTTGCCGTTCCAATACGCCATCATCGGCTGATGGTTATAGGTCCAGCCTCCACCATTTGCCTGGGAAGGATGCTCGCGGTTGGCACGGAGCGTCTGGATATTGTGAACTCCTACCACTGGCGACAAAGCTCCATCATGACGCGACGGATCTGCCATCGTGGTTCCGGTATAGTGGATGCGGTCCTGTTCCAGCATGGCCTTCACGATGCGTTCCGGAGCACGGAAGATGGTGCCGTGCTTGTGGTTCTTCGGCACACTCACCTGCTGGCTCACATCGGTGAAATGAACGAAATCCTTGGTAAAATGAGCGCCGAAATCGAAGAGGCGGTAACGGTCGTAATAAATGAGATAACCATTGCCCAGCGGACTGTTCTTAGGCAGTTTGACGGTGGTTGGTCCTTCCATGAAATTGCCGGTGAATGGTTCTGAAGCCTTGCTCCACGGTCCCATCGGGTTCTTGGCAAAAGCCACCTTGACATTGCGGGCATTGCGGGTATTATCCTTCAATACCATCACATAATCGTTCTTACCACGCTTCAGCAGAGTGGCATCTATGCAACTGAATCCCGGATCTATCAGGAGCTTACCCTTGGTCCATGTCTTGAAATCCTTGGTTACGGAATAGTAGAGACGGTGATTGTTCTTCTCGTCTTCGATGCCCAGGGCGAAGTGCTGGCTAGGCACACACGATGCCCATACCACCATTGCCTGCTGGCGGTCTTCATCCCAGAAGAACTCCGGTGCCCATACATTCACGGTAGTAGGATCGTCCATCACCTCGATGAATTTCGGTTCGCTCCAATGCATCAGGTCGCGACTTTCTGCATAACCGAAGCCACGGTCGCCCCGCCAGCTGCTGGTCCATACCAGATGGAACACACCGTCAGGGGTACGGATGATAGAAGGGTCGCGCATTACTTTCTGCTTGCCTACCTTAGGAGCCAGGAAGGTGCCCGGAATACTGTCCCAATGGACGGCATCCCTACTATAGATGAACCGCAAGCCGTCGGTTGCAGGCTCGTGGAAAGAGGTTGATACATAAAAATCCTGTGCCTGGACTGCAAAGCCCAAGGACAGCAACCATAAGATGATGAACAGTTTATTCTTTATCTTTATCATTGTTCTAGAGTTTGTTTCTAATAATTATATAGAATAAAGACGCAAGACGCTCCGTTTTGTAACGTCACTATTTAAAAATAAGTTAAACATTTTGGCTGTTTTGTCTGAATGTTGTACTTTTGCATAATATGAATAGTATTCTAGACCAAGACATCATGTTCCTGCCGGGGGTAGGACCCAAGAAGAAAGAGATACTGAGCAAGGAGCTCGGCATCAACTCTTATAGTGACCTGCTGGAATACTATCCATATAAATATGTAGACCGCTCCAAGGTTTTCCACATCAGCGAACTCAATGCCGACATGCCCTTTGTACAACTCAAAGGCAAGATACTCAGCTACGATGAGATTGATACCGGCAAGCGCAACAAGCTGCTGGTAGCCCATTTCTCAGACGGCTACGGTGTGGCTGACCTCATCTGGTATCGCGGTGCCCAATACATCATGAAGACCTATAAGGTGGGAACCGAATATCTCGTTTTCGGAAAGCCAACCGTCTTCAACGGCAGATTCCAGTTTACCCATCCCGATATGGACGATGCCACCAATCTCCAGATTTCAGAGATGGGCATGCAGCCCTACTACTCGCTTACCGAGAACCTGAGAAAACGCGGCTACACCTCACGTTCCATAGAGAAGATGACCAAGCAGCTGGTCACCATCCTTCCTCCTCTTCCCGAAACGCTGCCAAACCATATCGTAGACCGTCTGCATCTGGTTTCGCGCGATGCAGCCATCCGCATGATTCATTATCCGCATTCCCATCAGGAGATGCAGAAAGCACAGGTACGCCTTAAATTTGAGGAACTCTTCTATGTGCAGCTTAATATAATAAGGTATGCCACCGACCAGCGCCGCAAGTTCAGGGGCTATGTCTTCAACCGCATCGCCGACATCTTCAACGGGTTCTATGCCCATCATCTGCCTTTTGAACTGACAGGAGCACAGAAACGGGTGATGCATGAAATCAGAGCCGATATGTGCAGCGGCAGACAGATGAACCGTCTTCTGCAGGGTGATGTAGGTTCGGGGAAGACGCTCGTGGCTCTCATGACCATGCTCATTGCGCTGGATAACGGTTATCAGGCATGTATGATGGCACCTACCGAAATTCTTGCCGAGCAGCATCTGCAAACCATCTGCGACTTCCTGCAGGGAATGGATATCCGGGTGGAACTGCTCACAGGCATCGTAAAGGGAAAGAAGAGAGAAAAGATTCTTGCCGACCTGGCTACGGGCGACATCCAGATTCTGGTAGGCACCCATGCCATCCTCGAAGACCCGGTAGTTTTCAGAAGATTAGGCGTAGCCGTTATCGATGAGCAGCATCGCTTCGGTGTAGCACAGAGAGCCAAGCTGTGGAACAAGAGCGAGAATCCGCCTCATATCCTCGTGATGACCGCCACTCCTATCCCCCGCACCCTCGCCATGACCATTTATGGTGACCTGGACGTGAGCGTGATTGATGAACTGCCACCGGGCAGAAAACCGATACAGACGCTACATAAGTTTGATACCCAACTCACCAGTCTCTATCAGAGCATCCGCCGCCAGATTAATCTCGGCAGACAGGTATATATCGTCTTTCCGCTGATCAAGGAAAGCGAGAAGAGCGACCTGAAGAACCTGGAAGAAGGTTACGAAACGCTGAAACAGGCATTCCCGGAATTCAAATTGAGTAAGATACACGGAAAGATGAAATCTGCCGAGAAGGAGGTAGAGATGGAGCAGTTTGTAAAGGGCGAAACACAGATTCTCGTTGCCACCACCGTGATAGAAGTTGGTGTAAATGTGCCCAATGCTTCTGTCATGGTTATCCTGGATGCACAGCGCTTCGGTCTCTCCCAGTTGCACCAGCTGCGAGGCCGTGTAGGAAGAGGCTGCGACCAGAGCTACTGCATTCTGGTAACCAACTATAAACTTTCAGAAGAAACCCGCAAACGTATTGATATCATGTGCGATACGAACGACGGTTTCCGTATCGCCGAGGCCGACTTGAAACTCCGTGGTCCCGGCGACCTGGAGGGAACGCAGCAGAGCGGCATGGCTTTCGACCTGAAGATAGCGAATATTGCCAGAGATGGTCAGCTGGTACAACTGGCACGCACAGAAGCACAGGAAATCATCGACAACGATCCCGAATGCAATGCTCCTCACAACGCCCTGCTCTGGAACCGCCTCAGGGAATTGAAGAAAACCCATATCAACTGGGCAGCCATCAGTTAAAGTTAATAGTTAAAAGTTTACAGTTAGAAGTAATCATAAAGTTCAATGTTCAAAGCTCAAAGTTCAAAGTAAAAAGCAATGGATAGAAGAAGAAAGCCGGCTATCAGGGAGCCGCGACCAGAAATAACCCTGGAAGAAATGAGAGCCATTCTCGAAAACATTACGGAAATAGAAAGTGCAACAGGCATCAGATATGTCAAACTGCATGTCACAGCAAAGATGATTATCGGTATCAGAGAGTCATCGGGTAAGGAATTTACCATCAATCTCAACGACCTCTACCGCGCTTATCAGGAATGCCTCCGATTCACCAGTCCGGAGGTAAAAAAGTATATTTTCATGGGGCATTCTCCTGCCGTGGCTCTGTTGAGAATGCTACAAAAGCATGAAACGTACTAAAAGTCAACTCCTTGCATCTCATTTTCCTAATGTAAGTTAAAAAAAAGGCTAGGGCGTTAAATATCGCCCTTTTGGCTTTAACAACTTTGGTTTTTTGAAGTTTTTTTGTTATATTTGCAACGTCTATATAACAAAACCGCTACATGAAGGCATTTGCCTTAGTGGTTTTTACAGAATTTCTTGTATGATTCTGCGCTGTTGACACGAACCTAAAGAAGAAAATAGAAAAAGTAGTATGAGTTTTAAAAAGAGTATAAAGAAAATTTCGGTCGTTGCATTGTTGGCGCTAACAGCTTCTCCCGTTTGCGGACAAGACCTGTTGGCAAGACAGGCACCTGTAGACCACAGAATGAAATCGCTCGACACACTCGCTGTGTCGCATTATCGAATGATTGAAGACAGAGAGAACCCTGCAGCCGAGCTGTATGAGGATTTCTCTAACAAGTACGCTCACAGGGCTACAACCTTGCCTGAGCACTTCCGTATCGATCTCCGTCATTTCTGCATGCCAACTCCTAGTCGCGTTGTCACAAGTAACTTCGGTTACCGTGCTAGCTTTGGCCGCCAACATAAAGGTATGGACATCAAGGTTTATATTGGCGACTCAATCCGCTCAGCCTTTTCAGGCAGAGTTCGCATCGTAAGATATGAAGGTGGTGGTTACGGTAAGTACATCGTGATTCGTCACAACAATGGTTTGGAGACCATCTATGGTCACCTCTCTAAGCAGCTCGTTACTGAGGGCGAAGAGGTAAGAGCCGGCGATGTGATTGGCTTGGGTGGTAACACGGGTAGAAGTACCGGTTCGCATCTCCACTTTGAGACCCGTCTCTGTGGTGTGGCTCTGAACCCGGCACTCTTCTTCGATTTCCGCAACCAGGACGTTACAGGCGACTTCTACAGCTTTAACCGTAATACCTACGAAAGCGAATCAGCTGATGCCAATGCTGCCCGCGGCAAGGTTGGCAACGGTGGTTACACCAGAGAGCAGGTTAACGGCGGCGAAGTGGGAAGATACTACGAACTGCCTGCTGGCCACGAGAAGCTCTACCACAAGGTGAAGCCAGGCGAAACGCTTAGTTCTATCGCTGAAAAGCGCGGCGTAACTGTAGAGCAGATTTGCAGACTCAACGGCTACCGCAAAGACAAGAAGGTTAGTGTAGGACAGATTATCAGATACGTATAATACGTATAAAAGAATAAACTCAAAAAAAAGAGGGTGTGTCATAAATTAATGACCACCCTCTTTTTTTGACCTTTATTTTCGCGATTCCCCGGCATTACAAGATGCCGAAGAGTCGCAATACATCGTTCAGGTTGGCAACGACAAGCAGAAGAATCAAAATGCCGAAACCAATATACTCAGCACGCTCCATGAACTTATCGCCCGGTTTGCTACCTGTGATAATCTCATAGAGAAGGAAGAACACATGTCCACCATCAAGAGCAGGGATAGGAAGAATGTTCATGAAGGCAAGAATAATGCTCAGGAACGCTGTCATAAGCCAGAATGCATGCCAATCCCATACAGATGGGAAGAGACTGCCCAGCGCACCGAAACCACCCAGACTCTTGGCGCCTTCCTTAGAGAAGACATACTTCATATCGCCCACATAACCGGCCAAGACATTCCAGCCGTATTTGATGCCGGCAGGGAAACTCTCGAAGAAGCCATAGTTGACATGAGTAATCTTATAATCGAGCAAGACAGGATGATTGTAGAAACCAAACTTCACACCCTCTTCGGTAGATTTCAGGAGAACACTCGACTTGACGGTATCGCCAGAAGCCTTGAGATAAGTAACCTGAGCTGTAAGTGCTCTGGCACTATCCTGCGGCGTTTCAGCCGAAGCAAGCACATCCTCTACTCTGCCCAATTCAATCTGAAATTCGTTGAAAGAGACTACCTTTTTATTATTAATAGCAAGAATCTTATCACCCTTTGCCAAACCGAGTTTGCTGGCAGGCGAATCCTTCATCACACTATCAATCTGCAGAGGCACATACAAATCTACGAAGCGAGGACTGCTCTTAATCATATCGAGCATGTTGAGATCACCAGGCAGATTAAGCGTCATCGGTTTGCCCTGACGGATGATATTGACCTGCTTAGCCTCAGAGAGATTACGATACAGATCGCCATCAAAGGTCTTGAACTCACCCAGATCGGTGCTTACCAGAATATCCTTATCCTGGAAGCCCAATGCCTTTGCCTCGGTATTGAACTTCATACCATAACTCATATCGCGGGTAGCCACATAATTGTCGCCCCAATGGAACAGAATCATGGAATAGATGAAGAGAGCCAGCACGAAGTTAACCAGCACGCCACCTATCATGATGAGCAGGCGCTGCCATGCCGGTTTGCTGCGAAACTCGTATGGCTGTTCCGGCTGTTTCATCTGTTCGGTATCGAAACTTTCATCTATCATACCCGAAATCTTACAATATCCTCCGAGCGGCAACCATCCCAAACCATAGGTAGTATCCGAATTCTTTGGCTTGAACTCGAAGAGATGGAACCAAGGGTCGAAGAATAGATAGAACTTCTCCACTCTTACACCAAAGAGTTTGGAGAAGAAGAAGTGTCCGCCCTCATGGAGCAACACTAAGATGGAAAGCGACAGCATCAGCTGCAACGCTTTGATCAAAAATACTTCCATTTATTTACTTTGAACTTTGAACTTGGAACTTTGAACTTTATGATGAGCCCTATATCCTACGTTCATTTTAACTATTAACTATAAACTATTAACTATTACTTGAACATCAGCTCTGTAGCTATGCGGCGAGCCTCAGCATCGGTCTGCAGATAGACATCGAGGTCGGGATTACTGTCGAAAGTAGCCTTCGCCATCGTCTCTTCGATGATATCAGCCATCTGAAGGAAGCCACATTCACCTTTGCGGAAGCCGGCATTCACTATCTCGTTGGCTGCATTCACGATACATGACATATTACCACCCTTTCTGATGGCATCGAAAGCCAGTTGCAGGCACTTGAACTTCTGATAGTCAGGCTTGAAGAACTGCAAATCCTGCGTCTTGAAGAGGTCGAGACGATTGCCATTCAGATGCAGACGCTGAGGGAAAGAGAAGGCATACTGGATAGGCAGACGCATATCTGGCACACCCAACTGAGCCTTGACAGCACCATCAACAAACTGAACGGCACTATGCACAACGCTCTGCGGATGGATAAGCACCTCTATCTTGTCAGCTGGAACCCCGAAGAGCCATTTAGCTTCTGTCACCTCGAAGCCCTTGTTCATGAGCGAAGCCGAATCGATGGTTATCTTGGCGCCCATATCCCAGGTAGGATGCTTGAGGGCATCGGCAGCAGTCACCTTCTCCAACTGCTCGTGAGTATAATTGCGGAAAGGACCACCCGAACAGGTCAGAAGAATCTTCTCTACCTCGTTGTCGCCCTCACCCACCAGACTCTGGAAGATGGCACTATGCTCGCTGTCAACAGGGAGGATAGGCACATGATATTTCTGTGCAAGATTGCAGATCAGCTCACCCGCTACCACCAGCGTTTCCTTGTTGGCAAGACATATCTTCTTGCGCGCCTTGATGGCATGGATGGTTGGTTCCAGGCCCGAGAAGCCTACCATGGAAGCCAGCACCATATCGATAGGCTCAGCCTGTACGATATCGCAAAGCGCCTGAGCACCGGCATAAACCTTGATATCAGGCTCATCACTGAGCATATCTTTCAGCTCCTCGTAGCGAGCCTCATTGGCTATGACCACAGCAGCCGGATGGAACTTGCGAGCCTGCTCGGCAAGTTCCTGCACTCGGTTGTTGGCGGTGAGGCAATATACCTCGTAAAGGTCACTGTGCTGCTCGATGACATCAAGCGCCTGTGTACCGATACTTCCCGTAGAACCGAGAATACATATCTGTTGTTTCTTCATTTACTTTGAAATTATTAACTTTGAACTTAGAACTTTATGATTAGTAAAGCAAATGAATTCTTCACTCTTCGTTCTTCACTCTTCACTTTATAAGTCGAGCAATCCTTCCGGAATCGCCATTCTGATTTCTTTCTTTTCAGCGCTCACCTCTTCGATGAGGTCGTTACTGGCAGGGATGAGGATTTCATCACCTGCATCGGTTGTTACCTCGAAAAGAAGGTTGAGGGTGGAATCGTCTACATGTTCTATGGTACCTACCACCTTGCCGCTTACGGCATCTACCAGATGGAAACCGATGATTTCTGCCCAGCTCATGTTCTCTTCATCACTGTCAGAGAGATGACGTGGGAAGAAAACCTCGCAACCGGTATAGTTGCGTGCCTGCTCTTGGGTATCGATATCCTCAAACTTCACGAGCACATTCTCATCGTTCTTAAACCGATATTCCTCTAAATAGAAAGGCACGAGGATGCCATCGATGTCGAGTACCAGGTACTCGGCATCTACACGGTCGAAAACATCATCTGTAATGGCGAAAGTAATCTCGCCCTTCACACCATGAGGTTTTCCCAACTTGCCTATCTTATATACTTCATCGCGTCTAATCATTCAACATTCAACATTTAACATTTAACATTGATTAATCACTGACACGGGTAATCTTGGCACCCAGCGCATTAAGGCGATGCTCGATATCCTCATAACCACGGTCTATCTGGGCGATATTGGCAATGCGGCTGGTACCATTGGCACTCATGGCAGCAATCAGCAGGGCAATACCGGCACGGATATCAGGACTGGTCATTCTGCCAGCACGCAGTTTGATCTTATGGTCATGACCAACCACCACAGCACGGTGAGGATCACAGAGAATAATCTGCGCACCCATATCAATCAGTTTATCCACGAAGAAGAGGCGACTCTCGAACATCTTCTGATGGAAGAGAACACTGCCACGAGCCTGGGTAGCCACTACGAGGAGCACGGAAAGAAGGTCAGGAGTGAGTCCTGGCCAAGGGGCATCGGCAAGCGTCATGATGGTGCCGTCAATAAATGAATCGATGACATAATGTTTCTGTTCTGGAATCACAAGGTCATCGTCCTCTATCTTTATCTTCACACCCAGGCGGCGGAATGCATCAGGAATAATACCCAAATCCTTGACAGACACATTCTTGATGCGCACACCTTCGCCACACATTGCCGCCATGCCGATGAACGAACCTACCTCAATCATATCAGGCAAGATGCGATGCTCGGCACCATGCAGTTTATCAACACCCACGATGGTGAGCAGGTTGCTGGCGATGCCGCTGATCTGAGCGCCCATCGCATTGAGCAGATGGCAAAGCTGCTGGATATATGGTTCGCAAGCTGCATTATAAATGGTGGTAGTGCCCTTTGCCAATACAGATGCCATGATGATATTGGCGGTACCGGTAACCGAAGCCTCATCGAGCAACATATAGCAGCCCTTCAGTTTCTTTGCCTGTATCTGATAAACATTACGCTCATCATCGTGAACGAAGTTGGCGCCCAGATACTTGAAGCCCAGGAAGTGGGTATCCAGACGGCGACGACCTATCTTATCGCCACCCGGCTGAGCTATGGTAGCCTTGCCACATCTACCGAGCAGCGGACCTATCATGAGCACACTACCACGAAGAGAAGAACATTTCTTCACAAACTCCAGACTGTCGAGATAATCGAGTTTCAACTCATCACTTTGGAATGTATAGTCGTGACGACTGTGCTTGGTTACCTTGACACCTATCTCCTGGAGCAACTTAATCAGGTTGTTCACATCCAGGATGTCCGGCACGTTGGTGATGCGCACAGGCTCGTCGGTAAGGATTGTGGTACAGATAACCTGCAGGGCCTCGTTCTTGGCGCCCTGAGGTGTGATAGTACCTTTGAGCGGATGACCGCCCTCTATGATGAAAGACTCCATAAGCTTGTCTACTATATATAATAATGTGGATTACTTTTTCTTCTTATTATTTACATTCTTAGGCTGTGCCTCAATCTTCTCGAAAACGAAGGTATCGAGATCGAGCTGGATGTTGCCATCGGTAAAACGTGCCAGATCGGAAGCTACCTTGGCTACATCGCTGGAGCCATGACTCCAGGTTACCAGGTCGCGATGCATCTGGTTGGCAGTCAGCTCCACGAGTTTATCGCGCTCCTCACTTGGTTCCATGGTCTTCAGCTTTTCGAAAATTTCGAAGAGCATAGCTCCATAATGGCGCACCGGGATGTGCTGCATAGGATATGGCAAAGGCTCCGGCTTGGTTGCTATCTTCACAGCATCCGATACATCATAAGGGAAATCGATGTCGAGCTGGAAATTGCTCATGATGGCAAGCTGGTCCCAGAGTTTCTGCTCATGGTCCTCTACCCCTCTGTTCTCAGGGAACATACGGTCCATGACAGCAATAATGGTCTCTGCACAACGCTGGCGCTCTTCACGGTCGGCAAGCGTCAGACAATGATCTACCATCTGCTGAATCTCACGGCCATACTCAGGCAGAATGAGCTTAGCTCTCTGGGTATTATAGTCTAATCCTTCTATATTCATTCTTACAATATTTTATATAATCAATAATTCTAGAGCAGTTTCTTTGGCATCTTAGCCACGAAATCCTTGAGATAGAAAGGCACGAAATATGCCACATCTTCGAACTTGCCCTCTACAAAACGCTTCTCTGCCAGCGGAGCCATATTCTTAGCCAAAGGCTCAATGCCCTCTACAAGGTGAGCATTCGGATGGTTGATGGTCTCCATACACTTGGCAGCGCCATTTCCGAAGAAGTACACATGATGCTGGTCCAGGTATTCCTTGTAGGTATCAGCATCCACAATATCAGCCTGAATAGGGCGAACCACCTTCAGGGCGCGGTCGAGCACTTCGGCATATACCTCCATGCGGCGGGCGTCGAGCATAGGTACGATGAGGGCGTCTTCCTCCTCAGGATGTTCGCCAAGCAATACAGGCACTGACATCAGTTCGAGTGTTGGAACAGCGATGAGTTTCACACCGCGACCATAACAGATGCCCTTCGCCATACTCACACCGATACGCAATCCGGTATAGGAACCCGGACCACAACTTACCGCCACAGCCTCCAGCGGAAGACCATGAGAATCGAGGAAATCAAGAGCCTCATCCACAAACACACCCAACTTAACAGCATGGTTAGGACCTGTGTGATCTTCCTGGTTGAAAATCACCTGTCCACTATCACTAATTGCCACTGAGCACACGTCCGTACTCGTCTCAATATTCAAAATACACGACATAATTAAAAAATATATTCTTAAATAAGGTGCAAATATACTCATTTTCTCGCTTTTTTTTGTACTTTTGCAGAAATTTAACGCGAAAGATTATATGATACAGTCAATGACAGGCTTCGGAAAAGCTACCGCGGCCTTTAAAACAAAGAAGATTAATGTAGAGATAAAGTCATTAAATAGCAAGACGCTTGACCTCTCTACTCGTATTGCTCCGCTCTATAGAGAGAAGGAGATGGAAATCCGTCAGTATATCTCTAAAAATCTAGAAAGAGGCAAGGTTGACTTCGCCATCTGGATTGATAAGGATGCTACCACAGATGCCACTCCTATCAATGCGGCGCTTGTACAGAATTATTACCAGCAAATCAAGAAGATTTCGGCTGAAACAGGCATTCCTGAGCCAACCGACTGGTACAGCACTCTGTTGCGTCTTCCTGATGTAACAACGAAGACGGATGTGGAAGAATTGAGCGATGAGGAGTGGGAAGTGGCAAAAAATGCAATTTGCGAGGCTGTGAACCATCTCGTAGCCTTCCGCAAGCAGGAAGGAGCCGCTCTCCAGAAGAAATTCACAGAGAAGGTGGATAACATCCAGACTCTCCTGGCTAGCATCGAACCATACGAGAAGGCTCGCGTGGAGAAGATCAGACAGAACATCGTTAACGGCCTGCAGCAGATTCCGAATGTGGATTACGACAAGAACCGCCTGGAGCAGGAACTCATCTACTACATCGAGAAGCTCGACATCAGTGAGGAGAAGCAGCGCCTTGCCAACCACCTGAAGTATTTCCGCGAGACCATGAATGAGGAAGGTCATGGTGTAGGAAAGAAACTCGGTTTCATCGCACAGGAAATGGGACGCGAAATCAACACCACCGGCTCTAAGAGCAACCAGGCTGAGATGCAGAACATCGTGGTGAAGATGAAGGACGAACTGGAGCAGATCAAGGAGCAGGTGCTGAATGCCCTCTAAACAAGAGACAGGCACCTCCTCTCTCCCTCAAGAGCCGCCTCAAAAGCCCCCTCAAGTGGCGTTTTTGAAAGCCTCGCCCCCGTTCCAGGCGATTCCATCGCCTGTCCAAAAAGCCCCCTATCAAACAGCAAATAAAGAAAAGAAGAAGAAAAAATGAAGAACGGATTGTTAATTTTCAGCGCCCCATCGGGCAGCGGTAAGAGCACCATCGTAAACTGGCTGATGAAAGAGCACCCGGAATTGAAGCTGGCTTTCTCTATCAGCTGCACCTCTCGTGCTCCGCGCGGTACAGAACAGAATGGTGTAGAGTATTTCTTCCTCTCTCCAGAGAAATTCAAGGCTAAGATTGAGGCTGACGAGTTTCTGGAGTATGAGGAGGTTTACCAGGACAGATTCTACGGCACCCTGAAGTCACAGGTAGAAAACCAGCTTGCCAAGGGCGAGTCGGTGATTTTCGATGTTGACGTGAAGGGTGGTGTAAACATCAAGAAGTTTTATGGCGAACGTGCCTTGAGCATCTTTGTCCAGCCACCTTCGGTAGAGGAATTGCGCCGCCGTCTGGTTGGCCGCAATACTGATGCGCCTGAGGTTATCGAGCAGCGCCTTGCCAAGGCAAGCTATGAGCTGACCTTTGCCCCTCAGTTTGACCACGTGGTCGTAAACGATGACCTGGAGAAGGCTCAGCAGGAGGTTTATCAGCTCGTCAAGGCCTTCCTAGACGCAGAGTAAGAAATGAAGAAGGTAGGAATCTTTGGCGGTAGCTTCAACCCCATTCATACGGGCCATATCGCATTGGCGAAAAGCCTTTGCGAGAAGGCCTGTCTGGACGAGGTGTGGTTCATGGTTTCGCCCATGAACCCATTCAAGAAGACCGCTACCGACTTGCTCGACGACCAGCTGCGCCTGGAAATGGTAGAAAAAGCGCTGGAGCACGAGCCACAACTGAAGGCATGCGACTATGAGTTCCGCCTGCCTAAGCCATCTTATACCTGGCACACGCTGCAAGCCATCAGCAAGGATTACCCGGAAAACGAATTCACCCTGCTGATTGGTGGCGACAACTGGGCTGCTTTCGACAAGTGGTACCACCACGACGACATCCTAGCCCACTATCCCATCGTGGTTTATCCGCGTCAGGGAGCCAGCATAGGCAATGTGCCAGAAGGCGTTACCATCGTAGAAACTCCACTGCTCAACATCAGCAGCACGGAAATCAGAAAGCGTATCAAAGAAGAGGAAAGCATCAGGGGAATGGTGCCGGAATGCATCGAACAACTGGCTGTCAGAAACTACAGGCAGCTCTAAGCATCCCTCTCTCCGAAAACGCTTAAAATCATATTTAAACAACAAACAGCAAAAAATGAGTTGGAAAGAAATCATTAAGAAGTGTCTGAACGTGGCTTCTGCTCCGATTCGCAGAAATGCCAACTTCTTTGTGTTCATGTACCTGCTGGGCATGATCAGTTCTATCGTGACTACACCTGCCAAGGGGACTTTATACGACAACCTGTTCCTGGAACTCTTTGTCGACCTCTATGTGGTGTGTGCCGTTGTCGCCATCTTCCCCAAGAAGGTGCGCTGGGGTCTGCGTGCCGTACTATACCTTATATTATATAGTACAGCTGCCGCCGACACCTATTGCTACGTGAATTTCGGCTCTACGCTCAACCCTTCTATGCTGATGCTGGTGGGCGAGACCAACAGTTCGGAGGCTAGCAGTTTTCTCTCAGCCCTCATCTCTGCCGAGGTTCTCTTCAGTAGTGTGGGCTGGATTCTGCTTCTGGCTCTCATCCAGATTCTCATCGCCATCTTCCGCAAGCAACTCATCAAGCTATACGTTTTCATCATTACCGTTCTGGAGTTGGCTTCAGTCAAGAAACGGCTGATGGCTATCCCCCGCATGACTGCAGCCATGCCTGCCAGCTTCGGAATCCTATGCCTCATCATCTTCATCATAGGATGCTGCACCTCCTGGCACAACAAGATGGCTTACCATAAACTCATGAACGGTAGAACGATAGGCGAAGTAGAGCATATCCTGACAGAAAAGGATCATGCTGTACTCTATCTGCCAATCTACCGACTCCAATTCAGTATCTATGCCAATCAGCTGGCAGCACATCAGATTACCCAACTCATTCATGCTGCCCACGAAGTAAAGGTTGACAGCTGCAGCTACCGCTCGCCAAACATCGTGCTGATTATCGGCGAAAGCTTCGGTCGCCATCATTCCCAGCAGTACGGCTATTTTATGGATACCACTCCACAGCAGGTAGCCTTGGAGAAATCGCGCAAGCTCACCAAGTTTACCGATGTGGTAACCTGCTGGAACCTGACCAGTTTCGTCTTCAAGAACATGCTCTCTACCCATGTGGTAGGCGAGAAAGGCGAATGGTGCGACTATCCGCTCTTCCCTGAAGTGTTCCGAAAGGCAGGCTATAACGTAACCTTCATCACCAACGAATTCCTGCCACAGGCAAAGGAGGCGGTTTACGACTTCAGCGGCGGTTTCTTCCTGAACAACCCGGAACTGAGCAAACTCCAGTTCGATCATCGCAACACCCAGCTACACGACCTGGACGACGGATTGCTGAAGGATTATGATGACAGTCTGAAGAACTTCCAGAAGGAGCACAACCTCACCATCTTCCACCTGATGGGCCAGCATGTAAACTATAAGCAGCGCTACCGCACAAAGCAAGCACGGTTCTGGGCAAGCAGTTATGAAGACAAGCGCCCTGAACTGACCAATGCCCAGCGCAAGATGTTGAGTCATTACGATAACGCTACCCTCTACAACGACTCTATCGTAGCCCAGATTGTGAAGCGGTTCCAGAAGCAGGATGCCATCGTCATCTACGTGCCCGACCATGGCGAGGAATGCTACGAAGAGAACCGTGGCTTCATCTGCCGTAACCATTCTGCAGAAATCGACTGGCCACTGGCTCACTATGAGTTTGAAATTCCGTTCTGGATATACTGTTCGCCAAAATATATCAGGAACCACCGCGATATTTACCGTCAGATACGCAAGGCTAAGGACAAGCGCTTCATGACCGATGCCCTGCCTCATCTCCTGCTGTATCTGGCTGGCATTGAGACACCTACCTATAAGGAGGAATATAACATCCTGAGTCCGAAATATGACGAGATGCGACCACGTATCCTTAAAAACTCTGCCGATTACGACAAACTTCGTGATGCGCATCTGGAAAAGATAAAAAAGGAAGAAAGTAAAAAGGTAAAAAAGAAAGAAAGGAGAAACTGATTATGAATAGTACTATTCTATCACGCCCGGCATGCAATGCCCTAAGAGGACTCGCCATCATCGGCATTTTCTTGCATAACTACTGCCATTGGCTGGGACCTATTATCAAGGAGAACGAATATCAATACTTCCAGCACAATGTTGACTGGCTGAACCAGGTAATGGCCAGCATGGACCTCAACCTGCCTGTACACCTGCTCTCGTTCTTCGGCCATTACGGTGTGCCCGTATTCCTCTTTCTGAGTGCTTACGGACTGGTGATGAAATACGAGGCTAAACCTCATCTCTCTACCGAACAGCAGACCAGAATGTACAACATCTCGGGCAAGAAACTTACAGGAAGCATCAACTGGCGCGAACCACTCCACTTTATCCGCTATCACTATCTGAAACTCTTCAAGATGATGATAGTAGGTTTCGTGGCATTCACGATGCTCGACCTTATCACGCCTGGCTCTCACCACTATGCAGCGCTCGACATCGTTGCGATGCTGGGCATGTTCAATAATGTATTGCCAAATCCGGATAACATCATCTGGCCGGGTCCGTACTGGTTCTTCGGTCTGATGCTGCAACTTTACATCGTCTATCGACTGCTGCTCTATCGCCGCCATTGGGGATGGACCGTAGGATTGATGGCCATCTGCATCGTCATCCAGCTCATCCTGGGCTTTAACAATCCGGAGAGTGAAGTGATGAACCGCTACCGCTACAACTTTATGGGCGGCATGCTGCCATTCGGTTTGGGCATACTCTATGCCAGATATGGCGAAAAGATACTCATGACGTTCCATTCGCCTATCACCAACTTCTTTGGCTGCATCTTCTGCATCTCGCTGATTTACAGTTTGAGCGGCAGCATGATTGGCTGGACCTTCGTGCCGTTCTTCTTCTGTCTGCTGAGCGTATTGGTAGCCGACCTACTCCAGAACATCAGCTGGCTATCAGGTATTTATAAGGTATTAGAGTGGATGGGCAGCATCTCCGCCGCTCTCTTCGTATGCCACCCTATCACCCGCAAGATATTCATCCCTATCAGCCGTCAGGGCGACATCTATGCCGGCCTGCTCCTCTACATCATATCGAGCATCTGTCTGGCATGGCTCTTCACCCAACTGATGAAGAAGATTCCAAACCCGAAATATTAAAAGAAAATCATGAAGATAAAAGATATAGAACTGGCGAATATCAGCCGGTTTCGCGGCGAGTTGATGGGAGCAGCCATGCTGTTCATCATCCTCTTTCATGTGGCATTGCCTAGAGAAGATGCCTTTTTCGGGCTTCGCAGAATGGGCAATGTCGGTGTAGACATGTTCCTCTTTCTCAGCGGAATAGGTCTCTGGTTCTCGTGGATGAAGAATCCTTCTGCCAAACATTTCTTCATCCGCCGTTATCTGCGCATCTACCCTACCTGGCTCATCATAGCCTGCCTTTTCTATATCCCTTCTTTCCAGGGCGGAAGCACCTGGAACTGGATCTATCTCTTTGGCGAGATAACCATCAACTGGGGCTTCTGGCTGCATGATGAGCTCAACTTCTGGTACATCCCGGCTACGATGATGCTCTATCTCTTTGCCCCTGCCTACATGGAACTCATCAAGCGCCATCCTATCTACCGCTGGCTGCCGGTGGTGATGATCATGTGGTGCATTCTGGTACAATATGTCACCCCGATACATCAGGCTGTAGGACATCTGGAGATTTTCTGGAGCCGCGTGCCTATCTTCTTCATCGGCATCAACATGGGTGAGATGGTTAGACAGAAGCAGACGCTCGACGGCGCTTCGATATGGATGATATGGCTCATGTTCCTGATGACGCTGCTGGCGAGCATCTTCCTGGAACAGGAGAAGCACGGCATGTTTCCGCTCTTCCTGGAACGCATGCTCTATATCCCGCTTACCATCACCAGCATCCTGCTGCTGAACCGCATCTTCCGCCGCACCCCGAGTTGGTTTAACAAGGGGTTCATGTTTGTGGGAGCGCTGAGCCTGGAGTGTTATCTGCTCCATATCCACTTCGTGCTGAAATACCTAGAACCGCATCACTTGGGCTATTGGCCAACCTTCTTCATCTGCATAGGCATCACCCTGCCTGCAGCATGGATTCTGAGCAAGATAGCCGGATGGATTTCTAAAGAGTTAGCTAAGTTTATCAAGTAAAAAGGAGTTTATTTATTAAGAAAAATAGGAGTTTTATGAACGAGAATAAATTGGAAGACAGTAAAGGGTTTGCAGCGCTGCTGCGACTGGTTCGCCCGAAACAATGGATCAAGAATGGCTTTATTTTCTTACCGCTGTTCTTTGGCGGCGCCCTGTTGCATACAGATGCTCTGCTGGCGGGTCTGATTACTTTCTTCGCCTACAGTTTTGCCGCATCGAGCATCTATTGTTTCAACGATATCTATGATGTGGAGGCCGACCGCCGCCACCCGGTCAAGTGTCATCGTCCGATAGCATCGGGGGCGGTCAGCATCAAGCAGGCATACGGACTGATGTTCCTGATGTTTGCCCTCTCTATGGGTGTATGCAGCCTGCTCGAATCATGGGAGACGATGGGAATCATCATCTTCTATTGGCTTCTGAATCTTGGCTACTGTGCCAAATTCAAGCAATATGCCATCATCGATGTGTGTATCGTGGCTTTCGGTTTCGTACTCCGTCTGCTGGCAGGTGGTGTAGCTACGGGCATCGTACTCAGTAAGTGGATTGTGCTGATGACCTTCCTCATCACCCTCTTTATGAGTTTTGCCAAGCGCCGCGATGATGTACTGCGCATGGAGAAGACGGGCGAGGCTCCCCGCAAGAATACCATCCGCTACAACCTCACCTTCATCAACCAGGCTATCACGATTACGGCTTCCGTAACCCTGGTATGTTACATCATGTATACGGTGAGTCCGGAGGTTATCGAGAATTTCCATACCGAGAATCTCTATCTTACGAGTGTCTTTGTGCTGGTTGGTTTGCTGAGATACATCCAGATAGCCGTGGTAGATCAGAAGAGTGGTGACCCTACGAAGATTATCCTGCGCGACCGCATCACCCAGTTTATCGTGCTCGCCTGGTTGCTCTCCTTCCTGATCCTTATTTATATCGTATAAGAAAATGAAGAAAAAATTATATTGTTTCGATTTCGACGGAACGCTGACAACAAGCGATACCCTGTTGGAATTCATCAGATATGCCAAGGGTACCGGTCGTTTTCTGATGGTATTCCTGATGTACAGTCCGCTTTTGGTACTGATGAAGTTGCATCTCTTTCCCAACTGGAAGGCGAAGCAACTCATCTTTGCCCATCTTTTTGCCGGCATGCGTATCGAGAAGTTTGATGCGCTCTGCTGCGATTTTGCCGAAGAATACCAGCATCTGTTGCGCCCCAAAGGTGTTACGCTGGTACACGAAGCCCTGGTTGCAGGTGCTCAGGTTTTCATCGTGAGTGCCAGCATCGACAATTGGGTCCGCCCGTTCTTTAAAGTTCGCGGTCTAGATGGAGTCAGGGTTTTAGGCACCCAGATAGAAGTGATTGACGGCAGACTTACCGGCAAGTTCAAGAGCAACAACTGCTATGGCGAGGAAAAGGTACATCGCATCTGCGAGGCACTGACCACCACAACCGCCAATGCCTACGGTACCCCCTCATTATCTTTCGACCGCTCCCAATACGAGATAGAAGCATTTGGCGACAGCCGAGGCGACAAGGAGATGCTCGCCTTCGCCGATAAAGGTCATTACAAGCCCTTCAGATAAAACGTGGTTATTAGCCCAAAATCAAGTGAACAGGTCGTCCATTGTAATTTGTACTTGAGCCAAGGCTGCATACTGTGTAAGGCGCACGCCAAAAGTAGTAATCATCGTTGGGATAATGCCACTTTTTATCCCTGTTTCTGCCACGAAATCTGCCATACGATTACGAATGCGCATATCCTCCTCCTTAGTGATCGTGTAAGGCATCTGCGAATACTTGATTTCACATAGATTCACGAGATTATCGGCACGTTCTATCAGTAAGTCGATTTGCGCAGCTGGCTTTGAAACCTTACTTCGCCAAGAATAATACTCGGTATGGATTTGGTCTATCCCCAAGAAATGCTTGATTTGAGGAATATGCAACATGCAAACTCGCTCAAAAGCCAAGCCATACCAAGTATTTTGACGAGGTTTTCCCATCAAGTGAGTCCAATATTCCGTGTCCGTCGTACCAGGATGGCAAAACGTCATATAAAATAATGTATAGAGGTCGGTGAGCTGAAAGATTTGATCTTTCTGCTTTATCTTCTTATCCCTGGTATTATACCCTCTTACAAAATCGCAATTTATCAATTCACTAAGAACCTTTGTCAAAGTTCCACCCGATTTCAACTTCAATTTCTCCATGATTTCCTTTCGGGTCATACCTTGTCTGCATGAGGCAAGTACCTCTATGACACGCATATAGGACTCAGAATTTCTAAACAAGGACGAATATAGTCTTCCATATTCTCGCTTCAGTTCAGCGTGGGATGAGAAAAACAATCTGTCGACATTCCCTTCCACACCTTGCTTTTTATCCAACAAACTGAGATAATAAGGCACCCCACCAAGGATGCTATATATCTGAAGGATAGAAATGCGAGTCCATGAGAATCCATAAGCTTGTAGCATCAGTTCCGTCTCACGAAGAGTAAAAGGAGCAAGATACATCTCGTGCGTTATCCTATTATGAAGCCCACCATGACTATCTATCAGATTGGCTATCATCCACGACGTGGCACTGCCACAAACGATAAGCATGATTTCACTTTGGTAAGCTGCCCATCCGTTCCAAAAGTGCTCAAAAGCCTGTTGGAAACCAGATTTCGGCGTATCCAAGCATGGTAGTTCATCGATAAAAACAACGAGTCGTTCTCTTTTCATTTTTGCCTTTAACAACTGTTTCAATGCCTCAAAAGCCTCTGTCCAATTCGTAGGAATAGGCTGTTTGGAATCTCCATATTCCCTCAGCGCAAACCCGAAATTAGAGAGTTGCGCCTCAGCTGGTGCCTCTATAGACCCAGACATATCAAAGGCAAACTTATCACGGAAGAGATTTCTCACAAGATAAGTCTTGCCGATACGACGCCTGCCATATACAGCCACAAACTCAGCTTTGCCAGAATGATAATATTCTGTCAACAGCTCGATTTCTTTCTTTCGTCCGATAATTTGCTCCATACCTTTTAAATCTAACTTTAATGATGGTGCAAATATAAGATAATTATCCGAGAGAAACAAGGATTCTATAGCCAAATCGATGAATTTTAACTCGATTTGGCTAAAGAATAGGTTATACTATAGCCAAATCGAGCAATTTCCATTCGATTTGGCTATAGAATGCCTTGCTGATTGCTATTATCCCCCAGGGCTAAGAGCTTTTGAGCTTTCAGCCCGTGCCATACAGTTCTTTAAGACTTGCACAGGCAAGATTTTGAGAATCTGGGGGAATTTTAGGCAAAAAGATTTTGAGGAAAAGAATATTTTATGTATATTTGCCCCCAATTGTAACATCAACAAGTAAAGATTTTGAATATATTCATTATGAAACAAAGGAATACAGACATCGACTGGATAAGAGCCATCCTCATTATTCTCATGATATTGATTCATATCGTGAGCTTCGGCAACGCATACCCCCATCTCAAGGCAGGCATTCTCTCGTTCATGATGCCTACCTTCCTCATCATCACGGGCTATCTCGTGAATATCGAGAAAAGCCCAAAGGAGATGGGAAGATACCTGATGTGTCTCGCTTTGCCTTACGTCATCATGGTAACCGGTTTCTCTGTCCTCTCCTATTTCATGCCGGTGAGAGATGGCATCACGGAACTGTCACTCTCTCAGATTTGTGAGAAGATATTCGTTACTTCCATCGGTCCCTATTGGTTCATCCAGACCATGATTATCTGCGGCATTCTCTATTACGTCAGTTTCAAGGGAGCAACCTGGGGAACCCTCAGACAGGGAAAAACGACGATGAGCACCACCACAAGCCTCTTCCTCTTCGCCACCCTACTCCTGCTCCTGTCCAAGACCCCCGCTCTTTCGCCCAGTGCCGCCACCTATTATTTCATCGGAGCGGTACTCAGACAATGCCATATCGGCTTTGACAGAATCTTTCGTCCTTCACCGGTAGCCCTGCTGTTCTGGATCAACTTGCTGGGCTTAGAAGAATGGTACGACTGGGGCACGCTCGCCATCGTCTTCTCCTGCTGGTGCTGCATTTCATCTCTGATGTGGATACACAGCCTCATCAAACGCCTACAGGATAATGCCTGCGTCCGAAAGACAGAAGACACCTTATTATATATAGGCCGCAACACGCTGCCCATCTACCTCTTCCACCCTATCTTTACGATGGCAGCCAAGTTTTATCATCCCCTCTTTAGCTGGGACAGGAGCGAAATCTGTTTTGCCCTCGTTACCATCTTCATCGCCATTGCCGGAAGCATCGGCATCGCCAAGATAATGGAGAAGACCCATCTGGCTTATCTCTTCGGAAAAGGAAAGATGCTGAGATAAATAATACCAGGATATATTTGGTTATTTGGAGATTTTGAAGTACTTTTGCAACATGAATATCAAGAACAAGATAAATAATATGGATGATGCCAAGCGAGAGAAGCTGGGCGAAGTCATCAGATTCGGAATCGTAGGCGGACTGGCTACGGTACTGCAATATGTCATCTACCTGGCTATGATGCCGGCACTGACCCATTTCATCCCCAACATGGGCGACCACAGCCTGGCTACCACAGCCAACACCATCGCCTATATCGTGAGTTTCATCTTCAATTTCATCGCCAGTACCCGCTATACATTTAAGGTAAAGGCGAATGCCAAGCGCGGAGCAGGATTCACCCTCTCCCACATCGTCAACTACTCGATGCAGACCCTCTGCCTCAACCTCTTCGTAGGTCTGGGACTCGCCAAACAGTGGGCGATGATTCCCACCCTCTGCATCTGCATCCCGGTAAACTTCCTCCTGGTAAGGTTCTTCCTGAAGAAATAAGGGGATTCCCCAAACACGATAAAAGAAAGATATGAAAAAGATATTCGATATTTTTAAAATCAAGAAAGAGGAAAGAGTTTCAGCACTCGTCGCACTCATCATAGCATGTGCCCTCAATGCCCTGACTGTCATCAAATACCACAGCCAGTTCTCGCAGATTACAGATAATTATCACAAACTCTTTGTCAAGACCTTCCATGTGGCAGGTTTCGACCCGCTTACCTATAGCATCGTATCTCACTGGGACACAGAATATAATGTATACCGCCACCCGCTGCTGGCGTTCTTCATGTATATCCCGAATCAGATAAATCAAGGATTGATGATGCTTACCGGCATCAACTGCGTTCAGTTTGTCGTGGGAGCTATCCTGGTGTTCTGCGCCTTCTATTCCTTCATTTTCCTTTATCGTATATTCAGAGAAGTGATTGGTACAGAGCGCTTTGATGCCAATCTGCTCTCTGCCTTCTATTTTTCTTTCGCCTATGTGATGGTTTCAGCGATGGTACCCGACCATTTCATCATGTCGATGATCATACTCCTCTGTACCCTGTATATCACAGGCGTATGCATGAAGAAAGGCAGACAGCTTACCATCTGGCAGACTATCCTGCTCTTTGTATTTACAGCGGGCGTATCGCTCAACAATGGTCTGAAGACCTATCTTGCCGCCCTTTTCACCAATGGCAGAAAGTTCTTCAGCATCAAATACTTCCTGATAGGAGTCATCCTTCCTGCCGCACTCATGTGGGGCTTTGCAAGATGGGAATACCGCACCTTCGTATGGCCTAAGGAGATGGCAAGACACGAGGCTAAGATGAAGAAAAACAAGGAAGCCACAGCCAAGATTTACCAGCAATACCGCGACAGCACTGGCGTGAAAGACTCGGCAAAGGTAGAAGCTGCCGTCAAGAAAATCATCAAGGATAAAGCGCATGCCAAATATGTTCGTGACCATAAACAGATATGGAACAAGAACACGGGCAAGCCTATCGCCAAGGGCGAATTCATGAACTGGACCGACAAGACGACCTCCCGCTCGCAAACTCTGGTCGAGAATTTCTTCGGTGAAAGCATCATGCTGCACCAGCAGAACCTTCTGGGCGATGTATTGCGCAACCGTCCGGTTATCGTGAAATACCAGTCTGCGGTCAATTATGTGGTAGAGGCATGCATCGTTGTGCTTTTCTTACTTGGCATCCTTGCCGGAAGAAAATCAAAGTTCCTCTGGCTCACCCTGACATTCTTCCTGATGGATGCTGCCCTCCATATCGGTTTGGGCTTCGGTATCAACGAGGTATATATCATGACTGCCCACTATATGTATGCCCTTCCTATCGCCATCGCCTTCCTGGCGCTCAAGGCAAAAGGAAAGAACCTGAAATGGGTCTTCAGAGGATTGATGCTCGCCATCACCCTCTATCTGTGGATAAGCAACGGATATCTGCTGGTAGGCTACATGCTAGGATAAATATTAGCAAGAAGCCTTGATACAGCGGATGATATCCTCATGCTTCATATCAAACTTACGGGCAAAGAGGCGGTTGCTTTGTTCCAGCTCCTCTTTGTCTGCCAAAGTCCAGACGTATGGATTGCCCCGTTTCCAGTCGATAAGTCGCATACAGCCCTCATATTCATCTTTTTCTGAGTACAAGGCGGCCCGGAAATCGGGCTGATTCCATACCAGGGTCTGCAGGAAGAATTCATCAGGGCAGAAAGTATAATTGAATCTTTTCAATACAAACGGCTTCTGGCTCACCACATACTCCACGCATGCCTGCGTGATGCTCACCCAGTTGGCACCCTTGGCAAAATCCATCTTCTGGCGATGCAGGAACGGCATGAGCAGCATCGAAAGATATTTATTCAGTCGCCTGGTGATAGCATTCAAAGCCCCATACTTCGAGCGGGTAAGACTGGTAAATAGCCAATAACGCATCATCTTCCGGCGGCAATCCCATTCAAATTCCTCACCATGATTGATGCCCACAAACTCCTTACCCTGATGCTCCTCAAAGAACTGATGGATGTAATCCTGCGATTTGATAGGTAAATCCTGACCACTCAGCAGATGGTAGTAGGCATAAGGTCCATGCTTCAAAGCCTCCTCGAAAAGCACATACTCCGCCTTAATCTGGCTCAGATTTCCCCAACGCACATCCACCCTCTGTTCCAATAAAAAGAGGCGTGCCTTGGAAAGAACCAGCGGTTCAGCACCATCAAGCATATCCGATTTCCGGTCGATATGCAGAAATATATCATTGCGCTCATCATCGAGCATCGACAGCAATACCCTCAGAAGCGGTAAACTGCCATGAGCCATTATCAAAAAAGCATGTTTCATTGTCATTATTTATCTTTATTATCCAACTGTCCGTCCTGATGACTTTTTCATCATCATTGCGACAAAGATACACCAAATAAAAGAGAATACAAAATAAAACTCCGTTTTTATCAGAAAATAACGCCTAAAAAAGCAAAAAATAGCAGAATGATGCTTTTATTTTGAGTTTCAAGTGGTTGTGGCAGCCGTTGGCTTTAAGTGGCACAGACAAGGAAATGCGGAAAACGCAGATTGATGAAATAGAAACGCTTTCAAATCATTACCTCGCAGAAACGCCCTAATAAGCATTTTTAACGGTGACGGTTCATATTTCCCCATTCTGCGTAAGTTTTGGTTTTGTCATGCAGCTCTCATAGTTTAATTTTGCACCGAACAAAAAAGTAAGAATTATGAGATGCACTTTCAAGACAGTCTTCTATATAAATGGAAGCAAGGAGAGAAACGGAATTGTCCCTATCATGGGACGAGTGACAATCAACGGAACTATCGCACAGTTCAGTTGCAAGCAGAGCGTGACCAAGGCTATCTGGGATGCCAAGGGCAACAGAGCCATTGGCAAGAGCAAGGAAGCCAAGGAGGTGAACTTTGCGCTTGACAACATCAAGGCTCAAATCGCCAAGCATTACCAACGCCTTTCCGACCGTGAGGCGTTCGTTACAGCTGAGATGGTGAGAAATGCCTACCAAGGCATAGGCACAGAGTACGAGACCTTGCTCAGAGCCTTTGACAAGGAGAACGCAGCCTTTGCCAAGCGTGTAGGCAAGGACAGAGCCAAGAACACCTACCGCAAGTATCTGACGGTAAGAAAGTATGTTGCCGAGTTCATCAAGTATCAGTACAAGCGCAGCGATATGTCCATGAATGAGCTTACAGAGGAGTTCATTCGTGACTATTGTCTGTACTTGAAGAATGTTGTAGGACTTGCGCAGTCCTCTATTTGGATTTACTCCATACCACTGAAACATATCGTAACGGCAGCTCACTACAACGGCAAGATACCAAGAAATCCGTTTGCCATGTACCACGTTGACCCAGATCACAAGGAACGTGAGTTCTTGACCTTGGACGAGCTTACCGCCATGACAGAGATGAAGTTGGAAGACCCGAATATGGCATTTGCGAGAGACCTCTTTCTCTTTGGTTGTTGGACAGGTATCTCTTTCATCGACATCAAGAACTTGACGGAAGATAACATCAGCATGATAAACGGTGCTCCTTGGATTGTGTCCAAGCGTCAGAAGACTGGTGTACCTTTTCAAATCAAGTTGATGGATATTCCCATGCAGATTATTGAGAGATACAAGTCTTTCAGAAAAGGAAGCCACGTATTCAATATCGGCAATCTTAGCAACATCAACAAGCGCATCAAGAAAGTTGCTGCAATGTGTGGCATCAAGAAGCGGGTTTCATTTCACGTGTCTCGCCACTCTTGGGCTGTTTTAGCCTTGGAATATGGTATGCCGATAGAGAGCGTGAGCAAGATTCTTGGCCATACAAACATCACCACGACGCAGATATACGCCAAGGTGACAAGCAACAAACTTGACCATGACATAGCAGTCTTTGAAAGTCGAATCAAGGGGCACTTGCCTGTTATGGGAGGAATGGTATGAAAAGGACTGTAATCACCGTGGACGGAAATGGAATACTTTCCATTCCGTCCAACTTGGAGAACTTGTGGATGAGTGAGGGAGAATTGGTCAATATGCTTCATGTTACCGCCCCAAAACTCAACTCTGTGATACAAGTCATATATAAAGAAGGCATGTTGTCTATGTCGGAAGTCCAACAAAGACAAGAAACTTCCAAGGGTATTTGGCAAACATTGTATGGATTCCCTATGGTTGTTGCCATTTGCTTCCGTCTCACCTCTAATGGGGCTATGCAACTTCGTAATGCCATCTTCAAGAGGCTGTACGGAGCAAAAGAGAAAGCAGCCATTGTCCTACAACTCTACGGAGGGACAAATGCCATTAGCTGAGATTGGTTGTATCTTTGACGCTTCTATTATTCACTGTCGTATTGACTTGTCTACGTACTGATTCACTGTCGTATCAAGCATTTCTGTGAAGAACGAAGAACTGCTGATGTCAAACGTTTTACAGTTTTATCGTATGACATATAAAACGTATGACATGCAGGAATACATTTTTGTTCATCCCGAGGAAAGGTTTGCAAGGAAGCCTCTCTTCGGGATTTTTCGTTTTATCTTATCCCGAAAGGCTACATCAAGCACATTGATTTCCAATCTTTTAACATTGTCGGTGCAAACTTCTCCATTCTGCGCAAGTTTGTGTTTTGCGTTTTGATTTTCCGCCCTTACTTTTGCAACTTTAATTTATCAACTCACAAAGGTTAGATTATGAGCAAGACAAACGACAACAATCAGCTTGTAGGCGTGGCAAATGCAAAGCCACAGGCTGCACCTCCGACAAACGAGGTGTTCATCCGTGTTGGCACAACCTTGTACAAGGTGGTTGACCAACCTACCATCAATGGAGGAAAGGTAAGAAAGCGCATCCCATGGAACATGGAGACCTTGCGTCAGGACTACGGCAAGGAGTTCATCAAGTACGTTCACAAGTATGACGGCTTCTGTACTGTTCCCGAACATGTGAACCACCGCACGGTGATAGACGGTTTCCTCAACCTATACGAGCCGATAGGACATAAGCCGATGCAAGGGGGCTTCCCAAATATCAAGAAGTTGGTTAGTCACATCTTCGGTGAGCAATATGAGCTTGGCATGGACTACCTGCAACTTCTTTATCTCAGACCAGTGCAGAAGCTGCCTATTCTATTGCTTGTATCAGAGGAAAGAAACACAGGCAAGACCACGTTCTTGAACTTTCTGAAGGCATTGTTCCAGGACAACGTGACATTCAACACCAACGAGGACTTCCGCAGTCAGTTCAACTCCGATTGGGCTGGCAAACTGCTCATAGTCGTGGACGAGGTATTGCTCAGCCGCAGGGAGGATTCCGAGCGGTTGAAGAACCTCAGCACCACACTCTCGTACAAGGTGGAAGCCAAGGGCAAGGACAGGAACGAGATTTCCTTCTTTGCCAAGTTCGTGCTGTGCTCCAACAACGAATCACTCCCTGTCATCATTGACGAGGGCGAGACCCGATATTGGGTGAGGAAGATTTTATCGTTGCAATCTGACGATACCGACTTCTTGGAGAAACTGAAGGCGGAGATACCCGCTTTTCTGTTCCATCTGCAAGGCAGAACGCTGTCCACAGAGCGGAAGAGCCGTATGTGGTTCGCCCCCGAACAGATAGCGACCGATGCTCTGAGGAGAATCATACGCTGCAACCGCAACCGACTTGAGGTGGAAATGTCGGAGCTGTTCCTTGAGGTCATGGAGAACACCCAAACCGACAGTTTGCAATTCTGCCTCAATGATGCAATCGCCTTGTTGCAATGCAACCACGTGAAAGCGGAGAAGCACCTTGTGCGAAAGATAGTGCAGGACTGTTGGAAGCTGCAACCTTCAGAGAACGCCCTCACCTACACCTCATACGAGTACAACTACAACAGCAGCGGTCACTACTCGCCAACAAAACGTGTGGGCAGGTTCTACACTGTAACGAGGGACAAGCTAAATAGCATATAATTTTGTTGAATTGTTGAATATGACGAAAGAAGTGTTGGAAATCAAGTATTTAAGGCTCAACATTTTCTCAACAAATCTCTCAACAAAAGAAAGAGACTGTTGAAAAGAGAAAACATGACCGCTAATGCCTGTCTTTCTCTTTTGCCCAGTGATTTTGTTGAAAAGAACCATTTGTTGAGAGTTTGTTGAGAAGATAAGCCTTTGGTTATCATACCAATACATACTATTTTCAACAATTCATCAGAAATACATACACCACTTAATCCACAGTAAGACATGAATATTCAAGAAGCAAAGCAAATCAAGATTGCAGATTATCTGCTAAGTTTGGGACACCACCCTGTCAAACAGCAGGGTGCAAACCTTTGGTACAAGTCACCGCTGAGAAACGAGAGCGAGCCATCTTTCAAGGTGAACACCACGATGAACAGTTGGTTCGATTTCGGAATGGGCAAGGGCGGCAACATCATCACCCTTGCGTCATACCTTTACGCATCAGACAACTTGCCATATCTCTTGGACAAGATGGAGAAGCAAGCGCCCCATGTACGCCCGACCGACTTTTCTTTCCCTCAGCAAGCTTCCGAGCCGAGTTTTGAGAGATTGGAGGTTAGGGAGCTCAACCACCCTGCACTCCTGCGCTATCTGAGCGAGCGGAATATTGACCTGTGCATAGCCCGAAAGGAATGTGTGGAACTCCACTTCTCGCATAATGGCAAGAACTACTTCGCCATCGGCTTCAAGAACAAGTCGGGCGGTTACGAGGTTCGTAACCGATTCTTCAAGGGTTGCATGTCCCCCAAGGACATCACACATATCCGACAGCAAGGCGAGCCAAGATACTCTTGCTATGTTTTCGAGGGCATGATGGACTATCTTTCCTTTCTCTCGTTACGCATGGAGAAGTTTCCGTCTTGTCCGTCATTGGAAGCGCAGGACTACGTGATACTCAACTCCACAAGCAATGTGGACAAGGCTGTTGACGCACTCCACGGCTACGAGCGCATCAGTTGTCTGCTCGACAACGACGAGGCAGGGCGGAAGGCAACGCTTGCCATCGAGAACGCCCTCAGCTACCGTGTGAGGGATGCATCCCACTTGTACAGCGAGTACAACGACTTGAACGACTATCTGTGCGGAGTGAAATCCAAACAGTCGGTACACCAAGTACAGCCTGTTAAGCGGACTGCTCCACCTCGGAAGAAAGGCGCAGCCTTAGGTATGTAGGCGGTTCCTGCTCCAATGGCTATTCTGAACGGAAAAGCCATAGCTCAATAGGGCGTTTTCTTGACGCAGTGGCACGCCACCGCTAAAAACACCCATTTGAGCAAAGGGGCATCCCCTTTTGAAACCCCGTGAGCCATGCGCAGGACGCAATGCGGCAAGCGGATTTGTACAACTCAAAAACAAGTTTATTATGGGACATTTCAGTTTGGATTTCAAGAAGGCAAAGGGCAGCTCTGACGCAAGGGAGTCAGACCACATAGAGCGCAAGGTGATACCCGACAACGCTGACCCTACGAGAACTCACCTCAACCGTGAGCTTGTCAAGATGCCGAGCGGTGTGTATGGTCGTGACGAAGCCATCGCCCACCGCATCAAGACGGCAGGCATCAAGCGCAAGATAACCAATGACCAGGTGAGGGTGATTAGAACCGTGCTGTCTGGAACGCACGAGGACATGATGAACATCGCAGCCAATGATCAGCTTGACGATTGGTGCAACGACAGCTTGAAGTGGTTGCAGGACACGTTCGGCAAGGAGAATGTCGTGTCGGTGGTTCTCCACATGGACGAGCACACGCCACATCTCCACGCCTCCATCGTTCCGATAGTGACTGGCGAACGGAGAAAGGCGAAGAACAAGACAACGGAAGAGGGCAAGCGGACATACCGCAAGAAAGCCAATGTCGTGAGGTTGTGTGCCGATGATGTACTCAACCGTGACAAGATGGTTGGCTATCACGACAGCTATGCTGAAGCCATGGGCAAGTATGGCTTGAAGCGAGGTGTCCGTGGGTCGGATGCGAGGCATACCTCCACGGCACAGTATTACCGTAACATCAAGCGAGAGACGGAGAGACTTCAAAACTGCATGAAACTGCTGCAATCCGATGTGGAGGAAGCAGAGCGACTGCTCAAACAGACCAAGAGCGAAATCAACACGGAGAAACTACAGGCTGCTAAGACGGAAGCCAAGACTGCCTTTGTGTCGAAGATTTGTTCTCTTTTAGGTAGTGGAAAATTGAAGGAGGTGGAGCAGCACAACCAAAAGTTGTGCGAGCTTGTGACAGACAGAGAGCAATACATTGACGAACTCCATGGGAAAATGCAGCGAATGGAGGACAGCCACACCCAACAACTCGGCGAGATGCAACAGAAACACCAAGCAGAGGTCGTTGATTTGAAAAGCAAGCACTCCACGGAGGTAACGATGCTCAACAACATCATCCGCAAAGCCAAGCGTTGGTTCCCGATGTTGGAGGCATACTTGCAAATAGAAAGTTTGTGCAAGAGGATAGGCTTCACGGCTGAACAAATTAGTGTGCTCCTTGCTGGAAAGGCACTCAACTTTAGCGGTTCACTCTATTCCGAGAAGCACAGAAGAAAGTTCAATGTGGAGAATGCAGAAATCAAGGTGTTCTCTGATTCTACCAAACCGAACCAATTGTTTCTGTGTATCAATAGACAGCCTATTGTTGAATGGTTCAAGGAGCAATGGAATATCTCAAAAGATAGAAGAACCTTAAATCCGAAGATAAATAAAGAAGAAAAAATCTAAAGACCTGAGCAACAAAAAGTTGCTCAGGATTTGGATATGTCAGAAAAATCACGCTATCTTTGTAGCGTCAAAATTTAAAAAGATATTTCTAGGCAAACAAAGATATATTGTTAAAAAGGATAAATAATTTTAATTTTTCAACACTTAAAATATTTTTTTTGTAAATTTGCAAAAAATATAGAATCTCGTAGATTTAAAGATGGTTGCTACAAGTGCAAGAATTGAATGACGAAACCATTTGGAAAGGAAAATGTATATGAAGATAAAACATTTGTTATTTTTTATTCCTGTGACTTTTTTGGTCGCATGTGAAGGGACTGATTTAATCGAGCCAGACAATGTGTCGAAAGAACAGATTTCCACTCAAATAATTTATAACCCGACAAAATATTCAAAACAAAAAGGTGATGTCTTTGTCAAAAGCAGTTTGCCAACAACAATGGCAAAGCAAATACCTAATGCCTGCGTAACATCAATTATGGAGTATGCAAACAATAAAGTTTTTGGTGGAACAGTAAATGAGGGAGCGTATATTCTATATTATACACAGACATATAATTCAAATCCTTTGATTGATGGTGTTTCTTTGGATTATATCGAGCCTTTTGTAACACATTTCTTTAAAACTCAAACATTTACAAATTATAAGTCTGCAATAGATGCCAAGCATCCCGTCATGACTGATGTAAATAGCCAAATAGAAAGCTCTGCCCATAATGTGTTATGTGTAGGATATAACTCCAATACGGGTGCTGCTATTTATATGGACCCTGAGCTTGCTTGTATGTACTCAGTTAATGCTGGGTATTTTTTACAAGATTATAATATAGTATTAACAGGTATAAAGTAATTAAATAAATATGAAGTTGATTTTTAAATATTTTTTTATTTCTCTATTGTTCCTAAATGGGCAATTAGTTCATGCACAATCATTTAAAATCGACAGCTTAAAAGGTAAAAAATGGGAGTTGCAATTGCCAAAAGGAAAGTCTTATACTTCGAGTCTTATATTCAAAGATACGACATACACAACTAGTTTCTCCTTTAATGGACAGACTCATACTATAGAGAAGCCATACTTAATACAGCAGGAAAACGTAGAAACATTTTATGTTATTTTTCCATCAGAAGGAAAGGGTACAAAAACTTTCTCTGTTAAGTTTAAAGTTTTAGAATTTACCGACAAGTTGCTAAAATTGCAAAATACAACAACAAATGTTGTAAATACGTATTTCGCAAAATAAACAACTAGTAGATTGTAAAGTCTAAAAGTTTAGTAAGGCACGTGTGATATTTCATCAATCATCAGTATGTGACGAACGACGTTTTACTCAACTTTTAGACTTTACAGACCACTAGTAAGACTGTGCTTTTTGCAACATATTTCTCTGTTTGATATTTTTTGTTTAATAAAATTCTTAGATTCATTATTTTTTTGTATTTTTGCAGCCGAAAAGAGTTGTTAGGCAGCAAACGTATGCAGATTGCAGAATTTAGAACTGTTGCTAAATCATTACCTCTGTTGAGGTGAAAAACTCATAAATAGTTCATTTTTAGCTATTCGGCTGATTTTAGCGTAATTTTTTCAGAAAAAAGACACAAAATAGAGCCTTTCTTTTTGAATATTCAGAAAAAACAATTACTTTTGCAGCGCTAAGAAGGAGATGCGGCATGCATCAGCCCAGCAAAAAAATAATCAGAGAATGAACAATATATTTAGAATTAAAAAAGAAGAAAGGCTCTTTGCCTTGATTACACTCATCGTTATCATCGCCTTCAATGTGCTGATGATAACCTATCATTTTGATGATTTCGGCAAACCGAAAGCAGGATTCTGGACGCTCTTCACCAAGAACTTTCAGATTTCAGGTTTCGACCCCTACACCTACCTTACCCTCTCGAAGTGGAAGGTGTATTACACGGAGTATCGCCATCCCATGCTCCCTTTCTTCCTCTATCCTTTCTCGCTACTGAACGGCTGGCTGATAGAACTCACCTCCCGCAACTGGGCAACTATCATCGTGGCGGTGATGATGACATTCTTCTCCACCTACTCCACCCTCTTCTTCAGAAGAATCTTCAGAGAGGTGATGCAGCTGAAGGCTATAGACAGCAATGTGCTCACAGCGATGCTTTTTTCCTTTGCCTACGTGCTGCTCGTCACCTTTGTAGATGACCATTTCGGCATGTCGCTTTTCTTCCTGTCGATGACACTTTATCTGGCAGGCAAACAGCAGCAGGAACACCGCAGCATGCCTTGGTGGCAAACAGCCCTGCTCTTTTTCTTCACGGCAGGCATCACGCTGAGCAATGGCGCCAAGACCTTCCTTGCCGCCCTCTTTACCAATGGCAAAAAACTCTTCCGCCCGAAATATCTGGCATTGGGCATCATCTTGCCTACCCTTCTGATAGGTGCAGCAGGCATCTACCAGAATAAGGCATTCATTATTCCTAATCGCCTGGAAGGAGAACGGCTCGTGGCTCAGAAAGCTGCAAAAGACAGTACTTTTAGGGCAAAAATGGACCAGAAACAGAAGCACGATAAGGCTATCGCTGGCAAGAATATCCAGAAACGAGGCATGCTTTCATGGGCAGATATGTCTATCTCCCGTTCAGAGTCATTGGTTGAAAACGTTTTTGGCGAATCGCTTATCCTGCACAGAGAACATCTTCTGGAAGATATCCACAGCCATCGCCCGATTTTCGTGAAATACCAGACCCCTATTCCTTATATCATAGAGGGAATCATCGTGATTCTGCTGTGTATGGGCTTTTGGATGGGAAGAAGATCGGCCTTTCTCTGGCTCACTGCCTCATGGGTGGCATGCGATGCCTTCATTCATCTGATAATGGGATTCGGACTGAACGAGGTTTATATCATGGCTGCCCATTGGGCGTTCATCATTCCGATCTGTATCGGATATATCATCAGAAACTGTAAGGAGAAATATCTGCCTTATCTTCGTGGAACACTCGCAGTTATCACCATCTTCCTGTTCTTCTATAACAGCGCGCTGATATTCCAGTATCTCACAAGATAAAAAAGAGAACCCTACAAGATAAAAAGTATCTTAGATTAAAACCATCATGCTGAAAATAAGTATCTTAACCCCCATCTATGGAGTAGAAAAATATATCGAACAGTGCGCCCGTTCACTGTTCGAGCAGTCGTATGCGTCTATCGAATACATCTTTGTAGATGACTGTACCCCCGATAAAAGCATCGGCATTCTGCAAGCGCTCCTGAAAGAATATCCTGAAAGAGCACAACAGGTACGCATCATCCACCACGACAGAAACCGAGGCGTGGGAGCTGCAAGACAGACGGCACTGATGGCGGCTACAGGCGATTATCTTTTATTTGCCGATAGCGATGACATGCTGCCGAAAGATGCAGTTGAGAAGCTGGCAGGAAAAGCAGATAGTAGCCATGCCGACCTGATTGATGGCGGCTACCGGGAGTGGTGCGATGAAAAGGCAGGCAGACTCCAGAAACCTTTTGATGTTTCTGATGAGAAACTGCTCAAACTGCTTGTCTGTCAGAACATCATCACCAACCGGCTGTGGGGCAGAATCTATAAGCGTTCGCTCATCATGGAGCACAGGATATTCTTTGAAGAGGGCATCAACTATGCGGAAGATCTTTTCTGGAATGCCCAGTTCATGTTCTACGGCAAAAAGGTGAACATCGATGATGCGGTATATTATTATCGTACCGACAATGAGAATTCCTACAATCACAACATCTCTGAAAAGAATCTCCTGTCATACTTCAAATCAACCCGCCGACTCATCGATTTTTTCGAGCAGAACGATAAGAAGCATCAGTATCTCAGAGCCACAGAGATAGGCATCGTCAATGCCTACCGCTGGGCAGCAAACGCACAGGTAGCCTTCGAAAAGGTGGATCAGGCACTCGGCTACAAGCCTAAGAGCTGCCTCATCCGACTCATCATCAAGCTCATCAAAAAGGGGGTACCTGTCAAGAGGGTGAATCTTATCTACCTCGCTTACAGAAAGCTATACACTCTTCTAATATCTGCACCTTCAGCAGTTTCATGATACAGAAGTAGATGATGGCTGAAACCAGCAGACGAACCAGCAGCAGGAGATAGATGTTCTGCAGGCTGCGAGTCATGAAATAGGTAACTACCATCGTGGCTGCCGCACAGAGCATGAATGGCAGTATATCCTTTGCCACATCCAGGAACCGCAATCCGGCAACACGCTTCATCATCCACTGCCAGACCAAAAGCCAGGCGATGATAAACACGGTATAGGCTATCACCATGATCTGGATGCCATATTGATGACAGAACAACACCAAGGCGAGCAACCCCACTACCTGACCGATGTTGCACCACATATACACATCAGAACGCCCCTTGCTGATGGCAAGATTCTGATAGAGCGTATAAATCGGCATAAAGGCACCGCTCACACAGAGAATCTGCAACAGCGGCACACTGGCTATCCATTTCTCATGAATCGTAATCAGAATGAATTCGCGTGATACCAGGGTCAAACCAAACATCAATGGAAAAGAAAGGAATGCCGTGAAACGGAGCATTTTTCTAAACACCAGCAACTCGCGGTTCTTATCGTTCTGGATAGAAGCCAAGACAGGCTGAGCTATCTGTCCCACCGTATTGGCAACAAACGAATTAGCCTTGGTGTCCCAGTTGTATGCCTGACTATAGTTACCCACATCATTAATCGGATAGAACCTGCCGAAGACAAAGGTCAATACATTATTGCTCACCGTATTGATGATGTTGGTAACCAGGAGTTTCACGCTGAATCCAAACATCTTCCTCACCGGTCCGAAATCGATATGAAAGTTCGGGCGCCATCCCGTATAATAATATCTTCCGATATTCAGCACGAGGATAAAGATAACCTGCTGCCAGGCAAGACTCCAGTAAGCCATGCCGCTGAATGCCAGTACCAGTCCCACGACATTCGAACTGATCAGGGCCATGAAATTAACGATGGTAATCTCCTTGTTCATCATGTTCTTCATCATATATCCGTTCTGGGCGATGCCAAACGAAGAGATGAAGAAACTCAAGAACACGAAGCGCGACAGGGAGGTGAGACAAGGCTGATGGAAGAAATCTGCTATCAGCGGCGCACAGAAAAAGAGCACCACATACATGGTAAGACTCACCAGGACATTAAACCAGAACACCGAGTTATAATCGTTATCGGTGGGTTTTCTGATATTCACCAGTGCCTGGGTAAACCCGCTACTCTGCAGATTGCCCGCTATCAAGGTGAATATGGTGAGGATGCCGATGATACCATAATCGGCTGGCGACAACAAACGCGCCAAGAAGATGCCAAAGAGGATATTGAGTACCTGGGTAGAGCCACTGTTCATCGCTCCCCAGAACAATCCCTTGGCGGTTTTTTCCTTTAATGATTCTGCCATCGTTTCTATCTGATAAATATGGAATATTACTTGTTTTTACTTTTTAGAATGCAAAAGTAGCATAAATAGTTTGAAGTTCAAAACTTTTTGCTTACTTTTGCAGCCGTAAAACAGAAAAAAGTATGGATATTAAGAACATCAAGAAGGAATGGAACGCCACAATACTCGATATATTGAAGGCATTCATCGAAATCTGCAACAAGTATCACCTCAGATATTACTGTTGTGCCGGCACCGCCATCGGAGCCGCCCGTCACCACGGAATGATTCCCTGGGACGATGACATCGACGTGCTGATGCCACGCCCCGACTACGACCGTCTGCTCGAAATCGCCAAACACGAAGACTTTGGCAAATACGAGGTAGTAACTCCCTACAACAACGAGTCATACCCTCTGTATTTCTCCAAACTCGTGAACCGCGAAACCACCCTTATCGAGGAGAAGGAGCGTCCCTGCATCATCGGTCTTTACGTAGATATCTTCCCTCTTGATGCCACCGACGATGACCTGGAAACGGCAAAGGCGCTGTATCGCAAATACTCGAAGACCATCAACCGTCTGAATGCCGTAACCACCCACAATACTTTCTTTGAGTACATCTCCCTGCTCCTGCACAAGGAAACCTGGGGCCGCTTTGCCATCAAGACGCTCGCCTTCTTCTGCCGCAGCAAGATGCGCCACCGCCTCATCCAGCAGATGGACGAGATGAGTCACCGGTATGACTTCGATAAGGCGAAGAACGTACTGGTGAATACAGGTTCCTACCACTATAAGGAGATTTTCCCGAAGGAATGGCTCGGCAAGGGCAAGGAATTCCCGTTCGAGGATACCACCGTCTTGCTGCCGGAGCAGGCTGATACCTATCTGCGCCACTTCTTTGGCGACTATATGAAGTTTCCACCCGTAGAACAGAGAGTAGAGAAACACCTTCGCTACTATCTGAACATGGAAAAGCGGGAAACATGGGATGAGATTAAAAGAAAGCTTTAGCCTTCCCTCACTTCCTGCAAGGTATGTCCGAAACCTTCTTCTACATCAAAGAGCGGTTTCCAGCCTAAAGCCTTGAGTTTATCCGTACTGAAGGTTGCCTTGGTGATAGGCGTGGTATTGCCCTGCTGCGCATCCGCCTCAGGAATATCAAACACCACCTTTCTATCCGCTTTCCGGGCTATCAGCTCTGCCAGTTGGCGGATGGAGATATTCGATTCTGAATGAGCCACATTATAGACATTTGCCCTCTCGCCATCCAGCAGGAGGCGCAAGATGGCATGGGCGGCATCTACCACATAAAGCCAGGAGCGGAAAGCCTCACCCTTACTCTTCAGGACGATATCCTCACCCTTCAGAACATTGCGGATAAACTGGGCATACACCCTATTGTCACTCTCCGTAAAGCCCGGACCGTAGGTATGACTCAGTCTGGCTATCACCACATCGGCATCATACTCTGCTCCGTATGCCATGCAGAGCGTTTCGGCAGCACGTTTGGAAGATGGATAGCAGGCACGCACCGATGCACAATCCACATAGCCGCTGCTCTTCTCGCTAAATTCAGAGCCATCGCCCTCGCCATAGATTTCACCCGAAGAGATATAAACCATGCGCTGCATGCGGTGGCTCAATCCATATTCCAGCAGGTTGGATACGCCGTTGATGTTTGCCTTCATCACCTCTACAGGGTTCTGCTTAAAGAAGTTAGGACTCGCATTGCTGGCTGCATCGATGATGTAATCAGCGCCCTCAGCCAACTCATTATAGACTGGTTCCACTATCATCCTGTCCATGCTCTTGATGACAGGCTGGGTAACGTCTATCTCTGCAAAGAAGAAAGATTCATCCTCCCAATAGGCAGCAAACTTCTGTCGGGCACGTTCCTTGTTTCTTCCGGCTGCTATCACCTTGTAGCACCGGGCAGGATTCTGCATCAGCACATCAACCACACAGCCTCCTACCAATCCTGTAGCACCAGCCACAAGAATGGTTTTGCCATGCAGACGCCCCAATTCCAAACCTTCCCGGAAAAGGCGCGCAATATCTTCCTTATATGGTGAATTTCCTATCATAACACGTTTATTTTAACCAAGCCTCAGGCTGAACCTTCATCAGTGCCTTCAGTATCTCCAAATCCTCAACGGTGGTTATCTTGATGTTCTTCTCTGAACCAGGCACGATATGCATCTGTCTGCCTCCCAGTTCTGCCATCAGGGTACAGGATGCCACCGAATTGGTGATACCCTTCTCCTTAGCCTCTTCGTGGGCTGCTATCAGATTGCCCAAACGGAAGGTCTGGGGTGTCTGGGTACGGATCAGTTTGTCGCGCGGAATACTGGTGTTGGTCGTAAAACCATCTTCGCTCTCCAGGATAGCCTCTCTACATTTGATACCCGTAATGGCATAGCCATACTTCTGGCAGATGGCGATATTGGATGAGATGATGTCTTGCGACAAGAGTGGGCGCACGGCATCATGCACCAGCACCAGGTCGTCATCACCGCATCCCGCCTCTTTCAAGCCATAGATACCATTGTGGATCGACTCCTGACCATTGCTTCCGCCAGGGAATATCCATTTCAGCTTGGTAATGCAGAACTGGTTGGCATACGACTGCAGTACCGTTTCCCAACCTGCCAGACATACCACAGCAATACCCTGAATATCAGGATGCTTCTGAAAAGCCATCATCGTATGGATGATGATAGGACAGTTGTCTACATGCATAAACTGCTTTGGGATGTCCTGTCCCATTCTATTGCCAGAACCTCCGGCTATGATCAATGCATAGTTCATATTCTCTATCTTTAAATTGATTATTTCTGAATGATTCTCCCCGGATTCCCTACCACGGTAGCCCCGTCGGGAATATCCTGGAATACCACGGCACCGGCTCCTATCGTCACGTGGTTGCCGATATGGATGCCGCCGAAGACCGTGGCTCCGGTATAAATCTTCACGTCATTTCCTATGGTAGGCCTGCCGCCCTTGCCGTTGCCCAGCGTCACCATCTGCAGACAGTAGAAGTCATCACCTATACTTTCTGCGTTGAGATAGGTGGCATAGCTGTGCTCCAGATGCGCACCCTTCCCGATATGCGGACACCAGATGGTCATCGTACGCTCGGGAGGCAACAGCCAGCTGATGAAAACCGAACGGTATTCGCCCATGCGGTAATAAAACAGATTGCGGAAACTCCTTTCGCGGGTGCATGCCTTAATCAGGTTGAGCACCGTAGGCTTCCTGTCCTGCACCTTCAGCAGGTCGGCATCTATCTCCTTCTTATGGAGCAGATACAGAGCGATATGCGGCAACATGCGCATCGCCGAAGCTGACAATATGATGGTTTGTACTATCGGATTCATGACTTTAAATCTTATTTTTATCTTTGCAAAGATACAAAAAATAAAGCAACTAGCATGCTTTTATCCGAAAACAATTGTTCTTTTCACTAAAAATAAGATAATAGAACAGGGTTTGTAGAATTTTAGTCGGTTTTATTGCTAAATAATGTGAATTAAATAGCTTTCCATACAACTTTTCCGTACCTTTGCACAAAGTTATATATAACGATATTTTAGAAGAGGATAAAACAGAACATCATGAAGAGGATATTGATTGTTGAAGACGATTTGGCATTCGGAACCATGATACAGACTTGGCTCAAAAAGAAAGGATTCGATGTGGAAAGGGTAACATCCGTAGGCGCTGCCATCAAAGCGATGGGAGCCGACGATGCATTCCATCTGGTTCTTTCCGACCTGCGCCTGCCCGACCATGACGGACTGGTATTGCTCCAGCATATCAGAAAGACCGATACCCACCTGCCTTTTATCGTAATGACTAGCTATGCAGAGGTTCAGAATGCCGTATGTGCCATGAAATCGGGTGCTACCGATTACGTGGCTAAACCCTTCCATCCCGAAATCCTCTTAGAGAAAATCCGTGAGGCTATCCAGTCGGCTGCTTCTGCGGTTTCTGCCCCTCAGCGTGCGGAATCTGCCGCCATGCAGGATGCGCCCCAAGAAGAACAGCAGGGCGCTACGGAAGTGCCTAGATATATAAAAGGTGAAAGCGAGGCTTCCAAACAGCTCTACGAGTTCGTTTCGCTCGTTGCCCCAACCCCGATGTCAGTGCTCATTCTCGGAGCCAGCGGCACCGGAAAGGAATATGTGGCGCGCAGCATCCACGAACAGAGTCTGCGCAAGGACAAGCCTTTCTATGCCATCGACTGCGGTGCCATCCCTAAGGAGGTGGCGGCATCTGAATTCTTCGGATATAAGAAGGGTGCCTTTACCGGAGCCGAACAGGATAAGAAGGGTGCCTTCGAGATAGCTAACGGAGGAACGGTTTTCCTCGATGAGATGGGAAACCTCAACTACGAAGTACAGGTGCAGCTCCTCAGAGCCTTGCAGGAGAGAAAAATCCGTCCGCTGGGCAGCACGCAGGAGATTGATGTGGATATCCGACTCATCTGTGCCACCAACGAGAATCTGGCGCAGGCGGTAGCCGAAGGCAAGTTCAGAGAGGACCTCTATCACCGCATCAACGAGTTTACCATCTACATGCCTGCCCTCAAGGACAGAGGTGCCGACATCTTCCTCTTTGCCAACCTCTTCATCAAGCACGCCAACCAGGAACTGGGCAAGAATGTGCTCGGACTGGATGTCAAAGCCTCCGAAATCATTGCCTCATACGACTGGCCGGGCAACCTGCGCGAACTGAATAATGTGATGAAGCGCGCCACCCTGCTCACCCGGGGCAAGTATATCGGTGCCCAGGAACTGGAGAAGACGATGGCACAGACCTCCACAGCCCGACCTATCAATATGCAGCTGCACAGCGAACAGTCGGAACAGGAAAGCATCGCCGCTGCCCTGAGAGCCACCCACGGCAACAAGAGCAAGGCAGCCCAACTGCTTGCCATCGACCGCAAGACACTCTACAACAAAATGAAGAAATACGGCATGGAGTAAACATGCCACACCCCGATTCCCCAATATATTCCACACTATATTGGGGAATTTTTCTACACCTTTTCCCCACTTTCCCCACACCCAGTTTCTGGCATAAAACACCATTCGTCCTGATTATCAGATACTTAACCAAAATCTCCATTTTCTGGCACGCCTATTGTGATATTATTTACCGAACTCACAAATGAGTTTCAGCAAGAGAATTAATAAACAATAATATTCACAATTAAAAAACAAAAGAATTATGAAAAAGTTAGTATTTGCAGTTATCGCAGCAGTAGCAATGGTATCAGTTAGCAATGTATTTGCAGGTAACAGAATGGTAAACGTTGCAGGTTCAGAACCAGTAGACACAGTAGCTCCAGCCGACACAACAGCAACACCAGCTGAGACTCCAGCAGAGACTCCTACAGACACTACAGCTGCAACAGTGGATTCAACCGTAGCAGAGTAAATCCACCTTCAGAAAATAGTAATTACGCGTCGCTTTCAATGAAACAGGAGATAGATGACCAGATTTTGGCATTTATCTCCTGTTTTCGTTGGTTTATATCGCATTTTTGATTAACTTTGCACGCAAATAGCAAAAAGACTCAAAACATTAAAAGATAAGAAGATGCAGCAAACAAACGTTCCTTTCAAGGTAGCCCTGGGTTACATCATCGTCGCCATCGTACTGATTCTGGCGATAGGGCTGGTATATCGCAACACCACAACCGTGCTCGCAATCAACCAGGCAACCCGCGACTATATCGAAAAGCGACAGGCAGCCGACAGCACCATGTCCAACCTGCTCAAGGAGGAACAGACCAATCTGCAGCAGCTTACCCGCGCCATGCAGGGCAAGTCATCCCACAACTATCTGCACGAGAAGATGAACAGCCTCAACAGTGGCGAAGATTCCGTTGTCGTGCATTCCAAGGCACCCAAGACCCATGTGGCAAAGAACACCACCGTAGAGGTGATGAAAACCCGCAAGGGCTTCTTCCGCCGCCTTGCCGATGCCTTCAAGAAGGAACATGCCGAAACGCTCAGCATCAGACGCGACAGCAACCAGGCTGTCACCGATACCCTCTCTACCCCGGTCAACTTAGCCGGAAACGTAGCCAATATTCTAAAACAGATTGACCGCCAGGAAAAGCAGTCTACGCGCGATAACCACGAAGCTATCAACCGCGAGGTGAGAGACCTGCAGATAACCAATGCCCGCCTCGCCCTGCGCTCCTCCCAGCAGCTCAACGATATTCACCAGCGCGAACGCCAGGCGATGCAGCAGGCTATCAACCAGGCGATGCTGGCGCGCCAGAATCTGCTCTGGCAGATAGGTCTGCTTGCCATCGTAGCCATCACAGCCGCCGTCATCCTCGTCTATTACATCTACCGCGATACGCAGAAGGAACGCATCTACCGCGAGAATCTAGAAGAGGCTAACGAGGAAATCAGGCGCATCATGAACCAGCGCGAACGCCTGCTCCTCACCATCACCCACGACATCAAGGCTCCGGCTGCCAGCATCTCGGGCTTCATCGACCTGATGAAGGATTATGTCGACAACCCGCAGGGCATCTCCTGCCTCAACAGCATCAAGGGTTCTGCCACCCATCTCTCCCGGCTCGTTGCCGCCCTGCTCGATTATCACCAGTTGGAAAACGGACTGATGAAGCTGAACCCGGTAGATTTCTCGCCTGCCGACATGTTCCGCCAGTGTGCCGGAGAGATGCAGATCCTGAGCCGTGAGAAGGGACTGGAACTGCATCTGGAGCTCGATGGCATCAGCAGTCCTCAGACCTACTACCGTGCCGATGCCTTCCGCATCCGTCAGATACTCAACAACCTGGTTAGCAATGCCATCAAGTATACCGATAAGGGCAGCATCACCATCCAGGCAGCCATCAGTCCCCAGCACCTCCTCACCTTCTCGGTAAGGGATACCGGCAAGGGCATGACCACCGAAGAGCGCCAGAAGGTGTTCCAGGCGTTCACCCGTCTGAAGAGTGCCCAGGGCATCGAGGGCACCGGTCTCGGACTGAACATCACCCAGGAACTGGTCAATCTGCTCCAGGGCACCCTGCGTCTGGAATCCGTCAAGGACAAGGGCAGCACCTTCACCGTCACCATTCCGCTTGCCTTAGGCACCGCTCCTGCAGCAGAAGAGGCAGAAGAGCAGAAGCCGCTCACCCCAGTCAAGCCCCATTTCGAAAATCACAAGATACTGCTGCTCGATGACGACCCGTTGCAGCTCCGTCTGCTTCAGGAGATGCTGAAGAAGCTGGTAGGCGACAGCTGGCAAGTCTTTGCCTGTCTGCATGTAGCCGAGGCGCTCACCATGCTCCACAACGAGCATCCTGCGCTGATGATGATGGATATCGAAATGCCCGAGATGAACGGCATCAGGATGATTCAGCACATCAACCATAGCCACATGAAGGTAGTAGCGATGACTGCCCACGATGCCAGCATCATCAGAGAGTTGAAAGAAGCCGGTTTCGACGATTGCCTCTTCAAGCCGTTCAGCACAGAGAAGCTGAAAGAAATCCTCGGTTTGGAGGATGCAGCATCAGAAACAGAGGATATTACAGAGAAAACAAGGGATACTGCATCAGAAGCAGAGGATATAGCAGAGAAAACCAATAAGAATTCCCGCTTTGCACCCCTCCTGACCTTTGCAGAAGGCGATCCGGAGGCAGAAGCCGAGATACTCAGCACCGTCAAGCAGGAGTTGTCATCCCATCTCCAAAACCTCCAGCAGGCAACAGAAGGCGAGTTATCAATAGAAGCCATCGGCAAGACAGCCCACAAGCTCCTCCCTATCGCCACGATGATAGAGATGGAGACCCGCCAGCACATCGCCGCCCTCGCTCCCGAGCATATCAGCGATCTGTCAGAATCTCAGATAAGAGCCTATACCCAGGCCATCATCGCCGACCTGAAGGCTCTCCTCTAGCTATCAGCTATTGTATCTCTTCCATCGACAATCCTGTTATTTCCAAGACTGTCGATGCATCCATCCCCTTTGCCAGCATATTCCTGGCAATCTCAAGGCTGCGCTGGTTCATGCCTTCTTCTCTGCCTTTCTGGTATCTGTCATCCAAAAGGGTCCTTTCTACACTTACGGAATCCCAGAATTTGTCGTAGGCACGGAGCTCGGCATCTGTAAAGCCGGAAATTTCCAGTTCTTCTACTGACGGCAGATACTGTTGCAGGTGTATCAACTCGTCCTCGCTGGGTGACTGAAGGACATACAGGAGGTTTCTCAACCGATCAGGATGATTGCCGAATATCTTCTTGAACGTGAGGTCTGCCTTAGGATCTAAGTACTTCATAACCATCTGTTTTAAAATTCTATAGAGCAAAGTTACGACTTTATTTTCATTCACACAAGAGTTTTAGACATTTTTTCAGGCAAAATGAGCTGAAATGTTGAAAAAAAAAATCTTTTTCCTCACGTATTACGTATAGTGTAAAAGATGTAAATGTATATATATAATATACTTGGTATAGTATAGGGAAGGAAAATCTGCATCTAACTGTCTGATATTCAGTAATATATATATTTAAGATTCTTCCTGGTAGTCATTCGGGCATATCAGAAAACACATGATTGGCCCTGATGGTACCTATTATTGGCTCTGGTAGTCATCAAAAAAAGGTAATTTGCCCTGGTAGTCATTGAGCGCTTAAATGAGGTAAACAAACGATGTACTTCCGTTTACCAACTGAAGCGGCTGCGTCGGGTTACAGATATGGCTGCGTTGGGTTAAGGATTCGACTGCGTTGGGTTAAGGATTCGACTGCATCGGGTTAAGGATTCGACTGCATCGGGTTGCAGATATGGCTGAACTGGGTTACACAGACGGCTGGACTCACTGATTGAGCCACTTGACTTAACTGATTGAACTACTTGAGTTAGCTGATTGAACCATATCAGTACTTTTCTGCATGAACTTGCGTACAAAAGAACAGTTAATGAAGAGGACTTATCATCAATGAAACTCAAAACTTGTTTAACAAATTGAGAGTGCGTCATAAGTCACATCCAATACGCCCTGGGCTAGGAGCTTTTGGGCCTTCAGCCCGTCCTCGGCTGCAATTATCTAGACTTACGACGCACTCTCCTATTTTTTGTCTACATTTTTCACACTTCGAAAACAAGCTAGACGTAAGAAAAATATCATTTCCCCATAGGCGTTAGAAAAAGCCAGAACGCCAAACGGAATCTTCTTCTTTTTACTTTTTTACCTTTTTACTTTTTTACCTTTTTACAGCCCCTCTTATCACGAACCAGGCATGAACTGCAAGGGTGGGAAGAAGGCCGTAATGGGTGCGCATCACCTGGAAACGCTCCTTCAGGGAGGCTTTGTGGTTCTGCGTGGTCATGCCGCCATCCAGAAAATGGGTGAGGACGGCATGGACGTTGCGCAACGGCAACTTGCGGCGAGATGACTCCCGCATGATGCGGATGCACCAGTCTACATCTGCCGAATAACGGTAGTGCAGATCGTAATGAATCTCACGGGCTATGTCTGTGCGGGCATAGAATGACTGGTGGCATACCAGCATGCCCCAGATGAACGAACGCCACGTGAGCTTCTTGGGTGGGGCTAGGCGGCGGTGACGCAGAAAACAACCCATCCCGTTCACGATATCGGTATCGCCGTAAAGTACGCCGGGCAGTACTTCGCCTTCGCCTACACAGCCTTCTACGTACTCCAGCGTATCGGACGTAGGAAAGGTGTCGCCGGCATTCATGAACACCAGGTAATCGCCCGTAGCACGGTCAATACTCTTGTTCATGGCATCATAAAGTCCCTTGTCGGGCTCTGATATGACCACGATTTCGTGCGAGCTCTCGCCTACTGCATTGCGATGCTGATATGTCTTCACCAGCTGGAGAGTACGGTCGCGGGAACCGCCATCCATGATGATGTGCTCGATGTTGCAGTAGGTCTGGCGCTGCACGCTGTCGAGGGTACGCTGCAACTCCTTCTCGGCATTGTACGTACAGGTTACGACGGTGAACTTAATCATAACTTATAGTTTTTGTAGGCCATCGCCTCGTTATAAACTTCAATATATTTCAATGCTACGGCATGCTGCGAATAGTTCTGTGCTACCTTCTGCAGACATGCCTGCTTCAGAGCCGCCCTGTTGGCCTCTTCGAGTACCCAGTGGATGCCACTCGCCAGGTCTTCGGTATCGCGGTAGTTGGCTACGTAGCCGTTCTGCTGATGGTCTATCATCTCCGGAATACCTCCTACCCTGAAACCGATGCTCGGCACGCCGCACGCCATCGACTCCATGATGGTGTTAGGGAGGTTATCTTCGAGCGATGGCAGCACGAAGGCATCTGCCGAATTGTAGATTGCCACAATCTGCTTCTCATCGCTGACATAGCCGAGCGAATAGGACGGCAGGGTGAGGTTCACTTCCTCGGAATGGCCGCCCAGAATGGCGATGGCGGTATTCTCCTTCATCTCGGGATAGCGCGCTACCAGCCGGTCGATGGCTTCGATGAAATAGCGCATGCCCTTACGCTCGTCGGTTACGCGCTGGGATACGAAGAGGATGATATGCTTGTCGGCTGGCAGACCGGCACGCAGACGCGCCTCTGCCTGATCCTGCGGACAGAACACGTGGGTATCTATCGGATTCGGGATGTTGGTGATGCGCTGACCTACGAAGAGACCGCTGCCCTTTGCCTGTTTTTCGAGCCAACGGCTACAGGTGACGAAGGAGATGGCGCCGCGATGGTAGAGTTCCTTCTTGCGGCGGAATATCTTTGCTGAGAGGTCGTTCTTGCTGCCTTTATTGGGGAGAAGCGGACAGTTGCCGCAGGCAGAGGCATAGCGGTTGCAGCCACGGGCATAATGGCAGATGCCGGTAGCTGGCCAGAGATCATGCATGGTCCATACCACCGGTTTGCCGCTGCGGATTATCTTACGGATGTTCTTGAGTGAGAGCATACCCTGGTTGATCCAGGAGAGATGGATGACATCTGCCTCCTGAAACTCGCGGAGCCTGGTGATATCGGTACCCGATGTTGCCATGTCTACCTCCCAGAGGCGGTGACGGGAGAAATGGAGATGCCAGAACACGCACCAGCGCTCCCACAGGAAGTTCCACTGCAACCTGAGCGAACGGGGCAGACTGACCACGGTGATGTCTTCTGTCTCCTTGTCGCGTACCAACATCTTTGCCTTAACGCCATTGTTGTTAAGGGCATCCATCAGGCGGTTGGCTGCTACTGCCGCTCCGCCTGTCTTTTCACTTGTATTTACTATGAGTACTCTCATCTGCGTATATTTTTGATACCGCAAAAAGCTGCGTATATTGATTGATACTGCAAAGATAGCACAAATCGGAGACAAAACAAAATAAAAAGGCATGTTTTTTTCGAGGAAGTCGGAAAAGAGGAAACGGAAGGGGGAGAAAGGGGCATAAAAAAACATACCACAACTCTCAACGAGCTGTGGCATGCAATATGTTTAACTTAAAAAATCTAATCAAAATAGTCTCACGACTTTCTCAATTATCGGTTAAACAATCTACCTTAAAACCTAATAACTAAAAACCTAAATCTATTACTACTAACCTAAACAATCTATTAACCTTTTGACGTTGCAAAATTACTACTATTTCGGCTATTCACCAAATATTCAGCCAAGAAAGTGTGACGTTTTTGCATTTTTTTGATATATATCAAGCAAAAATGAACAAAAGAAACGGAAATTAACAACTTTCTGACACTTTTCCTACATTTTGCAGAATATAAAGCTTTTGCCCTTTCAGGGCGCCTTGCTGATTGCCATTATACCCAGGGCGATGCCCTGGGCTAGGAGCTTCTGCCCTTTCAGGGCGTGCTGATTGCGTGCTTCCCGATTAAGGGCATGCTGATTGCGTGCTGCTCTTTAAAGGGCGCCTTGCTTGCGTTCTATCCTTTCTGAATAAGAACGGTGGCATAGGCGGAGATGCCCTCCATTCTGCCCGTGAATCCGAGTTTCTCGGTGGTTGTTGCCTTGATGGATATCTGGTCTTCGTCTACCCCCATCACCTCTGCCAGACAGGCTTTCATGGCTGGCACATACGGGTTGAGTTTAGGGCGTTCGGCACAGACTATGGCATCGATATTGCCCAGTGTATAGCCCTTGGTAGCTATCAGTTGCATCGTTTTGCGGAGCAGAATCTTAGAATCCACATTCAGAGTCTCTGCTGCCGTATCGGGGAAATGATATCCGATATCACGCATGTTGGCGGCGCCCAGCAGGGCATCGCAAATGGCATGTATCAGCACATCGGCATCGCTGTGGCCCAGCAATCCCAGTTCATAATCTATCTTGATTCCTCCCAGCCACAAGTCGCGGTCAGCCACCAGTTTGTGGACATCATATCCAAATCCTACACGTATATCCATAACTTTAAATTTATATTAGTGTTGAATGTTGAATGTTGAATGTTGAATTAGGCTAGCGCCCTTGAGTCCGTTAGGCAAAAATTCAACATTCAACATTCAACATTCAACACTATTCATTCAACACTCAACACTCAACATTACCTTTTAAAGAGGTCCTTCAGTCCATCCATATCAAACGACAGGGTGAAGCGGAGGGTCTGGTCGAGCGGGTTGCTCTTGGCGGTAGCCACCACATAGGCAGCATCGAGCGAGAAGACATTCATCTTGAAACCGGCACCCACGGTGAAGTACTTGCGGTTACCCTTGCTCTGACTCTCGTGATGATAACCGGCACGGAGCGCAAACTTATCATTATATACATACTCGGCACCCAATCCGTAGTTGATTTCCTCCAGCTCTTCCTTGAAACCGCCAGGGGCATCGCTGAAACTCTTGAAGATACCGCTGATGCCCGAAATATCATCATACTCACGATGCACACGGTCTTCATATTCTGAATTGTCCTCACCCTCTTCCTGCTTCGGAACGGTAGGCACCAGATACTTGTTGGCATCGGCTGCCAGGGTGATGCGGTTGTACTCGTCGATAGGAATCATCAGCGAGGCGCCCAGACGCATGTTGGCTGGCAGGAACTCGCCATACTCCTTGCCGCTGAAGGTAATCTTACTACCGATGTTAGAAATATTCAATCCCAAACCCAACTGGCATTCGCGCTGGCCGATGACCACATAGTTCTGGTAATAGGCAGCGATATCGGCTGCGAAAGCGGAGGCTGGCGAATTATCTTCGGTATAATCGAAGCGCATATCGGAATAGATCCAGCGGATGGCGGCAGCAAGAGAGAACTTCTCGCTGAGCATCAGAGAATAAGCCACATCGACCGACATCTCGTAAGGATTGATGGTCATACCCTTGCCACTCTCGGCACCTTCCTGACTGGTAAACACTTCACCCATATTGAAATAGCGGAGCGATGCTGATACGGCGCTGTAATCGCCAATGCGGTAATAGCCAGAGAGATAGGCAAGATTCATATCATTGACCAGCGAGCGCAGCCAAGGAGTGAAGCTGAGCGACACTCCGGCACGCGAAATGGTGAAAGGATATTTTGCCGGATTCCAGTACTGGGAGTTGACATCAGGGTCGGTAGCCGCACCGACATCTCCCAAACCGCCACCACGGGCATCAGGAGCTATGGTTTGTGAAATGACTGCATAGTTCACAGGATTGAAGAGATCTTTCTTATCCTGCGCCTTCACTTCTGATGCCATCAGAGCGAGACATCCCAAGATGAATATCTTATAGATTCTTTTCATTGCCATTGTAAATATATTTTTATTTAATAATGATGAGTTTCTTGACTTTAGAGGTGTAGCTGCTGCCATCGCTTGCCACCTTGACGCGATAGAGATATACGCCGGTGCCCAGAGGGGTGCCGCTATCGGAGGTGAGGTCCCAGCTGACGGTATAGCTGCCCGAGGTAGGTACACCGCTTTCGGAATGGCGCCAGTGCTGTCTGCCCGATGAATCGAACACTTCTACCACCACGTCCATATCGCTCTCTGTGCGGTCGTGACTGATGATGAAGGTGGTGGAGGTCTTAGCCGGATTGGCGGTTACGCCCACATCGAAGAGTGCCGGACTCAGTGCCTTCACCACATTGAAACGGAGCTGCACCGTAGAACTGTTGTTCTGGATATCCCAAGCACGGAAGGTGAGTTCGTGCTTGCCCGGTTCCAGTTGCGGTATGCTGTAATAGGTGGAACCGCTGGTATAGGTTCCGAAATCGTAGGTGAAATTGCTGTTCAGCACGTAGGTCTTCGACATGTCGCCATCTATCACCAGCTGCAGGTCGTGGCCGATACCGCTTCCGGCAGCATTGATTCCGTCCTTATCGGTTATCTTTGCCACAAAGAACGGGGTGGTGTTGACTTTGCCGCCATCTACGAAGGAAGGCGAATTGAGATAGCAGTAGATGGAAGGACCGATGGAATCGTTCTTCTGCTCCTCGCTCTCGCCTACCGTAAACTGCTCGCTGAAGCCGTGGGCGGAGAGGGTCTTGGCGGTATTCACCGCATAGAGGTTGACCAGACCGCTCTGGTTGGAATAATTGATATCCAGCGGAACGGCAAAGGAGAAGGCAAACTTGCCGCCTCTTACGCTATCGGTGCCCTGATACAGGGTCTTGGTTCTGTCTTTGTATTCGAAAGCCGTCTCAGCGCCATCCTTGTCGGTATTGTTCAGGCGACAGGTAACCGTTTCCTTGGAATCTCTTACGGTAGCGGTGATGACGCCCCGGAAGTCGTCTGCTCCCTCGATATGACCTGCCATGCGGGCGATAGAGCCTGCCTTGAGCATCGGCAGGGTTGCGGCTCCGGCAACAGGGATGCCATTGATGGAATCTACCACAATCTGATGCATAGGCAGATTGAGTGCAAGAGCCGGGTCGCCCAGAAGGGAATAGTGAAGATAGTTTACCGTGACATCAGAGCCGGAATTAGGTACGTTGCCGCTCACCAGGTCGTTCTGCGCCAGTCGGTGCGCCTCGCCTATCGTGACAGGCTTGCCATCTACCAGACTGAGCACCCTGTGGATGAAGGCACGGTTGATATGTCTGTTATACTGGGCGTAAACGGTACGGGTGGTGCCATAGAAGGCTACTGCGCCGCCTTTATCGTTGAGCAGCGCATATTCGCCGATGTTGGCATCGAGTCCGTCGAACGGCATGATATCGCAGGAGGCGGTTACCCAGAGCGGCAGGTTGGTATTGCGGAAATCGGCAAAATCGTTGAGTTTCAGAACCGATTCGTGTGACATCTGGGTAGGATCGCCATGTCCGGCATAATCCATGATGAGGGCTCCCGCAGCCTGCTGCTGCTTGATGATTCTCGTTGCCTCGGGATAGGTATTGCCCGAAGAGGAGGTTTCGCGGGTATAGGCATCCCACATCACCTTCTTGACGAGATAGGCGGGATAGGTGGTGAGCACATCATTTGCCACCTCATCGGCATCCTGCATGTGGAGGTTTCCGTTTCCGTCATCGCCCATAAACATCAGGGTGTTCTGCCAGGCGCCTGTATTGGCATTCTGGGCATATCTGATGGTCTTGTCTACCAGCACCTTGGCATCTTCTGCATAAGTTACCGGAAAACGACCTACGGCTACATCCTGCAGCTCACGGTTAGGATACAGTCCGGCTCCCTCGCCGAGCATACCGAACCAGCTGTCGCTGACGAAGCAGGATACGGCGCTGAAGGAGTTTTCACTCTCAAAGCACAGCAGATAATCGTCTGGATTCAGGGTTCTGCAACCGGAGGTATGCATGCGGTTATCCCATACGCAGTCGCCGAAGAGCAGGAGATATTTCGGCATGTCAGCCTCGCTCTGCGCCTTATCGGAAAGCATGCGCAGGTAGCGGCGGTAGGCGTTGGCATCGGGGGTACCGCTAGAAAATTCGTTATAGAGTTCATCGGCAGGCACGATGGTAACGCGCAGTCCGTCGTGCTGTTCATGAAATTCTTTCAGCCGCTGAGCCTGTTTCAGCAGTTTCTGTGAGGCGGGAATGATGATGACCATATCGGCTGCTCCATCAGCATGATGATCCTGGTTGGTGATGCCGTAGACATACTGGGCAGCCGGAATCTTTCCACCGGCGGCAAGGTTGGCAGCGGTAAAGGCACAGCTTCCAGGCTCTGCCCACGTTACGGAGATATAATCGAGGCGGATGGAAGCGCCCGACATGACCTTGATGGAGATGGTATCCTTATCCTGGAAATCGGAAATGGGATAAGTGGCAACCTTCTCTGTAGCCTTGAGGTAAGCTATATCCTCCGTTGGATTGTCATCTTTGAGAGAAAGGGTGATTTCGCCCAAAACCTTGCCATTCTTCAGTATCTGAGCCACGCTGTTTGTGGTGGTAGTCAGGGCTACGGAGAGTTTGCCTGCCGCAGAACCGGTGGTATTCGTGATTACCACTTTCTTTTCATCGCCCACCTTCAGCTCTTCTGCATCGAAGAGGTTTCTCCCGCCATGATAATAGCTGTAACCATCTGACTCATAGAGAGAATGGTAATCGTAAGACTGCGGATAATGGGAAGAGACAAAGGTGGCTGAATCCTGCACCAGAGGCTCTCCATCGGTCTGGGTAATAAAATAGTAGCCGTAATCGGAATAAGGATTACGGATGCGCTGGAGGGCGGTTTCTGACTTCCAGGAAACCGGTCCCTCGGCATAGAAATAATGCTTGCCGCCAACGATGCACTGGGGAACTTCCTGCAAATCGTCGGTAGCCTGCAGTTCGCTCGCCAGAAGGGCTTCGTTCTGCAGATTGCCGCCATAGCCGTAAATCTTCACCTTGCTGATATCGGAGAAGCCTGCCTGGCGCACTACCTGATCGGTAAGCTGATGGAAACCGGTTTCGCTGACTCTGATCTTCGCCCATCTGCCTGAGGCAAGAACGGAATGGGAGGCATAGAGGGAAGAGGCTGAGCGCAAAGCATCAGAAGAAGTGAAGGCTGATACTTTGCCCTTAGCCAACAGAGAACCTCGACTGGAACGCTCGGAGCGCTTCAGAGGACGGGCATCTACCTGGAGCATGAAGCTGACCAGCAGCTGATGGCGGTTATTGCGGAATACGACAGGACTGAAATCTATCTGGAGTACGCCCTGCTTACGGCATTCGGTAACCCGCTGCTGGGGTAATACCTGCTCAGGAGGAACTGCACCCGACAGGCGGTTATAATTGGCGATGTCGGAGGCAGTCATATCGATATACTCGCCATATTTCAGGCTGACGGTATATACGGAGTCACGATATGCACCGGTCAAAGGAATGGAATACACGAAACGGGGCAACACGGAATCTACTCTGACTTCTGAAGAGGTCAGATTGAAGAATCGCTGTGCCTGAGCAGGAGCCACCAGCATGAGCAGGCATGCCAGCAGCATGTATTTCCAAACCTTTGTTGTGTTCATATCGATATATTACTTGCAATATTGTTTATTTACAGTGAAAATCGAGCACCTTCCTGTCTTCGAGATAGCCTACGAGATGGTCGTCGATGTTGACAGGACCGCAGCCTGTAGGACATCCGGTATAGAGCAGGTCGCCCGTCTTGAGCGTGAAGTACTGGCTGATATAGGAGATGATTTCATCTACCTTGTAGAGCATATCGCTCGTGCAGCCTTCCTGTACGGTCTTGTCATTGAGGTCGAGGCGGAAGTGCAGTGCCTGGATATCACGGAACTTCTGGATGTCGACCCATTCGCCGATAACGGCAGAACCGTCGAATCCCTTGGCAAGTTCCCAAGGCTGACCAGCCTCACGCAGTTTCTTCTGCATCTCGCGTGCAGTAAAGTCGATACCTACGGTTACTGCATCGTAATAGCGGTGGGCGAAACGCTGGGGAATGGTCTTTCCCAACTTGGATATTCTGACCACTACTTCGGTTTCATACTCTATTCTTCCCAGATGATCAGGGATGAAGAAAGGCTTGCCGTTATTGAGCAAAGCAGAATCTGCCTTGGTGAAGATGACAGGACGCTCTGGTTTAGATAACGTACCATGCAGCGATTTATTGTGTTCGGTATAGTTCATACCGATGGCAAATATCTTCATAACATCAATTTTTTATATAAAAAAGAAATGGGAGTTAGAAGCAAAGCGAGGCTTAACTTCATAACTCCCGGGTATTCTAATTTAACTATAAGTCAAATTAACGCTTGCTTTTGAGTAATGATTACTCAGCAGCAAGAGTAAAGCGCTGGTAAGCAACGATCTTGAGATCCTTGCTCTGAGAAGCGAGGTACTGAGCAACAGTCTGCTTGTCACCGTCACCGAACTGGAACTCCTGGTCAACGAGGCAGTTCTCCTTGAAGAACTTAGCCAGACGACCATTAGCAATGTTCTGGATCATAGTAGGGTTCAAAGTAGCAGCCTTCTCCTCACCAACAGTCTTCTTGATGTTGCGAGCCTCTTCAGCCTGCTCAGGTGTCAACCAACCCTTCTTGGTGTTGCTCTCGATGTGATCCTCAGAGTCAACGTGAGCTGGGTTGATGCCAGCCTTCTTCAAAGCTGCGTTAACAGCCTTCTCTACGAGCTCTTCCTTAGTCTTGGCAACAGCAACCTCGAGCTCAGTCTTCTTAGTCTCCTCAGAAACAGAAGACTCGTCGAGAGCTACAGGGCGCATAGCAGCAACCTGCATAGCTACCTTGTGACCAGCCTCCTCGTTGTTCTCGTTGAGCTGAACCATAGTACACAAAGTGTGCTTGTTCATGTGGTCGTAAACCTCGATGTTGTCACCCTCGAGAACACAGTAGCCGTCGAGCTCCATCTTCTCGCCAGTGATACCAGAGCGCTGTGTAACAGCAGCCTGAGCATCAGCATCGCCAACCTTCAAAGTCTTCACCTCGTCGAGAGTGTGAGCCTTGGCAGCGATAGCAGCGTCGAGGATGTCAGATGTCAACTTGATGAAGTCAGCACCGTTAGCTACGAAGTCAGTCTCGCACTTGAGAGCGATGATAGCAGCGAAATCGTTAACCTTCTTAACGAGAACGCAACCGTTAGAAGTCTCACGGTCAGAACGCTTAGCAGCGATAGCGAGACCACGCTCACGGAGCAACTCCTTTGCCTTATCGAAATCACCTTCAGCCTCTGTGAGTGCCTTCTTAACGTCAGCAAGACCAGCACCAGTCATAGCGCGAAGTTTCTTGATATCTTCAATTGAAACAGCCATAATAATATTTTTATATTAAAAAGTTAATAATAATCTTTGCTTAAAAGCTACTAAAGCCATCGAATCATAAACAGAATCAATGGCTTCAGTATATATTTCTTTGCCTAATTACTCAGCCTCGTCCTTGCGGGCAGCCTTCTTCTTAGGCTGGTCCTTCTGCTCAGCAGCAGCCTTGTCGTCAGCCTTCTCAGCCTTGCGCTCCTCGAGAGCCTCAGCGATAGCACCGCAAACTGCAGTAAGGATAGCATCTACAGAATCCTTAGCATCGTCGTTAGCTGGGATAACGTAATCAACATTCTTAGGATCAGAGTTGGTATCTACGATACCGAACACTGGAATACCAAGACGGTTAGCCTCCTTAACAGCGATGTGCTCCTTCATTACGTCAACAACGAAGAGGGCTACTGGGAGACGGGCCATATCTGCGATAGAACCGAGGTTCTTCTCCAACTTAGCACGCTGGCGGCTTACCTGAAGCAACTCGCGCTTAGAGAGGTTAGAGAATGTACCATCGTTCAACAGACGATCGATGTTTGTCATTTTCTTAACTGCCTTACGGATTGTAGGGAAGTTGGTGAGCATACCACCAGCCCAACGCTCGTTTACGTATGGCATATTGATAGAAGCTGCCTTCTCAGCAACTACGTCCTTAGCTTGTTTTTTAGTAGCGACAAACAGGATCTTTCTACCTGTCTTGGCAATTGTCTTGAGAGCCTCAGCAGCCTCGTCGATCTTAGCGACAGTCTTGTTGAGGTCGATAATATGAATACCGTTACGCTCCATGAAGATGTAAGGAGCCATTGCTGGATTCCACTTGCGACGGAGGTGTCCGAAGTGGCAACCTGCCTGAAGTAACTGGTCAAAATTTGTTCTTGACATTGTTTTTTCTTTTTTAATTGTGTTTACTTTCTTTTTGAATCTAATGTTAGATCAGTCGATGAGTAGTCCCCGATTAATGGAATCTCACCGATTTAGATACTAAACTTTTTAGCTCAGCTATATATAATCTGTATATATATAATAAAATATGTATAAGATTAACGCTTGCTGAACTGGAAGCGACGACGAGCCTTTGGCTGACCTGGCTTCTTACGCTCAACAGCACGTGAGTCACGTGTCATGAAGCCTGCATCCTTCAAAGCCTTCTTATCGTTAGCGTCGATCTTAACGAGCGCGCGAGCGATAGCGAGGCGGAGAGCCTGACTCTGACCGGTGAAACCACCACCGTCGAGGTTTGCCTTAATATCATACTTACCCTCAGCTTCGAGCAACTGCAATGGCTGCTTTACTACATAGCGAAGGATTGCTGATGGGAAATATGTCTCAATATCTTTCTTGTTGATTGTGATCTTACCGGTACCCTCTGTGAGGTATACACGAGCTACAGCGCTCTTACGGCGACCAATTGCATTAATTACTTCCATTCTACCTTAATTATTTATACTGGTTAATATCAATAGCCTTTGGCTGCTGTGCCTCGTGCTTGTGCTCTGTGCCATCGTAAATGAAGAGGTTGTCCATCAAAGAACGACCGAGAGGGCCCTTTGGCAACATACCCTTGATAGCGTGACGGAGGATCTTGTCCATTCCATCAGGACGCTTGCGCAACTCTGCTGGAGTGTTGAAGCGCTGACCACCTGGATAACCAGTGTAACGAGTGTAAACCTTATCTGTTTCCTTCTTACCAGTGAAAACTACCTTAGCGGCATTGATAATGATTACGTTGTCACCACAATCTACGTGTGGAGTGAAAGTTGGCTTGTACTTTCCGCGGAGCAATTTAGCAACCTTAGAGCAGAGGCGACCTACAACCTGGTCGGTAGCGTCGATTACGACCCACTCTTTCTTAGCTGTTTCCTTGTTTACGGAAATAGTCTTGTAACTTAATGTGTCCATTTTAAAATTTAAATTTACTACTAAAAAACGTTTTAATCTTTTTTACTCACTATTCAGACAGGTGATTCACTAACCACATACCCCGGCCACAGGGCATGCTATTAACACACCATATCTTGGGGACTCTAAGTGTATCCCCGAAATAATCGGACTGCAAAATTACACATTTTTATTTGATTATGTGTAGGTTACGAGTTTTAACCCCAAACTTTTATGAATATTTAACTTAGTTTGCGCTTTTCTGCTCAGGATAAGCAAAAAAAGAGTGCATTGTTAACGGCAATGCACTCTTTTTATTATCTCAATTCCTTATCCAGGAAATATTACCTGATGAACAGCAGCTCACGATACTTTGGCAATGTCCAAAGTTCATCGGCTACGAGGAGCTCGAGCTTGTCTATCTGATAACGGATTTCCTCCATCTTTGGAGCTACCGTATCGTGATATGCTACTGCCTTCTCGCGCTCACTCTCTATCTTGTTGGCTACCTTGCGGGCATCTACCAATGCCTCTACACCACGCTCTATCGACTCGGTGCGCTCGGCTATCTCACGGATAATCTTCACGTTACGGGCTGTCAGCTTCTTGCCTTCCTCGCCACCGAAGATGTGAATCATGCCCTCTACGTTCTTTGCCAGACGGCTCTGATAGTGGGTAGCCACAGGGATGATATGGTTCATGCTCAGGTCGCCCATCACACGAGCCTCAATCTGAATCTTCTTGGTATAGGTCTCCCACTTCACCTCGTTGCGCGCCTTCAACTCGCTCTCGCTCATCACGCTGGTCTTGGCAAACATCTCGATGCTCTCCTTGTCCAGATAACGGTCGAAGACTACCGGGCAGGATGCCTCGCAGTCCAAGCCTCGCTTCTGAGCCTCTTCCTTCCACTCATCAGAATAGCCGTTGCCGTCGAAGCGGATAGGCTTGCAGGTCTTGATATCCTCGCGTACAATATCTATAATAGCCGATGTCTGGTCCTCGCCCTTTGCTATCAAGGCATCCACGCGAGCCTTGAAGTTCTCGAGAGCCTCAGCTACGGCAGCATTCAATACGATGAGAGATGACGCACAGTTGGCCTCTGAACCTACGGCACGGAACTCGAAACGGTTGCCGGTGAAGGCGAATGGAGAGGTACGGTTGCGGTCGGTGTTATCGATCATCAGCTCCGGAATCTCAGGGATATCCAGCTCCATACCCTTCTTGCCAGCCAGAGCAAAGAGTTCTTCCTTGTCTGCCTTCTCGATATGGTCGAGCAGGTCGGTGAGCTGCTTTCCGAGGAATGAAGAGATAATGGCTGGTGGTGCCTCGTTGGCTCCCAGACGATGGGCATTGGTAGCACTCATGATAGAAGCCTTCAGCAGTCCGTTGTGCTTGTAAACACCCATCAGGGTCTCTACGATGAAAACTACGAAGCGGAGATTGTCCTCCGGTGTCTTTCCTGCTGCATGGAGCAGTACGCCGGTATCGGTGCAGAGACTCCAATTGTTGTGCTTGCCCGAACCATTCACACCGGCGAATGGCTTCTCGTGAAGGAGCACACGGAAACCGTGCTTGTGAGCCACACGCTTCATCAGACTCATCAGGAGCATATTATGGTCTACGGCAAGATTGCACTCCTCATAGATAGGTGCCAGCTCAAACTGGTTTGGTGCCACCTCGTTATGACGGGTCTTGCAAGGGATGCCGAGTTCGAGCGCCTGAATTTCCAGATCCTTCATGAAAGCCTGCACACGCTCAGGGATTGTTCCGAAATAGTGGTCGTCCATCTGCTGGTTCTTCGCAGAGTCGTGTCCCATCAGGGTACGGCCTGTGAGCATCAGGTCAGGGCGAGCCGAATAGAGACTCTCATCTACCAGGAAGTACTCCTGCTCCCATCCGAGATTGGTCTGCACCTTCTTCACCTGAGGGTAAAAATAGTGGCACACCTCGGTAGCCGCCTCACTCAGCGTATGGAGCGAGCGGAGCAATGGAGCCTTGTAGTCCAAAGCCTCACCGGTATAAGATATAAAGATGGTAGGGATACAGAGGGTATCGTCGATGATGAACACAGGCGATGTAGGATCCCATGCAGAATAGCCACGAGCCTCGAAGGTGTTGCGGATACCGCCGTTAGGGAATGAGCTGGCATCAGGTTCCTGCTGGACAAGCAATTTGCCAGAGAATTCCTCAATCATACCACCCTTTCCGTCATGCTCCACGAAGGCATCATGCTTCTCGGCAGTACCTTCTGTCAATGGCTGGAACCAGTGAGTATAATGTGTTACCCCGTTTTCCTCAGCCCAGAGCTTCATGCCGGCAGCCACGGCATCAGCGATGGAACGGTCCAGACGAGTACCGTTATCTATCACATCGATGAGTTTCTCATACACATCAGATGGCAGATACTTGTACATCTTCTGGCGGTTGAATACATACTTGGCGAAGTACTCCGAAGGGCGCACCTTGGGAGCCTCTACCTCTACAGGTCTTTTCTTAAAGGCCTCGGCTACAACCTCAAATCTCAAATTAGCCATTCTTTCTTTTATTATTAATTATAAGTTTGCGGGTGCAAAGTTACGAAAAAATGAGCAAATTGCTAGCGTTTGAGCGTATTTTTTATGCAAAATTCAAACTTTTCTTATTCTTAGCCTGCAAAAGATAAGACAATTCACGCATATTATTTCTCGGATTTGAGTATTTTATCGCCAATTATTTCTCGGATTTGAGTATTTTAACGCGATTTATTTCTCGGATTTGAGTATTTTCGCTATATTTGCACCTGTTATTCAAACAGTTACGATTATGGCAGAATATATACATAGAAACATAGACTCAGAACTCATCGCCTGGAAGGAAGATTCCATGCGGAAACCCTTGCTGCTTCGTGGTGCCCGTCAGGTTGGGAAGTCATCAGCAGTTAAAAACTTGGGAAAGCAATTCGAGTATTTCGCCGAGGTAAACTTCGAACGTAACAAGGCAATCAAAACCTTCTTTCAGGGGGATATTGACGCACGATTGATTGCTAAAAAAATCAGTAGCTATATCAATGTCCCTATAGAAGCAGGTAAGACGCTCCTCTTTCTCGACGAAATCCAGGAATGCCCTGAAGCCATCATGGCACTACGCTTCTTCAAGGAAGATTATCCTGAACTGCATGTCATAGCCGCAGGATCACTTCTGGAATTTACGCTTCAGGAACTCCCTACTTTTGGAGTAGGAAGGATTCACTCGCTCTTCATGTACCCGATGACTTTCGATGAATTCCTGTATGCCAATCACGAAGAAGGACTCATCCTTCTCCGTAATGAAGCATACGGAAACCAGTCTTTAGATCAAGCCTTCCATGATAAACTCGTGGAATACTTCCGCACCTACCTGCTGGTTGGAGGCATGCCGGAATCTGTTCTGGCATGGACCAAGACACACGATTTCAACCGATGCAGAAACATCCAGGAAGACATTATTCTGACATACGAAGATGATTTCAGCAAGTATAAAAAGAGAGTCAACCCAGATTTACTGCGCACAACGATGCGTGGCATCTGTCATCAGGCAGGAGAGAAGTTGACATACAAGCAAATATCAGCAGATTATCAGAGTTCACAAATCAGAGAAGCCCTCCGCCTGTTGACACTTGCAGGAATCGTTACTCCTGTGGTCGCTACCTCGGGCAATGGTATTCCGCTGGATGCGGAAGCTGACGAGAAAAACATGAAGGTCCTCTTTCTGGACCCAGGATTACTGTTAGCCGTGCTTCAACTGGAAGGCGACCTGTCTCAGCAGCTCATAGAACTTATTTTAGCCGGCACTCCTCAGGAACTTGTCAATAAGGGAGGCGTAACAGAAATGGTTGCCGGACTCGAGATGATGCGTTACAAACCATGCATCCAGCGCCAGAAGATGTTTTATTGGGAGCAGAAGGGGAAGAGTGTTGCCGAGATAGACTATCTGGAAATCCACAACATGAAGATTACCCCTATCGAAATCAAATCGGGCACTCAGGGCGGCATGAAGAGTCTCTGGCTATTCATGAGAGAGAAAAAGCTCACCGAAGCATTCCGTTGTTCCTTAGAGAATTTTGGATCATTTGATTACATTGACAAGCAGGACGATAATGCCATAAGGCATGTCACCATACTGCCTCTCTATGCATTATCCCTATTGAGAAGCCGTTAATAGTCTGCTAACAAGCAGGATTAGGAATAAAAGTGCCTTTTTCCTACATGGCGACGTAATCTTTCCTACGTCCTGACACAGAAACTCCTGCGTCGCCATGTAATTTCAAGGGCATTAGAAGAGAAAAAATCCCTTGCAACCACTAGAGTCGCAAGGGATTCACATTATCCACTTATCTATTTGTACCTTAAGGGTTTATTGAAGATTGGAGGTAGGCAATTAGAAACGGTATACAACAAAGCTGTTTGGCTTCATCTTCACGTTCAACACATTGCCCTGAACCTGTGCATCTGATACTACAGGAACGACCACATTTTTATTGTCTATCTTGTTTTCTGCCTGAATATCGTCGGCATGGAGAACGGTTACCTTACCTGGGTTCAACTTCTTGATACCATTAAAGGTTACGTTGATTTCCTTTGCCTCGTTAGAGGTGTTGGCAATCTTTACGATGTAGCTCTTGGTAGCCTTGTCGAAGCAAGCGGTGGCATAGAGACCGTTCTCGCCTGCTACAGCCTTGCCGTTCTCGGTAAGTTTCAACACATTGGTACCCTTGTTCTCGCCGTAGAGCTGCTGAACATAGTAGTTGGCAGAACGGACAGAGCTGAGGTTATCGAACCAGATAAGGTCCGGACGCCACTGCCATCCCTCTACATGAGCGAAGAGAGGTGCATAGGTAGCCTGATAAACCACATCAGCATTACGCTCCAAACCGGTCATGAAAGCTGCCTCAGAAAGGGCTGCCTCCCAAGAGTTTGGATCATTCTCGGCATGAGCAGCATACTCACCGGCAAAGACCTTAGGACCCTTGCGGTCGTACTTGTCGTAACGGCTGGCATTGCTGCGGAACCACTCAGGGCTCTTGTAGTAATGCTCATCTACCATATCTACGCCCAACTTGCGCATCTGCTCCCAACCGTAGTCGAAATCCTTGCCATCAGCAGATGGACCTGATGAACCGCAGATCTTGATCTTAGGATACTTGGCATGAATCTGCTCCATAAACTTCTGCAGACGCTCAGGGTACATAGGTCCCCACTGCTCGTTACCGATACCAATCTGCTTCAGGTTGAATGGTGCTGGATGACCCATATCGGCACGGAGCTTACCCCACTTAGAGGTAACAGGCCCATTGGCAAACTCGATGAGGTCGAGTGCATCGTCGATATAGCTCTGAAGATCCTTGACTGCTACATGTGCATTAGGATCCTTATCATCGTTCTGATACTGGCAAGCCAGACCTACAGAGAGAATAGGCAATGGCTCAGCACCAATCTTCTCTGAAAGGAGGAAATACTCATAGAAGCCCAAGCCCAATGACTGATAGTAGTTAGGGAAAAGGCGATGTGGGAAGGTATCTCTCCAGCGGTTCTCGTTCAGAGGACGGTTCTCAGGAGCACCCACAGAGTTCTTCCACTCATAACGGGTATCGAGGTCGGTTCCCTCTACGATACATCCGCCAGGGAAACGGAAGATGCCTGGCTTCAAGTCAGCCAAATCCTGTACGAGGTCGGCACGGAGACCATTCCAGTTGTCCTCAGGGAAGAGAGAGATATGGTCGAGGTCTACGCTCTCAGAACCCTTCTCCAGATAAACACGCATCAAACCCTTGGCATCGGTCTGAGGAGAAGTAAGGGTAGCAGTAAGCTTCTGCCATTTATTATTGGTGATGTTGATGACCTGCTTGGCAATCACATCATTCTTTGAATTGACGAGTTCTACGCGAATCTTGCCCTGCTTGCCATCGATGAGATGAAGACGGCCATATACGGTGAAATCGTACTTCATATCCTTCTTCAAGCCCATGCCGAAGAAGCCACGGTTCTCAAGACCAGTCTGCTTCTCACGTGCGCCTGCGCTCTCAAGTGTTACATAATGAGGATTGCGGTCGAAGGCAGGTTTAACATCGCTGAGGGTTACATTTCCGAATGTATTCCATCCCATCAGGCGCTGTGGGAATTCGAAGGAACGGTTCTCTACCATCTCTGCATAAAGACCACCATCGGCACCGAAGTTGATATCCTCGAAGAAGATACCATACATGGTAGGCTGGATTTCTGCTCCAGGCTTGTTAGCCTGAACAGTAAACTGATGCTGTGCGAAAGCTCCGAGTGAAGACATCGCCAGCAATGCTGCTGCGAAAAATTTTGCTTTTCTCATATTGTTCGTTATTGTTTTATTTTTAGGCTGTACCTACACTTTTCCGTGATAGGTGGTGCAAAGATAAAAAAATCCACCCCGAATGAGGTGGATTTTCTGTTTAAATATATTGGATTTTCGTATAAATCCCTGCTTTTCTACTATTTATCTAATGGAATGAGCACGAAAGTGAAGTTCTTATCGCCATAATGGAGGCGATATTTCTCCAAAGGCCATGCACCCCAAGAGTTCTCACCAGCCACACCTGAATGCTCTGCATCGAGGAAGAGATTGGTGAATCTTGACTTCTTCAGGTTGAAACTGTGACGCTGATCCTTGTCATCACCATCATCCAGTTCTTCTGTGTCGAAGTGGATGGCGGAAGCATAGAACGGCTTGCAGCTCTTCACCTTGAATCCGAAACCGGAAGCATCGGTCTGGTTCCACCAGCGCATATCACCCTTGGTTCCACTCTCCTGTGGACGGATGTATGGGAAGTACTGGTTGTCGGCATCATCGCTGTAGATTCCGATGCGCATGCAGTCCTCACGGTCAGAATAGTTCTCGATAGGACCGCGGCCGTAATACTGGCTCTTGTCCATATCGTATGGCAACTGCATCAGCATACCGAAACGGAACAGATCGCTGACCTTGGCATCATCAGAAGCATCAAACTCCTGGCTTACCTTCATCGCACCGGTGTTAGGCATGATGAGATAATCGATTTCCAGCTCACCCTTCACCTCTGGCATCTCATAGGTTGCACAGATGCTGATGGTGTTTGCCTTCTTATCCTTTTCAACAGCTACACCCTTCAGGTTCATGACAGGGTTCTTCCAAACCTGGAACTTCTTCTGCAGGCCGGCACCGAAATCATTATCGGTAGGAGCACGCCAGAAGTTTGGCTTCAGGGTACCGCCCTCGCCGAGGAGCGACTTGCCACGATAGGTATATTCAGAGATGAGACCGGTGGTACGGTTCACCTTCACGGTCAGATCAGGAGTAGTAACGGTGATATCCTGCTCGCCCTTCTTGTCGATGAGCTTAGCCTTCACCTTCTTGCCGTCCTGAGCCTTAGCCATGTTGTCTGCACAATGACCGCAGCACTTCTTCTCCTTCACTGCCAGCTGGGCATAAGCCACAATCTGACCAGCCTCCATCAGAGGTTCAGCCTTCTTCAGACGGAAATCGATGTTGAGGAACACCTCCTTGCCCTTTACCTTAGAAAGGTCGTAAGGGATGGTGAAGTTCTTGGTCTGCTGGGCAGCCACTTCGATATCAGCGATGGTACCGTTCTGAGTCTCCACGCCATCCTCAATGAGGCTCCATGCCAAAGCATAGTTGCTCAAATTGCGGAAGAAGTTCTCATTGTATACACTTACTTCGCCCTTCTCTGCATTCACCATCTTAGCCCAGATGTTCTGATACTGGTAGGCTACCTCGTAGGCATGAGGATTGAGCTGACGGTCAGGACTAATGATACCATTGCAGTTGAAGTTGTTGTCGCTAGGGTCGTAACTGTTATAATCGCCACCGTAGCAATATTCTATCTTGCGGAGCTCTTCATTGCTCATCTTCTCAGGATTCTTGATGGTCATCGGCTTCAATACCTTGCGGTGCAAGCCCTGGTCAACGAAATCCCAGTCGAAACCACCCTGGAAGATAGGATACTTGCGTACCAGATCCCAGTATTCCTTCAGGTTACCACCCGAATTACCCATGGTATGGTTGTACTCGCACTGGATGAGCGGCATCGGACTGTTAGGGTCCTTCGCATACTTTTCACAAGCACTTACAGGATAGTACATAGGGCAGAAGATATCGGTACCCTCGCCTCTGCGAGCCTGCTCATACTGAACCGGACGGCTCTGGTCCTGGCTCTTGATCCACTTGTAAGCCTGCAGGAAGTTATCGCCCATCACAGTCTCATTACCCATACTCCAGGTTACGACACTAGGATGATTGAAGTACATGGAAACATTGTGCTGGTTGCGCTCCAGAATCTGCTTGGCAAACATCGGCTTCTTGGCAGCTGCATCATCGCCATACTGGAAACCGTGACTCTCCTGGTTAGCCTCAGCTACCACATAGATACCATACTCATCGCAGAGTTCGTACCAGCGTGGATCATCAGGATAGTGGCAGGTACGGACAGCGTTGATATTCAGGCGCTTCATAATCTTGATGTCCTGAATCATGCGCTCCATGCTCAATACATAACCTCCATCAGGGTCAATCTCATGACGGTTGGCACCCTTGATGAGCACAGGCTGACCGTTGACAAGGAACTGCTTGTTCTTGATTTCCACCTTGCGGAAACCTACCTTGACAGGAGTCATGCTTGCTGATTTCATGTTGCCATTCTTCAGCGCACTTGAGAGGGAAACCTGAAGGGTATATAAATAAGGTGTCTCTGCATTCCACTTGTGTGGATTCTCTACGTTCATCGTAATGTTGGCTGTTCCATTCTTTGCCAATCCTGTAGCTGTAGCCACCTGCTTGCCCTCTTTGTCGAAGAGGATGAAGTTCAGCTTGCCTGTTCCCTTTACCTTGGTAGAGATGTTGAGCACACCATCCTTGTAGTTGTTTACAAGGTCAGGAGTAATACGGATATCCTCCAAATGCAACTGGGCATCACGGGCAAAGAGATAGCTTTCACGAGCCACACCACTCAAGCGCCAGAAGTCCTGATCCTCATCCCAGGAACCATCGCACCAGCGGAAGGTCTGGAAGGCAATCAGATTCTTGCCCTTCTTCAGATAAGGAGTGATGTCAAACTCGGCAGCTACCTTGCTATCCTCTGCATAACCGGCAAACTTGCCGTTTACATAGAGATAGATGTTGGAAGTAACGCTACCGAAATGAGCTACAACCTGCTTGCCATCCCAGTTGGCAGGGATGTCGATGATACGGCGGTAAGAACCAACATGGTTGTCCTTGGTAGGAACTGCTGGTGGCTGCTCATTGAAATGTTCACGCCATGCAAAACCATTATTTACATACTCCGGATCGCCGAATCCGTTCATCTCCCAGTTGCCTGGAACATTCATGGTCTTCCATTTGGAATCATCAAGATCTTCCTTGTAGAAGTCGGTAGGACGCTGGTCTGCATTAGCCACCCAGTTGAACTTCCAGGTTCCGTCGAGCGAAAGGAAATACTTGCTCTCCGTCTTGTTCATGTGCAGGATATCCTTGCTCACGATCTTACCGTCTTTCTCAGAAACCCAGTCATCTGCCGGATAGGTGAAGAAATTGGTGTGCAACGGAAAACGATTGATGGCATTCACCTGAAGGTCGTGCCATTCTGTGTAAGTTGGCTGTTGGATGGTCGTCTTATTCAACGACTTAATGGCAGTCTTCGGTTTGGTTGCACCAAAGGTTGCCATAGCTAATCCTGCCAAACTCAATGTTACGAACAGTCTCTGTTTCATGTTTGTTAGTTATTTATACATTAGATTGAAATTACACCTTATTATATATAGGCTATTCTATACCTTATTATATATAGGCATATCCTTGAGCATCTTATATGCCTCCATGTTGCCGGTAGCCTCAGCTAAGCAACTGCAAATATATGAAAATTAAGTTAGAAACAAGCAGAACGACCGTTTTTTTATTGTTTTTTCAACACCGGAGCACCATTTTCCCAGGAAATAGGTACCCACAAGTGTCTGCTGTCGCTCAAGTGTTTTGGGTTCCACATGTCTGCCATGAACACATAGTCAGCACCATGAAACATCTTCTTTTGTGCTGCAGTTTCCACCTTTAAAGGTAGCCATACCATCATAGAAAGGCATATAAATATATAAAACTTTTTCAATATCCGCTAAAAGAAAATGACAAAAAAGTTTGGTGTTTTCAAAAAAATGCATTACCTTTGCCATCATAAAATAAACAACGAAACGACATAAAAATTATGATGACAATCGAAGAATACAGAGCAGCCATCTTGCAGGCTTTGCTCGATACTAAGAACGAGGACGGCACTCCAGCCATTACTCCAAGGGAAGCACAGGAAGCACTCAACGGATTTACCGACGACGAGTTGCAAGACGGACTCCTATGGAATTCGCCCGAAGACGTGGCATCAATTATCCTTGAGGGATAAATCACGGAAGTTATATTCAGCTACCAACAGATAAGAATAGGAGCAAAGACCCTTTTTGCGGGGTCTTTGCTCCTATTCCCATTTATACTTTCTGTTCTTTCCTTTAAAGACAGTCTTCAACAGCCCCGCAATACTTCATTTCTGTTGCAAAAGCAATAAAAAACTAAAGAATGCGACAAAAAACAAAAGAATGTGCAATTTTTCTTTCACAATTCAATTATTATTTGTAAATTTGCAGCCGCATAAACGGAAAGGGAACTTGCAAATCCCTCTTCAATCAGTTTAAAAAGATAATTTTACCGGTAAAAAAGATATATTAAATAATGAAGATAGAAAACGAAATCATCAGCTCGGTCATCGCTGCGGTGAAGGAGCTTTATGGTCAGGACGTACCAGAGAAGATGGTAGCCCTGCAGAAGACCAAGAGTAATTTCGAAGGTAACCTTACCCTCGTCGTATTCCCATTCCTCAAAATGTCGAAGAAAAAGCCAGAGGATACAGCACAGGAAATCGGCGAATACCTGAAGAAAAACTGCGCTAACGTTATCGCAGACTTCAACGTGGTTAAGGGTTTCCTCAACCTTTCTATCGCTCCTGCCGCTTGGGTAGGACTCTTGAACACCATCAACGCTGACCCTAAGTTTGGTGAGAAGCCAGTTACTGAGAACAGTCCGCTCGTCATGATCGAGTACTCTTCTCCTAACACCAACAAGCCTCTCCACCTCGGTCACGTGCGCAACAACCTCCTCGGCTGGTCTCTGGCCCAGATTATGGAGGCTAACGGCAACAAGGTAATCAAGACAAACATCGTGAACGACCGTGGTATCCACATCTGTAAGTCTATGCTCGCCTGGCTCAAGTGGGGCAATGGCGAAACTCCTGAAACTTCCGGCAAGAAGGGCGACCACCTCATCGGCGACTACTATGTAGCCTTCGACAAGCACTATCGTGAGGAAATCGCAGAACTCAAGGCTCAGTATATGAAGAAGGGCATGGACGAAGAAGCTGCCACAGAGAAAGCTAAAGTAGAGGCTCCGCTGATCAAGGAGGCTCACGAGATGCTCGTAAAGTGGGAGAACAACGACCCTGAGGTTCGTGCACTCTGGCAGAAGATGAACAACTGGGTTTACGCTGGCTTCGATGAGACTTACAAGATGATGGGTGTAAGTTTCGACAAGATATATTATGAGTCAAATACTTACCTCGAGGGTAAGAAGAAGGTAGAAGAAGGATTGGAGAAGGGTCTCTTCTTCCGCAAGGATGATAACTCTGTCTGGGCAGACCTCACCAACGAGGGCCTCGACCAGAAGCTCCTGCTCCGTTCAGACGGCACCTCTGTTTATATGACTCAGGACATCGGTACTGCCGACCTCCGTTTCAAGGACTTCCCTATCGACAAGATGATCTACGTAGTAGGTAACGAGCAGAACTACCACTTCCAGGTACTCTCTATCCTGCTCGACCGTCTCGGCTTCAAGTGGGGTAAGGACTTGGTTCACTTCTCTTACGGAATGGTAGAGTTGCCTAACGGTAAGATGAAGAGCCGCGAGGGAACCGTAGTAGATGCTGATGACCTGATGGCAGAGATGATTAAGGATGCTCGCCAGACAAGCGATGAGCTTGGCAAGTTCAAGGACATGAGCGAGGAAGAGCGCCAGGAGATTTCACGCATCGTGGGTCTCGGAGCGTTGAAGTACTTCATCCTCAAGGTAGATGCCCGCAAGAACATGCTCTTCAACCCAGAAGAGAGTATCGACTTCAACGGTAACACAGGTCCTTTCATCCAGTATACCTACGCTCGTATCCGCAGCATCATGCGCAAGGCAGCAGCCGAGGGCATCGAGATTCCTGCTGAGTTGGGCGCAGATGCTCCTATCAACGAGAAGGAGATTGACCTCATCCAGAAGATGAACGACTTCGCTGCAGCCGTAGCTGATGCCGGCAACAACTACAACCCTGGTGGTATCGCTAACTACTGCTACGAGTTGACTAAGGAGTTCAACCAGTTCTATCACGACTACAGCATCCTGAATGCTGAGAGCGAGGCAGAGAAGATTACCCGTCTGGTTCTTGCAGCCAACGTGGCTAAGATCCTGAAGAATGGTATGTCTCTGCTCGGCATCGAGGTTCCAGAAAGAATGTAATATATACATAAGATATAATAACCTACAATTTAAAAATAAAAAAAATATTGACTATTTGACATAATGAGCATGGCCCTGGAGCTCGACTCCAAGGCGCATGCTCATTTCAGTTTTAGCCAATCCTTTTTGTTTTCCAACCCCAAAAAGAATAAAGATGAATAAAATGCCCGTAAATCCTCCTTCATGGAGAAACGATACCGTTTTGCCTCTGCCCAACGAGGTAAGAGCCAACGCCTGGGCTGTGGATGCCGCCTGTTCCGGCAATCCCGGTCCGATGGAATACCAATGCATCGACCTTCAGACCGGTGCCCAGGTTTTCCATTATGGTCCTATCCACGGCACCAACAACATCGGCGAGTTTCTCGCCATCGTCCATGCCCTCGCCCTGATGCAGCAGAAGGGCATTACCGACAAGGTAATTTATAGCGACAGCGTGAATGCCCAGCTCTGGGTAAGCAAGAAACAATGCAAGACCAAACTGGAGCGCACTCCCCAGACCGAACAGCTCTATCAGGTCATCGCCCGAGCCGAAAACTGGCTCCGCACCCACCCCATCAACATACCTATTATAAAATGGGAAACGAAGAAATGGGGCGAGATTCCAGCCGATTTCGGAAGAAAGGGATAAAAAGGACATTTTTATGTGCCTTTCTCGAAATAATGCCCGCAAAAGCTTGCAATTTCAGATATTTTGTTTAATTTTGCAGCTATTATCGTATTAAACATACATAATCGCAAGAATGGAAATAGAAAAAGAAACAATATTATTAATGTCGAAAGGAGACAAGAAAGCATACGAAACGATGTTCCGCAGGTTCTATCCTAAGGTACACCGTTTTGTAGCCATGCTCTTGAAAAACGAAGATGATGCTGATGACGTCAGCCAGCTCATCTTCTTAAAGGTATGGAACAAACGCGAGAAGTTTGCCGATATCCAGGACTTCGATTCCTACCTCTTTATTTTGGCAAAATATACTGTCATCAACTATATTTCCTCCAAGCACATCATCCCAATAGATATTGACAGTCTGCCAGACAGATACGCCAACGAATCTTCGCCACATGACGATGTGGTGGCAAAGGATACCCAGCTGCTCATCGACATGGTGGTAGAAAGCATGCCGCAACAACGCCAGCAGATTTATCGCATGAGCCGCGAGCAGCATCTCAAGAACGAAGAGATAGCCCAGCGGCTGGGTATTCAGAAGAAAACGGTAGAAAATCATCTTAACCTAGCTCTTAAAGAAATAAAAAAAGCCTTATATTTGATGATTTTGTTACCTTGGCATTGGGTGTAACACCATTGAAACATGTCTTAAAAGTAAATGAAGTTTTTATTATGGCAACAAAGATAAGGGATATCATAGATTATTATAGCGGGCACAATGTGCCGGATGAAATAAAAGAAAGGGTATTAGATAGGATTTCCAATACACAAGACGATAAAGAGGCGAACGAGGCATTTAGAAAATTATGGGACAAGGCTGATTCAGCCTATATGGAAGAAGAAGAAATTTCTGCTGCCTACAACCGCCTCTTCGAAACAGAAGAAACAAGAGAAATAGAAAAGAAAAAATCGCTTCGAATCTTCAACTTTGCCAAACTGGCTGCCGTCTTCGTACCGCTGCTGATGCTGATTGTATTCGGCAAGCTCTACGTCCAGATGAACAACCAACTCAAGGATATAAAACTGGCAACCATGCTCCAGGAACATACCATCAACGAAGAGAGCAAAGTCATCGCCTTGGCAGACGGAACGAAAGTAAGACTCAGCCAGAGTTCCGTACTCCTCTATCCTTCCTCTTTCAAGGGAGCAGAAGAACGCAAGGTTTTCCTGTCGGGAGAGGCATTCTTCGACATCAGGCATGATGATGCCCAGCCGTTCCACGTCAGCACTCCTCATTTCGAGATTACCGACTTGGGCACCTCTTTTACTGTTTCATCTTATTCAAATACAGATGAAGTATCTGCCACACTCAAAACCGGCAAGATAGAACTCCGCATCATAGGTCAGGAAGACAAGGTTTACAGCATGAAACCTAACGACCAGTTAGTATATAATGTAAAGACCAAGGCAGTAAACCTCCGCAAGGTTTCGGCCGAAGAAGATGGTACAAGCTGGCGCAACAAGGAGATTGACCTGAACGATGTTACGCTGGCAGAAGCTGGTAAGATTCTGGGTAATGCATACGGAGTGAAATTCACCTTCCGTTCAAAGATTCACCAGAAGACGAAGGTTACAGTTCATTTCAACCGTGGCGAAACCCTCTCGGGAGCCATGTTTGTCTTGAAGAACCTGGTTCCTGGTCTGGAATACGAAGTGAAGAAAGATGAAGTAATCATCAGGTAGGCATATATTATAATAGGTAAACAAAAGGCGCATTATGTAAAAATGATGCGCCTTTTTTCATAAAAGAGTATCTCTGCACGGGATATGAAAACAGAAAATAATAACATAAACTGGAAATATCATGATAAAGAATTTGATTTTTGATTTTGGAAAAGTACTCGTAGATTACGAATACTTTGAAACGCTTGACCAGATATTCAAGACCCACGAACAGGCTCAAGGATTCTATCATCTCCTGATAGACGGCAAATGGAATGAGAATATGGATCGCGGAGATTCTTTCGAAGAAACCTTCTGCAAGATGCAGCAGATCATGCCGCAATATAAGGAAGAAATAGCAACCGTAGCCCAGCGCTTTAACGAATTTGTAAGGGGCGAGAAAAAAGGAATGCGCACCTTACTGACCCAGTTGAAGGCAGAAGGCTACCACCTTTACGGACTTTCCAACTGGTGCACCAAGGTTCACGAAACGATGGCCCAATATCCCATCTTCCAACTTCTGGAAGGACAGGTGATTTCTTCAGAAGAGAAAATCATCAAACCCGACAGGGCGATTTACGAAAGAATCTGCCAGAAGTACAATCTGAAACCGGAAGAATGTCTTTTTGCTGACGACAGAATAGAGAATGTAGAAGCCGCCCAGCGTTTCGGAATGCAGGCCATCTGCTTTGAGGATGCTGCGCAGTACGAGCGGGAATTGAGAAAAATTCTGCCTGAGGAAAGAACGAAGTAAATTCTGATTATCAAAAGCATTACTGCTATTTCCATACCCAAAGCATTACTTACAAAAAAATCAAGGCTCTAAATTAGCAGCAAGAAATGCTAATTTAGAGCCTTCATCTTATGTATTTATAATTTCCACAAGAAGAATTTTATAGGGTGTTTGCGAACACAAGACATTTTTTTCAGAAAAACTTCATTTTAACAGTTTTGTAATTGGGTGTAACTCTCATTCACGTTGTCTTTAAGACGTAACAAGCAAATTATTATTAACTTAAAAAGATAAAGTATGAATCTTAAAAGAATCTCTGCGTCATGCTTCTGTTTGCTCCTGGCAGGCCAGATGACCCTTTCGGCTCAGAACGTCAGCTTCAGCTCAAACAAGGTAACGCTTAAGTCAGCTTTTGAGAAGATTGAAAAGGAATCTAAGTACAAGATTGCCTACAACTCCTCACAGCTGGATGCTAACCGTTCGGTTACATTAACCAAGAAAAGTGATGATGTCTTTGGTATGTTGAACCAATTGCTCAAAGGTACTAATTTTACCTATGAGATGGAAGGCAACTACATCGTCATCAAGCCTCAGCAAAAAGCTAAACCTCAGGCTCATGGCAAGAAAATCAAGGTACGTGGTGTAGTGAAAGACGAAACTGGCGAGCCAGTTATCGGCGCTACCGTCATGGAGAAGGGTACCACCACAAATGGTGTTGTAACCGATCTTGACGGCAACTATACCATCGAGATTCCTGCCGACGGTATGTTGGCAGTATCATACATTGGCTGCAAGGACCAGGATATCAAGGTTAATGGTCGCGAAGTAATCAATGTTAACCTGGCAGATGATAATAAGGTATTGGAAGAAGTTGTGGTTGTAGGTTATGGCGTGCAGAAGAAGCGCGACGTATCTACTGCTGTGTCTTCTGTCAAGGCAGAGGCTCTTGCCAACAATCCTTCTACCGACTTCCGTCAGGCTCTGGCTGGTAAGATGCCTGGTGTACAGGTAACAGTACCTAGCGGAGACCCAGAAGGTAGCGTAAGCATTCGCGTTCGTGGTGTAAGTACCGTCAACGCCGGTAGCGACCCTCTCTATGTAGTAGATGGCGTTCCTATGGAGCGTGGTTTTGCCAACCTGAACACCAACGATATTGAGTCTGTTGAAGTTTTGAAGGATGCTTCTGCAGCAGCTATCTATGGTAGCCGTGGTTCTAATGGTGTAGTTCTCGTTACAACCAAGAAGGGTACCTCTGACAAGCTCTCTGTTTCTTACGATGGTTACGTAGGTGTACAGAACGTATCTAAGAAACTCGATATGATGAACGCTTACGAATATGCAGAATTCGTAAAGGATGCACACGACAACGCATATTTGGATAAAAATCCTAACGGAAGTGCTAACGATCCTAACAGTTCACGCAAAGAAGGTTACATGAAGATTCCTGATATGTTAGTTCCATATTTGGAAGGAAAGACTGGTCTTACAGATACAGACTGGCAGGATGCAATCTTCCGTAGTGCGATGACTACCGGACACAACATTTCGCTTTCAGGTAAGTCTAACAGCATCAATTACTTCGTATCAGGTAACTATATGAAGAAAGAAGGTATCATTATCGGTTCTGACTTCGAGAAGTATGGTGGCCGTTTGAACCTCTCTGGTCAGCACAAGCGTCTGAAGTTCGGCGTAAACTTCGCTCCTTCTTACTCTGTATCTAACTCTGTAAATGCTTCAGGTGCAAACGGAATCGTTCAGTCTGCATTGATGATGCCTCCTATTTTCCCTGTTTATAACCCAGATGGCTCTTATAATTATCAGGGTAATGGTTACTTGCGTATCGGTACCGACTACCAGATTAATGAGGTATTGAACCCTGTAGCTATGGCTCGTCTACAGTCTAATGTTACCGACCGCATGTCTATTACAGGTAAGGCTTTTGCTGAATTGGAATTGATGAAGGGACTTTCATATAAGTTGTCTTTGGGTGGAGATTATTATGGCGCTCATAATGACCAGTATCGCCAGTCTGCTTTGCCTTTGAAGGGAAAGAATTACTATGATACTCCTTCTAATCCAAAGGGTTACAGTTCTTCTTCATTCTTCTTCAACTGGTTGGTAGAGAATCAGCTTACTTACACTACGACAATTGATAAGAAGCATAACATTTCTGCAGTCTTGGTACAGTCTGCACAGAAAGAGACTATGAAGACTGATAATGTTACAGCAACGGATTATCCTAACGATTACATCCATACTATTAATGGTGGTACTGTAACAGAAGGTGAATCAGACAAGACACAATGGTCTATCGCTTCTTACCTGGCTCGTGTTCAGTACAACTACGAGGGACGCTATATGCTCTCTGCTGCCATTCGTGCCGATGGTTCATCACGTTTCGGTAAGAACAACCGTTGGGGTTACTTCCCATCAGCATCTGCAGCTTGGCGTATCAGCGATGAGCAGTTCTTCAAGAATGTGAAGAAATTGTCTTTCATCAACGACATGAAGATTCGTGCCAGCTATGGTGTGACAGGTAACTTCCAGATTGGCAACTACGACCATTTGGCTACCATGTCTATTGACAACTATATTCTTGGCAATGGTCTGGCTTATGGCTACAAACCTGATAACATCAAGCGCGACGACCTGAGTTGGGAGAAGAATCAGATGATCAACGCCGGTATCGACCTTCAGATGTTTGACGGATATCTCGGTTTATCTGTAGACTACTATAATACCAACACTTCAAACATGTTGCTTTATGTACCAGTACCTCTGTTGACTGGTTACAGTACCTCTCTCCAGAATCTGGGTAAGGTAAACAACCGCGGTTGGGAAATCGGCTTGACTTCACAGCATACATTTGCTAATGGTTTAGGTTACTCATTCAATGTTAACTATGCCAAGAATACCAACGAGGTGAAAGAGTTAGGTCCTGGTAATGCACCTATTATTTCTTCTGGTAGTGTAGGTCATGCTTATTATATTACAGAGGTTGGCAAACCTATCGGTAGCTACTATCTCTTGAAGTATGATGGTGTGTTCAAGAACCAGCAGGAACTTGACAGTTATCCACACCTTGCTAATGCAAAGGTAGGTGACTTCCGTTTCGTTGACGTTGATGGAAGTGGTGATATTGACTTGGACAAGGACCGTACTGTATGCGGCAACTACATGCCTAAGTTCACCTATGGTTTTGGTGGCAAACTCTGGTACGGAGGGTTCGATATGGACTTCAACTTCCAGGGTGTTTATGGCAACAAGATTCTGAACTTGAACCGCCGTTACATCGACAGCATGGAAGGTAACGTAAATGGTACTAAGATAGCTCTTGACCGTTGGAAGAGTCCAGAGAATCCAGGTAGCGGTTGGGTAAACCGTGCTAACCGTAAGCAAACAGGTAGTAACGGACGTACTTCAACCTGGCATTTGGAGGGCGGTTCATACCTCCGTCTTCAGAACTTAGCATTGGGTTACACATTGCCACGCGCCTTCACACAGAAGTTCAAGGTTGAGAAGATGAGAGTTTATGTTTCAGGACAGAACCTCTTTACTATCACAGACTACAGCGGTTACAACCCTGAGGTAAATGCCCGTCCATCTCAGAACCTGACTCCAGGTGAGGACTATGGTACTTATCCTTTGGCAAGAACTTATATGTTTGGTTTGAACATCACATTATAAAGAATTACACAATATGAAAAAGATATTATTTTTAGCATCTTTAGTAACTTTGCTGGTGACTTCATGTGGAGACAGCTTCTTTGATTTGGAGCCAGCAAGTAAAGTAACGATTGATAAGGTGTATAAGACTGCAAGTGATTATAATGTTGCTGTAGTCGGCTGCTACGCTAAGTTGCAGTCTCAGGTAAATTTCTACAAAGAATGCTGTGAGTATCGTAGCGACAACATGGAGGTGAAAGCCCCTACAGCTGGTACTCAGGACCGTTATGACATCAACCATTTTGAAGATAAGCCTTCAAATGGTATTCTGTCTGACTATTGGGCAAACTTCAACAACAACATTTACCGTTGCAACCTGATTCTCGACCAGATTGACGGAGCGCAGTTTGATGAGACTTTGAAAAAGCAATATAAGGGTGAGGCTATGTTTATCAGAGCCTTGAACTACTTCAACATGTATCGTGTATGGGGTGGCGTTCCTGCAACAAAGCATGTAGTAAGTGCTGCAGAAGCTTTGAAGATTGCAAGATACTCTGACGAACAGATGTTCGATCTGATTGCTGGTGATTTGAAGGAGATTGTAGATAACAATTATCTTCCAGAGAAGTATTCTGCATCAGAAACAGGACGTGTAACAGCTAATGCTGCCAAGGCTCTGTTGGGTAAGGTTTATCTTACATTCCATAAGTGGAACGAGGCAAAGGATGTTCTTTCTCAACTCATCGGCAAGTATTCTCTGTTGCCATCAATCGGTCAGGTATTTGATGTGAACAACAAGAACAACGCAGAGATTATCTTTGCAGTTCACTTTAATAAGGAGATTGTAAACGAAGGTCATTCTTATTGGTACGATATTACCAACTTGACCGACGAAAGCGGTCAGGCAGAAGCACTTGTAAACTGCTTTACACCAGGTGACACCCGTAAGGAGATGATTACTTATGTGAAGGCAGAGAACAAAGCCTATCTGATGACTAAGTTCCTGGATACCAAGAATGTATCATTCAATCAGGTAGGTAATGACCAAATTCTTCTCCGTTATGCTGACGTACTTTTGATGTATGCAGAGGCATTAAACGAACTTGGATATGATGCTTCAGAAGGTTCTATCGCATTGAAGCAATTGAATGCAACCAGAACAAGAGCAGGTCTTACTAAACTGACAGCTGCAGATGTTCCTACACAGGAAAGCTTCCGCAAGGCTATTCTCGATGAGCGCCAGAAAGAGTTCCCATACGAGGGTCATCGCTGGTTCGACTTGGTTAGAATGGGATATGCTAAGAGCGTATTGGCAACACAAGGCTTGAACATTCAAGATTATCAACTCCTTTTCCCTATTCCTCAAACAGAAATCGAAAAGGTTGGAGATTCTAAAATCTTGTGGCAGAACCCAGGCTACGATAAGTAAAATATTAAATTTCAAGAGGACTCAGGTCCTCTTGAAATCTATATTTAGATAGTCGTATGAAAAAGATATTGTTGTTTCTCGTTTTTCTCATTCTGATTTTACCTTCTTGTGGAAATGAAGATACTGGTTGCTCCAATGCTCAAGTGTTGAGCGGAGAAACAACTCAAATGCAAGCAGCAAGAACTGTTGCAGAACATCTGTGGGAAACATCTCCTTTGGAAAATCCTATAGGAAATACGAGAAAATCTATCTTGAATATTATACAAGAAATGGCAGATGCTTGTTCTGCTGATTTCTATATAAGTTATTTGGGTTGTTCTGACGAAAAGGCAAACTTGCGTGAAAAATTTGAACCCATGTTGGCTTTTTATCGCTTGAGTTTTGAGCATGTATTGCAAGCTGTCAAGTTTACTAATGTAGAGAATGAGACTGCTTATATTTGGAATCTATATAATATGGGATATATAGTTAAAACTCCATCTGTATGTTTTGGTATTGATATCAATCATCGTTGGGCAGAACAGCTTGAACCTTATTTGGATTTCATGTGCGTAACTCATAATCATCAAGATCATTACAATAAAAAACTTATCAATGCAATGCTAAAGTCTGGTAAGCCTGTATATTCTAATTACATTAAAGGCGGTTGTACTTCTAAAGTCTCAACTGATTATCAATGTAAGAATGTGAAAATTCATGTCTCTATTACAGATCATAATAATGCAGGTTTATCAAATTTTGTTTCTGTATTTACCTTTGAATGTGGTGATGATAGTGGTAATCTTACAATGCTTCATACAGGTGATTCAAATTTTAAACCAACTCAATATACTAACATATTGCCTCATGTAAATCTTTTGATAACTCGTTATGCTCCAAATGCGTTGGCAGAGAACAATATCTTAGGCGCAGGAGAAGGTCAAACGACACCAGATTATGTCTTGGTTTCACATATTTTGGAGTTGACTCATATTGATGAAGAGGATTGTAGATGGAGTTTGAATTCTGCATTATACAGAGCTTCTCAACTTAATTGCAAAAAATCAATAGTTCCTTTCTGGGGCGAACAATTAATTTGGAAAAATAATAAATTAAACTAATTAAAAGCAATATACAATGAAAAAGATATTTGTTTTATCAATGTTGTGCATGCTCACTTCGGTGAGCTTTGCACAAAGCAATTTAAAAGAGATTCTTAAGAATTTCAATAAGCCTGCAAAAGAAAATGTTATGGTAGTTTCTCATCGTGGAGACTGGCGTAATGCTCCAGAAAACTCTATTCAGGCATTCCAGAACTGTATCGACATGGGTGTTGATATGGTTGAGTTGGACTTGAAGAAGACAAAGGATGGCGTTCTGGTTCTGATGCACGACAAGAAGATTGACCGAACCATGAATGGTAAGGGATTCCCAGAGAATTATACTCTTGATTCTTTGAAGATGCTCCGCCTGAAGAATGGTGTAGGATGCAAGACCCGCCATCAGATTCCAACATTCCGTGAGGTAATGGAACTCTGCAAAGGCAAAATCATGGTAAATGTTGACAAGGGCTACGACTACTTCGACGATGCCATGAAGGTTTTGAAGGAGACTGGTACAGTTGACCAATGCATCATCAAGGCTGAACTTCCTTACGAGGTGGTAAAGGCTGAGCATGGTGATGTTCTCGACAAGATGATTTTCATGCCTGTAGTAAACCTCGGCAAGCCTGGTGCAGAAGAGGTAATCGACGGTTACATCAAGAACATGAAGCCAAAGGCTTACGAATTGGTATTCAAGACTGATGATGCCAACACTCGCCGTCTGATTAAGAAAGTACGTGATAGTGGAGCAAGAGTTTTCATCAATACACTTTGGCCTGAGCTTTGCGGTGGACATGATGATGATCGCGCCGTAGAACTCAAACAGCCAGAAGAGAGTTGGGGATGGATTGTTGACCAGGGTACTAAGATTATCCAGACTGACCGTCCTGCTTTGCTTCTTGATTACTTGAGAGCCAAGAAACTTCATAAATAAAATTCAATAGGTTTCGCTATATATGCTCAAAAGGTTAACAAGTTTAGGTTTGTTGTGCATGCTTGCTATTGCAAGTTATGCACAGCACCTAAATGAAATCCTCTCAGAATTATCTGCTCCTGCCAAGCAATCAGTCCTGGTGGTTTCGCATCGTGGCGATTGGCGTAATGCTCCAGAAAACTCACTTCAGGCATTTCAGAACTGCATAGACATGGGAGTAGACATGGTTGAACTGGACTTGAAGAAAACCAAGGATGGAGAACTTATCCTGATGCACGACAATACGCTGAACCGCACAACCAATGGTACAGGAAAACCGGAAGACTATACGCTGGCTGAACTGAAAGAACTCAGGTTGAAGAACGGCGCAGGCTGCCTTACCCGTCATAAGATTCCTACACTTAGAGAAACCATGTTGCTCTGTAAGGGAAAGATTCTGGTGAATGTTGACAAGGGCTACGAATACTTTGAAGATGTTCAAAAGATTCTTGAAGAAACCGGTACGGCTAACCAATGTGTTGTCAAGGAAAAGATTCCTTATCAAACGATCAAGGAACAGCATGGCGATATTCTAGACAAAGTAATTTTCATGCCTAAGGCAGACTTATGCAAGCCAGAGGCAGAAAGCATTATCGACAGTTACTTGCAGAATGAGAAACCTCTAGCCTTTGAGGTTAGATTTTCTCAAGTAAACGATAAGGTATTTGAACTGATTAAAAAGCTAAACGACAACGGCATCAAAGTATTTGTCAACGCCTTATGGCCTGCACAAAATGCTGAGCACGACGATGATAGGGCTGTTGAACTGAAACAACCTGATGAAAGTTGGGGATGGCTTATCCAACAGGGATTCAAACTGATTCAGACCGATCGCCCTGCCCTGCTTCTCGATTATTTGAGAGCAAAGAAACTTCATAAATAACAACTAAGGATTATATGTTTAAGAAAATAATAGACTTCTATAAGGTTTCGGAACCGATTCCGGCTAAAGCCTCAACACCTGAGGAAAACGAAAGAAAACTGAAACGTCTGCAATGGGCTACTTTCCTTTCTGCTACCATAGGATATGGTACATATTATGTGTGCCGACTCAGCCTGAACGTAATCAAAAAACCGATTGTAGATAATGGCGTATTCTCTGAAACTGAGCTCGGTATCATCGGCTCTGTCTTGTTCTTCACTTACGCTATCGGTAAATTTACCAACGGTTTCCTTGCTGACCGAAGCAACATCAAGCGACTGATGTCTACCGGTCTGCTCGTTACAGCCTTGGTGAATCTGGCTTTGGGCTTTACCAATTCCTTCATCCTCTTCGCAGTTTTGTGGGGATTGAGCGGATGGTTCCAGTCAATGGGAGCTGCCTCCTGCGTAGTAGGCCTCTCCCGCTGGTTTAACGATAAGAACCGAGGAACGTTCTACGGATTCTGGAGTGCGAGTCATAATATAGGTGAGGCGATGACCTTCATCTTTGTGGCTTCCATCGTGAGCGCCTTCGGATGGCAATATGGTTTTATCGGAGCTGCGATAGTAGGTTTGGCGGGCGTAGTCCTGCTCCTTACTTTCTTCCACGATACACCTGCCAGCAAGGGTGTTACCCTGCCGGGTATCAAGGTAGAGGAAAAGAAGCAGGATACGGAATCTTACAACAAGGCACAGAGTGCGGTTTTGAAGAATCCGCTCATCTGGATTCTAGCCTTGAGTAGTGCTTTCATGTATATCAGCCGCTATGCTGTTAACAGCTGGGGTATCTTCTATCTTGAGAACGAGAAGGGATATACTACGATTGATGCCAGCTTCATCATCTCTATCAACTCTATCCTGGGTATTGTGGGAACCGTATCATCCGGACTGGTATCTGATAAGATTTTCAAGGGCAACCGTTATTTGCCAGCCGTTATCTTTGGCTTGCTGAATGCATTGGCACTCTGTCTGTTCCTGCTGATTCCGGGCCATCATCTCTGGGTTGATGCTACGGCGATGGTACTGTTCGGTTTGAGCATCGGCGTGTTGCTTTGCTTCCTCGGTGGTTTGATGGCGGTAGATATTGCGCCTAAGAATGCATCGGGTGCTGCTCTTGGCGTTGTCGGCGTAGCGAGTTATGTGGGTGCCGGCATCCAGGACATCATGAGCGGTCTGCTCATCGAGGGCAACAAGCATCTGGTAAATGGCGTAGAAACTTACGACTTTACCTACATCAATTATTTCTGGATTGGCGCAGCCCTGATGTCTGTCTTAATGACTTGCATCGTTTGGAAGACGAAACCAAAGACAGTTTAAGAAATAAACGAAGCTATCATCAAAATACTCTTCACTCTTCACCTTTCGGCCGGAAACCCCTGTGTTTATCGGCATTCCGAGGGGTGAAGAGTTGTTTTTATCTCTTCACCCACTCTTCACCACTCTTCACCTTCAGAAACGGAAACAGAGGCGAAAGACTGATAGGAGGATTGCAAATCAGCCAGAACAGAAGGGTGAAGAGTGGTGAAGAGTAGGTGAAGAGTGCCCGAATACTCTTCACCCCTCGGAATGCCGATAAACACAGGGGATTCGGGGCTTTTGGTGAAGAGTGAAGAGTATTTGGCAGGATGCCTATACGAAAACAAAATAAAGGAGTTTTCGATAACTGTTCCAGTAAAACAGCCGACTAGCGACTCTTGCGCTAGTCGGCTGTTTGCAGTTTGCCAGTTGGCTGTTTATATTTTGCCAGTTGGCTATTTCCGGTAAAGCTCAGAAGGATTCTGCATATACAGATATTTCTTTGCCACGTATGCCGCCAGCTGCATCATCTGCTCATTCTGGAGATAGGCTCCATAAGGAAAGAGGATGTTGATATTCGGAACATTCTGAGCCTGGGCATCCGAGAAATTCACGAAGGTAAGGTCGTTGATATACATCGTAGTGATGAATCTGCCCATATTCTCCACCTTCTTCTTCTTCTGATAGAGATTGCCCAACCGGATATAGTCGTTGCGCATCGCTACGGGCACCTGCTTCCGCCAATACTTGTCACCAGCCTTCGGGAAAGGCACAAAAAAAGCTTGGGCTTTCATCAACATGGATGAAAGCACCAAGCCTAATATCATTATCAATTTCTTAGTCATATCGTTTACTTTTTGCGTACAAAGTTACGAAATTATAACAAGACCGAAGTCTAGAAAATGATAATTTTAGAGCAAATATCGCTTTAAGCGGTATTTTAAGAGAGAGAATTTCACTTTTTCCTCTGTTTATACCTCCAGAACTTACTACTTTCTCAAAGAATTGGCAGTCAGTTCCAGAAGACTCTGCAGATATTCATCGTCTGTATCCTTCTTCATCTTATTCAGCGAAGAGGCGCAGAATTTCTTCTCGTCAGCATTCAGCAACTTGCCGTATCCCTTACAAAGCTTGACTATTTTGTTGGCAATGCCCGTCTGGAGGGTACGCCGAGTCACCTGATTTCCAAAATAAGGGTATTGGTCTCTGGCATTCTTAAAGGCAGCACGGAGCGTGTTGAGTTGCATTATAAACTCTGCTGCATCCTTTGGCGGAGTCATCTCCAAGTCATAACTGCGAACCAGATTTTTGTTATACCTGATGTTGCCTAGAGAAACAAGAGAATCCAAACCTTGAACAGCATTCATCTTATAAGATAATGGCTTCTTATAGGTTTGCGGATCCTTGGAGTAGAACTTATATACACTGCCCTTTACCGAACGATCCATTCCCTGATACCATACCAAGGCATAAACATATCGCATGGTAGAATCCTTGCTGTCGCGGAAATACTGCAGGTTATAGTTGCGGTCTTTGTGAGTACCAAACTCGTAAGTCATGGAATTATCCTTGCCATACCCCACCCGATTCGTTTCAAGACTGAGAGAGCCCGCTTTCTTGGTAAAACTAATATAAGCGAGGCGACTATTGCTCAATAAAGCCTTTTGAAAAGTATCCACCATTTTCTGCTTTCTCTCAGGAATAGCGAACTCAAATCCCTTCATCATACCAATATTATAGGTATTCATAGAGGAAGAAGTAACAAAGTCGCCTTTCAACAAATCCTGTGCGAATACATCAAAAGCCTGGTCGATAGCCGGTATAGGCTCCTGGGCATGGCAAGCCGAAGAGAGCATCATCAGGCAAGCCACAAATGCTAATTTAAAAGTTGTTTTCATATTCTTCTTCTTTTTAATTGTTTCTTGTTAATAAACCTCCTGGTCATCACTCACATAGTCCTCATCATGCACATTCTCCTCGCTTTCGAACGAGGCACTGGCAATTTCGGCATTGAGCGACTGGGTCTGAAGAGCATTGATGAGATAGAGTTTGAAGAACATTTCGTTCTGCTGTGCCTCCATCTCACAGAGATGCTCATCGGCAAGCTTTTCCGGCTCTGCCAACAAAGAATCGGTAGCAATATTCTGAGCTATCCAAAGCTTTGGAGAAGCAGGAGCAAACAGATGCTGACGATATTGCCTCTGCTTGTGCTTCCTTGTCTTGGGAGATACGGAATCACCCGACTTTTTTATCTTTTCAGGCATGGAAAGATTGGCATCTGTCGATTTCTCCTCGTGGACAACAGCAGAATCAACATCCTCCGGAGGCGTTCTTCCTTCGAATTGAGCCATCTTCGAATCATCCCGATGCCCTGTCTGTCGCCCTACCCAAGGAATAGCAAACCCTATCAGCAAGGCGATGGATGCAGCCAAACTAAGCGGCAACCATAGGCGGCGCATTCGTGCCTTAGCCTTTGGATGAGCATTTTCTACATGCTCCTCCGCCTCATGGTCAAGAGGCATACCCTCGTCGAAATATCCAAACATCATCTGGTATTCCTTCAGGTCATCGCTCACATCGGGATGCTTACGAAACCACTCCCCTATCAGAGCCTCCTCTTCCAGAGAAGTCTCACCAACCATAAATCGGTCGAGCAACAGTCGTATGTCCTTTTCTTTTTCGTTCATATCCAGTTTCCTCCTTTATTGATTATACCTATTTTATATATAAGGGCTATCGACATCTTTTTCTGATTTCCTGCAACATCTGCTTTCTTGCCCTCGAAAGCAAGACAGATACAGATTCAGGGGTGATGCCCACGATTTGCGCTATTTCCTCAAAGCTTTTCTTCTCTACCTGTCGCAGATAAAGCACCTGATATTGGTTGGAGGGCAGAGCCTTGAGGCGTTTTTGCAGCCACAGCTCGTTCTCCGAGTTTTCCACTTCCACATCGGGCGGCGCATAGTGGCTAGGCGACTTATCGAAAGGCTGGGCATCTATCGAAATCATCTTCCGCTTGCGAAAGAAGTCGATGCAAAGATGCTTGGCGATGCAACCCATCGAACCTTTGGCATGAGCAGCAGACTGAATATCATCCTTGATGGCCCAGAGCTTGAGCATCGCATCCTGTGCGATATCCTCAGCCTCATCACAGCCAACGCCATAACCCTGACTGATCTGCAAGGCTATCTGCCGCAACTGCGGAACGATATGGATGAATTCATTCTCTGTCATTTGCTCTCTTTTGTTTTATTTGTTCAAAACTACAACATAAACGGAAAAAAAGTGTTTTTCTTAATGGGATTAACCTATATTAACAAGAAAGCCTGGCAAACGCCGTTTGCCAGGCTTTCTTGATTAAAAAAACTATTTATTACTTATCCATAAACGACAAGCCCTGATAGAACCAGACATTCATCTGGTTGGCACCACGATGATTCCAGGCATAGTAAGGAATCAAGGTGAGAGGGGTGCAATCTACAGCGACCACATCCTCCTTCTTCTGGTAGATAATATGGGCAGGAGAGGTAACGATAGCCTTTACGGTGAAGGCTGGGGCTCCCTTGGTCTCCGTGTTCTGAATGCTGTAGTTGTCAACGAGAGTGAAGCTTGGCTTCTCTGGCATAACGGCATGGAGCACAGGTTCATTGCTATTATCCACAGCCTCAGCGCAATATACCAATGGTCCACGCTCTACGGCAACCTTACCCTTATCATCTGCTACCTTACCGTTAGCTACAACTGTACGAACCGGCATATCAAAATGGATGCGGATTACATCGCCCTTCTTGATGTTCTTGACAGGGAGATAACCCTTGTTGGCATCAAGATCAGCCTCTACAGCCTTGCCATTTACGGTTACTGTGTAAGCAGGCTTCTCTGCATCGCTATACTTGTAAAGATCGCTAGGCACCACCTGATTGCGAACCCATCCAGGAATACGGACCAGGAGGTTGGCATTCTTCACACCGCTCTTCTTCACAGCAATCTTGATGTCGCCGTTGCAAGGATACTCGGTAGTCTCCTCCAGAACCACATCCTTGCCATTCACCTTGATGGTAGATGTATTACCGGCAAAGAGGTTTACATAGATGTTGTTGTCCTTCACACCATAGAGATAACCCGGCACAGAAGGGATGAAGCGGCTCAGGTTACTTGGGCAGCAGGCACATCCGAACCAAGGCTGGCGGGTGGTGTTGCCATCAGCATTGAAGGCATACTTGCCATCGCTAGACAATGGGTTTGGATAGAAGAATCTGCCGCCATCCATGCTCATACCCGAGATGACACCATTATATAAGGTACGCTCCATGCAGTCGATATACTTGCTCTCGCCGTGAAGGAGGAACATGCGCTCGAAGAGGTAAACCATAGAGATGGCTGCACAGGTTTCATTATAGGCAGTCATGTTTGGCAACTCATAGTTCTCGCCGAAAGCTTCACCTGCATGACGGGCACCTACACCACCTGTAAGATAGTACTTCTTGCCAACGATGTTTTCAAAAATACGGTCGATGACCTTCATATAGGCAGAATCCTTGGTAAGGGCAGCCACATCGGCTATACCGGCATACATATAGCCGGCACGAACCGCATGACCTACCGCCTCTTTCTGATCCAGGATAGGAGCCTGGCTCTGAGAATATGCGTTGCGGATATGAGTCTTGCCACGATAGTCGAGCAGATACTTAGCCTCATCCAGATACTTCTTCTCACCGGTCAGGGTATAGAGACGAGCCAAAGCCATCTCTGCAATCTGATGTCCCGGAACGATGGTAGTCTGTCCTGGCTTAGGACCGACTTCCCTTACCACGCAATCAGCATAACGCTTGGCGATATTCAGGAACTTGGTGCTTCCGGTAGCCTGATAGTGAGCGCAGGCTGCATCTACCATGTGACCGAGGTTGTAAAGCTCGTGGCTCGCCTCCTCGTCCTTGACCCAACGCTTATTTCCCGACCACTGGTGTGGATGCTTTGGATTGATGGTACGGGCGGTATAGAGATAGCCATCTGGCTCCTGTGCCGCAGCTACCACATCGAGCACGCTGTCGATGTAAGCCTTCAACTTCTTGTTCGGATAAGTCTGAAGGATGTAGCTGGCACCTTCGATGGTCTTATACACATCGGTATCATCGAAAGAGAATCCCATGAACTTGCTCACATCCCACTCCTTGGTATCCAAGCCCGGGTGGTTAGGATGCTGCAGGGTATAGGCAGCCATATCGAAATTCTTGTAACGGTGCTCGCTCTCACACTTGCTGAAAGCCAATGGCACGGTTACTTCTCGGGCAGCCTTCAGACGGGCACCCCAGAAAGTATTCTGTGAAATTTTCACACTGGTGAATGGTACTTGAGTAAATGGATAACCATTGCCCAATGTCTTTGCATTCTTCGCCATGGTTGGCACAACTACGGCTGCCGAAAGCAATACTGCTGAAATTAATCTCTTCATTTTCAAATAGGTTTTATTAATTTTATATTATTGTTTGTTATTTCGGTTGCAAAGATAAGAAAACTTTCCGACTATAGTGTATAATAAACAATAAAAAGCAGGTAATTATCTGTCAAACACCTATATTTATATCATATTTAACGCTTTTTTTTGTTACAATCGTTTTTTTATCTTACCTTTGCAGCCAAATTAGAAATACAATAATATATCAAATATGAATCATCTTCCATACCGTGCCATCGCCCTTGATCTGGATGGCACCCTGACCAACCACGACAAGGTGGTTACCCCGAAAACCCGCGAAGCGCTGCTCCAGGCAGAAGCCGAGGGTGTTGTTATCATCCTTGCTTCAGGCAGACCGACCTACGGCATCGAACCGGTGGCGGAATGTCTGGAACTAGATAAGCGAGGCGGATACATCCTATCTTATAATGGCGGCAACATCGTGAATGCCAAGACTGGCGAAAAACTCTTCGCCCAGTTCCTGCCTGATGAGGTGATACCTATATTATATAGGTACGCGAAGGAGAAGAACCATGCCCTGCTGGGATATGCCGGCAACGAGATTATCACCGAGATGCCCGACGACCAGTATGTGAAGGAAGAATCGCGTATCAACAAGATGAACATCCGAAAGGTAGAAAACCTGTTCGAAGCCCTGGAGCCTCACCCTACCAAGCTCCTCATGACAGGCGACCCGGCAGATATGCTCAAGGCAGAAAACGAACTTTCAGAGATTCTGGGCGACAGGATGGACATCTTCCGTTCAGCCCCATTCTTCCTGGAACTGGTTCCTAAAGGCATCGACAAGGCAAAGTCCCTGCTCCGCCTTCTGTCGAAAATCAATCTCACCCCAGCCGATATGATTGCTTTCGGAGATGGCTACAACGACTTGAGCATGCTGAAACTGGCAGGCATGGGTGTAGCCATGCAGAATGCAGCACCAGAGGTTAGAGCCGAAGCCGACTACATCACGCTTTCCAATGAAGAAGATGGCGTAGCTGCTGCTTTGGAACATTTCTGTAAAAAGGCTTTTTAAAAGTAAAAAGGTAAAAAAGTAAAAAGGTAAAAAAGCCTAGCGGGGTATAATCTCCCTAGTTTCTTTTTACCTTTTTACTTTTTTACCCTTTTACTTTTCAACAATCAGTCCACCCTTAGGCTGCATTTCCACCTTCAGGTTTCCCTTCTTATCCACCTTTACGGTCTTCATCTGAGAAACAGGCCAGAGAGCCTTCTTGTCCTTGCTGGCAGTTTCATGATAATAGGTAACGCTCTTGCTGGCAAGCATTGGCAGATTCAGGGTGAGCTTCATCACCTGGTCGGTGCCGTTCAAACCAGCCACATACCATTTATCACCATGGCGACGGGCTACAACGGCATATTTTCCAGGATAACCGGTGATGAACTTGGTCTCATCCCAGGTAGTAGGAACGCTCTTCAGGAAATCAATCTCGTGCTGAGGAAGCTCAGAGAGATTGTTCGGATAGATGGCGATACATTGGATAGCAGCCTGGTTCATGATAGCCGAAGCCATCTCGAAAACATCGGTGGTATAACGGCGATGACGACTCTTGTTATCTTTAGAGAGATACTTGTTCATGATGGTACCACCCCAATCCATCGCAGCCACGGCGTTGCGGCAGAATGGATGCATGGTCAGTTCGAAAGCCTCCTGCTTGGCATGATAATCAGAGAAGAATACATTCTCCGAAGCCAGTACAGCCTCGCTCGATACATAGTTAGGATACATGCGCTCCCAACCTCTTGGCAGGGTGCAGCCATGGAAGATAACCTGAATGCCATAATCGTTGGCATCGCTGAGGATGTCTTCATACTGCTGCATGGTATGCTGCTTGTCGCCACCGAAGAAATCTACCTTGATGCCCTTGATGCCGATGCTCTTCATCCAGGCCATTTCCTTCTTGCGGACCACGATGTTATCCATAATGCCACGAGGTCCCTGAGGTGCATCGTTGGCCACACCATTGGAATTATACCAGAGCATCAGACTCACTTTCTTGCTCTGCGCATACTTGCTCAACTCTGCTATCTTGTCTCTACCAATCTGGGTATCCCAGAGCGCATCAACCAGCACATATTCATATCCCATGGTAGCAGCCAGGTCGATGAACAGCTTCTGGTCGTTATAGTTGCAGGAGCCATCCTGCCAGATGAGCCAACTCCAGGCATACTTGCCTGTTCCGTATTTCTGGGAAGCCTCGAATCTTGGCTCTACTACATCGTATGGAATGGTAGTCTCTACCAATGGCTTCAAATCTGAACCCACGGTGATGGTGCGCCATGGAGTGGAACCCGGAAGAATGAAAGCTGCCGATGTAGAACCGATGCCATCTGCCTCCTTCTCCATAGGGAAGGCTATCTGATAACCCTTTGCAGCATCGTAATCGCTGATGTGACAACCCGGATAGTTGCCGTGAGTACCCGTCTCGCTGACCAAAACCCAGCCATCGCCGCCTACCTTGAAGAGGCAAGGGAAAGTATAGCCATGACCATAACCCGACTTGGCTGTAAGAGGCTGATCCACCTTATAATCTTCTTCATAACTTGGTTTGGTACGGGCAAAACCGATGAGCGGATCCGACTGTGGACAGAGGTAAGTGGTGGTTACCTTCGGCAGATTGAAGGCTGTCTTCTCCTCGTTTACGATGATATGCTGAGCCTTCAGTTGATCAAAAGTATAACGGAATGCCACGTCATTGTTGCTTACATTGAAAGTAACCGTCATTGGCTGCTTCTTACCGTTGATGTATGTCACGTTGAGCTGGTTGGCATGATAATCTACATGCGAAACCTTGGCGGTGCGGAGGTCATAGCTCTTCTCCACCTTTATCTCATTCTTGCCCTGATAGGTCAAGCCCTGACTGAAATCGCCTACATTGGCAAGGAGTCCGAGCTGTGATTCCTCCATCATTCGCTTGCCTGCATAGTCGATGGAATAATAGAGTTTGCCATCGCGGTCTTCTACCACGACATTCAACTTACCATCAGGAGAACTGACAGTATTCTTCTCTGCGTATGCACCGATGCTTGCCATCAATGCCAGCGCTACTGCTAAAACGTTTTTCTTCATTTCCAGATAAAAGTAATTAGTTTATTTGTTACTATGTTTTTATGCTTAATTACATCGGCAAAGTTACAAAAAAGGATAAGAATAACTGCATCTCTTCGTGATTATTTGTTCACGAATCATGAAAATGGAACAAAAAACAAAGAAAATGTAACACAAAACAAAGAAATATTGCCCCCTAAAAGGTAGAAAATATATCATTATATGTTGCATTTAAAGGTTTTCGAATACGATTTATAGAAAATCGAATGCCAGGAAACGATAAAAAACTTATCTTTGCGGCGAAAAGTATTTAATACAGCGTTTTGCATCAAGTAGAAGATGATCTCCCCATAATATGATACGGGGAGATTAGATGATATTAGGCAATCCATTTCATATGCGGAAGCCACTGAACTTACTTGGCGGGACTAGGTTTCATGAAAATGAATCTACTGGTAGTCACTCGGCGAAACACCGAACTGCTTCTTGAAAGCAACAGAGAAATGAGCTGCAGTACTGAATCCAGTCAACACAGCTATCTCTGAAATGCTATACTGACCCTCATGCAGCATCTGAGCTGCCTTGTTGAGTTTGTATTTACGGAAGAAGATACCAGGTGTCTCGCCAGTAAGTTCTTTAATCTTATAATTAAACTTCGACGGACTGATGAACATGTCGCGGCACATGCTGTTCACATTCAGGTCTTGCTGGGCCAAGAGCTTCTCCATCATTTCATATACCTCATCCATAAACTTTCTATCCTGCGGAGAAAGCGTATCAGCTATGTTTTCTGCCAGCGAATCAGTCTTCGTACTCTCGCCGAGACGCTGACGGAGCATCTGCATATTCTGCAACTGCGACTTGACGAGCGCTTTCAGATAAGCCGGATCAAAAGGTTTGGTGATATAAGCCACAGCCCCCAGTTTCAAGCCATCTATCTGGTTGTGCATGCTCGCCATCGCTGTAATCAGGACCACCGGAATATGGCTGAACGAGAGATTCCCCTTCAGCATCTTGCAGAATTCCAATCCCGACATATCTCCCATGATAATATCACTCAGGATGATATCTGGCTTCACCTCTTCCAGATCCGCCAAAGCCTCTTCGGCAGAATAGCGGTTCACCACTTCGTAATCAGGCGCAAAGAGATAGTGGAGGTAATCAGCTACATCCACATCATCATCTACAATCAGGATTCTAGGCAGATTCTTACTAGGAGCAGAAGCATTTCCAGCAAGAGAATTCTTCACTCTTCCCTCTTCCCTCTTCATTTCCAGAGTTCTTCCCTCTTCATTCTCCATTTTCAACGGAATCTGCATCACATGCTTCTCCTGAGCAACAATCTCCACCTTATTATATATAGACTTATCGGTAGGAAGACTGAAACAGAACTCCACACCATTCCTTAGCGAAGCCTCTGAAGAAGTCTCGCTAACCGCATTCATATTTTTTACATGAATCTCTCCATGATGAAGTTCTACCAGGCGCTTCACATAATAGAGACCGATTCCGGAACCCCAACCATACTGATGGGAATCCTGAGAAGAAGAAAGCTGATAATAACGCTTGAAAACATCCTGTATCTTATCTTCTTCCATCAGCTGTCCACTATTGAAGACTGAAACCTTCAAACTTCCTTCATCTACTGAAGCCTGGATGCGGATGATGCCGCCCGGAGCCGTATACTTGAGGGCATTGGTGAAAAGATTGCTCATGATTTTTTCCAGTTTGTCACAATCCAACCATGCATGGTAATTGCCATTCTTTACTGTCAGTTCCAGTCTGATGCCTTTTACTCTGGCAGATTCTTTAAAAGAAGCCACCTGCTGGCGCAACTCTTCAGCAGCATCCACTTCCGAAACTCTCAGACGCAGTTCATCGGTCTCCAACTGGTTGAAGTCGAGCATCTGGTCTATCAGCCTCAACATTCTGTTCACACTCATACATACATGAATCAGGATACGGTGTACCGACTCTGGCAAGGCTTTATCGGCATTCAGCGTCATCAGAGGTCCGGCTATGATGGTAAGCGGATTACGGAATTCGTGAGCAATATTGGCAAAGAAACGCATATTCATCTCCTTAGCCTGCTTTTCACGTTCCAGTTCGCGCTGCTCCTGCAAAAGCAGAAGATGATTGGTGCGAGCCCTGAGATAGAACGTGTTGAGATAAAAGAGTATACCAAGAACGATGCTGAAATAGAGCAGCCATGCTGCTGATGACCACCAGGGAGCGTGCATAACTGTAATCTCTACCTTGCGCTCAGCCAAAGCCGGCTTGTCGGGAGATGATATGAGGCGCAGACGGAAAGTATACGTTCCAGCCGGAAGATGGGCATAACGGGCCTCGCGACCGTATGTAGGAACCTGCCAGTCTCTATCATAGCCTTCGAGCTTGTACTGGCACATCAATGCCGAGCGACGGCTGAAGTTGGGATAATAGAAATTGAACTTCAGATCGTTCTCATCGTGAGCAAAAGTATAGCTGTGCAGATGAGCCACTTCATCAGTAACGGCAAGCACCTTGCCATTATTCTTCGTCACTTCTACACCATAAACCGACAGCATCTCGCTGGCATGAATGCCGGCCTGAGTATTCAGGAAGTTGGTCTGCATCGCCTTAGGCGGCATGAACTTGCAGCCGTCTGAACTGCCCAATACCACATCGCCCGAAGGAGAAATACAGGCAGAGTTGCTGAAATATTGCCAGTCGTCCTGATCCTGGCTGGCAGACAGGAGGCTGTTCATCTGAAACTGCTTTCTCTCAAAGGTTACGAAGAAAGCATCACGTATGGTGGTTACCCAAACCTGTCGTTTCGTATCTTCAACCAGAGCCTGAATATGGGCATCATTCAAGATATTGATACGGCGCATGTGCGTTTTTTCCTTATTCATTAAATAAAGACCATCCCGCTTGGTTCCCAGCCAAACGAATCCATAGGAATCCTGTTTCACAAACGCCGGATCCAGACTGCCCTCCGGAGGCATACCTGCAACTTTCATCTCGCGTATCTTTCCGGTATCAGGAGATAGAATCGCCAAATGCATGCCCGACATAAAGAGCAGAATATTCTCATCGCTCAGTTTAGCCAGTTTGGTTTCATAATTAAAATACGGACCTGGAATACGGATGATTTCCGGTTGCGGTTTACCAAACTCAAAACGCAAAAGACGCCCCTTTTCACTACTTACATACAGATGATTTCCCGCCTTTAAACCCTGTCCTAAAACAGACTTGAACAAAGGTGATTTAGCAAGCACTTCAATGCGTTCGTTGTTTATACGGCAAGATAACACCTGATGTTCACTCACCAGCCAGAGATGTTCATCATCATAGCCCACCATATTATTCAGGTTGATCTGATGGGGCTTTGGCAAAGAATCGAATAAATCCCTAAACAACGTCTGTTCCAACCGGCTATTCTTCTCATCATAAGCAAAAACACGAAGGGCTGTACCTGCCAGCACATGTCTGCCCACAGTAGCCATCGTGAGAATAGAGATGCCCTTGGTTTTATCAGATAAGGCATTGGCATTTGCTTTTTTATAAGCGATACGGTTTTGCGAAATAATCTGTACACCGGCGTTGCGGTAACCTACCCACAGATTGCCGCCCAAATCGCAGAATGTAGCCGTTACCACTTCCGCCGGTTTACGAAGGATGGAAAGATCTGCAGGCAGAGGAGCCTGCAGATTGTTGGGCTGGATAGAATGAGAGGAAGGCGTTATCTTTTCATCACCGCCGATGCGGTAAGTCTGATTGCCATCGCTCACCAATATCGCCAGAGAATCATGTTTCTCAGGTGAATCTTCTATGGCGATGATGTTGTGATGATGAGCGGGAAGAGCTACGCGATGAAAGCGGTAAGCCCCAACATACCGGGCAAGTCCGTTCTGCGTTCCTACCCACATTCTGCCCTTGCGGTCAAGATGAAGCACGTTGATATAATCATCAGGCAAGGCGGCAGTATCTTTCACATCATAACCAAACTGTATATAACTTTTCCCGTCATATACATTAAGTCCTGCCGAAGTACCGATCCACATCAGTTCCCGTCTGTCTCTAGCGAAAGACGTAACGCTCTGCGAAGAGAGCATCATATCTCTCACAGTCTGCTTACCTTTTTCCTGTAGCACCTTGAGGGTGGCTCTTCTGCCAGGGTTAAAGCAATAAATGGCAGCCAACAGGCAGAACATCGCTGCGAGTATGGTAATGACGGCTTTCTTCATGATGGGTTCTTTTGTTGATTTATATAAAGTTCATATTGCCCTTCATCAGACCAATATGCCGCAAAGATAATGCAAATGAGCGCAATGAAAGCTTGCTTTCAAATTGCCGAGTGCAGCTTATCTTATGCAAAGTTAAGCAATATTATCGAATAAACAAAAATTAAACCGAATTATTTTGTATTTTCTTCAAATAATAGTAACTTTGCACGAAATAAACTATACACATATCAGCAGTTATGTTACAACTTGACAATTTCTATAAGGCTCGCTTCGTGCTGAGCAAGGTAATAAGAAAAACTGAGCTGGTTCACACGCCAAGAATCAACCCAGAGAGTGATGTTTATTTGAAACCAGAGTGCCTGCAGAAGACCGGTTCGTTCAAGATTCGTGGTGCTTACTATAAGATTTCACAACTCACCGATGAAGAAAAGGCGAAGGGTGTGATAGCCTGTTCCGCGGGCAACCATGCACAGGGTGTAGCGCTGGGAGCTACAGCCATGGGCGTCAAGAGCCTCATCTGTCTGCCAGAAGGCGCTCCTATCTCCAAGGTAGAAGCAACCAAGCGACTGGGTGCTGAAGTCTGTCTGGTACCTGGCGTCTATGATGATGCCTACCAGAAGGCGCTGGAACTGAGAGATGAGCATGGCTACACCTTCGTTCATCCTTTCGATGATGAGAACGTCATCGCCGGACAGGGCACCATCGGTCTGGAGATTCTCGACCAGTTGCCAGATGTAGAAGCTGTCGTCGTTCCTGTAGGTGGCGGCGGACTTATCTCTGGTGTAGCCTTTGCCATCAAGTCGCTGAATCCTAAAGTTAAGGTTTATGGTGTTCAGGCAGAAGGAGCAGCAAGTATGGTACAGAGTCTGCACGATCACAAACAGGAGAAGTTGCCTTCTGTAGCGACCGTTGCTGATGGTATTGCCGTAAAGGAACCGGGAAAACTCACCTTCGAGACCTGCTCCAACTATGTGGATGAAATCGTCACCGTAAGCGAGGACGAGATCTGCGCAGCCATCCTGAAACTCATAGAGAGTGAGAAGATGGTAGCCGAAGGCGCCGGTGCGGCCAGCGTGGCAGCCGTGATGTACAACAAGGTTCCGGTGAAGGGCAAGAAAACCATCTGCGTGGTAAGCGGCGGTAACATCGACGTAACCATCCTCAACCGTGTCATCAACCGTGGTCTTGCCAAGAGCGGCCGTCTCTGCACCATCGAGATGGAGCTGGATGACAAACCGGGCGAATTGGTAGAGGTCTGCTCTGTCATCGCCGGATTGGGCGGTAATATCACCGGTGTTCACCACGACCGTTCTGCCAACCGCAACAAGGTGAATGCCTGCGTGCTCCGCCTCACCATGGAGACTCGCGACGAGGAACACGTAAAAGAAATCAAGGAGGCTTTGGAATCAAAGGGATTCCATCTCTGGATAGTATAATATTTAATGTTGAATGGTTAGTGTTCAATGTTTAGTATTAAGTGTTAAATTATAAATTGTAAATTATAAATTGAAGATTATGAACGCAATTCACACAGACAATGCGCCTGCAGCTATCGGTCCATATAGCCAGGCTATCGAAGTAAATGGTTTTGTTTTTGCATCTGGTCAGATTCCTATCGACCCTGCAACAGGCAATTTCGTAGAAGGTGGCATCAAGGAGCAGACTCGCCAGAGCCTCACCAACGCCCAGAACATCCTGAAGGCAGCAGGTACCGACCTTTCTCATGTGGTTAAGACTACAGTTTATCTGAACAGCATGGACGATTTCGCAGCCATGAACGAGGTTTATGCCGAGTTCTTCAGCCAGCCATATCCAGCCCGTTCTGCCGTAGCTGTAGAGAAGTTGCCAAAGGGCGCCCTCGTAGAGGTTGAGGTTTTGGCAGCCAAGTAATTCTTCCTTTTTTCTATCAGGAAGTAAAGTTTCAAGGTGAAAACATTCTTTAGATGGTATCAAGCATTACATTAAAGAATCTGATTATAGGCTATCGTTCGAAGCACCAGCTCCGGGCGATAGCCTCACCTGTTCATGCCTCGCTCCAAGCCGGTGAACTGACCTGTCTCATCGGAGCCAACGGAGTGGGCAAATCTACCTTACTCAGAACTTTAGCCGGATTTCAGCCAGCGCTTGATGGCGAAATCCTGATTCAAGACAAATCTCTTTCTGATTTCTCTGCCCAGGAACTCGCCAGAGAAATCAGCATCGTTCTCACATCGAAGACAGACCATGCCCAGCTCTCTGCCGAAGAGATTGTAGGCATAGGCCGTTCTCCCTATACCGGTTTCTGGGGCACATTATCTGCTGCCGACAAGCAGATTGTAGCCTCTGCACTTCAGGAAACGGGCATTCAGCATCTTGCCCAGAGAAACATCAGCGAACTGAGCGATGGTGAGCGTCAGAAAGTAATGATAGCCAAAGCCTTGGCGCAGCAAACCCGCATCATCATCCTGGACGAGCCTACCGCCTTCCTCGATTTCCCCAGCAAGATAGAAACCCTACAAATGCTCCGCTGTCTGGCGCACGAACAGCATAAATCCATATTACTGTCAACCCATGATGTAGAGTTGGCGCTCCAGCTCTCCGACCGTCTCTGGCTGATGGAAGAAAGCCGTTTCTCTATCGGCACTCCTAAAGAACTGGCTGCCGATGGTTCCTTATCCAGATTCATCAATCGTGACGGCATCCGATTCAATAAGGATTCCCTCCGCATCGAAATCAAATGAGTTTTCGTAATTGATTTTTTCTATGGTTGCACGCAAGCACATGAAGAAAAATTCTCAAGTGGCTCAGTTTGCTAACTCAAGTAGCTCAATCTGCTAACTCAAGTAGTTCAGTCAGCGAGTTCAGACGTCTCAGTTAGTTGATGCAGACGTCTCGGTAAGCCTACGGATACGGCTCCGTTAGCCTACGCAGCCATATCTGTAACCCGATGCAGTCATATTCGTAACCCAGCGCAGCCATATTCGTAACCCAGCGCAGCCATATTCGTGAATAAGTTTTAGATAATTATCTATCATCCATCACGATTTACATACACCACGCGCATTAATACACTAATATACAGATACTTAAATAGCGTGACAGATACTCCGAAAACGGGAATATCCATCACGCTATCCATCACGATTTGGGGTTATCCATCACGATTTTCTCACTACCAGATACCGCATTCCGTCGTTGAAACGCTTGCGATGGATGGTTGGCATCTGAGAAAGCTTGCGGCCGAAGGCTATGAGACTGTTCAACTTCAACGATGAACCGATGTGACTCTTCAGCTCTTGGAAAATCTCGGCTGCCGTAAGATACTCACCCTGTTTGGCATCATCGGTCAGGTCGAAATAGAGATCGAAATACTGGTCTACCGGAGAAACTACCTCAAACTTCCTGTTGTTCGCCATAATCAGTCGGGTCTGCTCCGCATCAAAATAAGTCTTCTCGCCTGCCCGTAATGCAGAAAGCGCCTGCGCATAGAGCTGTTCATAATTCGGACGCTGGCTCACATCGATAGGCCCCGTGAGCTCTACACCCAGAAACCGGCGATTACCGGAAGGATCGGAGAGGATATCCTCCATATTGCTCGTAGCGATAAAAGACGCCATTCTCGGAAATTCCTGTACATGACTGCCATACGGAGGCTTTATCTTGACACTCGGCAACTGGATGATGTTCTTCAGGAATCCCTGCTGCACCTGAGGAGAAATCTGGTTGAACTCATCCAGGTTGATAACCAGCGACTGGCACATCGCCTGAAGCACCTGCCGTTTCTCTGACAATACGAGATTATCATTATACCCCCATTGCAACTCCGGCGGAACCAGAGACCGGCAGAAAGTACTCTTGTTGTAGCCCTGCTTGGAAATGAGAAGTGGCGCCACAGAGTTGCCGTATTTGCGATGACTGTAAGCAAGCCACTGGTCAACCATCGCCAGGAACCAGGTATAGAACCAATCCTCCCAATAAGGATTATCAGTAGGCACCGTGCGCGCCAAGGCACGGATATGATCCTTACCGTCCCACTTCCCCTCACACTTGAACAGGAAGTTTTCTACAGGATTATAGGTAGAAAGAAGGTCCGACTCCAGATAATTGCGCACATCCTTGATACTCACACGGATGTTGGCGAGCTGTACCTCCAGCGTCATACGCTTCTGCACACGAGCATCCACAGGCTGATAGCCCCAATAATCCTTTTCCTTCGGTCTATATTCTGTGCATTTCATTACCGAATTATAACGGAAATCATATTTCTTACACAGAAATCCGATCATACTCATGATATTGTCACTCAACTCCTTACGGTCGTTATCCACACCTCCGGAAGAGTGGTCAGTCTCCTTCTCATCAACGATCTCCACAGGTTTTTCTGCGCCATGAAAGACTTCATTCAACGTCAGGGGCAAGGCATCTTCACGATAATAAGGAAAAGAATCTCTTGTCATCAGAAAATCGGAAAAGATAGAAGGATCGGGCATCTGCATCTTTGCCTTTACTAGCGTCTGATAAAGCGGAGCAAAGGTCAGGAAGGCCTGCTTGTAAATCCTGTCGGCTGCAACCTCCTCATCAGGTAACGTCCCCTTTGCTAGCGCATATTTCGCCAGAACATGCAGGCTGATGCCATCGGCTCCCACAAAGGCTGCAAAAGTAGAAGGCAGACTGGCTACTTTCTGCTTGATGGCATCCATACCTCCATCCTCATTTATATCAACAAACGTAAGCAGCAGAACGCCGTTGTTTTTCTTCATCTTCAGGAGTCCATTCTCCGATTTCTGAAATTCTGCCGCAGGGTGAACATGCATCCAGGTTGGCATATCCTTATACCCATCATAACCATTCATGAGATAAGGTACATATTCACGGAAGTTCTCCACGGTATTCCTGGCGTCATCGTTTACGATGCGCCCCAGGAAACGTTCCAGACTCTTGGTACTTACCAGGAGCTGGTTCTTTTTATTTCTATGTGTTATGGTAAATTTCATTGTCTGTCATTTTAAAAAGTTTATCGATACGAAACAGTTTGGTTCATACCATGAAACAATTTGGTTCAAGCGGAGAAACACTCTGTTTCACCCTGTGGAACAAACCGATACGTCGCATTCCCGCTGTGGATACATCGGCAGGGGATTGTGCTTTATTCGTAAACGAATCCGATTTCTTCTGCATAATGATCATAGGCAGGTTCCCCATAACCATATTCAGCAAAGACCTTCTTCACCTGCTCCTGCATTTCCGGCGTAAGATGTTTCTCCCCCCGATGTACACGATAATAGGTAGTACGGTTGCCCAGAACATCCATGATGCGGTACTTGATGGTCTGCATTTCGACATGTTTTACCTGGTCGTAGAGATGGGAAAATCCCCATGCTGCCTTGAACTGGTACACACGCATGAAATGGGAACAAGATGCATGGAGGTTAGCATCGGGATAAACAGCATTTCCGGCAGTAACATCATCGGGTTTGAACTTTGCCGAGATGAATCGGATGCATTCTGCTGCCCGAGGACAATCGGCATTGAAGCAGTACATCCAATGATAATCTACCAGACTTTTGATAAACGCAGGATCATTAAGATTTAATTCCATAAAAAATAAATTTTAAATTAAACATTAGGTTTCGCAGTGGTTATTGCCATTGTGGAATCTGTGTTGTCAACACTCCGCAAAGATACAAAATTTTAAAGCCAAATGCAAGCTTTGTCCCGAAAACTTTCATCTTTGTCCCGAATCACGTGCATAAAAAAAGCACTTTCAGCAAGAAGATAAGCTGAAAAACATGATGGATAAAGTCAATAAGTGATGGATAGCGTGATGGATTTTGTAAACATTTCGTCTATCCATCACGCCATACAAGATAGACAACCATCTCATTATCAAACAATTAAAAATTTAAAAAGAGGAAACGTGAGGGATGTGAGGGATAAAAAGGAAAAAAAACTTAGCGCAAGCAGAAAAAATGATTTTGCACTCAAGTTTTGCATATTCAGAATGAGCCGATAAATGAGCCTCCATCCAATCGACAAACAGCCGAGATTAACGTAAAAAACATTAAAAACGACAAAATTCTCTGGGAAAAGCATTGCCTTATCCTAGGAAATGTGTAAAATCCAGTATATCGAAACCTAGGAAACGTGTAAAATCTGGCATATCAAAAGCTAGGAAACGTGTAAAATCTAGCATTTTGAAAGCTAGGATACGTGCAACAACAAGAATACCAGGAAGTTATGAAACGTAAAATCTACAATCAATTATTAACAGAACTTTCGCATGTGGTTCAAGTACGGGCTGAAGGCTCAAAAGCTCCTAGCCCAGGGCGCGTGGAGCAAACTTGCGTATATATTGTCAATAGAAGCGCTTTCAACCGTACAGGTTGCCAGATTTACTATTTCCGTTTTTGCTGTTCTCTTATTATCCTAACCGTCAAATCGGCAAACTTTTTTATTGCTGCCTGAACCTGTCCTCGTCCGAAAGCCCAGAAGATGAGGGCGGCAGAGGCTGGTGCAGCATGTGTTCCTACATACTGGCGCATTTTAAGAACCGTGCAGTTTTCAATACCAAGTTCTTTCATGGCAGCGAATACTTGGGCTGCTGGTACTTCAAAATCAGCCTTAGTGCGCTGATCTCTAAGTACCAATGCGGTCTTGTTTACCTTAACTACCTTGTATTCCTTATTGGCGTTACTGCGATATGTCTTGATAGACTTAATCTTTTGAATAAAGTTATCGAATGTCAACATATTAATATCTTCCGTCATAACTAATGGGGTTTAAATGTTGTGGTGATAAGCAAATCATTCCACCTTTTTGTTATAATTCTCCCTTAATTCCGCAACACTATAGTTTAACATTATTTATAAGTGCCTGAGCAACAAA